>Ga0183099_1000414_pt1 | contig 32247 bp, 27 predicted proteins | sample Biomet1_FD_127788 | JGI IMG/M metagenome (GOLD analysis project Ga0183099, IMG submission 127788) | Microbial communities from bioreactor (seeded with anoxic lake sediment) at LBNL, California, USA - Biofuel metagenome 1 | ecosystem: Engineered > Bioreactor > Anaerobic > Unclassified ...
AGGTGGCCCGCGTCTGTCCGCCCCCTTCCCGATCAAGTCATGGTCCCGGCCGATCGCCGCCTTCACGGTTAAATGACGGACGTGGTCTGTCACCACCTTCGCGGTTAAAGCTTGGGCGATCACCACCCTCTTTATTATATGGACGGGGAGAACGGTTAAAGCTTGGGCGATCATTGCCACCTCTGCTAAAAGAAGGGCGTGAGGGGCGATCACCACCTTCACGACCTGGACGTCCTTCACGGTTAAACTTACCATCTCTATTAAAAGAAGGTCTACTGTCATCTCGACGGCCAAATCCTTCTCTATTAAAAGACTTATTACCATCACGGCTGGCGCCTCTACTCTCATTGTTAGAATCTCGCCAATTTTCTTTGTCTGTACTCATTACTTTATTCGAATAAAATTTAAACTATTTGGCCTCGCGGCCTATCTCTATATATCTATATTTATAGAATTAAATACCGGTATAACTACGTGGAGTAATACTTCTTAATTCTTTCTTTATTTCCTCACTAACATTCAATTCTTCAATAAAATCTTTAATTGAAGATTCTGTGATAGCTTGGTTAGTTCTTGTCAATGCTTTTAATGCTTCGTACGGATGTGGATAAGCTTCACGACGTAAAATAGTCTGAATAGCCTCAGCAACAACACTCCAGCAATTGTCCAAATCATTATAAATAGCAGTTTCGTTTAATATCAACTTACGCAGTCCCTTTAATGAACTCTGAACTGCAATTACAACATGTCCAAATGGAACACCTACATTACGAAGCACAGTTGAGTCTGTTAAGTCGCGTTGCAAACGAGAGACCGGTAGTTTTGAAGACAAATGATCAAGGATAGCATTAGCTATTCCCAAGTTTCCTTCTGCATTTTCAAAGTCAATCGGGTTTACTTTATGAGGCATTGCACTAGAGCCAACTTCACCTGCTTTAATTTTTTGCTTGAAATATTCCATAGAAATATACATCCAGAAGTCACGATTCATATCAACCATAATAGTATTGATACGCTTCATTGCATCGAAGATAGCAGATAAATTATCGTAATTTGAAATCTGCGTTGTATACTCCTCACGTTCCAGTCCTAATTTCTCAGAAACAAAACGATTACCAAAAGCTTTCCAGTCATAAGAAGGGTAAGCTACATGATGAGCATTATAATTACCTGTTGCTCCACCAAATTTAGCCGTTATTAAGCAAGCTTTAAGCGTAGCCAACTGACGTTCCAAACGATAGACAAATACCATAATTTCCTTACCCAAACGAGTTGGTGATGCCGGTTGACCATGAGTTTTTGCAAGCATTGAAACCTTATCCCAATCATTTGCATATTGTTTTAACTGCGCAATAAGTTCTTCTATCAAAGGATAATAAACATTCTGTAACGCTTCCTTTATAGATAATGGAATAGAAGTATTATTGATATCTTGTGAAGTAAGTCCGAAATGTATAAACTCTTTATACTCTTCCAAACCACCCAGCTTGTCAAATTCCTCTTTCAGGAAATACTCTACAGCTTTTACGTCATGATTTGTAACACCTTCAATATCCTTTATGCGTTGTGCATCAGCTTCTGAAAAGTTACAATAAATATTCCTTAAGGACTCAAAAACATCCACACTTACTCCTTTGAGTTGTGGCAAAGGCAGTTCACATAAAGTTATAAAATACTCAACCTCAACCTGCACACGATATTTAATCAGTGCAAACTCAGAAAAGTAATTAGCTAAAGCCTCAGCTTTGCCTCTGTATCGACCATCAATCGGTGAGATAGCCGTAAGTAAATCAAGTTTCATAGTGTAATGATAATTATCAGACTGCAAAATTAGTTCTTTTATTTGAATAGAAAGATATTCAAAGGGGAAAAGTTTGTATTAAAGAGGTAAAGAAATAAAAAAAAGCCTCACAAGTAAAAACTTGTAAGGCTTATTATCTTCGGTGGGCGTTGACGGATTCGAACCGCCGACCCTCTGCTTGTAAGGCAGATGCTCTGAACCAGCTGAGCTAAACGCCCGAGTTTTATCAACGAAAGTCTCTGGATTTATGTGTGGGCGTTGACGGATTCGAACCGCCGACCCTCTGCTTGTAAGGCAGATGCTCTGAACCAGCTGAGCTAAACGCCCGAGACACTTTCGTTTCAAAAGCGATGCAAAGATACAGCTTTCTCCGAGACTTGCAAAACTTTCGGCATTTATTTTTTAAAGAATATTAGAGTCTATTTCGGAAAGTACTGTTTATCAGCGCTAAAAGAGCTGATATTTTTTTGCCTTTTCATCTCTATTTCTTCCAGAATGCTGTTTTATTCCAAAATTTGTTCGATTCTGAACAGAATGTACGGATTCGGACAATTAAAAAAGAGCATTACAAGCCGAAAAAGAAAGATTCTAAAAAGATTCTTATTCAATTTCCCATTATTTACAATTTAAATTCACACACAAGTAACATCTCTTATCTCTTAACATATCAACAAGTTAAGGCTTCAATATTTACATTCAGGAACAGACTAAAAACTTAATCTCAAGAAAAATATTTAAAAGAAGTTGCAACTTTTGGCAAGATACTTGCGTCTAAATGGATGTAGCGCTTACAGAAATAACATATTCTATCAACTCTGGAATGATTAAACCGAAATGAAAAAAATATTTAGTGTATTAGTTGCAATAATCGTCTGCCAATCAATCTCAGCTCAGGTTCTGCAGATTAAAGGACGAATTATGTCAGCCGCCAAACAACCTATTGAATTTGCAAACGTTATTCTCAGAAAAGCGGATTCAACCTTTGTAACAGGCGGAATGACTGACTCAAAAGGTAAGTTCAGTATGGATAACTTACAGAAAGGGATCTACAACCTGCAGGTATCCAGTTTAGGATATCAGAGCAAAAGTATGAGCATCAGTGATTTCACTAAGGATGTCGACTTAGGGAATATAGAAATCGACTCGGCTGCTGTGGCACTCAATGAGGTTGTTGTCACCGCTGCCAATGTAATCAATGAAGCCGATCGCAAAATATTACTACCTTCTTCCAGACAAATGAAAGCCTCAACCAACGGGTTTAATCTTTTGCAGCAGCTTAATTTAAAACGAATTCAGGTAGATGTTTTGAGAAATACCATCTCAGCATCTGGTGGTGGAGAAGTTCAGCTAAGGATTAACGGTGTAAAATCCAGCATTCAGGAAGTGATGTCATTACGCCCGGAAGATATTCTCCGTATTGAGCACCACGAAGATCCAGGACTTCGTTACGGAGGAGCCGAAGCTGTAATTGATTATATTACCCGCAGACAAGACAGCGGTGGTTTTATAGCATTCGACTTAACCGACTCTCCACACGTACCATTCGGGGATAACAACCTTACGGCTAAGTTCAATTACAAGAAATCCGAGTTCGGAGTATTCTACTACGGCGGTTACAGAGCAATGGATCACATGTGGCGTGAAAATTCAGAAACATTTAATTTCGCGGATGGTAAAAGCCTTACCCGGTTAGAAGATGGTACACCCGACAAGTGGGCAAAGAACTGGCACTATATGCAGATGAACTATAACTATCAGGAAGCAGACAAATGGTTCTTCAACGCTACCCTCAGAGGAAATATCAATGACGATCCAAAAATGAACTTCAAGAGTTATCTGTATCCCACAAATAATCCATCGCAAGGCGTAAACATGACAGACCGCTCTTCTTCCTGGGAACACATTCCGTCTCTTGACCTTTACTATCAACGCAACCTGAAGAACCAGCAATCTTTGATTCTTAATGTTGTTGGTACTTATATTGATTCAAATTCAGAGAGATATTACAAGGAGATGCAGGGAACAGAAACACTTACTGATTTGACAACCATCGTTAATGGAAACAAATATTCAGTTATCAGTGAAGGTATTTATGAGAAAGGATTTAAAGCCGGTCGTCTTAGTACAGGAATAAAGCACACCCAGAGCTTCACCAATAATGAATATACCGGAAGCTCTCTTTCTAAAACAGAGATGAAACAATCAGAAACCTATGCATATACAGAGTTTCAGGGGAAGATAAAGAAGTTCAACTATTCTTTGGGTATTGGTGGTTCACGTTCATGGTTTAGCCAGGGAGGTGTAGGATATCAAAATTACACATTCCGGCCAACAGCCAGTCTGAAGTATAATTTCAACGATAACTCTTTCCTTCGCTATCGTGGTAACATTTACAGTTCGGCTCCTTCTTTATCTGATTTAAGCAATGTAGAGCAGTCAATTGACTCTTTGCAAATAAGAAGAGGTAACAGCAACCTGAAACCAGTGATGACATATACCAACTCTTTAAACTATGATATAAGAAAAGGAATCTTCAGCGGGAGCTTATTCCTGGGGCATTGGTACTATAACAAACCAATCATGGAAGAAACAAGAGTGGAGAACAATAAGTTTATCCGCACCAATGACAACCAACAAAGCTGGCAGAAGTTAAATTCAGAAGCAGAACTTTCAGTCAATCCTTTCAAAGATCATTTCATTGTAAAGGCCATAACCGGATTTAGCTATTTCGACAGCAAAGGTAACAATTACCATCATACATATTCAAACATGTATTACCGTGGCGAGGCAAGTGCCTACTACAAACAATGGTCAGCCTTCTTCCAGATACAGGGTCACAAAAACAACTTCTTTGGAGAAACTTTGGAGATTGGCGAGAACTATCACCTGTTCGGAGTAATGTACAAGCATAAACAACTAAGTGTGGGAGCCATGATGATTAATCCGTTTGTTGATAACTGGAGAGCAGGCAGTGAAAACAAGAATGCTTACGCTCCTTCAAAGAATTGGATATATATAAAGGAATCGTCCAGATTGCTTTCTTTTAAAGTTTCTTATAGTTTCAACTTCGGCCGTAAATATGAGTCGGCCCAGAAGCGTTTAAATAATGAAGATAAAGACACAGGAGTAATGAGTAGTAAAAAATAAATTTCAGGTTTAATTTTATAATTAAACTTACTTACAGAGGAAGGATTGTTGTGAAACACCCCTTCCTCACTCTATTTTTAAGGTTTAGCTAAGCTTTCTTTTTACCGCAGCCGGATTGCCTACAGCCAGCGAATCATCGGGCACATCTTTCGTTACCACACTCCCCGCCCCAATAATGCAACGATTACCAATTGTAACACCGGGGCAAATAATGGCACCACCACCAATCCAGCAATCATCACCGATAGTTACCGGATGAGCACTTTCTACCGGCTCCCGTCTCTGCATATAATCCATCGGATGCTGGGGAGTATAAATCTGTACCGAAGGACCAAGTAAAGTATGATTTCCAATCTTAACCGGAGCTCCGTCGAGAATCACGCAATTAAAGTTGATAAACACATGCTCACCCAACTCAATATTATACCCATAATCACAAAAGAAGGGAGGACAGACTTTTGCTGTAGCATGAATATTGGGAAGCAGTTCATCTAACACCTCGCGTAAATCAGGCGATCCCAGATACATTGTATTTATTTTGGCCATTAACATTTTTGCTTTTGAGAGATCAGCCATTAACTCCGGATCAGATACTTTTGCCAGCTGTCCACTCCTCATCTTTTCTTTTTCACTCATCATTTTATTATATAGTATTTAAAGAGTATTCAATCAGCATATAAACACCATTCGGTTATCCGCCGAATGTTCCGGAGCAAAAGTAAAACCTTCCCATGTGAAAGCCATCAACTCCTCTGGTTTCTCAATACGATTCTTCAGAATAAAGCGAGTCATCTCTCCACGTGCCATCTTTGCATAGATAGTCACCGTATCCAGTTTTCCCTTTTTCCATATTTTAAATTCGGGAGTAATTACTCGAACCTCCTTTTCAATAAGTTTCCAATCAAGCGAAGACTGAATATCCATACTTGCCAAATTAATCAGCACTCCCCCGCTCTTCTTCACATCTTCAATGAAAGACTGAGTAAGTTTAGGTTTCCAGTAATCGGCCATCGTTATTCCCCCAAGTTCAGGCAGCTTCACATCATACTCCATCCGGTAAGCCTTTATAATATCCAGCGGACGCACCACTCCATAAAAAGGAGAAGCTATCCGTAAATGTTCGTGCGCATAAAGAAAATCCTCGTCAGTAAAGTCCGCCGGAGCAATATGCTTATACACCATTCCCGTATATGCCAGCAAAGCCTGAAGGGAAGGAGCCTCATCAGAATGAAACGCTTCGAACCGCTTAAATGTTTCCAGAGCCAACTTCGGACTAATTTTTAGCAACCGTTCCAATTCATCAATAGAATATTGCGCCATGTGAAGCGCAATCTCTTTTGCTTCATTGGCAAACTGCGGAATTGATTTAGCCAGAGCTTTTGGAGAACTTTTTGTATTTATCGTTTTGGCTGGGGATATTATTATTTGCATAGACAATCTATTTAAAGCTTGTAAAATGAATTAACGTGCGGCAAGTTATGCAAAAAAGAGATGCAACGAAACACAAAAATGCAAAACCTACCCTCACTCCCTCACTTTTACTTATATATCACTGATAGCAAACACATTACCCCGTGAGGGATGGAATTCCATCCCTCACAAATCCCTCACTTTTGGGGGCATCCCTCACTGAATTAACAACAGTTTGCACAAAAATTGCTGTTTGAGATTCCTTTTTACCTGATTTACTGTGAATAAAAGAAGAAAGAGAATATTTTAACTGTGACTGTTTTTTGTGATTATTTCGTATCTTTGCGGAAATTATTTAGAAAAAATAGAATTATGGAAACAGTTGTTAGTGGAATTCGCCCTACAGGTAATCTGCATCTGGGCAACTACTTTGGAGCAGTGAAGAGTTTTCTGCAAATGCAGAATGAATATAATTGTTATTTCTTTATTGCCGATTGGCATTCCCTTACTACTCACCCAAAACCAAACGATATAGTTCAGAGCGCACGCACTATTCTTGCTGAATATCTGGCTTGCGGTATTGATCCTGAGAAAGCTACCATTTATGTACAAAGTGACGTGAAGGAGGTATTGGAACTTTATCTTTACCTTAACATGAATGCTTATCTGGGCGAGCTGGAACGTACCACTTCTTTCAAGGACAAAGCACGCAAACAACCGGATAACGTGAATGCCGGACTGCTGACTTATCCTACTCTTATGGCTGCGGATATTCTTATTCATAAGGCAGTGAAGGTGCCAGTGGGCAAGGATCAGGAACAGAACATGGAGATGGCGCGTAAATTCGCACGCCGCTTTAATACTATATACGGAACTGACTTGTTCGTTGAGCCGGCTTCTTTCTCTCTGTCGGATAAGGCTATCAAGGTTCCGGGATTGGATGGATCGGGTAAGATGGGAAAATCGGAAGGTAACTGCATTTACCTGATGGATGACGCCAAGACTATCAGCAAGAAGGTGATGAAGGCGGTAACTGATGCCGGACCAACTGCGCCTAACAGTGAAAAGCCTGAGGTTATTCAGAACTTATTCACTTTTATGGATATTGTGTCTACTAAAGATACTTACGATTATTTCAATGAGAAGTACAACGATTGCTCTATCCGTTACGGAGATTTGAAAAAGCAATTGGCTGCTGATGTTATTGCTTTTAATGAACCTATCCGCGAAAAGATTCTGGATTATTCTGCAAACACTGAATATCTTGCTAAGGTTGCTAAACAAGGAGCCGAGAGAGCTCAGGAAAGTGCAGCTAAAACACTGAAGGAAGTAAGAGAGATCATCGGATTCCGTGAGTTTTAAATATCATACCATAAATACAATGCCCCGCTATCTTGATTCAGACAGCGGGGCATTTTCTATTTTATTCCGTTAGTTCAGACAATCATTATCATCTTCTCCTACCAGTTCAGGTTATCCTTTCCGTTCAAAGGTGGCATCTTTCATCTTTGTCATGAATGACGGAGCCGGACGAAGCAGCAAACGCCCCACTTTTACGTCTGTGGTACGAAGTTTATCGGGATTGGTTACTTTGTTTGAAGTGAGTGATAGCGAAAATGTTCCTATCTTATCCAGCTTTACTGAGTTACCGTTCTTCAGCTCATTGATAAGCGTGTTGGCAAACTCCTCGAGCACCAGTTTCACATCGCCCGATGTTGCGGTACATCTGCCAGATATCAACGAGCTCAACTCGTCAATGGTTACCAGCTCTTTTCGTTGAGGGACTGCGTAATAAAGTTGTTTTTCCTCTTTCTTGCGGGCATCATTGAGGGGTGCCGCCTTGAATAAAATGCTCATTCAGTTATAGTTTAAAGTTATTTCTAGTCATGTTTTCCAATCTCTGCCGGAATGTTTTTGGCGACCTGCGCAGGTCATCTCAACGAGCTGCGCAACTCAAAGAAACGACCTGCGCAACTCGATTGTGCGAGCTGCGCAGGTCGCTAAAAATGTTTCCCGGGAGTTTTATAAAGACCCCGTTACAGATATCTTTTTATAAACCGGAGATCGTGTGTGTACTTGTTTAGTTCCTTGCTAAATATTCCCTGGTCGTCGAGTTTGTCGATATGAACCGAGCCGGAACAGTGAATAATGTAGCCTTCTTCCGCCACCATTCCCACATGTGAGATGTGTCCGTCGCCATGATCAAAGAATGCCAGGTCGCCCGGAAGAGCTTCTTGTGTAAAAGAAATCAGTTCACCTTGCTTTGCTTGCTGACTGGCGTTGCGAAGTATGGCAATGCCGTGCATACGCATCACCACTTGTGTGAGTCCCGAACAGTCCATTCCCATAGCATTCTTCCCACCCCACAAGTACGGAGTGTTAAGGAATCGGCGGGCAGTGTCGAGCAATGACTCTTTCAATGGAAAAGCATCGGCAGGGTTCAACCGGAAACGGTCGTTCTTTACACGGAATGTTCCGTCTTTCTTGTATTCAGGAAGCAGACTTCCGCCGGTAAGCAGAATCTTTTCGCCAGTTGTTTCACTCACAGCCTGAGAAAAATACGAGGTTAGTACTGTTTGCACTGCAGGATCATAAGCATCAAAGTACTCTTTACTCACCTCAGTCAACATTTTGGTGGTTACCCACCCCACATATCCTTCGGCTTTATTGATAATCTTACTCCAGTTGCCCCATGATTCTGTCACAGTGCATGCCTCTCCGAAAAGGAGTTCGGTGAGCATCTCCGAGCATTCATCATGATCTACCCGAAGAGGATTATTGGGAACAAAACAGATAGCGTATTCCATAAATCTTTTATTTTAAGATCGTTACTTAAAGAGTCTTTCTATCTCATCTTCTTTAAGCACCGACAAAACAGTTTTCCCGTCGGGAGTATAGTTTGGTGTGGCACAAGCAAAAAGGGAATCTACCAGTTTAGTCATTTCCGCATTGCTCAGCACCTGCCCATAAACAATGGCGGCTGCTTTGGCAAGGGTCAGGGCAAGCGCATTGTGCACTTCTTCTTTCACATCACTTCCTTTTTCCATTGCTGTATGTATCATATTTCTTATCAGCTGAACAGGTGAAAGTCCTTCAATGCCGGATGGAACACCGTTGATGGCATAACTTCCTCCGCCCAGATTTGTCAGTTCAAAGCCAATGGCCGACAGATCATCGGAGATTTCCTGTAACACTGCCGCCTCGGAAGCCGGAAGTTCAAGTATCTCGGGGAAAAGCACTCCCTGTGCAATTCCTTGTCTGTTCTTTATCTGCTCCAGATACTGGTCGAACAACACCCGGACATGTGCCCGCTGCTGATCAATAATCATCAGACCCGATTTCACAGATGTAAGGATAAACCGCCCTTTGAACTGGAACTGAAGGGTGCTTTTCTCTGTTACAGCCTCATCTTCATACAGTGTGGCTTGTTCCGGTTCGGGTTCCTTTTCCTGAAAAGCGGGATAGTCTATCACATCAGGCTCATAAGTCTGTTGCATCTTTCGTTCTGCCTTTTCAATTCCATCATACAAATCTTCCCATTCCACCTTAGGGCGTGAATAAGTGGAGCCCGACTTTTGGAAAGGGTTAAAGTTTGGATTGAAATTCAGTTTGGGTGGCTGGATAGGAGCCGCTCCGTCATAAGCAGGAATATCGGGCATGCCTTCCATATCAAAATCAATGGAAGGTACCTCATTGAACTTACCCAGTGATTCTTTCACCGAAGCTGCAAGAATTTGCCAGATAGGCACTTCATTCTCGAACTTAATCTCCGTTTTTGTGGGGTGAATATTCACATCAATATCGGCGGGATCAACATCGAAATAAAGAAAATAAGATATTTGTTCTCCGGCAGGAACCAGACTTTCATACGCCTCCATCACCGCTTTGTGGAAGTATGGATGGCGCATGTATCGCCCGTTAACAAAAAAGTACTGGTGTGCACCTTTCTTTCTTGCGGCATCGGGCTTACCAATATAGCCGGATATTTTAATCATGCTGGTATCAACATTCACATTGAGTAACTGTTGATTCATCTTTTTGCCAAACACATTGATAATGCGTTGACGAAGAGAGGTAGCCGGCAGGTTGAACAGTTCTGCATCATTGCTGTGAAGCGTGAACGTCACATCAGGATGAACAAGAACGATACGTTCAAATTCGGCCAATATATTACTTAATTCTGTTTGGTTGGACTTTAAGAACTTGCGGCGGGCAGGAACATTAAAGAATAAGTTCTTCACTGAGAAGTTACTCCCTTTGGCGCAGGATACAGCTTCCTGCCGTTCCACAGCCGATCCGGATATAGAAATCACCGTACCCAGTTCCTCATTTTCAGGACGTGTTTTGAGATCCACCTGTGCCACAGCGGCAATAGACGCCAGAGCTTCACCCCGAAAGCCCATAGTAGTAAGGGCAAACAGGTCTGCTGCTTTACGAATCTTGGAGGTTGCGTGCCGTTCAAAAGAAATCCGGGCATCAGTCTCAGACATCCCTTTCCCATCATCAATAACCTGCATGCAGGTTCTCCCCGCATCGGTTACTAAGATATGCACTTCCCTTGCACCAGCATCAATAGAATTCTCGACCAGTTCCTTTATCACTGAAGCCGGACGCTGAATTACTTCACCGGCAGCAATTTGATTGGCAACTGAATCGGGTAATAAACGAATAATATCACTCATAACAATCTTTCAAATAGTTACATGGAATTTACTTTTTCAGCAATTCATGATTAGGCAAAGGTATTGCTTTTCTTCCTTTATTCTTCAATACTTGCCCGGCTTTTTTACCTCGCCATTCAAAGATGTCATCTTTGTTGAGCGGCCGGATAAAGTCAAACCATCCAAAGTTTTCCAGCTTTAGTTTATCGGGAGGAATCATCAGCATTGGGTAAAGGGTACCACTGGAAGCAGGACTCATCACCATTTTATCCATCTTTTTATCCTTGAGATAAATATTAAGCAGACTAGTCTCTGAGACATTCATCCCCATCATTGTGCTATCTTTTTCTTCAGGATAATATACCAGTCGCACATTACCAATGACATCTACTTTTCGCATATCCCCACCCACGAAATAAGCCTTTATATCTTTTCCGGTAACCTGGTTATAGTGAACAGAGTCTTTTTCTTCAATACTTAAAGCCTGGTTTACAATGTGCGCCCAGTCTATTGTACTGTCGTTCATATATATTCTGATCTCTTCTCCCAATAACTGCTTGTTTTCACTCCACAGAATAGGATCCTTGTACATTCTCAGACAAGTATCCTTTGATGAAAAGAACAAAGAGTCACAAGTTCCCTGAATATCTTTACGGAAAAAACGAACTTTGCGGAAAGCGCGCATCTCTCTGTACATAGAATCCGTTTTAATATTGAATGTATTCAGCTTTAGTGTATCGCCATGCAAATACAAAGTATCACCCTGTGAGTAATCAACAGCTAAAGCCTTTTTAGTGGCAACAGCATTACCAGTCAGTTCATTGTAAAAGCAATAATCGCCCTTCAAAAAATTCTTATTTACCGAGTCGGTCATCAGCACATTATAGAATGCTTCTCCATAACCTTTCTTACGATCATAATAGATGCTGTCTCCAGTCAGTTTCCGACCATCTTCATTTACCAGAAGAGAGCGGTCAAGCAGCTGAGCCTGATCAGCACGTGTATTATAGTATCCTCGTTTGGAGGTAATATGATTCTTCTCACTATCTATGCGGGAAGGTCCTACAATATGAGCTATTCCGTTACCTGAATTATATTTAAGCGTATCTGTTTTTAAGGTAAAACGTGGGTTTACCAACTTTACATCAAAGTTAAATACTGCATTCTTTGTAGAAGGACTGTATTCTCCCCAATCAGAAGTAAGTACATTTTCCTGATCAAGCATGGTTCCTCCTTCAAAGTAATAAGCCTTGTCCAGCACGCGGTCATAGTCAAGACTATCTGTAAGCAAGGTTGTTTTTCTGTTTACCAGCTTAACGTTCTCTCTAAGTTTAGCCAGTTCTTTGAAACCATCATATTTCAGATAATTGCCATAGATGAACAAGGTGTCTCCCTGTTCCATATGAACTTTACCAAAAGCTTCAAAGGAATTTGTTTTTTCGTTAAGGTAGGCGCTGTCGCAGAACATATACATTCCTTTATGGCGCAATCTTACATTTCCCTGTAATAAGGTAATATCCGGCCTACGCACTTCATCACCGATTGTTTCATCGGAGTTGAGAATATAGACCAGGTCTTTTTTAGATTTCGGTGTCTTTTTCTTGTTAACAGAATGGTTTCCTGCTATCAAGTAAACGCCAAACAGGCACAGAATACCCATTAGTAGTATTCTGTGCCTGCTTATTGAATATTTTATCTTATTATTCTTCAGCATATTTTTTGTGCTTCACTTCATTTATTTAATCCAACCCGGATACTTGAAATCACATTTTCTCCAGTTTTCATTGATACGAACGTATGTACTTTTCTGCTTATTTCTAATCCACTGATCAAGTTTCTCCACTCTCATTTTTCCAATAACAATATCTTTCAGACTCTGATAATCATCTGTCATGGTTGCTTTGTGGCCATCAATTCTTGCTTTCAGTTTAACTACCGCGCAAACTTCCTTGCCTTTATCATTTACCATAGTAAAGGCTTTAGATATTTCACCTACGTTTAGCTTATCAACAGCCTTCGCAACTTCCTGTGGTAACTGATCCATATCAAATTTTGAAGTACTTGTTCTTGAATTAGCCATTATTCCGTTATTGTTACGGGATTCTTTATCGTGAGAAATTACTGTAGCAGCCTGTTCAAAAGTAAACTTAGCCTTACGAATGTCATTGGAAATAGAATCAAGTCGGTGCATTGCTCCCTGCAAATCCTTATCAGATACTTTTGGCTTTAGCAAGATATGACGGCAGTTAATACGGTCACCGCGTTTTTCTATTAACTGGATAATATGAAAACCATATTCTGTTTCAACAATCTTTGATACTTTTTTAGGATCCTGCAAGTTAAATGCCACCGTTGCAAATTCTGGCAATAGCTCACCTTTTCCCATGAATCCAAGCTCTCCGCCTCTACGAGCACTACCCGGATCTTCAGAATAAAGAATAGCCAGAGAAGAGAACGGGGTATCTCCGGTAGTGATACGATTTGTATATTCACGCAATCGTCTTTTCACATCTTCAATCTCAGTGAGCGGAATCTTAGGTTCCTGGGTAATAATCTGAACCTCTACCTGAGTAGGGATATAAGGAACACTGTCCTGAGGAATTTTCTGGAAGTATCTTCTTACCTCGGCAGGAGTGATCTTTATATCTCCAACCAGCTTTCGCTGCATCTTTTGAACAATCAATCCGTCGCGCGTACTTTCACGCATTGTTTCCCTTATCTGGGTATAGGTCTTATTGAAGTACTCCTCCATCTTTTCCTTAGAACCTATCTGACGGATAATGTTATTTATCTGATATTCTACCTGTTGCAGAACTTCATTGTCAGTAACTTCTACACTATCAATAGCAGCCTGATGCAGATATAATTTCTGGATTGCGATTTGTTCCGGGATTACACAGTAAGGATCACCATCAAATTTGGTTCCGTTGTACTGCGCGTTCAGCCGTTCCTCCTCAACATCCGACTTCAAAATGGCTTCATCACCCACGATCCAGACCACTTCATCTATTACATTATCCTGAGCATACGCTTTCACTTGAGAAGCGCATAGCACAATGAGTAATACAAGCGTTTTAAAGTTCACTAACTTTTTCATTCTTTTTATTTAAATAATTAATCTTTTTATCCGACTTCGCCTCATATACCAGTCATTCCTCACTTTATCGCATAAATTCCTGAATTGGTTAACAAGTATCTCTCTTTTATAACAGCTAATGCAAATAAAAAAGAGTCTTCTTTTTCCAAGGATATATACTTACTTATGATAAGAAAGTAACAGAGCTCAGTGTCTTTTGTTTTATTGTGTCTGTTTGAAAAACAACGTCCTATGTTACATATAAACTAATTAGATACAACACAAGGCGAAGATAGTGTAATAATCAATTCATTCAATGATTATTAACTGTTTTTAAAATCTGTTGGTTAATTTCAACCTTATATTTTTCTCGTAATTCTTTAATCCAATCAGCTTCCAGGTAATTTTGATAGTCGGCGGTAACAGGACCACGAACATCTTTATAGCTTTCAGGCCCGCCTTTCAGCATCTTTCCAAGAACAATTGTAACAGGATAATCCTTAAGAGGCTCTGGATTGCCCGACTTAAATTTCAATTTATCCACATATTTGTTGCTCCCTTTAACAAAGAGACCTTTTTCTACTTTAACCAAAGAAACGGAATCATTATTAAGTGTTTTACGTATTACAGTTGCCCACTCCTCTTCCGAATTATTTTTAGTCAGTTTCTTAACTGCCTTAGCTGTCTTTTTATCCTTGCAATGAACAATCACACCCTTAAAGCGGGGAGAATCCCATTTATAGCTTGAACTATTTTCTTCAAAGAATGCAGCCAAACCTTTTTCATCCTTTGAAGCTTTATCCCAAACCTTACGGTTACTTACGTCAAACAATAAAATTCCGTCACGGTATTCTTGCATTAAATGACCAAACTCTGGATATTTTTGCTCAAGTCGGCCATTTTCATAATTAAGAATGAAATTATTTGTATAGTCCTTCAGCTGCCTTTCAGCAATTCCATGTTGAGTCATAGCCCATATAATAAAACCTTTCACAGGATAGTTCGTTCCATTCAAAGTGAAAAGATCACCGGAAAGATTAAGAGCATGAGCAGAGGTTAGAGAATCTTTACCTGCCTGAATATTTTTCATCAGACTCTTAATCTCATTGACTCCTTTATCATTGTATGAGAATTTATATTCAGCTTTCAACTTCTCAACAAGAGTCTCAACACCTTTATTCCCGCGTCCCTGACGATTCATGCGACGAATAATTTCTTCTTTCTTTTCTACAAAAGGTTCTATTGGTTTGCGGTCTATTAATTTCACAATATGCAGACCACTTGGAGAACGAAACGGATTGGATATTTCACCTTTATTTAAAGAGAATACCACATTCTCAAATTCTTTCACAGTCTGACGGAAGCCAATCCATGGCAACTCACCACCACGTGAAGCCGTACCTTTGTCATCCGAGAAGTTTTTTGCCAAAGCAGCAAAATCAGCTCCGTTTTGCAAAGCCTTATAAATGGAATCCATTTGCATGGTTGCCTTATTCTCTTGTTCTTTAGTTACATCTTGTAGAAGAGACTTAAAGATATGTGCAACCTGCACTTTCCCCATATCGGGACGTCTGTTCGTTACTTTTATAATGTGATAACCAAAATCTGTACGGACTGGCTTACTAACTTCTCCTGTCTTTAAAGAATAAGCCGCATCTTCAAAAGGACTTACCATCTGCAAAGCTGTGAAATATCCCAGATTACCACCGTTCTGCTTCACTGAAGAATCTTCGGAGACTTCACGGGCTACCTTTTCAAAGCTTTCACCGTTAAGGATTCGTTGGCGGGCGCGCTCAGCTTTATTATATGCATCAAGAGAATCTCCGGGAGTTGCATCCGGTTTACACCGAAACAGAATATGTGATGTTTCTAAATTTTCTTTAAGTCGGTTATATATAACCAAAGCATTTGCCTGGTCTACAGAGTCGTCCGTGAGATAGGACTTTGCCAGTTGTTGACGATATCCCAAAAATTCATCACGAAATGCTTTTGTTGTATCAACGCCTTCTGATTCAGCAGCAGCAACTTTCAGCTTAAAGTTTACAAACAGGTTGACATATTCTTCTAAAGACTTCTTATCTAACTCGTTGTTTGAATTATTCTTGTTATAAATGTATTCGAATTCCGATCGTGTTATATTCTTGTTGTTTATCTTCATCAAGACTTCATCCTTTTGTTGGGAAAAAGTACAAGCACCGAAAGCTAAACCTGCAAATAAAATAATCTCTCTTTTCATTATTGGTGTTTCGTTAGATACATATTTAAAATAGATTGGTATAACAATCAATAATTCAACGGCGAAAATACTTAAAAATTGCGTATTCTGAATGAATTTAATCTGTTTTTATTATCAGACAAGTAAATATACACTTAATATAAGAATATGGGGAAACAAAGGGAATTACACTTAATGCAAATTGAAAAAGAAAGCTGAATGAAAAAGAAAGGGAAATAACCTCTATCAAAGTTATTCCCCTTATTATTTTTTGCTAATTATATCGTCTTATTCCGGACGGCTATAGTTTGGTGCTTCACTAGTGATAGTCACATCGTGTGGATGGCTTTCAAGAACACCGGCACTTGTGATACGTGTAAATTTTGCATCGTGAAGTTTTTCGATACTTGCAGCGCCACAATATCCCATTCCTGAACGAAGACCACCACATAACTGGTAAATCACTTCAAAAAGGGTACCTTTATATGGAACACGTGCAGCAATACCTTCTGGAACTAGCTTCTTAACATCTGTTTCACCGCTTTGGAAATAACGGTCTTTAGAACCATTTTCCATAGCTTCCAGTGAACCCATGCCACGATATGATTTGAATTTTCTTCCGTTGAAGATAATTGTTTCACCCGGACTTTCTTCTACTCCGGCAACAAGTGAACCAATCATTACTGAGTAACCACCGGCGGCCAAAGCCTTAACCACATCTCCGGAATATCTTAAACCTCCGTCGGCAATCAAAGGAACGCCTGTATCTTTTAATGCTTTAGCTACATCATAAACGGCAGAAAGCTGAGGAACACCTACACCTGCAACTACACGTGTAGTACAGATAGAACCTGGACCGATACCAACTTTCACACCATCAGCACCAGCTTCAACAAGTGCCAAAGCAGCAGCTCCGGTAGCAATGTTACCAACTACAATATCAATGTTTGGGTAACGTTTCTTTGCTTCTCTAAGTTGTTCAATAACTCCTTTTGAATGGCCATGAGCCGTATCAATAACAATAGCATCTGCTCCTGCTTCAACCAAAGCTTGCATACGGGCAAATGAATCAGCAGTTACACCTACTCCGGCTGCTACGCGAAGTCTTCCTTTAGCATCTTTACATGCCATTGGTTTATCTTTTGCTTTTGTAATATCTTTATAGGTAACCAGTCCAACTAGTTTACCCTCTTTATCCACTACTGGAAGTTTCTCAATTTTATGAAGCTGCAATATCTGGGCAGCAGCTTCCAAGTCAGTAGACTGATTGGTTGTTACAATATTTTCTTTTGTCATAACCTCGTCAATGCGCTTATTCATGTCGCGTTCAAAACGCAAGTCACGATTAGTCACAATTCCAACCAACATTCTATCATCATCAACAACAGGAATACCACCAATCTTATATTCTGCCATCAAAGATAAAGCATCGCGCACAGTAGAACCTTGCTTAATGGTCACAGGATCATAAATCATTCCATTCTCGGCACGCTTCACAATAGCAACTTGCTTAGCCTGAGCCTTGATAGACATATTTTTATGAATAACGCCAATTCCTCCTTCACGTGCAATAGCAATAGCCATTTTCGCTTCGGTTACTGTATCCATTGCTGCAGTTACAAAGGGGACCTTTAATTCAATGTTTCGTGAGAACTTTGTCGAGAGATCGACACTACGGGGTAATACCTCAGAATATGAAGGGATTAAAAGTACGTCGTCGTACGTTAATCCATCCATTACAATTTTATCTGCAATAAATGACATAGGGTTTGCTTTTAGAAATTATTGCGTGCAAATATACGAATAATTCTTTTTTCAGAATGAGAAATCGCTCTATTTTTTTTGAATAATTATAAAATAGAGAAAAGAAAAGCGCAGATTATACAAATTTAATCAGGTTTATGTTAAAAGGTTACCTAACATGTAATCTACTGATATTAATTTGTATAGCCTGCGCTTAAAAAATATATCCGTTCTTTAATTTGCCATTTCAGAGATGAACTTAATTCTAACCAGACGAATTTCGTCTTCTGAGTAGTCTCCACCAAGTTCTTCTACTGCATCGTCTATTTTATCAGTAACAGATTCTTTAAAATAATCATAAATATCCTGCATATGATCTTCATCCATTATTTCATGCAGGAAATAATCAATATTCAATTTTGTTCCGGAATAGACTATCGCTTCTATTTCTTCAAGCAAATCCGAGAACTCAATTCCTTTAGAAAGAGCGATATCATCAAGTGCCACCTTTCTATCTATACTTTGAATAATAGACACCTTCAGCTTTGACTTGTTTGCAACTGTACGAACACGCAAATCTTCCGGGCGATCAATTTCATTTTCCTCGCAGTGCTTTCTAATCAATACACAGAACTCCTGTCCGTAGCGCTTTGCTTTTCCTGCACCTACACCTGGGATATTCTGCAACTCATCCAGTGTTACCGGATAAATAGTTGCCATCGCCTCAAGTGACGGGTCCTGAAAAATAACGTAAGGCGGAACATCCAGCTTCTTGGAAAGTTTTTTCCTCAAGTCTTTCAGCATTGAATAAAGAGCAGGATCTACCGCACATGCAGCGCCTCCTCGCATAGGAGTTTCTTCTTCTACTTCTTCAAAGTCATTATCCTCTGTTATTTTAAATGATTTTGGATGTTTCAGGAACTTACGTCCTGCATCCGTTACTTTTAATAATCCATAGTTTTCGACATCTTTACTTAAAAATCCAGCTATTAAAGCTTGTCGAATAACAGCATTCCATGTTTTATCTTCTTCGCCCATTCCTGAACCAAAGACTTCTAAGTCTTCGTGCAGGTGTGCTTGTACTTCGGAAGTTTCTCTTCCTTGTAATACATCGATAATATAGTCTGCCTTAAAGTTTTCTTTTACTGCCATGATAGTTTCTATCACCGCACATAATGAATCCTGAGCTTCCACTTGTTTCTTAGGGTTTAAACAATTGTCACAATTACCACAATTTTCTTCCGTATATTCTTCGCCGAAGTAATGTAACAAAGACTTTCTACGGCATACGGAAGATTCGGCATATGCAGCGGTTTCTAGCAGAAGCTGCTTGCCTATTTCCTGTTCTGCTACAGGTTTTCCTTGCATGAACTTTTCCAGTTTCTGCAAGTCTTTATTGGTATAGAATGTAATGCACTGACCTTCGCCGCCATCACGTCCCGCACGACCAGTTTCCTGATAATAGCCTTCCAGACTCTTAGGGATATCATAATGAATAACAAAGCGAACATCAGGTTTATCAATTCCCATACCAAACGCAATAGTAGCAACTATCACGTCTATTTTCTCCATTAAGAAGTCGTCCTGGTTATCAGTTCTTGTAGAAGAATCCATTCCGGCATGATAAGCACGGGCGTTAATCCCGTTTGCTTTCAATATTTCAGCCAACTCTTCCACTTTCTTTCTGCTTAAACAGTAGATAATGCCTGACTTACCGTTATTAGCCTTGATAAACTTAATAATTTCTTTATCAATGCTATTTGTTTTAGAACGTACCTCATAGTAAAGATTGGGGCGATTAAAGGAAGATTTATAGACTTCCGCATCAATCATCCCAAGATTTTTTTGAATATCATGCTGCACCTTTGGGGTTGCAGTGGCCGTTAAAGCAATAAGAGGAGCTTTCCCTATTTCATTTATAATGGGACGAATGCGTCTGTATTCAGGACGAAAATCGTGCCCCCATTCAGAAATACAGTGAGCTTCATCAACAGCATAGAAAGATATCTTAACTTTTTTCAGGAACTCCACATTCTCATCTTTCGTTAATGACTCAGGCGCTACATAAAGCAACTTTGTCTTTCCGGAAAGAATATCTGACTTAACCTGGTCGATGGCAGCTTTATTCAGTGAAGAATTGATAAAATGAGCTATTCCATCGTCTTCACTAAAGTTACGCATGGCATCAACCTGATTTTTCATCAAGGCAATTAAGGGAGATATAACGATTGCCGTTCCTTCCATTACCAAGGAAGGTAACTGATAACAAAGTGACTTACCCCCACCTGTGGGCATAAGTACAAACGTATCATTCCCGGCCAATACATTTTCAATAATCGCCTCTTGATTTCCCTTGAATTTATCAAATCCAAAGTACGTTTTTAATTGTTCCGTTAATTTATTCTTCTCTGCCATTGTTTTAAGTTGTTTTTTGGCTGTTCTTCATGCAATTATTCAATTCTTCTTATTGAACTCAAACAAAGTTATAAACAACTTCTAAATAATACGTATTTTCCACAGGATATTTTTCAAAAAAATAATGCTTACCATTATCTTATTGCTGATCTGCTGATCTTAAGCTGTTTGTAAACGAGCAATATTTGCTTTTTCAAGTTGTTGCTTGGCATATACCAGCGAAACATTGTATTCAACCTTACCTTGTGAAGGGATCTCAAACATTACATCCATCATAATTGTCTCAACGATAGAACGTAATCCGCGCGCACCAAGCTTAAATTCTACAGCTTTATCTACGATGTATTCATAGACTTCTTCCTCAAAACTCAGCTTAATGTTATCCATCTCGAAAAGTTTGATGTATTGCTTAATAATCGAGTTCTTTGGCTCGGTTAAGATTGCACGCAATGCATTTCTATCAAGCGGATTGAGATAGGTAAGTACAGGCAGACGCCCTATAATCTCGGGAATCAGTCCGAAAGACTTTAAATCCTGAGGGGCAATGTACTGCATCATATTCTTCTTATCAATAACCGCCGTAGCCTGAGATGCGCTATACCCAACCACATGAGTGTTTAGTCTTTGCGCTATTTTTTTCTCAATACCATCGAATGCACCTCCACAAATGAATAAAATGTTTTTGGTGTTTACCGGAATCATTTTCTGGTCTGGATGCTTACGTCCACCCTGGGGCGGAACATTAACAACAGAACCTTCAAGTAATTTTAATAATCCTTGTTGAACACCTTCGCCACTTACGTCGCGTGTGATAGAAGGATTATCACCTTTACGGGCAATTTTATCTATCTCGTCAATAAACACAATGCCTCTTTCTGCTTCAGAGACATTATAATCAGCTACCTGTAGCAGTCGGGTAAGGATGCTTTCAATATCTTCTCCAACATATCCGGCTTCTGTTAACACGGTTGCATCAACAATAGTAAAAGGTACATGTAACAATTTAGCAATAGTTCTTGCTAAAAGAGTTTTGCCTGTTCCTGTACTTCCCACCATTATTATGTTAGATTTCTCAATCTCCACATCATCCCCGCTATCTTTCTGAAGCAAACGTTTATAGTGATTATAAACGGATACAGAAAGGAAACGTTTGGCATCGTCCTGACCAATTACATATTGATCAAGAAACTTTTTAATATCTACAGGTTTAGGTAGATCATTGAGATTTAAAGCTGTACCGGCACCATTTTGCTTTCCAGTTCCAATGGCCTCCTGAGTGATTTCGTAAGCCTGAGTGGCACAACTGTCGCAGATGTAGCCATTCATCCCCGTAATCAAAAAAGAGACTTCACTTTCCGGACGTCCGCAAAAGCTACATCTCTTCTTATTCTTTGATGGTTTTGAATCTTCCAATGTTAGTTATTCAATTTAATCTTTATTTCTTTAATTATATCGCTGCAGGTTTACGCATCAAAACTTCGTCAATCATGCCGTAATCTTTAGCTTCCTGAGAAGTCATCCAGTAATCACGATCGGAATCCGCCCATACTTTATCAAATTCAGTATGAGAATGATCTGCTATAATTGTATAGAGTTCCTTCTTTATTTTCTGAATTTCACGAGCTGTAATTTCAATATCTGAAGCCTGACCCTGAGCACCTCCCATCGGCTGATGAATCATCACGCGGGAATGTGTAAGTGCCGAGCGCTTCTTTTCTGCTCCTGCCACCAGTAATACTGATGCCATTGATGCTGCCATACCTGTACAGATAGTAGCTACATCACTGGAAATAAACTGCATTGTGTCGTAAATTCCCAGACCTGCGTAAACAGACCCACCGGGAGAATTTATATAGATGGAGATATCTTTGCCTGGATCCACTGAATCAAGATAGAGTAACTGCGCCTGAAGCGTGTTAGCTGTATAATCATCAATCTGAGTACCAAGGAAGATGATGCGATCCATCATCAAACGAGAGAACACATCAAGTTGAGTTACGTTGAGTTGTCTTTCTTCCAATATATAAGGATTCAAATAGCCGTTTTGTGACTTAATCACATCGTCTAAGACCATACTACTCATTCCCAGATGTTTGGTTGCGTATTTTCTAAAATCGTCCATAGTGATTGATATTTTTAAATTAATACATAGAAAAGGAGGCTTTTGACCATCCTTCGTAAGAGCTAACAAAATTACAAAAATAAATCAGACTTGTCTTATTTATTTTTAATAGTAACTCTTTTTAAAGTCAAAAGCCTCCTTTTTTTAGGAAGTTTTAGCAAAACGCTATCTTCAACAATTTGTTTTACTGGAACATTTTGTTGAATTCTTCCATTGAAACAGTCTTATTGTTCAATGTTGCTTTTGCTTTTAAGGCTGTAGCAAGTTTAGCTTCTACCGCACGGTTAACCAAACCTTCTACGCTATCTTTCTTCTTTAACATTTCCTGAGAGTAGTTTTCAAGAATATCTTCTGGAACATTAAGCATTCCATATTGAGCAAACTGAGCTCTTGTAGCTTCTTTTGCGATATTAACAATATCTTCTTGCTCAACTTTAATTTCATTGTCCTTAACCAACTGTTCTTTGATTAGGTGCCATGTCAATTCTTCAAGGCTCTTTTCGTAGTTTTCTTCAACGAATTCAGCACCTTTATCCTGATGATTCAACAACATGATACGTTTAAGCAAAGCATCTGGGAATTCAAGTTTACCAATTTTGTTAACCAAAACGTTACGAACATCGATTAAGAATTTATAATCGCTATCAGCAACAAACTGTCCAGCAACTGATTCTTTGATTTTTGCACGGAATTCTTCTGCAGTCTTAACTGTTCCTTCACCGTAAACCTGGTCAAAGATTTCCTGGCTAAGTTCAGCTTCTACGAAACGAGTAACTTCTTCTACCTGGAAGCTAAAGTTTCCTGTATAGTTTGCAACAGCATCTTTTTCAATCTTAAGAAGAGAAGAAATTTCAGCTTCGTTTCCTTCGTAAGCTGTATTAGGATTAAATACCAATACATCATTTACCTTACATCCGTTGAAAATTGCTTTTTGGTCGCCATTCTTCATGTAAGAAGGCATCAAAACAGCGCCTTCTACCTGAACACCACCTTCTTTTGTGTTACCTTCTTCATCAAGTTCAGCAAGTAAACCTTTCAGCATATCTTTATCCTGATATTCATCTACTTTATCATACTTACCAGCACGTTGAGTATAAGCTTTCACTTGTTGATCAACCATTTCTTCTGTTACATCGATTGCATAGTAATCAACAGTATCCTTGTCTGTAATTTCAGCCTTAAACTCTGGAGCCAAAGCGATATCAAACAAGAAATCGAACTCATCCATTGTATCAAAGTCAATTTCAGGTTGTTTATCTTCGTTAGGAAGAGGTTCACCCAAAATATTAACTTCGTTTTCCTTGATGTATCCGTATACTTTTTCTGAAAGGATTTTATTGATTTCTTCAGCCTTAACTGATTTTCCATACATTTTCTTCACAAGGCCCATTGGAACCATTCCCGGACGGAAACCCGGAACATTAGCTTTCTGACGGAAAGTCTTCAGTGATTTATCAACCTGTTCTTGGTAATCAGCCTTTTCAAGCTTTACAGTAAGCAATGCACTTACTTTGTCAATGTTTTGCAATGAAACGTTCATTCTGACAATTATTTATTATGATTTATACTTTATCTTTAAAAGAGGGCACAAAATTAGTGTTAATCTTTCAATTATCAAATTTCTATCTGATAAATTATTCCGGAGTTATATTCTTTTAAGCCAAGGGCTTGTACATTTTTCGTGCTTAGCTAAGAGTATTTAAAAAGAGAGGTTTAAAAAAAAGTCTACGCCTTATTTATTTAAAGGGTAGGCTTTAATTATAAAAAGCCTACTCCTTTTAGGCCTTTTATATAGATCAAAATAGCAACTAGAAATGGAGAAAAGGCTTAGATTTATAAGCATAATAGTCTAAACTCCTTTTAAAACAAAAGCAATTTGGCATCTCTACGTTACACTTTCGTTTTAAAATAAAATAATAATATCTTGAATTTAGTATTTCGAAAGAAAAAACGACATTTTTTATAAAAAAAGTATAGAAAAAGATTGTCGATTCAAAATTATTGTTTTTCTTTGCTACGTAAAAGATGATATTTAGTTTCTCGATTTCGATTACACGGTTTTTACTTTCGTTCTAATGACGCTTTTGTAAACTCTCTGTCATTTAAAATCCTTACATTATAAATCATCTTTCAGAGAGTTTTATCAATTTATTTATCATTATTAGTATAATTATGAACATTTACGTTGGAAACCTTAACTATCGCGTTAGGGAAGCAGACTTACAGCAAATCATGGAAGACTACGGTACAGTATCTTCAGTTAAAGTTATTATGGATCGCGAAACAGGAAAATCTAAAGGTTTCGGTTTTATTGAAATGCCAAATGACGAAGAAGGTGCAAAAGCTATTGCAGAACTTAATGGTGCTGAATTTGAAGGTCGCGCATTGGTTGTAAAAGAAGCAAGACCAAAATTCTAAACAATAGAATCTTAGGAAATTAGAAAGAACCTTCTGTCGTTTGTTCGACAGGAGGTTCTTTTCTTTATGATAATCATCACTAAACTTGCCAACGAATGAAAAAAGGTACGTTTGAGAACACTTCAGGATTCGCCCAAATTTCCTTACTGATCCTAATCTTTGTGTTTTGCGCATTACTATGCATTATACTTCTCAGATTACAGATGCCACTCACATCAGGAATGAGAGAAGCTGACATTTTAAGAATTACACTTATTATTCAGGACCTTATTATTTTTATTCTAGCTCCTCTGCTTGCACAATTCCTTATTTGGAAAGAACCCACCAAAAAGGCTTTGCAGCTAACAGTTCCTTATCTCCCTGTTTTACTTTGGGGATTAATTGCAATTACTTCTGTAAGTCCGCTTATTGATCTGTTAAATACATGGAACCAGGGATTACATCTACCGGAATCAATGAAAGGAATGGAACAATGGATGATAAGTTCTGAAAGAGCAGCCGAAGTAACCACTAATACGTTACTGAATACCGATAACTGGGGAGGATTCATGACCAATATTCTGGTTATTGCAGTAATGGCAGGTATTGGAGAAGAGCTTATGTTCAGGGGAGTTCTTCAGAAAATATTGATCAACTGGACTCGCAGCATTCACTGGGGAGTTCTATGTGCAGCAATTATATTCAGTGCCATTCATTTTCAGTTCTTTGGGTTCCTACCGCGCATGATACTGGGAATGGTTCTGGGATATTTATATGTATGGAGTAAAAGTATATGGGTTCCTATAGCAGCGCATACATTAAACAATGCATTGACTGTAGCTCTCACATCGAGCACATTTAATAAGGAGGACAAACTTATTGAAGTGGCTTCGGGAACCCCAAATAATTTTGGGTATATCCTTATCGGAACTGCCATCTTCGCATTCAGTATGTGGAGAATATGGAGATTTTATCAGGCTCAGTCTGCTTTAAACGAATAGAGTAAAAAGAAAATAAGAAGAGCCTAAATTTGAAATATCAAATTTAGGCTCTTCTTATTATATGGTATAAATTCTATTCCTTTGATTCAAAATCTTTTCGGCGAAGCACAAAGCTGTTACTAAGATATTTCTCACGGACAATTTTATTTTCAGCAAGTTCTTCAGGAGTTCCTTTAAACAAAATCTTTCCTTCAAACAGCAAGTAAGCACGATCTGTAATACTCAAAGTTTCTTGCACATTGTGGTCCGTAATCAGAATCCCGATATTCTTATCCTTAAGTTTCCAAACAATATGCTGAATATCTTCCACCGCAATAGGGTCAACTCCGGCAAACGGCTCATCAAGCATAATAAACTTTGGATTAATGGCAAGGCAACGGGCTATTTCCGTACGACGGCGTTCACCACCGGAAAGTTGGTCACCAAGATTTTTACGAACTTTCTGCAAACGGAACTCAGCAATCAGGCTTTCAAGCTTTTCCTTTTTATATTCCTTAGAAGTGTTGGTCATTTCCAATACTGACATAATATTATCTTCCACACTCATCTTCCGGAAAACAGAAGCTTCCTGAGCCAGATATCCAATTCCTGTCTGCGCCCGTTTATATACAGGATACTTGGTTATCTCAAGATCATCAAGAAAGATCCGTCCTTCGTTTGGAGTAATCAGCCCCACAGTCATATAGAATGACGTTGTTTTACCTGCACCATTAGGGCCCAGTAACCCAACAATCTCTCCCTGTTTCACATCTATTGAGACATGACTAACCACAGTTCTCTTTCCGTATTTCTTTACCAGATTTTCAGTACGAAGAACCATTTTTTGTTCCTCCTGAGGTTCAACAGTAGTCTCTTCGGGTTGTTCAACCAAAGTATCGGCACTATTAAGTTCAACCATCGTTTCAGTAAATCCTTCTTCAGCCATCGTTATACTATATTTTGGGGCAAATGTAGTAAAAATATGCATTAAATAGCGTACATTTGCCCACAAATAAGATAATATGTTCAAAGCATTAAAGACTATTGGAAGATATATCATGCTGATGGGGCGAACCTTTTCACGTCCTGAACGCATGAAAATGTATTTAAAACAATTCGTCAAGGAAGTAGAGCAGCTGGGGGTAAACTCAGTGGGTATTGTGTTACTGATTTCTTTCTTCATTGGAGCAGTAATCACAATTCAGATTAAACTAAATATTGAAAGTCCATGGATGCCACGTTGGACTGTAGGTTACGTAACTCGCGAAATCATGTTGCTGGAGTTTTCATCCTCAATTATGTGCTTGATCCTTGCAGGTAAAGTAGGTTCAAATATTGCATCGGAATTAGGTACCATGCGCGTTACCCAACAAATTGATGCATTGGAAATAATGGGAGTTAATTCTGCCAGTTATTTGATTCTACCTAAAATTGTGGCATTGGTTTTATTTATTCCTATACTGGTTACCGTCAGTATATTCGCAGGAATTATAGGAGCATTCGCTACTTGCTGGTTCGGAGGCATAATGACAGCTACAAATCTGGAATACGGATTGCAATACACTTTCGTGGAATGGTATGTGTGGTGCGGCATCATTAAATCGTTCTTCTTTGCATTTATTATTGCTTCGGTATCTGCATTCTTTGGATACACTGTAGAGGGAGGCTCCATTGATGTAGGTAAAGCAAGTACTAACTCCGTAGTAAGCAGCAGTGTTCTAATTCTATTTGCTGACTTAATACTCACAAAACTATTAATGGGATGATAGAGGTTAAATCATTATATAAATCATTTGATGGCAGAGATGTTTTAAAAGATATAAATGCCACTTTTGAGAATGGGAAAACAAACCTGATTATTGGACAGAGCGGTTCCGGTAAAACTGTACTGATGAAGTGCATTGTAGGCTTACTCACTCCGGAAAGAGGAGAATTGCTTTATGACAATCGCAACTTCCTTTCTATGGGAAAGAAAGAAAAGAAACTGCTAAGAAGTGAAATGGGGATGATTTTTCAAAGTGCCGCATTGTTTGATTCGCTCTCTGTACTGGATAACGTAATGTTTCCACTGAATATGTTTTCAGAGGATACACTAAAGGAACGCACCAAACGAGCAATGTTCTGTTTAGAACGTGTAAACCTGAAAGAGGCAAAATCAGCATTCCCAGGAGAGATAAGTGGAGGCATGCAAAAGCGTGTTGCCATAGCAAGGGCTATAGCACTTAATCCTCAATATCTGTTTTGTGATGAGCCAAACTCCGGACTCGATCCTAAAACTTCTCTTCTTATTGATGAGCTGATTCAGGATATTACAAAGGAATATAATATGACTACAATCATTAATACTCATGATATGAATTCAGTGATGGGCATCGGTGAAAAAATATATTATATCTACCAGGGAAATAAAGAATGGGAAGGTACAAAAGATGATATATTTACTTCAACCAATAAACGACTGAATGACTTTATCTTTGCCTCTGACTTCTTCCGTAAAGTAAAAGAGGTCGAAGTACAAAATATATTAGATGAGTAATAATACTCTATAGAAAAGAATAATAACGAACTATTTGTTATAAAAGGCAAGATAATAAAAATAGAAAAGCCGCTGAGAAATTAATTTCAGCGGCTTTTCTATTTTTATTTCTGTCTGATAAATATATTTATCGGAGTTCCTGTCAAGTTCCATTTATCACGCAGTTTATTCTCTAAAAAGCGTTTATAAGGATCTTTAATATACTGCGGCAAATTCGCAAAGAATACAAAAGATGGAACGCGGGTATTAGGCAACTGAGTTACATACTTTATCTTAATATATTTCCCTTTAGTAGCAGGTGGCGGATATGCTTCAATAAGCGGAAGCATCTCTTCATTTAACCGAGCTGTAGGAATCTTAATAGATCTGTTCTCATAGACTTCTTTAGCTTCTTCCAACACTTTGAATATGCGTTGCTTAGTAAGAGCTGAGCCAAAAATAATAGGAAAATCAACAAAAGGAGCAAAGCGACTGCGAATAGCATTCTCAAACTCTTTCATTACCTTATCAGTTTTGTTCTCAACCAAGTCCCATTTATTAACAACCACTACCAGACCTTTGGAATTCTTCTGAATTACTGAGAAGATATTCAAATCCTGGCTTTCAACTCCACGGGTGGCGTCAACCATTAAGATACAAATATCGGCTCCTTCTATTGCACGAATAGAACGTATAACAGAATAATATTCCAGATCTTCATTAACCTTACCTTTCTTTCGGATACCTGCAGTATCCACAAGATAAAAGTCAAATCCAAACTTCTCATAGCGAGTATAAATAGAATCACGAGTTGTTCCTGCAATCTCAGTTACTATATTTCTTTCTACACCAATAAACGCATTAATAATAGAAGATTTTCCTGCATTAGGACGACCAACTACGGCAAAACGAGGAATTTCATCATCTAATATTTCTTCCGATTCTTTATTAAACTTACTGATTAGAACATCCAGCATATCTCCTGTGCCACTTCCTGAAAGAGAAGAAATACAATGTGGATCTCCTAAACCAAGACGATAAAATTCCGGTGCATTATATTGAAGATCATTATTATCTGTTTTGTTTGCGACTAAGATCACAGGACTCTTAGCACGACGAAGAATTGTAGCTACCTGCATATCCAAATCAGTCACTCCATTCATCACATCCACAACGAAAAGAATAACATCTGCTTCTTCTACGGCAAGTAGCACTTGCTTACGAATTTCTTCTTCAAAAATATCATCCGAGTTGACTACCCATCCACCGGTATCAACAACAGAGAACTCACGTCCCAGCCATTCTGACTTACCGTATTGACGATCACGAGTAGTACCGGCCTCGTCATTAACGATAGCCTGACGAGTCTTGGTTAAGCGATTAAAAAGGGTAGATTTTCCTACATTAGGACGACCTACAATTGCCACTAAATTTCCCATAAGTTACAACTTTAATTTACGACTATCACAGTCGATGAATACTAATCCATTTGGTAGCCAAAATTCTTTAGTTCTTTATCAGAACTTCTCCAATCTTTATCTACTTTTACAAAGGTTTCCAAAAACACTGATTTACCAAAGAATTTCTCCAACGAGCGACGTGCTTCCGTTGCCACCTTTTTCAAGGCTTTGCCTTGTTTGCCGATAATGATGCCCTTCTGGGAATCCCGTTCGACATAAATAACCGCATTGATACGTATCAACTTTGGTTCTTCTTTAAATTGTTCTACCACAACTTCAACAGCATAAGGTATTTCTTTATCGTAATAAAGCAATATCTTTTCGCGAATGATTTCTGTTACAAAGAAGCGAGCAGGTTTATCAGTCCATTGATCTTTATCGAAATACGGAGGAGAATCAGGCAATAATTCTTTAATTCTGCGCATCACGTAATCAACATTAAATTTCGAAATTGCAGAAATTGGTATAATTTCAGCCTGAGGAAGCAGTTCTTTCCACTCTTCAACCAATGCCTCCAGTTTTTGCTGATCAATGAGATCAATCTTATTTATAAGTACTAAAACCGGAAACGTCTGCTGACGAACCTTTTCAATAAACTCATTATGTTTGTCTCGCGTTTCAATTACATCAGTAACATAAAGCAATATATCTGCATCTGATAATGCTGACGTTGAGAAATTCAGCATTGATTCCTGCAATTTATAGTTGGGTTTCAAAACGCCCGGAGTATCAGAGAATACAATCTGCATTTCATCAGTATTTAAAATACCCATAATACGATGACGAGTTGTTTGCGCCTTAAAAGTTGCAATAGAAATACGTTCCCCAACCAATACATTCATCAATGTAGACTTTCCCACATTAGGATTACCTACGATGTTCACAAATCCAGCTTTATGCATACATTTCAGTTATTCAAAGAGACAAAAAAACGCATCGAATAATGGGATGCGTTTTTTATATCAGGTTATTTTTTAGTTATTTTTCAGATCCGTCATAACCCCACTTCACGTATACAGCTCCCCAAGTGAAACCTGCACCAAATGCAGTGAAGAGTATATTGTCGCCCTTCTTTAGTTTTTTCTCAAAATCCCAAATACAAAGAGGCAACGTTCCAGCGCTGGTATTACCATATCGCTCAATGTTGATCAAGACTTTCTCTATTGGAACCTCTAATCTATTAGCGACTGCATCAATAATACGCAGATTTGCCTGATGAGGAACAACCCAATCAATATTGTCTTTAGTCAGATTGTTTTTTTCAGCTACATGAGCTGTTACATCTGACATATTAGATACAGCATATTTAAATACAGTACGTCCTTCCTGATAAAGATAATGCATCTTATTATCTACAGTGAAATAAGATGGAGGACAAACAGAACCTCCTGCTTTCATGTGTAGAAAAGGAAGACCTTTACCATCTGTACGCAAACAAGAGTCTATTATTCCATAATCTTCAGTAGTAGGTTCAACCATAAAAGCTGCAGCTCCATCTCCAAAAATAGGACAAGTAGCTCTATCTGTATAGTTAACCATTGAAGACATCTTATCTGCACCAACAATAATAATTTTCTTATATCTTCCGGAACGGATAAACGCAGCAGCAGTTTCCATTAAATAAAGGAAACCAGAGCAAGCAGCTTGAAGGTCAAATGCAAAAGCATTTTTAAGACCAAGTTTATCACAAAGGATCGATGCTGTTGATGGGAAATGATAATCTGGAGTAGAAGTAGCAACAATAACTAAATCAATATCGTCTGGATTAGAACCAGTCTTCTGCATTAACTGTTTTGCTGCTTTTCGAGCCATATAGGAAGTGCCTAATCCCTCTTCATTCAGGATACGACGTTCCTTGACCCCTATGCGTGTCATAATCCATTCATCATTAGTATCTACCATCTTTGATATCTCTTCATTAGTTAAGATATAATCCGGTACATAGCCACCAACGCCTGTGATTACTGCATTAATTTTTTCCATTAATTTTATTTTAATGTAACGTATACTAAAAAACAGCCCGGGAGCCTTCCCCCTGGCTATATTTTATAATATACTGAATACCTGCTTAGATAGCAGCTTCTTTTTCAATAGCAAGCTTGCCTCTGTAATAACCGCAAGCACCACATACTGTATGATAAACATGCCATTCGCCACAGTTAGGGCAAATTGCCAATGTAGGAGCTATAGCTTTATCATGAGTTCTTCTCTTTGCTTGTCTCGTTTTTGATTGCTTTCTTTTAGGATGTGCCATTTTCTTAAACTTTAATTATTATCTAATATTTTTTTTAATTCATTCCATCTA
>Ga0183099_1000415_pt1 | contig 32203 bp, 24 predicted proteins | sample Biomet1_FD_127788 | JGI IMG/M metagenome (GOLD analysis project Ga0183099, IMG submission 127788) | Microbial communities from bioreactor (seeded with anoxic lake sediment) at LBNL, California, USA - Biofuel metagenome 1 | ecosystem: Engineered > Bioreactor > Anaerobic > Unclassified ...
GTTGCTATCGTTTTTATTATAAGTCTTGAGGGGTTGCCAGGATCAACTAAAGAAGCATCATTGGGAAATAATCCACATTTGTCATTGTCTGCTGAATTTATATAATATAATAAATTGTTGACAAGTGTTAGTCCATATCCATTCTCGGCAAATTCAATGTCGTAAATATAACTACTATTTAGTATATAAGATAAATCAATCTCTTTTATATACTGCCCGCTAGTAGCATCGTATGTGTCTATTTTATTTTCATATTTCCGGGTAATATATAAGCGATTATTATATCTGTTGTAAGAAACTGTAGAATACTTATCTGGTTGCCATGAAATGTTTCCTGTAACAGACATATCACTGGATGAATATTGAGTAAGAGAGGCACCTCCAGTAGTGTAAGTATATACCCAGAAGTATTTATTGTCTTTGGTAAATAAGATTTTTTGTGATACACTGGAAGCAGTGCTTATGTAGTTTTTGTAGGCTTTAATATCAAACCCACCGTTTACCTTTTCTCCGGAAGGAGATTCGGCAGAATAAGTAATTGTTGCAGGTGTAAATGCCGGTAATTTAATATTCGGAAAGCTGATTGCTTTTTTGTCGGCAGAGTATTCCGCTATAAGATCCAATCCGTTACAAGATGAATTAACAGATGTAAGTGTAGCAACATTACTGAATGCTATGAAAGGAATATTGGTCCAAAAATTACTTTTATTATCTTTGCCTATATAATCAATTATAGCCAATGGAGGTCCTGCTTCCTGAGTAATTTTAATGGTTATGGTTTTCCCATATTGAGTTGTAATTAAGAGATTTGCAATACGTTTTTCAGATGTATAGTTTGTGTCGAATTTAATTATAATGTTAAACGATGTATTTGTGCATGTAAACCAATCCGATTTATATTCTATTTTATAGTCAGCGTTTGTGTGTATTGTAGCAAATACTTCTCCTCCTAGTTTTGAAAGAGATAGATTTTCAGAATCAATGTTGAAATAGGAATCTTCAACAATAGTTCTCATCTGAAGATTAATAGCTTTATTGACACCTCCGGCGAAAGCAATCGTCTTCTTCTGAGGAGTAAACCTATCTTTCTTAAATGAGATGGCTCCGGTACCACCAGATGGGAGATTGAATATATACTTCCCGTCAGAATTAGTGAGGACTTCCTCCGTTCCCGATGTAGTTTCAAGTTGAACTGTTACCTCAGGTAATCCTTTCCCATAAGAATCTGTAATAGTTCCTGAAATAGTAGCAGGATTGTCTGCATCTGTTATAACACAAGAGCAGAAAGAGAATGTTATAAGTATTTCGAATAATAACAAATAAAGGTAACGCATTTTATTATGTGTTTTTTATTTTGCAAATGTAATAAAATAATCCTTTAGATAATAAATATTTAAAAATATTTATTATCGTATTCAATATCTAAAATAAGTATTTGAAGAGATCTTTTATCTTTCATTAGCTAATAAAAAAGAGACTACCTTGATTTAAATTAATCAAAATAGCCTCTATTATTTGTCAATCGTTATAGCTTTTATTCCTCGTCAGCAAACATAGGATCCCATGCAGGAAGACGAATTGGCTTTTGTTTCAGAATGTCCAATACCTTTGTTGGTACAAATTTCTTTTCTACAACCAAACGGAACATGTATTCATTGAACCATTCATCAGTCATTATTAAGTGACCTTGGTAACCGGCTGTTGCTCCCCAGCTATTCTCAACCATCCATTTCTTTGGCTTGCCATCTTTGTCAAGATCAACGGCCATCAGCGTCATCGCGTGAGAAGAACTACTGGCAAAGCTTTGAATGCGTTGCTTTTTATTCATGCCAAAGTTGGTACCCATCAATGAAGCATAATCGTAATTGTTTATGTCAAGCAATCCACGATCAGAATTAAGGAACTTGCCTACATCGCAGGAGAAATACATCATTGTGCTATCTTTTACAGATTTAATTGCCATCTCCTTAATGTCCTCAATAGGAAGATTTACATACGTCCAGTTCTTACCATCGTAGCGGTGGCGATCGAAATCAATCTCATAGCTTTTATAGAACTCACGGCTTGGATCATTCATCAACATTACATAGTTGTTGGTGAGATCTTTATTTACGTATTCATTGAAGAATGATAACGGAGTATATTGTTTTGTGTTTACAGGATTTCCTTTTGCATCTTTTCTGGTCCATGTAAATTCGGTAGGAGGGATTCCTAAGTTAAGCGTCAGCATGCGGTAGATGGTACCCAACATTTCAGTCTTGCTCTTTTTCAATGTAGCCGGTTTTGCTCCTTTTGCCGCTTCTTCACGCAATTGCAATCCGTATTCGCGAAGCTTCAGGCCTAGAAGGTTTGCCATCTGAGCCGTATTCTCGCTGCTGTTTGTTTCGGGCATAATCTCTTTTGGAACTAAACCATATTTTCCCACAATGTCTGATATACCGGTAAACTGTCCGCCGTCACTTAATGGATTTCTGAATAACCAATCCACCATCTTGTCATCCATTGGCTTTTTATATGTATCAATCACACCTTGTAAAAATAGGTTTGATTTTTCCAGCTGATCCCAGAAAAAACAATAGTTTTGTGAGAACTCAAAAGAGCCTAAGCCATACTTTGTAATCATCTTAGATCTCATCACATTTAGTCCGGTAAACAACCAGCAACGTCCCGATTTCTTCTGATCGGCTATTCCCTTTGATTCAACTTTGTTTGAGAAATAAGTATCCATGTCTTTCAGGTTATCCTGGTCTAAAGCCAGTTTGCGAATATCACTACCACCTATTGCATTGCGAATAGCTTTGTCTGAAGCCGTAGCCTGATAACTTTGTTTGATACTCTGCAGCATCTCACTGGAAATGCCTCCATCGCTTTGTTGAGCATTGGCATAGATAGTTACACCTAAGATAAATGCCGATATAATTCTTTTGTTCATACTAGATATACACTTGAATTTATAATTAGAATACAAATGTAGCTCTTCCAATATGTTAAGACAAACATTTTAAGTATAAATCGGCATGTAGTTTTTTAGTCTGACAAAATGTATAGGTAACGGTTAGTATAAGTTACAATTTTAATTTGGCTCTATACAAATCGGGATAGATTCGTTTTCCATCCACTTCTTTGCTTTCAAAAATGATAATCTCAGATATGGTAAATCTCCCCGGCCTTCTTAACTGAAACGAAGAAATGTCCGTTTCCATCTCTTTGGGGCGGGAGAGTATAGAGATGTGAGGCTTGAATGGTGACTTCTGCAATTCAAATCCGTTCTTCTCCAGTTCTGCATGAAGATCACTCCAAATTTGATTCAGCTTTCTTACGCTTCCGTTTATTCCTGCCCATATTGTATGAGCCCTCTTAAAAGACGGGAAAGCACCTATTCTGTCAATATTCAGCCTGAACGCCTTTTTATCAGAAACTACGGTATCCACTATTTTAGCCAATACAGGAATTGTTTCAGGAAGCACTTCTCCCAGAAACTCCAGCGTGATATGAAGATACTTTGCCGGCTTCCACGAACCTTTTATTCCCAGTTTCTTTAACTGTAACTGTGATTCAAGAAGGGATTCCTTTACGCAGGACGGCAGATCAACTCCAATGTATATTCTCATAATTGTTCTTATTACTATCTTCAAAACAAAAACAAAAATGAATTGGTTCAAAATTATTGATACTGAATATAGATGGGCTGTGGTTTCAGCTTAATCAGCTCAGGTGGAGTAAGCATGCGGTGAGGGGTTGGTTTCAAATCGTTTTTGTAAAACAGCTTAAATCCGGTAAACTGCACCGGTTCCCTATAAATGTAAGCACGATAAGAATCATACTTCAGCATAGGTCCGCCCCAGCCATCCATGTTCATCACAATCTGCACTTCAGGGTGCAACACAATTTTATTGTAGTTTTTAACCATCCGTTGCGTAAAACGATGTACGATAAATATTTTAGGAGGTAGTTTGTTCTCCCTGACCAGCTTTGCCAGGTAATCCGAGCAATAATTAATGTCACTAGCTTCGTATGATCCTATCTTTGTTCCCGGTCTGCTGCCATCCTTCATTGAAAACTCAGGGTCAATAGCCAAATGTACGTGAGGCATTTTAAGGTATTTCTCCAATAAGGGAACTTCATCTCTCACATTGCTCAGTGCCACCTGAACGTCTAAAAAGACAATGGCGTTTCCCATTCGGGCAATAGATAAAGCGGAATCTATCTGACATTTGGGCATGCGTGTACGGTACTTCCCGTCTTTCAAGGGATACCCCTGCGCCACTACGGCAATGTAATGAATGGCAGGCTGCACCGGAGTAGATGGATCGGCTTGTTCCCAAGCCTTAACTTCGGTTTTTAATCTTCTCCATAATTCTTTTGGTGGATATTCACCTAGAATACCCATCCTCTTTGAATAGAGATTGCCATAATATGCCACAATTCTTTTGAAAGGCAGAATAGCCCCTTTCATGGGGTAAGGCTGATGCTTTACGGGCCACCTCCCGGTAGTGTCTCCATTGGCCAATGCTTTTAATTTCTTATTGTAGGCAACTGTATCAATGTTTATTACTTCCTTTTCAGGTATATCGACTTTTGTTTTTTCTGTTTTTCTTTCATTGGCTTTCGATTTTATTTTCTCAAAGCATCCGGTAAGAGTGCAGGTTAACATAATCGTTGCAGAAATGAATATTGATATTGCTGTTTTATTCATATAATTAAAGATGGATACGCAGGCAATGTATAAATAAAGAATTGCATATACAAGTAAGAAGCATAAAAATGAATTGTTTTCTATTAAAATTAGTCGGTTAATTGTATTTGAAATAATTATTAGCGTTATGTTTTTCTTATCTTTGTCTGGAATAAAAAACAATAGCTATGTCTGTAATTATGAATTTTGCCATCTTCCCAATTGATAAAGGGGAACATGTGAGTCAATACGTAAAGAAAGTAGTGGAGATGATAGACGCTTTGCCCTATAAAAGCCAGCTTACATCAATGGGGACTATTGTAGAATGTGAAACGATGGATCAATGCTTGTCGGTCATCTCTAAAGCGAATGCTATATTAGAACAGGATACTAATCGTATATATTGCACTGCTACGTTTGATAATAAGCCAGGTAAAAGTGACCAAATGGAACATAAGATTAAAGCGGTAAGAGAAAAATAGGAGAGAACCGGAGTTAACTCCCCCTCTATAGCTATTTTTATTTCTCTTTGAACCTGTCTTAAAATGCTTATTACTTTTTTCTTATAGAGACCTTTTTCCCTTCGTTTATTGTAAGCTTACTCACATACTTTTTGGCTGGATTTGCACCTTTGGCAAGAAGCAAATCGGCAGACTCTTTGCGGTTATATCGCTGTGCCCAGTATAATGCAGTGTTACCCTCTTTATCCTGTGTTTCCAGTTGGGTCCCCTTATCAAGTAGCAGATTCACTATTTCAGTATACTTAGAATAATTTTCTGAGGTTACATCTTTTGCCGCCGCCGCATGCATTAAAGCTGTTTTTCCGTTTGCGTCCTGCGCATCTGTTTTTGCCCCTTTATCGAGAAGTGTTTTAACGATATCCGGTCTTGCGTTCAAAGTAGCCTTAATTAAAGGAGTCTCTCCGGTGTTGAGAGGCAGATCAATATTAGCACCTTTATCAAGCAGAGTCAGAACTCGTTTTGTAGATTTTAGACAAGCTAATGATAAGGGTGAGTTCCCCATCTGATCCTGCGTATTTATTATTGCACCTTTTTTAATAAGCAGGTTTATAATCTTTATGCTTTCGTTCTCCTTCTCCTTAACGTCAGAGTTGGCAGCACACATCAGAGGCGTTTGTCCCGTGGAACTCTGAGAGTTGATATTTGCACCCTTTTCAATGAGGAGCTGCGTCATTTCCAGATTTGTGTATTGCGCTGCCTGCATCAAAGGAGTTTCCCCGTATTTACTATGTCCATCTACTTTGGCACCACTCTTCAGAAGCAGTTTTGCCATATCGGTCTGTCCATGAATGATGGCCCACTGCAAAGCGGTAGGTCCGTATTTGGCTGATGGCAATTCAATATCAGCCTTCTTGCTTATAAGTATTTTAGCCGTTTCGGGCAATCCTTTCGATGCCGTTATCATTAAAGCTGTCATACCATCTAAATTCTGTGTATTCAGGTTTGCACCATTTTCAACCAGAAGCTTTGTATCTTCCTTATTCTCGCCGACCTCTTTACCATTCACACGTAGACGATTGGCTGCATGCATTAAAGCTGTGTTGCCGCATGCATCCTGTATATCTAGTTTAGCTCCATTCTCAATCAGAATTCTTGCCGATTCATGATAGCCGTATATTATAGCCTTCATTAAAGCTGTTAATTTACCCTGGGCAGAAGTCGTTTCTGCATGAACCACTTCCTGGAAGTTTGAATTGGCCCCTTCATTGATAAGAAGTTTAATAATTTCAGGATACTCTATAGCAGCAATAATAGCAGTTCTTGTAGTGGCGCATGTATCGTGATAGTCACTCAATTCATTGACATTTATTCCCTTAGTATTAATAAGCAGTTTAGCAATTTCTGGTTGATGCGCACGTATGCAAGAAACCAAAGCCGTTTCCCCACTCTGTTTTACATTAGGATCTCCACCATTGTTCAAATAGTTATTTGCAGTCTCTATATTTTGAAACACTTCGCTAAAAGATACCTGACTGACAGTTACTTTTTTTACTGTAGTTTTTGCTTTTTTAGAAGTAGTTCTTGCTTTTGTAGTCTGGGCATTTGTTGTCAAAGATGACAAAGCCAATGCAGTCAGAAAAAAAAATTTAAATGATTTCATTTCTTATGTCTGATTCTCGTTTAAAATATAGAAATTCTGCTTTGGTATATTCTCCGGATTGTGTTACTTTCCCTATATGCCAACTCTCATCTTTTGATTAATTATTACAACAGATGAGTTTTTACTTTTAGGTATGGTGAAAATACTGTAATCTATAGCATTGGTACAAAGTTAATATAAATATTCCTCTTTATATTATTAAACCCGCTGACTGAATAAATTAATACCTATTTATTCAGCCAGCGGGTTTTTAACTTAGCTTCTTATGAGACCATTCTACACGTACCTATTTAAAAAGCTTCGGTGCAAAAACTGATAAATAAATACGCCAGTTGCGCCAAATGTGTCCACCGTCAGTTTCTACATACTCATATTTATAACCCTTGGAGTCAAGTAACTTGCGCCATTCCTGATTGTCCTTATACAGGAAGTCAGAGTTACCAATACCTATCCAATACAATTTAGGAGCAGTCTTGAATTGTGCAGCCAGTTCTTTTTCAGTCTGAGTCATTAGAACAGCCTTTTCAGCTTCCGAAATATTTTTGTTGTAGGTCATTAGTGTAGCAGCAGAGAAAAGACCTACATAATCAAATTTATCAGGATATTTTTTGGAGATAGTCAAAGAATGGCCACCACCCATTGACAGACCGCAGATAGCACGATGAGCTTTGTCATTGATTGTACGATAGTTTTTCTCGATATAATTCATAACATCAGGGAAACTCTCTTCCATTGAATTTACAGGTTTCTGACTGTATATGTTCATTGATGGTTTGTACATACCTTCAGCAGCTTCACCTGGGGCAGCTTGTTTTGTTGGGTTACCGTTCGTCATTACCACAATCATGGGCACTGCCTTATTCATGGCTATCAAGTTGTCCATAATCTGTGCCGAACGCCCCAAAGCAATCCATGCTTCTTCATCACCACCTGCTCCATGAAGCAGGTAAAGAACAGGATATTTCTTGCCACTTGTTTCATAGCCAGCGGGAGTGTAAATGGTCATTCGACGCTGCATTTTCAGTGTAGGGCTGTTGTACCATACGCGTGAAACTGTTCCGTGAGGAACATCATTCACACTGTATAAATCCCCTTTGGAACCTTGCTCTCCCTTAATAATAAGTATGTTTGTAACCGAGGCAACATCGCGATTAAGATACACATTATTAGGATCGGTTACTGAAATTCCGTTAACTATAAAAGAATAACTGTATAGCTCTGGAGAAAGAATGCCAGATGTGAAAGACCATATACCTTTTTCATCTTTGGTCATGCTGACTTTTGTTGGTGTATCAAAAGTGCCATAAGGCGTATTTGTTTTTGTCGGTGGAAGAAAATCGCCAGTCACCTGTACGGAATCAGCATGAATGGCATTATAGCGAAACGTAACAGTGTGATCAGGATTGATCTCGGGTGAAACAATATTTTGACCACCCCACAATGCTTGTTGTGCCATTGCAGTTACACTCATTAGGGTAATTGCAATCAAAGAAAATAATTTTCTATTCATAATTAAAAATATATTAGATATAAAGGTAAGGTAAAAACTACTTTTATGATTTATATGTTATTAGTCTGTTTGAGGAGCTAATAATCACACGGTTAATATCTGAATTGTATTTTTTATGGTACATATTCCCAGATTATAAAGCTGTGCCAAATCTGCCTTACCATAAGCTTTTACCCGAAATTATGAAAAATATTCTTTCATAATAGTAGTATTGTTTACTAAGTAAATATGCTAATTATTAGCGTATATTCAACTATTAAATAAATAAAAAAGCCAACCATTGCTTTTAAAAGCTATTGGCTGGCTTAGTAATTATTTGATAGAACTAACCATTTTATTCTGACTATAGCTTTTTTTACACCGTTTCTCCACTGTACAAAAGATTACTATAAATAAAAAATGATATAGATCTATTTTGCTTTTTTACTTTTATCGGGTTTCACTTCAGGTTTCATGTCTTTTTTGCCTGGCTTTACTTCTGGTTTTGCCCCTTTTTTACCAGCCTTCATCTCTGGTTTAGCACATTTCTTGTCACCTTTCATTTCTGCCTTAGCATCTTTTTTAGTAACTTTCATTTCTTCTTTAGCACCCTTCTTTTGAGCTTTTACAGCAGTAGTAGCCTCTTTTTTAACCTCTGCTTTTTTAGTTGTACCCTGAGCATTTGCTCCAAAACCTGCAATTAATACGAAAGCAACGAATAAAACTAGTTTTTTCATAATTTCAAGAATTTAAAAGTTCAACATAATATTAGGAAATTTATGGATTGAAAGATAGCAAATTAACGATTGATAGATTTTAATATTAATAAAAATTAACTATTTTAACATGAATACATTTTAGGGGTATTGAGATCTTTGTTCAGACCTTAATGTCAACGTAATAATTATTTTTTTTACTATTAGAAGTTTGTATTCTCAAGTAAATATTATCTTTGTGGTGAGAGTATATGTTCCTATAGAGGCTGTAGTTGTAATTGAATTTACTGCTCCTAATTTAAGAGAAGATACTATTCTTTTATTAGAAATTAACCACAAAATGAATATGAAAAACATCTGTATTTTATTCACAATGATGATTCTATCTCTTGTTCCGGGAAAGGCCATGTCACAGGAAAAAGAAGATATGAGTTTTGAGCTGAATTCTTTGTCGGGCGAATCGGTCAGAGTTAATTTGGAACTGGATGATGTGAACGAAAAGATTATCCTGAAGCTGAATTCGAAGGAAATGCTCTGTCTTGATAATTACAGAGGATTGGATGACGAAATGAAGGTGTTGAATAATAAGTTTATTATGATTCACTATAAAGTCAGAGGAGGAAGTGATATTAAGGTGAGGAAGACTACATTGGTCTGTGTTGCCGACGGTAAATTGCACAAGGCTTTGGACATTGTTTCAACAATGAGTCATAATATTGGAGATTTAAAAGCAAATGGGGATGAGTCCTTAAAGCAATCTGACGAATGCGGGTTGTATACTCTTAAATTAGTTAGCCTGCAACATCAGGGAAGAGGTTTTCTTCTCACTGCTGTTGAACATGAAATGGAAAGCTCGAAAGCTGATAAGCAAAACAATTTTGAAAGGGAAGATTCTGTGAAGATGTTTTTTGATGATGTGAATAAGGTATTTTATACCAAAATGATTACCCTGAATGGTCGGTATATGGTTGAAGGGGAATCGGACTCACTGAGAAATTTTAAAAATCTGCTTGTACCTTTTATTAGTCTGAATAATGAAGAAAGTGTTTATATTAATAAGGACTGGTATTATATAGAACCAGGTAACAGGCTGGCAAAGGTGACAGATTAATAATAAAAGAATTGCTAAAGAGAGCGGGCAATTATGTGATGTTTTTAAACCAATAGAGTGGACCCCGCTTACTGCTCATCAATTTATTAGTCCAAAATTACAGCTAATATGTATGTTTTTTAATATGAATGTACATATCTCTATTCCTGAAATGGTCATTATTTCGGATTTTTGCAGGAAATGTATTTAAAATTCGAAAAGAAATGAAAGTTTTAAAATTGAGCTTTTTTGTAGCGTTCATATTGCTGGCAATGTCTGTTTCAGCACAAGATGCAGTTAAAAAACAAAATCCCCAGAAACAAATTACAGGTGAAGACTTGTTAGGTCTTAAATCAGGTGCCGATCCTTTGAAAGCAAACCGTGGAACTGCAGGAACATCCAGAAAGAAAGGTCGCCCTGTTGTTTTTATAATAGGTGATTCTACAGTGAAGAACGGAAAAGATGACGGCAGTAACCACCAGTGGGGTTGGGGACATTTTTTTAGTGATATGGTTGATACAACAAAAGTATCGGTTGAGAACCATGCGTTGGGTGGACGTAGTAGTCGCACATTCATTACTGAAGGACTTTGGGACAAAGTGCTTTCGGCAGTAAAGCCCGGAGATTATGTGTTGGTACAGTTTGGACATAATGACAGTGGCACGCTCAATATGGGCCGCGCCCGCGCCTCACTAAAAGGTAACGGTGACAATGACACTATTGTTGTGATGGAAACTACCGGAAAGAAAGAAACTGTTCGTTCTTTTGGTTGGTATATGCGTAAATATGCGAAAGATGTTAAAGCTAAAAAAGCAACTCCGATTTTATTATCACACATTCCTCGTAACATGTTTACAACTAAAGATAGTGTAGCTGTTATAAGAAATAATGATGGCTTCGGACTTTGGACCAAGGAAGCTGCTGCAATGGAAAAAGTTCCTTATATTGATTTGAATAAGCTTGCGGCTGATAAACTAGACAAAATGGGAAAAGATGCCATTCAGTTATTATACTACGGTGATCATACCCATACATCTAAAGCCGGAGCAATATTAAATGCTCAATCTGTTGTTGAAGGTATCCGCGAACTGAAAAATTGTAAACTTAAAGATGCTTTAAAGAAATAGCATTATAGAGAACTAGAATAGGAGAAAGTCCTTAATTCAGAAGCTTTAAGTTGTTTGAATTAAGGACTTCTTTTTTGTTATTACAGTAATAGAGAACTTTAGTCGGATAAGAATTAAGCTAAATTATGTAACTTATAATCAGTTATATAGCTCTCTTTATTTATTATTACTAAACGAAAGTATGTTTTGTTAATGGATTTGTGGCTCTTTAGCTTTTTGTCTAACTTGCGCCGTCTTTCAATTAGAACTAATAAATTAATTTGTAAGAGAGCTTATGGAAAGGAAAATCCTATTTGTAGTGATTCCGCTTTTTATTATTGGAGTGTTGTTACTGCTTTTACATTAAAGGTAGAAGAAAAAATATTGCTAAAATAGACTACTATTGCCGTTTGATTCATTATAAGTTCTTATCTTTGTTTTATAATTTTGTTTAATCAGAATAATTATAAAACAGATGAATAAAGTGTATAAGTTTTTGTTTTGCCTGATGTTGATGGGCATAGGAATTACCTGGGTAAGTGCTCAGCAAAAGAATGAGCCGACAAAGCAGAAGGTTGCTGCCGACGAAAGAGGATATATTGTAAAAGTGGGCGACATTGCTCCCGATTTTGAGCTTACACTTACTGACGGTAAGAAGGTAAAGCTGTCTCAGTTGAAAGGGAAAATAGTGATGTTACAGTTTACTGCAAGTTGGTGTGGTGTGTGCCGTAAGGAGATGCCTTTTATCGAGAGTGACATCTGGCAGAAAAACAAGAATAATAAGGAGTTTGTGTTGATGGGTATTGACCGTGACGAACCGTTGAATACTGTGACTGGTTTTAAGGCTCAGACAAAAATTACTTATCCGCTGGGACTGGATCCGGGAGCCAATATCTTTGCTAAGTATGCTGACCGCGAAGCTGGGATTACCCGTAATGTGCTTATTGATAGAACTGGTAAGATTGTGAAAATGACGCGTTTGTATAATGAAGAGGAGTTTGCCGGTTTGGTGAAAGAAATTGAAAGTCAGCTGGGAACTACCGGTAAATAATCACAAACCCATTCCGTGTTGAGAATATATAGCTTCAGATTGCTATTAAAAATAAGAGAGGGCATTTCCACCAGGGAATGCCCTCTCTCTATGATTACCTGAATCAGATCTGCTCTGCTTTATAACCAGCTTTTTCTATCTGACGGATAATTTCCGCAGCTTCTTTATCTGTTTCTATAGTCAGAACTTTGTCTTTAGAGTTTACATCTAAAGACCATGCTTCCGGTTTTACTATTTCGTTGAGGCTTTTGCCAATATTAGCAACACAGCCACCACACACAGCACTGGTTTTGAATTTTAATATTTTCATTTTTCTACTTTATTTTTATAGGTTATTGCTTATTTCTTCTCTTTTTCTTGGACGTCGGATACTAATACTGCTGTACATTTCACCTTATCGAAAGATTTAATCAGTTTCGCAGGAGTAGTTTTTTCTGCATCGTACTTAATCACCACAGTGCGTGATGGCACGTCTGTCTTTACCTCTTTTACTCCCTTTTCAAAACGAAGCATGTTGGTAATCTTTGCTTCGTGAAGTTCACAAACCATCTCTTCTACTTTAAGAGTGGCACTTTTAATATCTTTTGCTGAAACACTTGTAAATGCGAAAAAGATCGCTACGATTGAAAGAAAAATTTTTGTTTTCATAATCTTGTTTTTTTATAATTATTCAGTCATTCTTGGTAAATTAAAGCGGATTCCTACATAAAACTTGCTGCCGTGTTGCACAGGGCCCCATATCATTGTGGAATCAAAATTAGGTCCGTAAGGATCGTTGGCAGCAACGATAGGGTTCTTCTGTGTAAAGCCTGTCAGATTCTCTGCTCCGGCATAGATGGAACCTAAACGGAAGAAGCGGGTAATCTGTGCACTTAGCTGCGGATAACCTTTATAACGCTCATTCCACGATGGTGTTCCGTCTGCATTGGTGTAAGGTGATGGCATACGTCCGCCGCCGTTAAACTGTAGGGTTGTGTCGAACTGCCATATTTTCAGCGGTGTTTGATAAGAAGCCGTAATCAGTCCTTTGTATTTTCCGGTAAGCGGCTTTTCTTTTAATATTCCGTTGTAAGTAGTCTTCACATCTGTCATACGATAAGCAGCAGTGAGGGTAAAACCTTTGAAAAAAGGGTAGGAGGCTTCCACCTGGAAGTTCTTTGCATACGATTTCCCGTTGAGGTTATAAAAACTCACAGCGTGAGGATCTGTATCCATGTCGGCAACTACTTGTTTTACAAAATCGGTATAGTAATACTCGGTATTGATGTTCATCGTTTTTCCTGCAATGGGAAGGTAAAACGATGCACTGATTCCGTAGTTCCATGCTTCTTCCTGATTCAGGTTGCCGGCAATGTCCACCTTTCGGCTACTGGCAAGCAGGTAATTGTTTTCGGCCAGTACATGGGTGGTGCGGTATCCTTTTCCAGCAGAAGCACGAAGGTTTACATACTCATTCATGTTGTATTTAATATGAGCACGTGGAGTGGCAAAGAATCCGTACTGACTGCTGTAATCACCTCGCAGACCGGCCATCAGAGTCCACTTTTCTGAAGGGGTATAGGTGTATTGCGCATAAGCTCCGGATACAGCTTCTTTTGCGAAGTCTTTCGTGTTGCCAAGAGTGACATCATGTGTAAGTCTATAATCCTGATCGTAAGAATCATAATTGAAACTTAGTCCGGTAGACAGGTTATGCTTCTTGGTAAAATCTGTTTCAAACAGAAGAGATGCATATCCGTTTTTCTGATTCACATCGTAGAGCTTTCTGCCAAAATAAGAGTCTTGATCGTGCATACTTCCCGAAAGGATTAATGCCACACTACTGTTTTTCTTCGGATCGAGGATAAAAGCATTCTTGGCAAATAGTTCCACACGGTCTGTATTGATTCCTATCCGATACGGATTGCTCACATTGCTCATCTGTCCGCTACCTCTTTTTTCACTCAGTCCCTTTATTCCTGCCTGAAGCATGTAGTTGCCATTGTGGTAAGCCCAGCGGTTCTGCAGATTGTATTGCTCCATAGTGGGGGAGTCATTAAATCCGTCGTGATTGTCATCTCGCTGTGTGGTTTCATTCTCATAATGGGCAAAGACCATTGTACTGAGATTTTTGTTCAGCAGCACGGAAGCATCGGTGTTGGCTTCCATACGTCCCATGGAATTTCCATATAGATTGGCGGACACAATATCGGCAGTCTGTGGTTTCTTATACTCCACATTAATCTGACCGGTAATTGCTTCGTACCCGTTCTTTACGGAACTGGTTCCTTTGGAAACCTGAATGCTTTGCATCCATGGTCCGGGAATGTATCCCAATCCGTAAGGCGATGCAGCTCCACGGAAGTTAGGTATATTCTCTGTCAGCATCTGTACATAAGTACCCGACAGCCCAAGGAGCTTTATCTGTTTCGCTCCTGTTGCCGCGTCACTGTAAGACACGTCTACCGAAGGATTTGTTTCAAAGCTCTCGCCCAGATTACAGCAAGCAGCACGAAGTAGCTCGGTAGAGGTGATGGTTTGTGAATTCAGAATACCTGCTCTTGATTGTATAAGCCCCAGTTTCCTTCCAGTAACCTGAACCTCTTTTAACTCAATACCCGGTTTGAGCTTTACCTCAATCGGAAATGCTGTTTTTGAAGTGATGGCCAGTGTAACAGATTCATAGCCAATAAAGCTAACTATAAGTTCTTTACTACCTTTAAAAGGTTTTATTTCAAATTTGCCGTTCACATCGGTTGTTGTTCCGATGGTAGAGTTTTTCCACGCAACAGTGGCTCCAATTACATGTTCTCCTTCAGTATCGGAGACAATTCCTGTAACAGACTGTTGCGCATAACTGCTCGTGGCCATGGCGACCAAGAGTAATGCGATATATTTTTTCATTATTTCTGTGTATCTGATTTTGATTTAATACAATAAACACTTCACTGCCACATAAACCATGACAGCACGAAGCCATTTATTAAATCAATAATACACAAAAGAGACTGAGATAATGCCGCGAAGAGTCGGGACCTGGCGGATAGCCGTGGTTGCCTCTTAATGTAATCTCAGTTTGAGATGGTTGATAAGAATAAGGGGAGAAAACATCAGCAACCAGATTCAGTATAGGGTTAACAGAGATGGAGGCTGAAGCCTTCTCAAAATTATCGACCTTAAGAATCGTGGTTTTGTGACAATTGTGACCTTTGCTACAGCTGTGATCTTTGCAACAAGACATTTTCATCTCTTGCTTTTGCTGACAGCAATAGCTTGTAAGTGGTACGCCTGCGCCTATATAGATAAACGCAAATACCAGCGTATAGATGAATATATGTTTGATTTGTCTCATTACATTCTACGATTGACTGCAAATATAACAGGGTTCACTTTATTATGTTCCTTCTATTAACTTCTTTTATTTAATTATTATTTCATTCTCTAGTCCATTTTGTATTACGGATATTCTTTTAGCTAAGGTTATTCAGCTCTTTATTCAAAATAAATCCCAGTGCCGGATTGAATAGGCATCGGGATTTATTTTATTTTATTTTCACTTCGTTTTCCAGTTGCTTCCCTTCAATAAAATCTTTTATATTCTGAAGGGTGGTATGAGCAATATTGCCTAATGCCTCCTGTGTAAAGAATGCCTGATGGGAGGTTACAATCACATTGTTGAAGGATAGCAATCGGGCCAGCACATCATCGTCAATGATCTTGTCTGATTTATCTTCATAGAAATAATCGCCTTCTTCTTCGTACACATCCAGTCCGGCAGCACCTATTTTTTTGTTTTTTAAACCTTCTATCAAAGCGTTGGTGTGAATCAGTTGTCCGCGTCCGGTATTAATAATCATCACGCCATCTTTCATTTTGCTGATAGAGTAATCATTGATGAGGTATTTTGTTTCGGCAGTAAGCGGACAGTGCAGAGAGATAATATCGGCATTGTGATATAGTTCATCCAAAGAGGTGTACACAATCTGATTTTCCCGGGCAAAGTTATAATCAGGATAGAGATCATAAGCAAGAATATTCATGCCGAAGCCTTTGAGTATATGGATTAGTATTTTTGCTATTTTCCCTGTTCCAATAATGCCTGCAGTCTTTCCGTGCATATCAAAACCCAGCAATCCGTTCAAGGTGAAGTTGCCGTCACGTGTGCGCAGGTATGCCCGGTGGGTTTTCCTGTTGAGTGCCAGCATAAGTGCAACAGTATGCTCTGCCACTGCATAAGGAGAGTAAGCAGGTACGCGCACCACAGTCATTTTATCTTGTGCAGCGACAAGGTCAACATTATTAAACCCAGCACACCGTAAAGCAAGTAGCTTTACCCCGTACTGAGTCATTGCATCAATAATCTCAGCATCGGCTGTGTCATTTACAAAGATGCATACAGCATCGGTGTCCTTGGTAAGGATAACATTGTTCTTGTTGAGATGGCCCTTGAAGTATTTTATCTCGAAATTGAACTTTTCGTTAGCTAGGTTGAATGATTCTTCGTCATAAGACTTAGTATCAAAAAAAGCAATAGCGTATTTCTTCATGTTTATCTATGTTTTGGTTAATAACAAAATAAAACGGGTGAAGGTTTAATCCTTTTTCTCTTTTTACTGATTCATAAGATGCTTATCTGAATTTTTAAGTTCACGCTGTACTATAAGCTCAGAACCCAATATCAGGTTTCTTTTTTTTATGTTTTCTGAAGAATATTGTGAACCTTATTCATTAGCATAACTTTATTAATAGGTTTTGCAAGGAATGAATTAAAACCATATTCAGCTGTTTTTAATTCACTTTGTTCAAAAGCGAATGCTGTAACCGCTATGATAGGTATATCTTTAGAAATACCTCTGATTATCTTTGCTGCTTCAAACCCATTCATAGTAGGCATTTTAATATCCATGAGTATCAAATTGGGTTTGTTTTTTTTGAATAATTCAATGGCTTCTTCTCCATTCCATGCGTGTATAAGCTGAAACTCTTTACCCAGTAATATTTCAACAAGTTTATAATTACTTTCGTCATCTTCAGCCACAAGAATTGTAACTTCATGATCTATTTCTAAAGGTTTAGTCTCTATTATATCTATCAGTGATTGTTCTTCAATAGTAGTTGGAATATATGGAATTGTAAACCAGAATTTGGAACCAGCACCTTCTTCTGATTCTACACCAATTTGTCCACCTAACCTATAAACAATAGTTTCACATATTGATAACCCGAGTCCTGTTCCCTGCGTAAAAGAGTCTAGTTTAACAAAGCGATCAAACACAGAATTTAGTTTATTCTTAGGGATACCGCGCCCGGTATCTTTTACATAGAAATATAACTGATCACCTTTTGGCAAATAACCAAACTTAATGGATCCTTGCTGAGTAAATTTAACCGCATTTGATATGAAGTTAGATATAACCTCTGAGAAACGGTGCTTTTCTGTATGAATAACACATTCAGGAAGTTTTTTATCGAATAATATTTCAACAGCATTTTGATCGACCTTTAGCCTTGATGATTGTTCAATTTCGTGAAGTAGAGTATTTATATCAACATTAGAGTATACAAACTCTAATGTGCCAGCCTCTATTTTAGACAAATCAAGAATGTCATTTATGAGTTGTAATAACATGTTGTTATTACTTTCAATAATGTCAGCAAACTGTTTCTTTTCTTCTTTGCTTAATTCTGTTGATGCTAGAATTTTTGAGAATCCAACTATTGCATTGAGAGGTGTACGTATTTCATGGCTCATATTTGCCAGAAAAGCAGATTTTAAACGATTAGATTCTTCAGCCTTCTCTTTTGCTTCGGATAATTCCTTCTCTGTTTCTTTCCTTTTTGTAATATTAGTAGTGGCTCCTGTTATGGTAATAGCTTTTCCATTTCTATCGCGTTCACTGACTAAAGCCTTCATTGAATACCAGTCATAATCAGTCCTATGATAATTAATCCGAATGTCAATACTCAATTTGTCTTTTTTGCCATTGTATAGATCATAGCATTCTTTTATTACACGTTCTAAGTCATCAGGATGAACCATAGGAGAAAGTTCATGCAATGATTTTGCCATGTCATTTTTCTCCAGATTAATATTTCCATTTAGAGCATTATAGTGAACATAAAATATATCTTTAGATGCGTAATGCCATGTCCATGGAATTATTTCTCCAGCGTCTAGTGCTAAGGCAAGTTGATAGTTATTTGTTTCAAGTTGATGCTGAATTGTTTTTAATTTCGTAATATCCCATGTTGCAGTTAATAAATAAGAGGGCTTATTTTCTCTCTTTATTATGTTTTTTATTACACTTGTAGTGTACGGATTGTTATCCTGATATGTAACTTCTTCCTCAAAATTGAGAGTCCCTCCATTGTTAATCAATAAATTATAAAGTCTTTCAGTTTTTTTAGCTTTCTCTTCTCCGAAGACTTCCAGGTCTGTTTTTCCAATGATATCCTTTGCTTTTAGCCCTGTGAGTTCTTCTGCTTTTTTATTCCAATATTTATATCTAATATCTTTTCCTATCTCTTTTAAATAGAGTGATATTGGAATATTATCAAGAATGGTCTCTAAGGACGATCTTAATTCGTCCTGTATTGCTTTCTCATTCATTCTTTCAGTTATATTCCCAATAATACAGATGTACATATCTTCATAGAGAGGCAACAGCTTTGATTCAAAATAATGGAGTGAGTTATTTACATTTCTCTTAGTGATAAACTTTGTATATTTTTCACTACTTTGTGTAAGGCATATATTCTTTTGAAGTAGCTGGATGTATTTTTCTCCAAAGAAATCTTTAATGTTTTTTCCAACAATTTCATTGTAGTTGAGGCCAAAGAAATTTTCAACTTTTTTATTTACCTTAATAATATCCAGCGATGTATTGAATACTAAGATCATGTTTGGAATAATCTTAATGATGCTGTCTCGCATAATAGCTATTTGTTTTGTCTCTTGAAGAGCTTTATATTCTTCTGTCTTGTCAATAAAGAATACATCAAGAAACTCTTTATCAATTGTAGGATATAATAGTATATTATATCTTTTATTTGCTTCTCTATAGCAGAATTCTGTTGTATAGCGTTTCTTTTGTTTAGTTACATTTTGTAAGAAACTGCATTTTTTTGAAGAGAATGGAAGATTAGTTATGCTGGCTGCTTTACCAATAATCTTGTTCCTTTTTATTCCAAATTCTTTTTCAAATGACTGATTTAGTTCTGTTATAGTATAATCATTCACATCTCCGTTTTCATTATAAAGTAACTTTATTTTTATATACGATAACGGAAGATGTGTGAAGAGCTCTTTGTATTTGGAGAGTAGTACTATCTCTCTTTCTTTTATTTTTTTTGTTCTGTTTAAAACCCATATTCTTGATAGAAAAACGGTGAAACATACCAGAATGAAACAAACTAAAGATATAATAGCTATTTTGTTCTGCTCAAAGAAACTGGGGGGCTTTTGATAATAAACAGCTTCTTTGGGTAATAAGTCTTTATCGATTCCACTTCGAATTAAATATTCATAATTTAAATGATTGGAGGGGCTGCTTACATGTTGAAAAGGAATATCACTGGCTTTTTTCCCGGAAAGAATCAATTGTAGTGCCTCGGCTGCTTTTGTTCCATAACTGGAACTGCTTGAAAAGAAGCCTCCAGCCAATGAACCATAGTATATGTTGCAGTCTAATAGACTAAATACAGGCGTTTTGGTAAAACTGCTTATAATGCTTTGCATTCTATTGGTAGACAAAGCTTTTATTGTTGTATATCCATCAGTGTACCATCCATAATACAGTATGCCAGTATATTTGTCCATGTTGGATATGGAATCTAGCATAGCTTCACTTTTAATATTATTCTGGTTTAAGGATATTTCTTTCAATTCAGGGAAATTCTTTTTTCTTATGTAATTAAAAATAAATCTACTATAGACACTGGCATACCGTTTGTCAGAGATGAAAGCAATTTTTGTCATTTGAGGCATAAGCTTTTTCATTAATTGTATTGTTTCCTTTATGTAAAGAGGATGAAATACACCTGTTACATTAAATCCTTTGATAGATTCCTTATAGGAAATCAGCTTTTTGGGATTGATTTCCTTGTCTGAAACAAGATCATTTAATGAAACGGTATAGTACTTAACGGAAGTAAGTACTATAGGAATTTTTTTCCATGACTCAGGTAGAGTGCTACGATAAACAATCCATCCGGCTTCTCCTATTATAACTATGGCTTTAGGTTTTGCATTATTATAATTCAGGTATAGATTATTCATTGTTTCATTAGCCTCCTTCAATGATGTAAACTCGCAATTGTTCAGGTATTCGATATTTATGGGAATATTTTTTAGATCATAAATTGATTCAGCAATAATGTTCTGTATGTTTTCGGCCCATGTATTACCTTCATTGTATGAGTTAATAATTAGAATATAGTTGTCCTTTGAAGAACCTTCAGCTTTTGAAATGCATAAAAAAAGGCTGATTAACAGGACTTGAATAAATTTTCTCATATTCATATTTTGTTTTTATTTTAACATATACAGAATTTAAATAAAAAGCAACTTTTTACAGTTTATCAGTTGTTACCATAAGCGTTCATAAATGAGTGAATGAGATAGGTCAGTGCTTAAAGTTCTTTCTGTTGATGCAAAACATAAATAAATATTTGTAGCTTTCATCAATAAAATAGCAATAAAGATGCAATTAATATATTCGTTTTTATTACTGATTATTAAATGGTTAATAATTAGCAATAAATTAAATTAGTATTATAATATTTTTGCCAAAGTTAAAGAAATATTTGATATATTTTTTGAGTTTACAAAAAAATAATGTAAAAATAGAATTTTGTAGTTTATCAGAAATAATATGAAATAATATTTGATAACCTGGTGTTTGAGTTAGTAATTATTAGCCTTCTTGATAAATAAAATTTGACTCAGTAATTTTTTTTTTTTGAAATAAATATTATTGTATGAAACCTCTACCGAATGGTTCTTTTTAAAGTCTTTGCTCAGATTACAGCAAAAGTGCAAAACTATTCGGTGGAGGTAATCATTATATAGATATTTTATATTGATACTTTTCTTATTATGGTTCGTTCTCCCATATTGATTCTTATTAAATAAATACCTTTTGTGAGTGAAGGTACAGGAATAGCAACAGACGTTTTTGTTAATGTAACATCCAAAGAATCCTTAAATTCATACCCTCAGAAGGTTACGACTAGTTTAATATTGGTCTTTGTATTCAATGGAAGTTTGTTTGTTGTGAGAGTAATTGACCTGGTGTTACCTATTATTTTCCCATCTGCAAGCCATTGATAACTATCATAGTTCATTCTGGCATCAAGAGTTAGTCAACTTTCCTGATCAGATACTAAAGTTTTTTCTGAAAAACATTTTCCTAAATCTGGTCCAAAATAGAATCCCGGTTGAGTAGGCTGGTTATATGCCACGTTTTGTGTAGCAACACTTATGCGGTAAACAGGATCTTCCAGAAACGTGTGGAAGCGATAATCCGTTTCATCGGTGAATACATTTAGCCTTAATGATTTGTTATCTTGCGTTCTTAGTAGTAACTCTTCTCTCCAATCTCCAAGTATATCGGCCACGAGGCAGGGGTTAGCTTTAGTACTGTTGTTGGAAGCGTATTCACTTGCTGATAAGCAGACTGAACTTTCTCCTGCTGTACTCCAATACTGACATTATTAGGGGAGTAGGCATAAACAACATTGTCGGGAGTTATTCCTCCTGCAGGTACGTCAAGTGGGATATTGATATATCTAGTTGGTGCACTTGCAGGCAGTGTATATGGAATGCAGGGAGAAGACGTTTCGGTATTATTAATTGATTGTTTTACTGTGTAAGAACATGTGCTGGTTGTGGATAAAGTATCTACGTAATAAGTCCTTTTTGAAATAGGAACTTTGTTTATTTTCGTTATTCTTACGAACAGCCACTACACCTCGCCCTAATTTTTCTCGCTTCATTTGATCAAGATTATATTTTGGTTGTGCCATGGACTGAAAAGATATTCCCATTATTGCAATAAACAATAATAGGACAAATAGTTTCTTTTTTATGTGTATTAGTTATATAAAAGATTCTGCTTTTTTAGCGGGAGTAAATATAAATCTTTATATAACTGTAAAGAATGAAATTTTGTACAAATAGATGGAGCTATTGGTTAAAATATAAGACGTTTTGTATCTATAATGATCGGTTGCTAAGAAATGCTGCAAACTCTTTCTTGTAAGAATCACTAATGGGAATATATGCTTTGCCAAAAACTATACGGTTGCGGTCAATCACTTTTATCTTTTCAACTTGAACAATATAAGAGCGGTGTACCCGCATGAAACGTCCAGAGGGAAGAAGTTCTTCCATAGACTTCATACTCATCAGTGAGAGAAGTGGCTTTGGCTCATCTTCAGTATAGATTTTTATATAATCTTTCAGTCCTTCAATATAAAGAATATTGGCTAACTTAATTTGAATCAGCTTATAATCGCTTTTTACAAAGATACTATCTATTTCTTCTTTTACAGGAGTGGCTTCAGGTATGAGTGGAGCTACAGGTTCCATTGGAGTAACAGGAATTGACGGACGGCGGACCATCTCAAACCAGCGTAATGCTTTACTGGCTGCCTGCACAAAATCCGGATAGCTGATAGGTTTGAGTAGATAGTCAAGCGCATTAACCTTGTAACTATCCAGAGCATACTGATTAAAAGCTGTAGTAAAAATAATGCGCGTTTTTTCACCAATCATTCTCGAAAAGTCCAGTCCATTAAGTCCGGGCATTTGGATATCAAGAAAGATTAAATCAATATCGTTAGTCTGAAGCTCATTCATTGCTTGCAGCGCACCAAGATATTTTCCAGTCAAATGAAGAAAAGGTGTCTTGAGCACATAGCTTTCCAATAGATCAAGTGCCAGTGGTTCATCATCAATAATACAGCAGTTCAGAGTCATAGCTTTGTTTTATTAATTTGTTATACCATTATTGTTTATTATCAATGTAGAGGTATAGATATTGTCTTTTATTTCTTTTTGCCAAGTAAAATGATTGGGGTAAAGTAGTTCAAGCCGCTTTTGGAGAGATTCCAGTCCAATGCCTGATCCACTTTTATCATGCTCGTTTTTTGGGAAATAACTATTTTCAATTTTACATTCGATAGTAGCGTCTTCGTGTTCGTCGAGGCGGATGTCGATAAAAGAAGAGGTACTGTAACTTATTCCGTGCTTGAATGCATTTTCAATAAGTGATATGAAAAGTAAAGGAGCCACTTTTGTATCAGCATTAGGAAGAATGTTGAATTTTACATCTACCTTGACATTGTCCGAGAGACGGATTTTCATCAGTTCGATGTAGTTTTGCATAAACTCCACCTCTTTTTTCAGCAACACATAGGTTTGATTGTTGTCATACAACACATATCGCAGTAACTTACTTAAATCGTGTACTGCCTGCTGAGCTTTCTCGGGAGAAAACGCTATCAATGCATAAATATTATTCAGAGTATTGAGCAGAAAATGCGGATTAAGCTGATTTTTTAAATTTCTCAGTTCAGCCTCGGTTTTACTGGTTTCTGCCTCAGCCTTAATCTTTTCCGCTTCTTGTCGGGAAGTCTCCATCTCTGTCCAGCGATAACTCATTTTGATAGCTACACTCAGTATCACAGTAATTATTAGCGAGAATACATCACGAAGAAAGAATACCCAACTGGATTTAAACTTTCTGGGGTGGAAAAAGTCCATTCCTTTTTTCCCCATATGTGGGAAAGGATGAGGCTCCGGAATAGGAGGAAGAATCATTTGCTGCCAGTAATGTAATGCAAGCCCCATAATTGCCACCAGAATGATATTGATTATTACATAACGTCTTACCTGCTGGCGGAAAAAGAATTTAGGAATGAGGTAAAGATAATTAGTATAGAATACCACAAAGAATGAGAAGGGCACTGCTGAATGGCGAAGGTACTCCACAAGGTTTATGGTATTTCCCTCTTGTCTGTTCATAAAGAAAAAGGGAAAACCAAATAACAGTCCCCAACCCAATATATGGATAAACAATTCCAGGGGTTTATGATTATTTATATACTGCTTCATAATTGTGCAAATATAATAAAATGAAGTTCTTTTTTAGCTTGTTATCAGAATTATTCGTATCGTATTGCTTCAATAGGGTCCAGATCGGCAGCTTTCTTCGCTGGATACCAGCCAAAGAAGATACCTGTGATGGTACATACTCCAAAGGATAGGAATACACTCCATGGTTGAATATAGATAGGCCATTTTGCAATCAGCTTAACTCCAAATGAAGCTCCTACACCCATTATTACACCGATAATACCACCGGTGATGCTAATCAGAATAGCTTCAATAAGGAACTGACTTAGGATATCTATTCCTCTTGCACCAACGCTCATTCGCAGACCGATTTCACGGGTACGCTCTGTTACACTGACATACATGATATTCATAATCCCAATACCGCCAACTACTAATGAGATACCGGCAATACAAGCAAGCAGAATTGTCATGAGGTCAGTTGTGGAACTCAGCATAGTGCTGAGTTCCTTCTGACTGCGGACGTCAAAATCGTCCTGATCTGCATCTTTGAGTTTGTGATTGTGGCGTAGCTGTGTTGTAATTTCATTTGTAGCATTGTCTGTCATGTCTTCGGTCAGAGCCGAACAATATAATTCTTGTATGTGAGTAATAGCTAATATCCTTTTTTGTATAGTAGTGTATGGAGACAGTACAATGGCATCTTGATCCTGACCCATACTGTTGTATCCTTTACTTTTTAGTACTCCGATCACTTTGAACGGAATTTTATTGAAACGAATTATTTTTCCTATTGGATCTTCTCCTCCGGTAAAAATATTGTCGACAATTGTTTTGCCAATCAGACAGACTTTTGCCGAAGCAATTACATCCTGATCGGTAAATGTATCGCCATTCTCCACAGATAACTGGCGGATACTTAGATATTCCGGTGAAACTCCGTAAATAGAGCTTGGATAGTTATTTGCTCCGTATATCAGCTGTCCGCTACTATTAACTACTGGAGATACAGCTGCCAGGTATTTACAGTTGTCGCGCAAAGACTTATAATCTTCCAGTTTTAGTGTTTGCATGTCATCGGCTCCTTGGCGTACTCCTCCACGCTCCATGTTTCCCGGATGAATCATTATTATGTTACTTCCCATCTCGGAAATCTGGCTCTGAATACTTCTTTTAGAACCTTGTCCAATGGCAAGCATGGTAATGACTGATGCCACACCAATAATAATACCCAGCATGGTGAGGAAAGTTCTGAACTTATTATTCCCCAGTGCTCTAAGTGCTATTTTAAATAAATTTGTTCCGTTCATTTTCTATTCTTTTTCAATGGGCAAAGCATCTAGTGCTTCTTTGGCAGAAAAAACTTTTTCGTTAATTTTATCTTCAACAATGTGACCGTCTCTTAAAACAATGTTGCGGCTGCAAAATTGAGCGATTTCAGGATTGTGAGTAACAAAAATAATTGTTCGTCCTGCTGCGTGCAGTTTCTGGAAAAGTACCAATATTTCATATGATGTTCGGGTATCAAGGTTACCCGTAGCTTCATCAGCCAGGATTATTACCGGATCATTTACCAATGCACGGGCTATTGCTACTCTCTGCATCTGCCCGCCGGACATTTGATTGCTTTTGTGCATTAAACGGTCGCCTAGTCCTACTTTTATCAGTGACTGCATAGCTTTTTCTTTCCGTTGGGTTGCTGATACGTTTATGTTATACATCAAAGGCAACTCAACGTTTTCTATAGCAGTTGTTTTGGGTAGCAGGTTATAGCTTTGAAATACAAAACCTATTTTTCGGTTACGCAGTACAGCTCGTTCTGCTTTTCCCATTTCCCGTACTTTGACTCCATCCAGAAGATATTCCCCCGAAGTAGGAGTGTCCAGACAGCCCAGTAGGTTAAGAAGTGTAGACTTTCCCGAGCCGCTTGTTCCCATGATAGTGACGAATTCTCCTTCTTTGATGGAGAACGATACACCCCGTAGGGCATGTACCGTTTCCTCTCCGACGATGAATTGTCTCTTGATGTTGGTTAGTTCTATTATAGGTTTATTGTTCATAATTATTTCTTTTTATTTGCTCCCGGACGTTGTGGCATGAATGGAGAACTTTCAGTGTCCTTTTTTTCTTCTCCCTGAGAAGCCTGTGCAGCTTGTCCGGGCATTTGCCCTGCTGTTGCGTCAACAATAATCTCTTGTCCGGTAGTAATACCTGATATGATTTCTGTCAGAGAACCGTTAGTGATTCCTGTTACTACAGGTATGGCAGTGAATGTTTTACCTTCCCGTTTCCATAGAAATTTATGCGTTTCATCTTCCTTGGTTTCTTTCGCTTTTACAACTTTGTCCTCAGCGCCTATTAATGCTCCTTCGGGAGTAAAGCGCAAAGCTTTTGATGGCACGCTTAGTACCCCCTTCTTCTCGAGTGTGTAAATTGTAATGTTGGCTGTAAGTCCCGGTTTTAGTTTTAAATCAGGATTAGGAGCATTAACTACTACCTGATAAGTTACCACATTACTTGTAGTTGTTGCTTCCTGACGAACCTGAGTCACTTCACCTTCAAAAGTATCATTAGGATAAGCATCTACGGTAAAGCTTACACGTTGTCCCATCTTAATATCACCTATATCTGCTTCGTCAACTTTGGCAATTACCCTCATTTTTTTTAGATCGTTGGCAATAATAAAAAGAGTAGGAGTACTGAAACTGGCAGCCACTGTTTGTCCAGCTTCCACTGAACGGGAAAGCACCACTCCATCTATCGGAGAATAAATCATTGCATATCCCAGATTGGTCTCAGCCTTTCGCAAATCGTTCTTACTGATATCGTAAGAATTTTTAGACTTTTGATAATTATAATAAGCAGTTTCGTAATCAGTATCACTTACCAGATTTTTTTCGTGCAATGTTTTGGTACGGGTATAATTTTTTAGCTGATATTCATATTCAGTTTTGCAGGAAAACATACTACTTTTCTTAGAAGCCAGCTCTGTAAGCAATACAGTTTTATCCAATTCAGCCAAAAGCTGACCTTTTTTAACCTGAGAGTTATAGTCCACTAATAGTTTACTTACTATACCTGATACCTGAGTACCTACTTCCACCTGAGTAATTGGTTCCACGGTTCCAGTAGCGGTAACCATCTTGCTAATGTTTCCTTCAGATACTTTAGTTGTTTCGAAGGTAACTTTATTTTGAGGTGCAGGTCCGCACAATTTCCATGCGGCAATACCGATTACAAAAACACCGGCAATAGTTGCGATGATTATTTTCTTTTTCTTATTCATAATGTAATCTTTTAATTTTTCAGTGTAATTTGTTCTCCCTGATAGAATTTCAGTAGCTGAATATTGAGTATAGTCATATATTTTGCTTGTAAAACTTCTTGTTGTGCACTCAGCACATTATTTTTTTCAGTAAGCAATTCAACTGTATTTTTCATACCCAGATTAAATTGTTCGTTAATCAGCTCGTAACTGGTCTTGGTCGATTGCAGTTTTTCAGTGGCAGCCTTGAAACGATTTTGTGAAGATACAGCGTCGAGGTAGATCGTCTCTATCGTTTTAAAGAGTGTTTTTTGCTCGTTAAGCTCACTCAACTCACTATCTATTACCTGAAGCTTTGCTTTCTGAACAGCACTTTTTGTTTTGCGATTATTAAAGATGGGAACATTTAAAGAAAGGCCAATGGAATTATTCCACCCATTTTTCACTTGCTGGCCAAAGGTAAAGTTGGTACCCGTTGTGTGACTGGTTCCTACTCCTGCACTCAAACTGAGTGTAGGCATGTATCCGGCTTTAGCAATGACTACATCCATATTAGCAGATTGAGTATTCAGTTTGCTGCTTTCTATTTCCGGCATAATGCTCAGTGCTGTACTGTAAACAGACATCTTATCGGGTAAAGGAAGTAATACGTTATTGTCCTGTAATTCAGGGAGAAGAAGATCCATCTCTTCATTACCATCTAATTCTAGTAATTGCTTTAACTGTAGTTTATAATCCTTTAAGGTAGTCTCTGCCACCACCAGCTGATATTTGTCGGTGCTGTATTGTGACTCCAGTTGAGCTACATCACTTTTTGACTTGGAACCGGCTTTCAGTAATTCCTTTGCACGGTTTAACTGAGCAAGTGAAAGATCAACTGTGCTTTGGTTTGTCTTTACCGATTCATAAGCGTACAGAATCTGGATATAATTTTGTGTGATGGCTATCCGGATATCTTTCTCTGCCTGACTAATAGATAATTCCTTTATACGATTCTGGATACCCGATTGCTCAATCGCTTTTGTGCGCTTTCCTCCATCGTAAACGGTTAATTCTGAGTTAAAACCATAGTTTCCGCTATAGCTACTTCTGTTTCCCTCTCCGGCATTGTTTAACGGGGTGGTCACAAGGCTGTGGCTGCTGGAAAAAGAGAGACTTGGAAACATAGCAGCACGGGCTGTTTTTGTGTCTTCCCGACTTTCTTCAAGAGCTATTTTGCTCTTCTTAATCTGTATGTTTTGCTTCATTGCATAGTTAATACAAGAATCTAGGTCCCATTTCTGAACCTGCCTTTGCGACCACCCCATCTGTATAACAAGTAGAGAGAGTAAAGTCATTGTTATCCTGAATCTTTTCATACTTTCTTTTCGTTGGTAATATTGCAAAAGTATGGACTGGTATAGAAAAATAAAATAAAAATATACAGTTCAGATAATTATATCGATAGATGTTTTGTTTTTATCGATTATTTACTTTTCTTTGTTATGTTAAATGTTTTAATTTATGGTTAAAAGGAATATTATAGTCCGTATTTATTACTTTTATAAAGAAGGCTTTAGTGGCATGACTTTGGGCAAAACTTTGTGGACGATTATTCTTATCAAACTTTTCGTAATGTTTTTTATTTTAAAGCTACTCTTTTTTCCAAACTTCCTTGGGAAGCAAAGGACTGAGGAGAAAAAGCAGGAATATGTAGAAAATGAGTTAATAAACCGTGCATTGCCATTAAAAAAATAATAATATGTTAGAAAGTATAGATCCTTCATTAATAGACTGGTCGAGAGCACAGTTTGCTCTCACAGCAATGTATCACTGGCTTTTTGTGCCGCTTACACTTGGTTTGGCATTAATAATGGCTATCATGGAAACTCTGTATTATAAAACAGGGAAGGAGTTCTGGAAAAAGACATCTAAGTTCTGGATGAAGCTGTTTGGCATAAACTTTGCTATTGGTGTGGCAACCGGTATTATCCTTGAGTTCGAATTTGGTACCAACTGGAGTAACTATTCCTGGTTTGTAGGTGATATCTTTGGCGCTCCATTAGCAATAGAAGGAATTCTGGCTTTCTTTATGGAGTCTACCTTTATTGCGGTTATGTTTTTTGGGTGGACTAAGGTTAGTAAAGGTTTCCATCTTACCTCTACCTGGCTCACCGGGATTGGTGCAACTCTTTCTGCCTGGTGGATTCTGGTAGCAAACGCATGGATGCAGAATCCTATTGGAATGGTTTTTAATCCGGATACTGTTCGTAATGAAATGATGGACTTTTTTGCCATTGCTTTCTCTCCTGTAGCGCTTAGTAAGTTTCTTCACAGTGTACTCTCTGGTTGGATATTGGGAGCGGTATTTGTAGTAGGAGTCAGCGCATGGTTCCTACTAAAGAAACGCAACCGGGAATTTGCAATTGCCAGCATGAAGATAGGAGCAATTGTAGGTCTGTTCTCATCTTTACTTGTAGCCTGGACGGGTGACAGCTCGGCTTATCTGGTGGCACAGACTCAACCCATGAAACTGGCTGCAATGGAAGGTTATTATAACGGACAGCAAGGCGCTCCGCTTGTGGCTGCTGGCTTACTTAATCCGGATAAGAAGAGTTATAAAGATAATATATATCCTTTTATAGTTGATATAAAAATGCCAAAGATACTTTCTTTCCTTGCCACACGAGACTTGAATGGTTATGTTCCAGGAATCAGAAATATCATTGATGGTGGATATAAATTAAAAGATGGCACAACTGCTATTCCTGCTGCTGATAAAATTGCGATGGGAAAGACGGCGATTTCTGCGTTGGCTGCTTATCGTGCTGCCATGAAAGTCGGGAATAAGCAAGATGCGATGTTTTGCCGAGAGGTACTAAAGACAAATATACAATACTTTGGTTACGGATATATCAAGGATGTGAATCAGCTGATTCCTAATGTAATGCTTACATTCTATGCTTTCCGTATAATGGTTATACTGGGAGGATATTTTATATTATTCTTTGCTATGGTTCTTTTTATGACTTACAAAAAGAATATGGCGGAGATAAAATGGATGCACTGGGCTGCTATAATTAGCATTCCTTTGGGATATATAGCCGGACAAGCAGGATGGGTAGTCGCTGAAGTTGGTCGGCAGCCTTGGGCTATACAGGATATGCTTCCCACTTGTGCTTCAATTTCCAAACTCGATGTAGGTACAGTGCAGACAACCTTTTTCATCTTCCTGCTTCTCTTTACCGTAATGTTAATTGCAGAAATTCGTATTATGCTGCAGGAAATAAAAAAAGGTCCGGAGATTTGATAAAACAATATTAATGATCATTTAATTCGTTATCATTATGGATACAACATATATATTACTTCAACAATACTGGTGGTTTATCATTTCTTTGTTAGGAGGGCTACTGGTCTTTTTACTTTTTGTGCAAGGTGGAAACTCGTTACTCTTTTCTGTTGCTAAGACAGATGAGCAGCGTAAGATACTTGTAAACTCTACCGGGCGTAAATGGGAGTTTACCTTTACCACACTTGTTACCTTTGGAGGAGCGTTCTTTGCTTCCTTCCCATTGTTTTATAGTACCAGCTTTGGTGGTGCCTACTGGTTCTGGATGATTATTCTTTTCACCTTTATCTTGCAGGCGGTCTCTTATGAGTTTCAATCAAAAACCGGAAACTTGCTGGGCAAAAAGACTTATCAGTATTTTCTGGTGATAAATGGAGTGGTGGGGCCTATTCTTTTGGGCGGAGCTGTGGCTACTTTCTTTGACGGGGCTAATTTTTATGTCAATAAAGAAAATATAACTGATGGGCTGATGCCAGTTATCTCTTCCTGGGCTAATAATTCTCATGGACTAGATGCTTTACTTGATATCTGGAATGTAATTTTTGGATTAGGAGTATTGTTCCTTACCCGTATACTTGGGCTTCTCTATTTCATCAATAACATTGATGATGAAGAACTGCAGCCAAATTTTCACAAAGCTTTGCTTCCCAATGCCGTTTTGTTTCTTGTATTTTTTCTTGCTTTTGTGATTCGTACCCTACTGGCCGATGGTTATGCTGTGAATCCAGAGACAAATCAGATATTTATGCAACCTTATAAATACCTGACTAACTTTATTGAAATGCCGGAATTGCTTTTATTCTTTGTGGTGGGGGTTGCTTTGGTTCTTTTTGGGATAGGTATATCAATTGTTAGGTCTACTTTTAAAAGGGGTATATGGTATACGGGAACAGGAACAGTAATGACTGTTCTGACTTTATTCTTATGCGCTGGGCTCAATAATACAGCTTATTATCCTTCTACAGCCGATCTGCAAAGTTCGCTTACTCTTGCCAATAGCAGTTCTAGTCTGTTTACATTGAAGATAATGTCTTGCGTATCTCTTCTGGTGCCATTTGTAGCATTTTACATTTTTTATGCATGGCGTGCGCTTGATAAGAAGAATATTGACTCAAAGGAAATAAATGAAGGAGAACACTCCTATTAAATCAGGTATAAGAATAGGTTTGGAAATATGATAGAATTATCCAAATACTTGGTTATATGATTTATGGGCAAAAAAAAAGGAGTCACGCCTGACTCCAACCTTTGTTAACCTTAAATCTAATACTATGAAAAACACATTGCAAAGATACGGCTTT
>Ga0183099_1000416_pt1 | contig 32177 bp, 31 predicted proteins | sample Biomet1_FD_127788 | JGI IMG/M metagenome (GOLD analysis project Ga0183099, IMG submission 127788) | Microbial communities from bioreactor (seeded with anoxic lake sediment) at LBNL, California, USA - Biofuel metagenome 1 | ecosystem: Engineered > Bioreactor > Anaerobic > Unclassified ...
GCTAGGTGCATCGCTATGGTTATTATTTGGAATACGCTTGCCAAGGGCGATAATGAATATTGTGCGGCATTGGTGGCGATGAATTCTATTTTTCAAATGCTTTTATATACGTTGTATATCTATGTATTTGTTACGCTTTTACCTAATTGGCTGGGACTATCTTGGAGTGGTCAAATGGTTGAAGTGCCAATGGCTGAGGTTGGCAAGAGCGTGTTGATTTATCTTGGTATCCCGTTTGCGGCGGGATTTCTTACACGATTTGGGTTGCTTCGAATAAAGACAAAAGAATGGTATGAACAAGTTTTTATCCCCCAAATTTCTCCGGTGGCATTGATAGCTTTGCTATATACGATTGTCATTATGTTTATGACCAAAGGCGAAGAAATCGTAAATAATCCAGGAAATGTTGTTCGCATTGCGGTTCCATTACTGATTTATTTTTCTATTATGTTTTTTGTTAGTTTCTATTTATCGCATCGAGCTGGATTTGCTTATGAAGAAACTGTTACGTTGGCCTTCACAGCTGCCAGCAATAATTTTGAATTGGCCATAGCTGTTGCCGTTGCAGTATTTGGTATTGCGTCGGACCAAGCGTTTACCGCTGTCATTGGTCCATTGGTAGAAGTGCCGGTCATGATTGCCTTGGTGAACGCGGCATTGTATTTAAAACAAAAGTATTATACTTTCAGTAGTTAGGAGTGTGCTTTTATGCCAGCTAAAATAAAAGTTGCCTTTATTTGTGTGCATAATTCTTGCCGTAGCCAGATTGCAGAAGCCTTGGGAAAACATTATGCATCCGATGTATTTGAAAGCTATTCAGCAGGTACGGAAATAAAGCCGCAAATCAATCAGGATGCAGTCCGTCTGTTAAAAGAAATGTATGGGATTGATATGGAAAAAACGCAGCAATCGAAATTATTAGAAGAAATACCAGCTGTCGACATTGTCATTACAATGGGCTGCAATGTTTCTTGTCCGTATCTTCCTTGTAAGCGCCGTGAAGACTGGGGTCTTGATGACCCGACAGGTATGAGTGAGGCTGCATTTAAAAGTGTAATTGCCATTATTGAAAAAAACGTCATAGCTTTAAGAGATGAAATTAAAAAGCAGTGAAACATAGTGTATTTACAGAGGGTAAAATAAAAGCGATACATCATACTTCGCTATGGTAGGAAGTATGATGTATCGCTTTTTATTGCGTATTGGCAAAGAGTCAAGTGATGAATGAATTTTAATCTTTGAAAACTTTGTGGTTTAGGTAGCGGGCAATATATCCGTAGCGTGATTTTTATTCGCTTGCCCAATCTATTTGGATGTAGCATGAAGAAGCTTCTTCAAGGATGGCTAAAATATCTATATTATAAAAACCACCGATTTTCTTTAGTAACGCACAAGCTATTTTTAGCTGATTTTTATCATGTGAATTCAGTTGGTAAACATTCAAATCTATGCGGAGACACAGTTTGGTAGTAGAAGAAATTCCATTGTTTAGCATTAATGCACAATTTGTTTGCTCAGGTATTTTAGGTAGAGTGTGCAAGAGGACTTTGAATATCATTATTACATAATTGTGATTTCCTTTGGCTTTGAAGTCTTCTTTTACTTGATTTTGGATGGCTAAACGATCATCGCAAGTAGCAAGTATTGCGTTGATGATACTCGAGCTTGTTCGAGTATCGATTATCGCAGGTAATTGGCTAAGATATGTTAAATAAATCACTTCTGCGATGAGGATTACATCATCTTCGACAAGTGATTGAGGAATGGAAGCGGATTGAGAAAAAGAAGCAATATGTTTTTTCCACAAAGAAAATATCAAGGTGCTGATTTTGTATAGATGACGAAATTCAGATTTTTCTTGTGATTTTTTATCCTCCATAGTACGAAAAATATTTTGATACGCAATGTTTTTGGCGGCTAGCGAGTCGCTTAAAGTATCTCTTTCTATTTGGAGGTTATAATAGTCAATGGATTGTTTGATGGCAGGGAGTAATTCATTTTCACTCGTCCAAGGTTTTGTGATGAATTTAAATATTTCTCCTTGGTTGATGGTGACAAGGATTTGTGATAGTTGCGTATATCCAGATAAAACTACACGAACTGTCTTGGGATATTTTCCCTTTACAATCTTTAGTAAGGCTAATCCATCCATGACCGGCATTCTCATATCTGTTACGATAACGCTAAAAACATTTTTTCCCATGATAGTAAGTGCCTCAGCAGCACTTCCTGCAAAAAATGAAAGATAGTCTTCTTCAGCAACAGCTCTTCTAATGGCACTTAAGACGCTGGGTTCATCATCAACAAATAATACTTTAGTTTGGTTCATATAGGTCACTCCTAAATTCAAAAAGTTATCAAGTTATCTTATTCGATATAATGTTCTGCTTTTAAGAAACTTCGACAGTTTGAAGACGTTTCCTTTTTCATGCATAGTTTATTTTCATAATAGTTTGAATAAATCTAAATGGTTTTTTGCAGGAATATAATATTAATCCCCGAAAAGATAAACTATCATATGAATTTCTAAAACTTATTATGAGGAAGCCGATAAATAAGCTTTTAAAAAATGGAGGAGCATATTATGCAAATTGAGCAAATATTATATGACAAAACAGGAAATAAAACTCAAAACATAGCGAATAACTTAAAAGATAAGGCACAATTTGTTTTAGTTTTTGGTTCTAAAAATTTACTGCTTGAAGATCAGTTTTATGATGAATTGAAAGCCTTGTATCCTAATGCATATTTAATTGGCGGAACCACTGCAGGAGAAATATATAATACCATAGCCACGGAAAATACTGTATCAGCGACAGCGGTTTATATGGAAAAAACAGAGGTCAAGTTTTTTACTGTAGATATTGATGAAAATAAATATGCGGAGGCTGCGGCAGAGTTAGTTTCAAAATTCCCGATAGAGGGGTTGCGCCATGTTTTTATTCTTTCAGAAGGAATAAATATTAATGGGAGTAAACTTGTTGACGGACTGATACACAGTTTACCTGAAAATGTTACTTTATCTGGAGGTCTTGCTGGAGATGGAATTCTTTACAAAGAGACTTTTATCATTGCCAATAGTTATCCAAAAAAGAATTGTTTAGTTGCTATTGGGTTTTATGGTGATCAAGTGCGGTTTGGATACGCTTCTATCGGTGGATGGGCACCTTTTGGTATTGAAAGGATTATTACGAAATCAAAAGACAACATTTTGTATGAACTTGATGGCAAGCCTGCATTAGCATTGTATAAAGAGTATTTAGGCGAATATGCAACCGAACTACCTGCTTCTGGTTTATATTTCCCTTTGATGGTTCGTTCAGCAGATTCTAGAAGAACATTTATTCGTACAATTCAAAGGGTTGATGAGACGAGAAATGCTTTAGTTTTTTCTGGAGATGTTCCTGAGGGATATTACTCAAAATTGATGCGATCAAATTTTGATAAATTGATCGATGGGTCAAAACAAGCGGCAAAAAAAAGTTTGACAACGTTAGGTCGTGAGCATGCTCAACTTGCTATTTTAGTGAGTTGTGTTGGAAGAAAATTAGTGCTAGACCAATTAACCAGTGAAGAAATTGATGCAGCTCGAAGTGTGTTAAAAGAAGATACACCTTTTACGGGGTTTTATTCTTATGGCGAGATTTCATCACCGGACAAAAATGCGATATGTGAGCTTCATAATCAAACTATGACGATTACTTTAATTGCGGAGGATTGATAAAATGGAAAAATTGCATCGACTTTTGAGACGGCAAGTTGAAAAGCATTTAGGCAATATTGAATTGACAGCAGAATTGGAAGCCTTCATTTTAGCAGTAAATCAGGCATATATAAACCAAGATAAAGATAGATCGTTATTGGAACGTAGCATAGATATCAGTTCTAGAGAATATAATGAAAATATGGAAAAAATACGAATGTTGCAAAGCCAGTTGATTCAACAAGAGAAAATGGCCGGAATTGGACAACTTTCTGCGGGGATAGCGCATGAAATCAATAATCCTCTTGGTTATACGCAGAGTAATTTAGATACATTGAGAAAATATTTAGACAAAATCAAAGTTTTTCTGGAATCATTGAATACTATGGAGAAAACACTAAAAACAGAACCAACAGAAGATGTAAAACTACTTATGGAAACGATTAGAGCAGAGCAAAAGAAAAATAAAATCAATATTATAACGGCAGATCTTGAAGATATCATAGTAGAATCAATCACTGGGCTCAGCCGAATAGAAAAAATTGTTAAAAGCCTTCTGGGGTTTGCGCGGACAAGTGCGTCGGAATTTGAAGATTATGATTTAAACAAAGGGATTATTGATACACTTGCAGTTGCCAATAATGAAATAAAATATTTTGCAGAAGTGGTTGAAGATTTAGGGGAGATTCCTTACATTAAGGCGGCCGGTGGTTCTATCAATCAGGTATTGCTGAACCTTATTGTAAATGCTGTTCATGCGATAAAAGAATCGTCCAATAAAGGGCTTCTGCGGATAAAGACATTTGAAGAGAATGGTTCAGTATATTGCTTGATTCAAGATAATGGAATAGGAATCCCAAAAGAAAACGTGGCGGCAGTCTTCACGCCTTTTTTTACGACAAAACCAATAGGAAAGGGAACCGGCCTGGGGCTGAGCATAGCTTATGATATTATAGTAAATAAGCATGCCGGTGAAATAAATATTGAATCGGAAGCAGGCATAGGAACGACCTTTATTATTCGTTTGCCTATTCAACATGAAAATGAGGCAGCAATATGAATATATTGATTGTTGATGACGAAAAATTTAATTTGAGAATGGCAGAAGAGCTCATTAAAGAAACGATTGACGATAGTAGCGTTTTTGTGTGCAATTTGCCAGAAACTGTTCTAGTTCAAATTGAAGAACACAAGATTGATATCATTTTATTAGATATTATTATGCCAAATGTAAGCGGAATTGACGTATTAAAGGCTATTCGTAAGCGAAAGCAGTATAAAGATATTCAAATTATTATGTTTACAGGAATTAAAGATAAAGAAAATCTGAAATTATGTTTTGAAAATGGTGCAAATGATTACATTAATAAACCGATTGATTTTGTAGAGTTTGCAGCAAGGATGAAAGCCTCTGTAAAAGCACGAAAAAATATTGTATCACTGCTTGAAATGGCAAATACAATAACTGAACAGTATCAAGATTTGCATAATATGACGCAGGAATTAAAAAATACGCAATTTAATTTGATTCAAAAGGAAAAACTTGCGTCACTTGGGGAAATTGCTGCCGGTATAGCGCATGAAATCAATAATCCTATGGGATTCATCTCTAGCAATTTTGAGATAATGAAGCAATATATGAAAAAAATAAATACGGTAATGGTTTTTTACAAGAAATTTGTTCAACATCTTACGGAGGATAAGCTTATAGATGGAAAAGTTTTGCAGGAAAAAATTTTGATTCATGACATGGAACAAAAATATAATATGGATTTCATTTTGGCGGATTTTGAAACAATGCTTATAGAGTCAATAGATGGAGCTAATAGGATAAGTAAAATAGTACAAAATATGCAAGCTTTAGCTAAAACTGGGACTGAACATGAATGGGTGTATAATGATTTAAATCAGATCATTGAAGAGGGTTTACTGATTGTAAAGCATGAACTAAAAGATGTTGCGGAAATTGATAAACAAACAACGGATGGAGAGCTGAATTTATTATGTAACAAAGGAGAAGTCGGGCAGGTCATCTTGAATGTTTTATTAAATGCTATATATGCAATAAAAAGTCTTACGTTGAAGTCTTTGGGGAAAATTACCATTAAAACCTGTGCCGAAGGATCCTATGCTGTTTGTCAAATAACAGATAATGGTTCGGGAATAAAAGAAGAATATCTTCATCGAATATTCGATCCGTTTTTTACGACGAAGGATGTTGGCGCTGGTGTTGGCTTAGGCCTTAGCGTTGCTTATGATATTGTGGTTAAAAAGCATGGTGGAGACTTTCAGGTAGATAGTAAAGTGAATCAAGGTTCAACTTTTACGATAAAACTACCAATGAGAGGAAGCATATAAATTATGGATGAAAGCTATATGAATAAAAAAATATTATTTGTTGACGATGAAAGGCAAATTCTCAATGCATTAAATCGTCTTTTTATGGATACACAATACGAAATTTTCATGGCAGACAGTGGGGAGGCTGCATTAGGCATATTAGAAATTGAAGAAATTGATTTAGTTGTTACTGATATGAGAATGCCGGTAATGAATGGGTTCGAGTTATTGGGAAAAATTAAAGAGCTGTATCCTGATGTATTGAGAATTATTTTGAGTGGATATTCTGAAAAGAATACAATCCTTACAGCTTTGCAGAAAAATCTTGCAAAACTTTATATAATGAAACCATGGGATAATGGCGTATTGCTTCAGGTGATTAGCCAACTATTTGAAACGGAAAGTATTCTATGTGATCAGAAACTAATACAATTGATTAATAACACAGAAGATCTTCCTACGTTGAAACATAGTTATCATAAAATAATGACGCTAATCGATGGTGGTGCTGATATTGGTAAAATATCAAGTGCGATCGAAAAAGATCCTGCTATAGCAACAAAACTTCTTCATATTATTAATTCTGCATTTTATGAAGTTAAAACGGGAAATATTAAACAGGCAATTACACTTTTGGGCTTGTCTACCACAAAAAATATCGTGTTGGCAACCTCGTTGGTGGATACTTTTACAACAAATGGGACCTATGAATCTCAATTAGAGCTTATTTGGAAGCATTCCTTTACTTGCAGCCAGATACTGAATATTATCTATGAAAAACTCTTGAACAAAAAATTATCAGAAATAGAATCTTCGGCAGGATTGCTTCACAACATTGGAATAGCACTTTTTTTTAAGATTTTTCAAGAAAAATATAGTAAAATCTTTCTAGAAAAGAGAAGCAAAAACTTAAATTTACTAGATTTGGAAATGAAATATTTAGGTGTGACACATCAACAAGTCGGTGCGTATTTATTGAAATGGTGGGAGATTCCTTATCCAATCGTTGAAGTAGCATTGTATCATCATACACCTTTTGCCACGGGAATTATTAATCAGGAATTGATTTATGCAGTCAACATAGCACAATATTATGCTGCTCTTTTCTTAGGGGTGCAAGGCGACTATAATTTGGATAAAAGTGTCTTTGAACGATTACATATTAACCAAGAGCAATTAGAAAAAGAATTGGCCCTTTTACCAAAATATTCTATAGATAAATCGTAAAAAACGAATGCTGCTCAATTATTGGAACTTTTGAGTTTGTAATACCTCAGTTAGCGTCGAATAGTGCAAGCATCTAAAAAAAGCAGATCGTGAATTGAGTCCTAAAGAAACGTTGTGCATATTTGCTTGAAATTATTTTATAACTGACTGAAAATATTTAACATGACAATAAGGAGAAATTTATTATGTATGTTTTTATTGAGGAAAATATGATGAGAATACACCGGCATTTACGCCTTTTTAATTTTTGTTGCGCGGTGATAACAATCCTATTATTCTATATGTTTTCAACAGATGAAACATTAAAACAATTGAAAAAAACGGCTGGGATTTTTGGTAATATAGCAAGTATAATGGGAGGACTGGCACTGTTTTATTATGTTTTACGAGAAGCGTTTGTGAAATTGAAAAAACGCAATATTATATCCAATCAAATTGGCGGGGTTATAAAAAACGCAATTGTAATATTACGCGTTGGTCATCCTGTTTTTGGACTATTGATGCTATATTTTATGGTGTTGCATATTGCGCTTATGATTTTACGAGGCATAGATTATAATACGAGTATTTTTATATTTGGTATGATTTCTGCGGGGGTATTTGTGTCCATGTGTTTTTTAGGCTTCAGCATGAAAAAGCAGCTTCTATATAGAAAATATCATCGTATTTTGGCAGCTTTTTTAGTATTGTCTTATTGGGGCCACATATTTATAAAAGTTAACTTATGAATTGCAGATATATATATGTCCAGGCAAAGGTCGATATCAAAAAATAATATTAGTCATGCCATAGGTATGTTACTAGAATAAAACGCAAATAAGAATATTTTTATTTGCGTTTTGTTATGTGCTTCTTAAAATTCAAGTTGCCGCAGAAGCTTTTTATTGTTTTGAAAATATTGATTTTGTTGGGTTTGTTAATGGTCTGCTAGGAAATGCAGGTTTTACAAAAATTTATAGAATCGTAAGCATTTTATTTGCGGCGAAGGCTGTCTTAACTTTTTTTATGAATTGCCTAGTTGCCGGTGACATATCTTTGAGTGATGGTGCGGCAATCCCTAATGTAATAAACTGGGCAGGTTCAAAGGGCAAGGTCACGACGTTTTCCTGCCAGGCAACTGAGGTTAAGCGGTTATTGAAGCTGATGCCAAGACCGGCTTCAACCATGCGCCAAGAGGTATATACGTCGGCTGTAGAGAACTGAATGTCTGGATGCAGTCCTTCTGCGGATAAAAGCCGATCTATATCGGTGTCTTCGTCTGGAAGGGTGATGATGAAAGGCTGTTTTTCTATGTCACGCAAAGGAAAAGCCTCATTGTTTGCTTGTGGGTGATTTGCCGGCAGCCAAGCTACAAGTTCATCTTGCCAAAGAGGCAGCCAGTCGCAATTTACAGTACTTGATGGTTTTGCCGAAAAGCAACAATCGATGGAACTTTCCGCTAACCAAGATGAGAGTTCGCGATTTCCTCCTTCTCGGAGTGTAATGCTGACTTTGGGATATTCTCGTTGGAATTCTTGTAGAATAGCAGGTAATAGGATCGATGCAATGCTGAAATAACTGCCGATTGTCAATACTCCATTTAAAATCCCATGGATTTCGCTGCCAAGTTCCTCGGCTCGTTGATGTGTGCGCACGATATCGCGAAAATATGGCAGCATCATGCGCCCGTTACTGGTTACGGATACACCTTTGTTGGTTCGAATAAATAATGAAAAGCCGAGTTCTTTTTCCAAACTGCGCAGCATTCGTGTAATACCTGGTTGGGTGTAGCCGAGCATTGCGGCTGCTGTGGTTAGATTCCCATAGTCTGCTGCGGCTAAAGCAGCTTCACATTTTATCTTATCCATGTTTAAGTGCACCTTCTCTATGATGTTTTGTTATGGTGTATATAATAAATTGAAAGTTGTGTAATAGTGTTAGCTATTGTACAATAGCTACATTGACAAGTCAATGTATTTTAGATGAGGAAAGATTCACAGGAGGTTTCAGTATGACAAAAATATCTTTTACTTCAGATTACCTGGAAGGTGCGCATCCACTTATTATAAACCGGTTGGTAGAAACTAACCTTTGCCAAACGCCTGGTTATGGTGCTGATGAAATTTGTGATTCGGCACGGAAAAAAATCCGTACAGCTTGCCATGCACCGGAAGCAGCCGTTCATTTTCTTACTGGCGGCACACAGACAAATGCTACTGTTATTGATGCTTTATTGCATGGTTATGAAGGAGTTTTAGCCGCTGATACGGGGCATATCAGTGGACATGAAGCCGGAGCTATTGAATTTGGGGGTCATAAGGTGTTGATGATTCCACATAAAAATGGAAAACTTGTAGCCTCGGATATCAAAAGCTATCTCCAAACTTTTTATGACGATGGAAATTGTGATCATATGGTTCAGCCCGGAATGGTGTATCTTTCACAACCAAGTGAATATGGGACGCTCTATAAAAAACAAGAGCTTATAGAAATACACGAAATTTGCCAAACCTACCATATTCCTTTGTATGTTGATGGTGCAAGGCTGGCATACGCATTAGCATGTCCCGAAAATGATGTGCAATTAAGTGATTTGGCTAAATTGACGGATGCTTTTTATATTGGCGGCACAAAATGTGGGGCTCTTTTGGGTGAAGCTGTGGTTATTCCCGATGCAAAACGCTTGCCTCATTTTTTTACTACGGTGAAGCAGCATGGAGCATTGCTAGCCAAAGGACGGCTGCTCGGTATACAGTTTGATGTTTTGTTTACAGATAATCTATATGGAAATATTGGGAAGACTGCTATTTTTGCAGCAGACAAAATTCGAAAAGAACTTAAAGAAAAGGGGTATCGCTTATTTTTTGAGGCGCCGACGAATCAGATTTTTGTCATCTTGGAAAATGAGCAGATGAAACAGCTCGCAACACAAGTTGAGTTTAGTTTCTGGGAAAAATTCGACGAACAGCATACCGTAGTGCGATTGGCTACAAGTTGGGTCACTGGTGAAGAGGCTGTTAATCAGTTAATTAAATTGCTTTGATGCTTTGCCGGTAGTACACGGAAGAAAAATTATTTATTGTAGAAAAAGAACTGATATTTATACGTAGATGCCAAAATCTAACGTATGAAAGTCAGTTCTTTTTTATAAACGAATAGTATATTGATAAAATTCATGAGGAAAATACAGGCTTTTTAATGGAATATAATTTGCTGGATTTACAGCCGAAGGATAATTAGTCTAAATTACTTAATTCATTGAATAAAAAATATGCGGATGCTCATTATAATAAAGCAGTTGCCTTGAAAAACTTGGGCCGTTCAGCGGGAGCGGTATCAGAATACGAAGCGCTTATTCAATGTGCTCCCACGGATGATAGGGAACTGTGCTTAGCCAAAGAACGGTTACAAATTTTAGCATATCAATATTGCTTAAAATGTCTACGGGAATTTATTGTAAAATTTGCTGTTTTATAAGATCGTTCTGTTTTGCTTGTAAAGAGGATGCCTATTTATAGTGGAACATGTATAAGATTAGGGTTGTTGACAGAACTATTTGATACGGATATAGTGAATTGTAGATATATTTTGAGGGGGGATTTTGTCATGAAAGAAAAAGCAACTCTACATTGGGCTATTTTAGGAACGGGTGTTGTTGCAAATGAAATGGCTCAAGCGTTAACCAATGCCGGCAAAGAAATCTATGCGGTAGGCAATCGAACATATGATAAGGCTGTAGCTTTTGGTGAGAAGTATTCTATCAAAAAAGTATATGATGATTTTAACGAGATGTTCACAGATGAGGCTGTAGATGTCATTTATCTGACGACACCTCATAATACGCATATTGATTTTATGCGTGAGGCCATAAAGAATGGCAAGCATTTGCTTTGTGAAAAATCAATTACTTTAAATAGTCGAGAATTAAGAGAAGCGGTTGATGCGGCACGTGAAAAAAAGATTGTTTTAGCTGAAGCCATGACGATTTATCATATGCCGATTTATAAAAAATTAAGAGAATATGTGAGCTCGGGAAAGCTTGGCAGAGTGAACCTCATTCAATTGAATTTTGGCAGTTATAAAGCCTATGATATGAACAATCGTTTCTTCAATATGTCATTAGCTGGCGGAGCATTGCTCGATATAGGTGTCTATGCCTTTTCTTTAGCTCGAAGTTTTCTTGATTCAAAACCAAATGAAATTTTATCAAAGGTTCAATCGGCACCAAGTGGTGCAGACGAAACATCTGGTTTTGTTATGACGAATAAAGAAGGACAAATGGTCGTTGCATCGTTATCCTTGCATTCCAAACAACCAAAACGAGCAGTAATCTCTTGTGAACGAGGCTATATTGAAATCATGGAATATCCTCGAGCTGAAGAAGCCGTGATTGTTGATGCACAAACAGGTGAAAGAACGATTCTGCGTGCAGGAGAACAGAAAAAGGCTTTGCAATATGAAATGGAAGATATGGAAGCTGCTATTGCTGGGGATATTTCAATTATGCGTTTATCGGATACTATTGACGTTATGGAAATGATGTCAGAAATCAGAACCGGTTGGAAGATGTATTATCCTTCAGAAAATGAGAATGGCATTTTATAATACATATAATTTGGTTGTATATTTTTACGCTCTGACATGGGAAGTTTTCATGTCGAGCGTTTTTTATTATGATTGACAAATTTTTCTATAAAGTTTATAATTAATAAAACATATTTATATAGTATGCTAAATATGTTTTACGATTATATTTTATTTGTGGAGGCAACTTATGCATTGTAAAAAAATTATCAGCGGATTCATTTTTCTTGTTTTAATGACCTTGGTTTTTGTCGGCTGTGATAGCGTGAAGAAAGACGTTAAGGCAGATACGGATAGTAAAGAAATAATTGTTGGGGTTACACCGGGGGCAAACGGAGAAATTATGGATTTCTTTAAAGATGAGGCAGCGAAACAAGGATTGAAAATAAAAGTTGTTGAATTTAGTGACTATATAACACCAAATGAAGCATTGAATAATGGCGAAATTGATATAAATGCTTTTCAGCATAAGCCATTCATGGAAAATGCGATAAAGGAAAAAGGATATAAAATAGTTGATATAGGAAAAACAATTATAGCGCCGATGGCAATTTACTCAAATAAGATTAAGTCTTTAACTGAAATCAAAGATGGCGATAAAATGGCGATACCGAACGATCCAACAAATGGTGGACGCGCATTATTATTATTGCAGTCAGCAAATCTTATTAAACTAAAAGATGGGGTGGGAATTTCTCCATCGGTACAAGATATTATTTCTAATCCAATGCATTTGCAAATTTTTGAGTTAGAGGCGGCTCAGATTCCACGGTCATTGAATGATATGGATTTTGCAGCAGTGAATATGAATTATGCAGTAAATGCAAAGTTGGACCCTAAAAAAGACGCTATATTAGTAGAGTCAAAGGATTCTGCATATGCCAATGTGCTGGTTGTCCGTGAAGGGGATAAGGAAAACCCAAAATTGAAAAAATTTGTGGAACTCTATCAAAGTGAAGCAGTTCGCAATTTTATTCTTGAGCGTTTTGCTGGTGCGGTGATTCCGGTTTTTTGATGGCTAATATAAATCACAGATCGTTTGGTGGATAAATATAATGAAAATGAATGTTGGAGATTAGTGATGATCATTAAAAAAATTGTATTACGGAAAATGGAAATGCAGCTGAAAGTTCCTTTTGAGACTAGTTTTGCTTCGATGAAGACAAAAAAATTCATTGTGGTTGAAATTCATTCGAAAGATCACGTTGGTTATGGCGAGTGTTCGGCATTAGCGGCGCCATGGTATAGTGAGGAAACCATTGATACAGCTTGGGTTATTTTGCAAAAATTTTTATTGCCGGTTCTTTTTAGCCGAGATGAAATTTTAAATCCTGAACAAATACAAGAAGATTTTAGATGGATTCGTCGTAATAAAATGGCAAAGGCAGCTATTGATTGTGCGTTATGGGATTTGTATGCAAAGGAAAAGGCGATTTCTTTGTCGACGGCTCTAGGTGGCACTCGGAAGGAAATTGAGACGGGAGTCAGTATAGGTATTCAAAAAAATCCGGAAGAACTTTTACGTACAATTGATAAGCATATCAAAGAAGGCTATAGACGGGTTAAAATAAAAATTAAACCAGGAAAAGATATTCAATATTTGTCTGCTGTGAGAAAAGAGTTTGGCGACATTATGCTTATGGCAGATGCCAATTCGGCGTATACACTTTCACAGCTTGATCTGCTTAAGCAAATCGATGAATTTGGCCTGCTCATGCTTGAGCAGCCATTGGCAAACGATGACATTGTTGATCATGCTAAATTGCAAAAAATATTGAAAACAAAAATTTGCCTGGATGAAAGCATTGAATCACTTGAAGATGCTAGAAAAGCGATTGATCTAGGAAGCATGCAGACTATAAATATCAAAGTGGCGCGAGTTGGTGGGCTTACAGAAGCAAAAAAAATACATGATTTATGTAAAGTAAAGGGTATTCCAGTATGGTGCGGCGGAATGTTAGATACAGGAATCGGACGAGCGCACAATATCGCGATAGCTTCTCTGCCAAATTACAGTTTTCCGGGAGATATTCCGGCCTCTGATCGATATTATGCGGAAGATTTTATGTGTGATCCGGTGCATATCAATAAAGCAGCGATGATTCAAGTTCCTGTGAGAAACGGGATTGGTATGGAACCCGTTGAACGTTTACTGGATGCATTTACTTTTGAGAAAAACGAATTTTTGCCGTGACGGTAATGTAATGCAAAAGGAGCTGCTTTGATGAAGAAAGAAGAAGTATTGGCTTTTATAGATATGCACGAAGCGGAAATGGTATCTTTATGGAAAACCCTAGTCAATCATGACAGTGGTACAAAAGACAAATCGGGAATTGATCTTTTACAAGGTAAAATAGCAAATATCTTAACGGCACTAGGGGCAGATGTCCGATTTATCGAGTATGAAAAAGCGGGAAATCTCTTGATCGCTGAAGTGGGCAAACAGAAACAAGTGCCGCCTATTGTGTTTTTAGGGCACGTAGATACAGTGTTTGAAAAAGGTACAGCTAGAAAACGACCATTTAGTATAAAAAATGGAAAAGCTTTTGGTCCGGGTGTGCTAGATATGAAAGGCGGTATTGTTGTCCTTGTATATGCAATTAAAGCTTTGTTGGCAAGTAATTATAAGCATAGGCCATTGAAGGTCATTTTGGCAGGAGACGAAGAAAATGGCCATCAAGCATCATCAACTGCTGATGCTGTGCAACAAGAATGTGAGGGTGCTCGTGCGGTATTTAATTGCGAAACAGGCTTTGTAGATGATTCTATTGTGATTGGTCGTAGAGGCGTGGCTACTTTTACGATGGAAACTTTTGGGGTAGCAGCCCATGTCGGAAATGCTAGAAAAGATGGACGGAGTGCTGTTTTAGAAATTGCGCATAAGATATTGGCAATTGAGACACTTAACGATAGATTCGAAAATATTTCGTTTAACGTTGGAACCATAGAAGGTGGAACTGTTCCAAATGCTGTGCCAGATTATGCAAAAATTAGAATCGATGTGAGATTTGATAAGGATGCTGAAATCGATATTTTTCATAAAGCGTTAGAAGTGATCACTGAGCAAATTTTTGTAGAGGGAACTTACAGTAAATTACATCAAGATGTTTGTTTTAAGCCAATGGAAACGACAGATGATGTGAAAGAATTATTTAGGTTCGTTCAAAAAATAGCCGAAGAAAACAACTTAGGTCATTTAAAGCCGTGTACCGTCGGCGGTGCATCAGACGCTGCCTATGCTGTTTTGAGTGGAAGTCCAACAGTTTGTGGTATGGGCGTGAAAGGAGCATACAATCATAGCCCAAAAGAATATGCCTTCGTGGATTCATTGTATGAACGTACAAAGCTGCTCGCCTTGCTCGTGCATGCATTGGATGAAGAGAACGTATAAATATCGGAAGGACAACATCTTATCGTATAACGGTATTTGCCGTATGTTATGTATAGCTTGTTTAAAATGATTTTTGAACAAGCTTGCTTTATTATAGTTGCTTTTGTATAATTTACTTAGTTGGATAGTGACATTTAGTTGGCTACACCAGTAGAATTTTTTAGATTCTGTACTTGGTGTAGTTTTTTTTGTGTTCATTTTATGCAAAAAATATATAACCTATTTTCTTGAGAAGTTTGCGATCATTGAAGTTAGAATATTATTAAAATTCATAAATGTGATGTCTGGCAGTGCTTCAAATAAAAATTAGTGATTATCTGTGTGGTAATGTCTATAATGCGACAAAATTATAGGTGTATTATTGTAAACTAGGAGGGGAACTATGAAAGATAAGAAGGGTCCAATGCCTCATGAGATTATTTGTACGAATACTGATATTTCTGTGAAATTTTTTTTGTCGGAAGATACAGGTTCTAGTGTTAGTACGCATTGGCATAATAGTATGGAAATTGTCTATGTGATGGAAGGTTCGTTATCATTTTTTGTGGAAGAGAATAATATTTTACTTACAGCTGGCGATTTTGTTGTAGTGAATTCAAGAGCGCTGCATTCTACAATAAGTAAAAGAAATCGTGCGCTTGTACTGCAGATCCCAGAAATTTTTTTGGAAGAATATATAGCAGATTTAGACTGTCGTCGTTTCTATACGACACAGTTAGAGGTTGGTGATGGAGCAGCAAGAAAGCAATGGACTGAAGTTAAGCGGCTTTTTTATGAAATGTATGTTATTTATTATAGTAAAAAAGATAGTAGTTATTTATTGCACTTTTACAGTCGATTATATGAGGCATTGGGAATCTTATTGGAAAATTTTACTGTAAAAGTTGGCGCAGTTGATATTCGACGTAGTGCTACTCAATTAGAGCTGCTGAAAAAAATTACAAGCTATTTGCACAAACATCATCGGGAGTGTATCCATGTTAAGGATGTTGCTGGTTATTTTGGTTATCATCCAGATTATTTGTCAAGATTTTTCAAACACTATATGAGTCTGACAATATTGGAGTATCTCTATACAATACGAACGCATTATGTGTATCAGGATTTAATCGAAACAGATCGACCGATAGGGCAAATCTTTGAACAGCGTGGTTGTCAAAACTATAAAGTGAGTATGCGTTGTTTCCATGAAATTTATGGTTGTACACCAAAAGAAAAAAGAAAGCAAATGAGGACAATTCCACCTAGGGTATAAGGGTCGGAATTGTCCTATTTTTTGTGCAGGAATAGGAATTATTTTAACACTTATTTTTTGTTAAAATTTGAATATACGAAAAAGACTGACAAAAACGGAGGGGTAGTAATGGGGAAAATAACACATATTTATAGCATGGAAAATAAGTACTGGCAGGTTGGTGATATTGATGGGATCGATTACGAAGATACTCTGAAAATCGGCGATGAAGCACAAACCATTAAAGGCTTCGGTGGATGTTTTAATGAACTTGGTTGGGAGGCATTACAATTATTGGCGGAAGAAGATCGCCAAATGGTGTTAGATGATTTTTTTGGTTCAGAATGTAATTTTCGTATATGTCGATTACCTATTGGTGCGAATGACTTTTCTTTATCTTGGTATAGCTATGATGAGGTGCCCGGCGATTATTCATTAGAGCACTTCTCTATAGCACATGATGAAAAAAATATATTGCCTTATGTCCATGAGGGGGTTAAACGACAGCCAGAGTTAATACTATTTGCTTCTCCTTGGAGTCCACCAACCTGGATGAAGACTAAGCAGGCATATAATTTTGGGGTATTACAAGATTCGCCTGAAATTCAGCGGGCCTATGCGGAGTATTTTGTAAAATATGTAAAGTGTTATGCAGCAGAGGGAATCAATATTCAGCAAATTCACATGCAAAATGAACCGTTTGCTGATCAAAAATATCCATCCTGTAAATGGACAGGCCCTCAAATGAAAGTTTTTATTCGAGATTATTTGGGGCCAGTCTTTGCCGAAGCAAAGCTTGATGTGGAGCTATGGCTAGGTACTATTAATGGTCCTTTTAGTGATTTTATGTTACCAGGGTTCAGTTCTCCTTTTTCAGAATTCTATGACCAATTTGTTCATTCAATCTTGGCGGATAAAAAAACACGATCTTATTTGACTGGAGTGGGCTTTCAATGGGGTGGAAAACATTCTATTGAGCAGACAGCATTGAGTTATCCAGAAATGCGGTTTATGCAAACTGAAGTAGAGTGTGGTGATGGGAAGAATACCTGGGAGCATGCAGAATATGTTTATGGCCTGTTTTGGCAGTATTTTCAGCATCAAGTGGAAAGCTGCGTGTATTGGAATATGGCACTAAAAGAAGGTGGGGTCAGTACCTGGGGCTGGGAACAGAATTCTTTACTAACGGTCAACGAGCAGTCGCACAAAATTACGTATCAGCCAGAGTATTATATTTTGAAGCATTTTTCACACTTTGTTCAGCCCGGTGCTAAACGGTTAACAACAGTTGGTCATTGGACCGCAAATTCTTTAGCTTTCAAAAATCCGGATGGAAGCATGATTATCGTTGTGAACAATGCGATGCATGAGGGGCAAGGCATTACCATGCAGCTAGAAGACCAATCTTTGTCGGCATGGATTCCTGCGCATTCGATTCACACATTTCGAGTAGAAAAGTAAAAGAGGTGAATTTACGTGATAGATACAGTGAAAATGAATGCTACAGAAAAAGAAAATACAACAGGAGCTTTATCTTTTAGAGAGCGCATGGCCTTTGGTTGTGGGGATTTAGCCAATAATGTAGTTTATTCAGCAATTTCAACATTTCTAATTTTTTACTATACCGATGTAGTGCAGGTGAGTGCAGCACAAGTTGGCAGTATCATGTTGATTTCAAGATGCTTGGATGGAATTGCAGATATTGCGATGGGATTTATTGTTGATCGGACGCATTCTCGCTATGGTAAGGCAAGGCCGTGGATTTTGCGTATGGCAATTCCCTTTGCCATCGGTGCAATACTTCTGTTTTCTGTGCCCGTCAATTGGTCAGAGAATGCGAAGCTCATATACATTTTTATTACATACAATTTAGTGTCAACGGTGATTTATACAGCTATTAACGTGCCATACGCCACATTAAATGCATTGATGACGCAGGATCAATATGAGCGTTCTATACTGAGTATTTTTCGTATGATTTTGGCAACTGTAGGTTCTATGGGCATTGCTTTATTGACATTACCTTTGGTCAATTTTTTTGGCAATGACCCAATTGCTTGGTCGAAAACTTTTGCAATATTTGGGCTAGTAGCAGTAATTCTCTTTTTTTGCACTTTTGCAGGAACTAAAGAGCGTGTAAAACCAGCAGACAAAGCTCAGGTTGGTCGTAAAATACCAATTTTAGAGGGCGTGAAGGTGTTATTTCAAAACAAATATTGGGCTTTGATTACTACAAGTTTAGTCATCATTTTTATTATTATGACAGTAAATGGTGGTGCAACTGTATATTATGCGCAAGTAATTTTAAAAGATAAAGAACTAGTAGGTCCCTTGTCAACAATTATGAATGTTGTACAAATTCTAGCCATGTTTTTTGTTGCTGGATTTATAAAAAAATATGGTAAACGCAATGTCATTATTGCAGGGTCTTTGATTACTATAGTAGGATATGTAACCATGTTTCTGGCCGGGACAAGTGTAAATATGTTATTTATTGGTAACGCAATAAAAGGTATTGGTGGAGCGGGAATTGCTTCTTGTATGTTTGCAATGGTGTCAGATACTATCGAATATGGTGAGTGGAGAACAGGCGTGAGGATTGAAGGCTTGACCAATAGTGCATCTAGCTTTGGCTTTAAGGTGGGAGGGGGACTCGGTGCAGCAATTATTGGCTGGGTCTTATCGTTTGGTGGATATGTTGGCGGATCGGCAGTGCAGCCAGAAAGTGCAGTTTTTGCCATTCAATCTTTGTATATTTATATTCCTTTGATTTTGACAGTCGTGCAAATTCTGGTGCTTTTACTGTATAAGCTTGATAAGGAATATCCGCAAATTTTAGCAGATCTCAACGCTAAAAGAAATTCATAATGCAGTGTTTATTTTCTTTATGAACCTTCAAAAAAATTGAACTGCCCTATGTATTTTTCAAATTTACACAGAATAGATTCAATGCTACACTTATAATACATTCAGAAAAGATAAGCTTAAGCAATGGCGCTTTAAACAGAGGGGGACTTCTGTTGAGGCGCCATTTTTTTCTCTTTATTTAGGCTTTTTTTGAATATAAAGATCTGTGGAAGACGAGGAGAGTGAAGGAAATGGACGCAGAAGATAAGAAAATGGAGGAAGCGGATCGCTTCAAAGTAAAATCAACGATGCAATCGTATTTAGGTGCTATTTTTTTGATGGCAATTACAGCAATCGGTCCAGGGTTTTTGATGCAAACAACGGTATTTACACAAAAATCAGGAGCGAGCTTTGGTTTCGTCATTTTGGCATCTGTCATTATCGATATTGCAGTACAGATCAACGTGTGGCGCATTATTGTGGCTTCTGGTCGCAGGGGCCAGGAAATAGGCAATTTAGTTTTGCCGGGTCTAGGGTATTTTATTTCTATCTTGATTGTTATGGGTGGACTTTGTTTCAATATAGGTAATATCGCTGGTGCGTCGTTAGGACTCAATGTTTTATTTGGTATTCCGACGCAGATTGGTGCTGTCATTTGTGGTGGAATTGCTTTATCGATTTTTTGCTTCAAACGTGTAGGCGAAATTATGGATAAGTTTGTAAGCAGTTTTGGTATCGTTCGTATTTTGCTTGCTGTTTTCGTTGCCGTGGCAGCATTGCCTCCAGTGGGAGAAGCTGCAGTAAAGACGGTCATGCCAGATCAGATTGATATCATTGCTTTGATTACACTTGTTGGCGGAAGTGTAGGCGGGTATATAACTTTTTCTGGAGGACATCGATTGCTCGATTCTGGGGTGCGAGGTGTCAAGTTCATTGCGCAGGCGACACGCAGTGCAATTAGTGGTATTTTAATCACTGGCGTCATGCGGATTGTTTTATTTTTAGGGGCGTTAGGGGTTATAGCACATGGGCATTTCATCGATCCGGCAAATCCGGCAGCATCTGTTTTTCAAGCAGCTGCTGGTGATATTGGGTATAAGCTCTTTGGTATTGTGATTTGGTCTGCAGGAACGACCTCGGTTATTGGCTGTGCCTACACTTCAGTGTCTTTTTTGAAATCATTCAGTGCGAAAATAGATGAATATTATAGCCGGATTATCATAGGGTTTATCGTATTTTCAACACTTGTATTTGTCATTGTGGGGCAGCCTGTCAAAGTTTTGGTTGCGGTGGGAACCATCAATGGCTTTATCTTGCCGATCGCATTGGCTTCGATTCTTGTAGGAGCTTATAATAAAAAAATTGTTGGCGAATATAAGCATCCAATTTGGATGACTATCGCAGGCTTTTTGGTTGTTGTTGTCATGGGATGGATGAGTGTAAGAACCTTTATGATGCAGTTTATGATGTAGAGTTGTTTATTTGACAGCGGCTGGTTTCTCGGTATATGATGAAGAAAAAGCAAGGCTGCTTTCAGTTAAAGATGCTCCAGAGGGAATTCCTTCTGGAGCATCTTTGCATAATTCATTTTGATAAGATAAATATATAAGGAGTTGTTTTTTTGGAAATTCGACAGTTGAAGACCTTTATCAGTATTGTAAAATTGGGGAATTTTTCACAGGCAGCTCATTTTTTAGGCTATACACAATCGACGGTGACTACACATATTCAACTTTTGGAAAAAGAGTTCAATACGGCATTGTTTGAACGGTTTGGGCATCAGCTTATGTTGACGACAGATGGCGAACGTTTATACTTGTATGCAGAGCAAATTTTGAATTTAGCAGATTGTACAAAAAATGAGCTGGAAAATACGGGGATTCCGCATGGCCCGATTATCATAGGAATACCAGAATCCATTTGCATGTATCGTTTGTCTGATTTAGTGAGAGAATATGCATTGCTTTATCCAGCAGTAGAGTTGAAATTGAAGCTTGGAACTGGCAGTGATTTTCGTGCGCTCTTGCGAAAAAATATGATGGATATTGCGTTTTTCCTTGATAAGAAGAAACCAGAGGCAGATCTTATCAGTCGGTTCTTGTGGGAAGAAGAAATTGTCATGGTGGCGTCGCCTGCGCATCCATTAGTAAAGCTCAAACAGGTAACAGCCAAGGATTTACGGGATGAAACACTGCTTTTTACAGATTCGGGCAGTACGTATCAACTGGCATTGAAAGAATATTTGATGAGGGTGGCCTCTAAGCCTCGTTCTATTTGGGAAATTGGCCAGATCCACATGGTCAAACAGTTTGTGGAAAGCAATTTGGGCGTCACGATTCTTCCTTTTTTAGCAGTGAAGCCAGAGGTTGAAGCAGGAGAACTCGCGATCCTTCCTTGGCGTGAAACGGAATTATCAACAAATGCATATCTCGTGCATCATAAAGAAAAATGGATTTCCAGCGCGATTCAAGCATTTATTCGTTTAGTGCAGGAACGGATGATGAAATGATACTAGAATTTAGCTGGCTGTAAAGGCAAATTAGGGGGGGATTGTATGCAAAGCGAACAAAAAGATATTCAATTGATTACTGCCGGTGAAACGGGTTTAGTAGTCGAATTTGGCCAGGAAATTTCCCCGAAAATAAATGCGAGTGTACATCAGTTCAGTCAAGCGTTGCGAAAAAGTATGCCAGATGGAATAGTAGAACTCGTTCCGACATATTGTGCGGTTACGATTTATTATGATCCTTTAATTTTATCGCGGGAACGTTTAATGGAATTTGTTTGGATTCGTGTAAAAGAGATGGAGTTTTTTGCAAAGAAGGAAACGAAGAAAAATGTTGTACATATTCCGGTTTGTTATGGCGGAGTCTTAGGTCCGGATATCGAATATGTTGCAAAGTACACGGGTTTATCTGTGCAAGAAATTATTTATAGGCATACAGAAAAACCATATCAAGTCTATATGCTAGGCTTTACGCCAGGATTTCCTTATTTAGGCGATGTTCAGGAAAGCCTGTTTGTTCCCCGACAGAAAAAACCAAGGCTGCGTGTGCCTGTTGGTTCTGTTGGTATCGGGGGCGGGCAGACTGGTTTTTATCCAAGTGAAAGCCCTGGAGAATGGTGGTTAATTGGCAGAACACCTGTGAGGGCTTTTGATCCTGCAATACAAAACCCTTTTTTACTGACAGCTGGCGATTTTGTGCAGTTCTTTCCAGTTGATATGGATATGTATTTTTCAATACGACGAGAAGTCTTAGCGCATACATATGTCTGTCAATGTGAGGAGGTATCCATCAGATGATTACTGTTTTAAAAGCTGAGCCGTTTACCAGCATACAAGATCAAGGGCGATTCGGGTACCAAGCTTGGGGATTGCCTGTTTCGGGGGCTATGGACCGTTATGCTTGCACGGCAGCTAATTTTCTAGTGGGAAATGAGAAAGAACAAGCAGTCGTTGAAATGACTGGCAGTGGTGGTTCTTTTAAATTTGACCAAAAGACTTTTGTATCGATTTGTGGAGCTGACATGCAGGCTCGAATCGATGAGCGGAAAATTGAAACCTGGAGTTCTTTTTTCGTTCCGGCTGGAGGCGTTTTGCATTTTGGTAAGGCACTAAAAGGATATCGAACCTATCTTGCAGTGCAGGGGGGGATTGATGTTCCTCTTGTAATGGGAAGTCGATCAACCTATACGCGTGCAGCGCTTGGTGGATTTGAAGGCCGATGTCTTTTACCGGGCGATGTTTTATATATGGGAAAACCTACTGGTCGCAAAGATGCACAGATGATTTCGCGGGAGGCATTGCCTTTGTATGAAGAGGCGATTTCTTTACGGGTATTGCGAGCTATGCCAACAGCTGTTTTTGGCAAGACGATTGCGACTGATTTTTTTGCAGAGAAATATACTATAGCGGAAGATTCGGATCGGGTTAGTTATGTTTTAAACGGCCCGGAAATTTCCTTGTCTGAACAAACGGATATTATTTCAATGGCAGTTCCTCAAGGGGCTATTCAGATTACGTCCTCTGGGCGACCCAGCATTGTAGCTTCAGACCATGGAACAATTCGAGGGTTTGGCCGGATTGGTTATGTCATTCAGGCGGATTTACCAAAACTTGCCCAAGCAAGCCCGGGGACAAGACTGTCTTTTACAGAAATCACTGAAACGGATGCCGTTGCTATTTGGCGAGAGCAAAGAGAAACATTGATCGCTTTAGTATAATTTTATAAAAATGGAAGAGACGCATTTGATTTTGTATTATGGAATAGGAAAAATGATTTGTTTTGTTGAGGAAAAGGTTGTTTCAAAATATTTGAATTCCCCTATTGGATTTTTCAATTTTACCTAGGCAGGTACCGGTGCTACAATAAAAGACATCAAGTGGTGAAGAAGCAAGGGCGCTTCAAACAAGGCTGGACTTTGTTTGAGATGCCCTTTTTATTTTGGGAGGGTTTATTATGGATCGTATTGATCTGAATTGTGATTTAGGGGAGAGTTTTGGTGCTTATAGCATTGGAAATGATGCAGCAATACTACCGTTTGTGAGTTCAGCAAATATTGCCTGTGGTTTTCATGCTGGAGATCCTAGCGTGATGCGTAAAACAGTGCAAATGGCATTAAAACATGGCGTCGCCCTTGGCGCACATCCAGGTTTACATGATTTGCAAGGTTTTGGCCGAAGAAAAATAGAAATATCCCCGCAAGAAGCCTATGATTTAGTTGTTTACCAAATTGGTGCTTTGTCTGGATTCATCCGAGCAGAAGGCGCATCGATGCAGCATGTGAAACCGCATGGGGCGCTTTATAATATGGCCGCAAAAGATAAAGATTTGGCAGAGGCTGTTGCAAATGCAGTATATGATGTGAATCCTGAATTGATTTTATTTGGTCTGGCAGGAAGTGAATTAATTCGGGCAGGGAAAAAAGTTGGCTTAAAAACTTCAGAAGAAGTATTTGCGGATCGCACTTATCAACTAGATGGATCACTTACGCCGCGATCCCAGTCGGATGCTTTGATTGTAGATGAAGGAAAAGCAGTTGCGCAAGTGATTGGCATGGTACAGAAAAAAGGCGTGAAAGCTAAAAATGGAAGCTGGGTTGACCTAAAAGCAGATACGGTATGCATTCATGGAGATGGTGCACAGGCGCTTTTATTTGCAAAAAAAATACAGGATGCATTGACGGCTGCTGGTATTGAAGTATGTGCAGCGGGCAAAAAATGAGGAGTTGATTATTATGCAAGAGGTAGGAAATATGAGCCCGGGAGAAGCTCGGCAAATTATTCGATCGGCAAAATGGCAAAAACCAACGGCCGGTATGTCTGCTGGTTACACGCAGGCAAATTTAGCAATCTTGAGAAAAGATTTGGCGTTTGACTTTTTGCTTTTTTGTCAGCGAAACCCTCGGCCTTGTCCTGTACTTGATGTAACTGAACCGGGGTCAGTAGTTCCACGATTGATTGCCCCGGATGCTGATATACGTACAGATATTCCCAAATATCGTATTTATCGATATGGTGAAATGACGGAAGAAGTTACCGATATCAAAAAATATTGGGAAGACGATATGGTTGCTTTTTTGCTTGGCTGCAGCTTTACGTTTGAATTTCCCTTATTGGATAATGGGATTCCGGTGCGTCACATTGAAGAACACTGCAATGTACCTATGTTTAAGACAAATATTTCGTGTACGCCGGCAGGTCGTTTTTCCGGACCAATGGTCGTCAGTATGCGGCCCTTACCTGAAAAAGATATCGTACGAGCAGTGCAGATTACATCGCGTTTTCCAGCGGTACATGGAGCACCAGTTCATATCGGGAATCCTGCTGGTATAGGAATAAAAGATATCTTTAAACCGGACTTTGGCGATCCTGTTACCATTCATCCTGGTGAGGTTCCTGTGTTTTGGGCTTGTGGAGTGACACCGCAAGCAGCTGCAATGCATGTTAAACCGGAACTTATGATTACACATGCTCCGGGGCATATGTTTATAAGTGACAAAAAAGAAAGCGATTTCAGCATTTTTTAAAAGAGGATGTCTACAGATTAAAAGAACTCGCGTTTTTATGAGGTGAGCGAAATGGATATGAAAAAAGAAGTTCTAAAAACAGAGCTTTTGCCATTGGGTGAAGGTGCTGTCCTTATAGAGTTTGGCCGGGAAATTCAACCAGAAATCCATCGAAAAGTAAAAGCTTTTTCCGATTATTTGGAAAGGCATTCGTTTCCAGGTTTTTTGGAGTATGTAGCGGCTTTTTCCAGTGTGACGGTATTTTATGATCCGTTTCTTGTAAATCGAAAAGATGAGCGTCCATTTCAAACGGTCTGCCGTATTCTTTTGGCTATGCTCGATGTCGTTCAGGCCGGCGATGAAAAATCAGCAGATATCGTTGAAATTCCGGTTTGTTATGGCGGCGAATTTGGTCCTGACCTAGAATTTGTAGCGAAGCATCACGGTCTAACTGAAGAAAATGTCATTGAGCTTCATACACAAGGTGAATATCTTGTATATATGATTGGTTTTGCGCCGGGATTTCCTTATCTGGGAGGCTTATCTGAACAAATTGCTACACCGCGGCGTTCTTCGCCGCGATTAGTGATTCCGGCCGGAAGTGTGGGGATTGCTGGTTCACAAACTGGAGTGTATCCGATTGAAACTCCAGGCGGTTGGCAGTTGATCGGACGTACGCCACTACCGCTTTTTCAACCGCAAAACATGTCACGGCCAACTCTTTTGCAAGCAGGTAATTTGATCCGTTTTCGGGCGATTTCTCTAGAGGAATATCAGTCCTATCAGGAGGTATCTGTATGCAGATAAAGGTAGCGCGCCCTGGGCTTTTGACGACAATACAAGATCTTGGCCGCAGAGGGTATCAAAAATATGGAATTATTGCAAGTGGAGCCATGGATAACTGGGCTCTTCGAATTGGAAATGCTGTTGTTGGCAATAAGCCGGAAGAAGCCGGTCTCGAGATCACAATGTCAGGACCAGTTCTGGAACTTCCGGCAGGACTGTTTTTTTCGCTTACTGGCGGAGATTTGAAGGCGGAAATTGAAGGCATAGCTGTTCCTATGTGGCGGCCTATTCATATAAAGAAAAAATGCCAGCTGCGTTTTGGCCGCCCGATTTTGGGCTGTCGGAGCTATATGACAGTTTCGGGAGGCTTTGATGTAGCGAAGGTGATGGGGAGCAAAAGCACCTATCTTCGTGCTGCTTTAGGCGGATTTCAAGGCCGATCCCTGCAAAAAGACGATATTTTGCCAATCGGTACATCGCTTATTCGTGAGGGGAAATGGCGTGAGCGAAATGCTTTTTTTTCAGCACCATGCTGGTATGTTCCGCAATATTATGTACCTTCAAGTAAGGAGACGGTAACTCTTCGTTATACAGTGGGGGGGCAATGGAATGCTTTTTCGAAACGCAGTCAGCAAGATTTTTCGGCGGCTGTTTTCTCCTTATCAAATCAGTCAGATCGTATGGGCTATCGTTTATCTGGACCGAAGCTTATGCTTAAAGATTCTTTGGAAATGATTTCAGAAGCGGTGGCATTTGGCAGTGTGCAGGTACCACCGGATGGAAATCCGATTATACTTATGGCTGATCGACAAACAGCAGGTGGATACCCTAAAATCGGACAGATCATTTTAGCGGATTTACCAAAAACTGGGCAGCTAGCGCCGGGAAGCAAAGTTTGTTTTTCCGAGGTATCCTTGCAAGAGGCTGAAATTTTATATTTAGAACAAGAAAAAAAATATAGGGATTTATTGCGATCCATTGCGTGGAACCTATTGTTAAGAGCAGAAGCCTGAGGAGGGAATTTTATGTTTACAGTAGAAGACTTGAGAGAAATTATTGAGATGGTAGAAAAATCATCTTTGCAAAGCTTTGAACTAGAACAAGGCAGTGAGAAGTTGCGAATGACTAAAGCAGCAAATGGGAGTTTGGTTAAAGAATCACAGTCATTTGCTGATGAGATAAATAATAAAGTCGAAATAAAATCTTTAGGAAATAAGGTTGTTGAAAGAGATGAAGAAGGCATCAACGTAATCGCATCACCGATGGTAGGGACTTTTTATGCGGCAGCCGAACCTGGTGGTGAAGCGCTTGTTAAAGTTGGTCAAAAAGTGACAGCGGGAAGTGTAGTCGGAATTGTTGAAGTCATGAAATTATTTAATGAAATAGAAGCAGAAATAGCTGGTGTGATAACAGATGTTTTGGTGAAAGATGGCGATTTCGTCGAATATGGACAGCCTCTTTTTCGTGTTTGTGCGGAAAAAAGCTGAGGGAGCGATGGAAAATGGTAAAAAAAATACTGATTGCCAATCGAGGCGAAATAGCAGTTCGTATCATTCGTACTTGTCGTGAAATGGGAATAGAGACGATTGCAATTTATTCTTTGCCGGATAAAAATTCTTTACACGTGAAGTTGGCCGATCAGTCTTGCTGCATTGGTCCGGCATCACCTAAAGAAAGCTATTTGCAGATTCCGGCAATTTTACAGGCCGCAAAAAATATGGGGGCTGATGCGATTCATCCAGGGTATGGATTCTTAGCCGAAAATGCGGACTTTGCCCAAGCTTGTAAAGACGAGGGAATTATTTTTATTGGGCCCAGTGCAGCAGCAATTCGAAAAATGGGAGATAAAGCAGAGGCAAAAAAAGCAATGGCTGCAGCCGGTGTGCCAACAGTACCCGGTACAGTTGGGCTCATTTCGGATGTAGAAAAAGCTGCATCGGTGGCAGCGGGTATAGGATATCCTGTCATTGTAAAAGCTACAGCTGGCGGAGGCGGCAAAGGAATGCGGATTGCCAAAGAAGAAGCATCCTTGCGTCAAGCAATCCAACTAGCTCAGAAGGAGGCTGCATCTTCTTTTGGCAACGGTGGGGTATATTTGGAAAAATATTTAGCTGCGCCTCGTCATGTTGAAATTCAAATTATGGCAGATGGATATGGCAATATTGTCCACTTGGGTGAGCGTGATTGTTCTGTGCAGCGACGTCATCAAAAATTGTTGGAAGAGTCACCATCGCCAGGCCTTTCAACTGAAATTCGCAAAGCAATGGGAAATGCGGCTGTTTTGGCAGCTAAAGCTGTCGAGTATTGTGGTGCTGGAACGGTGGAGTTTTTGCTCGATGAAGATGGCTCTTTTTACTTTATGGAAATGAATACCCGGATACAAGTGGAGCATCCAGTAACTGAGATGGTGACAGGACTTGACCTTGTTAAGGCACAAATTTTAGCAACTGTAGGCGAACATTTGCCTTTTGAGCAGTCAGAGATAGAACTGCGAGGCTGCGCGCTGGAATGCCGAATAAATGCAGAAGATCCTGGGGCTGACTTTGTGCCATCGCCCGGTATTCTTGAAAAATACCAGGTTCCTGGAGGCTTTGGTGTTCGCATTGATAGTGCGGCCTTTGAAGGGGCTGCAGTTTTACCTTTTTATGACTCAATGATTGCAAAAGTCATCGTTTGGGGCGCGACTCGTAAAGAGGCAATTCAAAGAATGCAGCGCGTGTTAGACGAATTTACGATTTTAGGGGTAAAAACAACAATTCCGTTTCATCAACAAGTATTGGCAGATGAAAAATTTTGCTTGGGGGAATTTAATACATCTTTTTTAGAAACATTTACATTTTCATCTAAATAGGTATTGAAAAGTTTAGCGAGGATTTTTTTCCTCGCTTTTTTATATCATTGGGAAGATACGAAAGGGGAGTATCTTCTGATGATGTTTAAGACTTGACAGGGGATGTCAACTAATGCTTTAATAATTGAGGTACAGTTTGATGTTTTATTTTTATTATAATAGAAGAAGTTTATAAAGCATCAACGTGTTTTCGTTCACTATAATTTTGATGATATGCTGAAATACCTTGCGTCAAGGTGTTTATGGAAGCTGAAAAATGACTATTGGTTCGTAGCGTTAAGTCTGTTAAGTCACTTCCATGATGTGTCACCAATTGAAAGATAGACATATCATCAAGTCGTTGTGCTTGTTGGTATGTTTTTTATGTTGTGAAAAAACAGGGATGTTTTATGCAGAGTGAACCAAACTTTACTGTAAATAAAATCATACTACGAGGAGATATCTGGATGACACTTCGTAAACAATTAGGCGTTATTTTTTTCGTTGGGCTGGTGCTGTTTTTTTTAGGCAATGGGGATCTTTGGATAACGGATCCGGTAGAGTCGAATTATGCTTTGACGGCTAAGGAAATGCTGTTATCCGGAGATTATCTTTCGCCCCGGATTTATGGATCGTATTGGTATGATAAACCAGTATTTTTTTATTGGGAATTGATTGCGGCTTTTAAATTATTTGGCGTCAATGAATTTGCTGCCAGATTTTTCCCGGCACTTTTTGGTATGGCGGGTTTGTTCATCACTTATTTTTTTGCAAAACGAATGTATGATGCTAAGACGGGTTTTGTTTCTGCAATCATATTAGCGACGTCGCTTGAATATTGGCTGTTGTCAAAAACGATTATAACGGACATGACGTTGTTTGTCTTTTCTAATGCGATATTGATCTTTTTTTACCTCGCCTATACTGGTGAGAAGAAGACATATTATTATTTGTGTTATGTATTTGCAGCATTGGCAGTTTTGACTAAAGGTCCGATTGGTATACTATTACCAGGCTTTATTCTAGTCTTGTTTATTTTGTGGAAAAGGCAGTTTGCTGAAGTAAAAAAAGGAAGTTTTTTCTGGTATGCTGCTGTTTTTCGTCATTGCAGGCAGTTGGTATTATATGATGTATGGGCTGCATGGTGAAATTTTTATCAGTACATTTCTAGGCGTTCATAATATGCTTCGGGCGACGGTTTCAGAACATCCTAAATTTGATGTTTGGTACTATTATCTAGCAATCTTTATCATAGGGTTTTTCCCTTGGGTATTTACCGTGCCATTGGTTTTGAAAAAATATTGGCAGGCAAAAACGTGGCCGCAAATTGATGAGAAGACCGGATTTTTATTGATATGGGCGGTTACAATTGCCGTGTTCTATCAGTGTATGGCAACTAAATACCCTACCTATTCTTTTCCATATATGCTGCCACTTTCGATACTGGCGGCTCGAAGCCTTAGCAATCATGAAAAACTTTTCAAGGTAGTTGCGTCCATCACTGCTGGACTCTATATCATTTTACTATTTATGATAGCTATTCCATATTGCCAAAATCGTTCAGCCAAAGAGGCTGGAGAAGCACTGGCTGCGTTGAATGTGGAAAACAACCTTGTCGTAGGCTTTGGTGATTATCGGACTTCTGCGGTGTTTTACAGCAATCAGACGATTTATCGATTGGAGAAGAAGGCAAACATTGAAGCCATAAAACCAAAAGAAATGAGCTGGGATAGTAAAAACGTCATGCCTTTTTTAGCTGAAGAACGCTTGGCGAACGAGAAAGAGGTTTGGGCACTTTGCGGACAAGACCAGGCAGAGCGTTTCTTAGCGGAAAACACTGAAGGTTGGAAATTTGTGCAGAAGTATAATAAAATATATATATTTCAAAAAAGTAAATAGACTAGATAAAAGCAGGTGTATGCTATAACGGTTATGGTATGCACCTGCTTTTTATTTTGTTATAATGAAGATATATATGTAGTAGAGACGAACACAGTATGGTCAAATTGATTTAAAAAATTCAATGGCGAGGCGGGGGTGATTTGATGTTTGCTTTGGAGCGGACAGCTAAGGTGGCACTGTTGTCTATTTTGTCCAATACATGTCTTATCGTTTTGAAGGTGACCGCGGGGATTTTGAGCGGATCCGTCAGCATAATGTCTGAAGCGATTCATTCAGCAGTGGATCTTGTAGCTTCGGCGATTGCGTTTGTTTCGGTACGTAACTCATCAAAGCCAGCAGATAAAGAACATCCCTACGGGCATGGGAAATTAGAAAATATATCAGGTGCATTTGAAGGTCTATTGATTTTTGTTGCGGCGGGGATGATAATTTTTGAATCGACACAAAAATTATTTCATCCAGAACCAATGGAATATGCTTTTATTGCAGTGAGTGTCATGTTCATATCCGCATTGATTAATTTTATGGTATCGAGAAAACTGTATCGCGTAGCTAAAGAAGAGGGCTCTATGGCACTGGAAGCTGATGCGCTGCATCTAAAGACGGATGTCTATACTGCATTGGGAGTAGGGGCAGGACTTTTGCTCATCGAACTTACAGGTTTTTTAATACTTGATCCATTGGTTGCCATTTTCGTGGCTTTGTTGATTATTAAAGAAGCCTGGAGCCTTTGTAAAAGTGCATTTGAACACTTGTTGGATGGGCGGTTGAGTGAGGACGAAGAAGAAACGATTGACCAAGTGATAAAAACCGCAATGCTGGAGTATCCTGAAAAATTGATTGACTACCATAAATTAAAAACACGACGCTCAGGGAATAAACGACATATTGATTTTCACATCACGCTCCATCCAGAGCTGACGGTCAAGGAAGCGCATGATATTGTTGGTTTCTTAAAAAAATCAATAAATGAAAAATTCGTGCATACTACTCGTGTGAACATCCATATTGATCCATATCAAAAAAATGAACAATAAAGCTTGACAAATATGGATAAGTCTGGTATCATAATTAGCGTAGTCAACGAGAGCTGATAGAAGAAGTTGACGAAGAAAAATGACTCACTAGCTCAACTGGCAGAGCAACTGACTCTTAATCAGTAGGTTCGGGGTTCGATTCCCCGGTGTGTCACCAATTTTAAGATGTAAGGCTTCCCTAATATGGGAGGCCTTTTTTGTTTTTGTGAACGTAATTGCACTCTACCAATATTTAATAAGTTCATAAGATTTTCATATTTAAAACATACTCTATTTATATTTTTATAATAAGATACATATAGAAAACT
>Ga0183099_1000417_pt1 | contig 31914 bp, 31 predicted proteins | sample Biomet1_FD_127788 | JGI IMG/M metagenome (GOLD analysis project Ga0183099, IMG submission 127788) | Microbial communities from bioreactor (seeded with anoxic lake sediment) at LBNL, California, USA - Biofuel metagenome 1 | ecosystem: Engineered > Bioreactor > Anaerobic > Unclassified ...
GTGGATTGCTCCGTCTACGCCTCCTCCGCCAAGAAGGCTTTCATTCGCAGCATTTACGATTGCGTCGACTTCAAGCTTTGTAATATCTCCTTGAATCGTCCTCAAACCCATTTCTGCATCTCCTTTCATTATTTTAAAAGCACTACCGTCACACCCTGGTTTCCGTCTATTTTTCGTTGATAATCGGACAACTGCTGGCAAATATCAAGAAATTCCCGCTTTCTCTCAAACCATTGTTCACCTCCGCAGTAATTTCTTATGATCCCGCTCATACAGGGTTCCTTCAATTTATCTCTCACTTCTATCCTGATCTTCCCGCCGGTCCCTGATGATCCATATCCATGGACCAGAATCACCGCCTTGCAGCCCTGCCCCTTGCAGGTCCCAAGCTGGCTCACCATATTGCGTACTGCGGCTTCCGCCGTTGGACTCCCATATTCCAGATTGATTTCCTTCACCTTAGCCATATCTTTTCCCCCAGTCTGTCTATACCAAAAATCTAGCCAATCAGATTCTTCCCGTATACCTCTGTATAGTTCAGCTTCCCATTGATTCGTTCTGATTTCATAAGACTGATCCTTGAAGCCGTCATGCTGCTGTTACGGAAGATCTCCTCAGACAGAAAAGCTGCCGGTGTATCCTTCAGTTTTACCTCTCTTCCGATCGTCAGATGAGGGGTATACTTTCTTTCCTCTAACAGGAATCCCGAACCGGCCAGTTCGTCTGTCAGCTGCCGGTGTATGGAATCAAGAACATCGCTTTTCTTAATTCCGATCCAAAAAACGTCACCGCCGTTTCTCTTAAACAATCCTGTTTTATCTAGGCTTAGCTGAAACGGTTCCGCTTTGACCCGATTCATTGCCGTCTTGATGCTTCCTACTCTTTCCTGAGCGACCTCGCCAAGAAATACGATAGTCAAATGCAGGTTTTCCCGAAGTGTATAGTTTCCCTTCACTGCTGACTGCTGCAGCTCCCGGGTCACTTTCATGATTTCATCTTTAAACGGTTCCTGAAAAATAATCGCTATAAATAATCTCATAATTCCTCCCTAATCCAGAGTTAAAATCTGTGCAGGCTTACCCTCCAAAGAATCCGGAACATCCCCTATTTTCCAACCTGTCGACGTCGTTTCCACATAATAGTATCTGATTCCATCAACCTCGTAATAGACACCTGGAACCGATTCATTTCCCCTTACTCCGACTGCCATGTGATCCGGCAGCTGGATCAATACCGTTCCATATCCCAGCTCTCTCAGCAGGGATGCCAGCAGAATTGCGCTGTCTTCACAGTCACCGCCTTGATCAGCAAGAGTTTCAAGAGGAAATTTCGGATATTCGTCGTATCCTGTTCCTATTTTATCGCTGACATATTCCAGACTCTGTACAAAAGTAATAATATTGTTGACAGTATCCATGTCGGAATAGTTTTCCTTCTCAGCTGCTTCTTTAAATTTGTTTGTCAATCCGGCCAGATACTCATCATCAGATGTGTCCTTGACATAATAGCTGTAGCTGTTTATTTTACTGCGGTCAATTGTTTTATAATAATCATATGCAGATTTGGGGATATTCAAACGATAGTTCCATGTTCCATTTCCATATTTCCATGAGTAATCGGTCTCAATCATTTCAGAATTGTTTCCATCCGAATCCACTTTTCTGTTTGATGCGGAACCATCTGCAACGGACTTATCTTGAACATCCTGCTGCTCAGGGTTTATGGCCGGTACGCTGCCCAATGAGTCCTGTTTCATGACATACGGAAGCATGATCAGAAAGGTAACAGCAATAATTACGATAACTATAAATGTGAAAATAATATTTGTCTTTCTCTTTTTTTTCAGCAATGGCTTTTCTTCCCGTCTGACCGCACGGTCAGCAGGCTGGTTGCTGGAAAAGATCAGTTCTTCATCCGCAAAAATATGGCATTCCAGTTCATCCGTACCGCCTAACAGTACTTCAACCTTTTCCGTATTATTATTCAAATCGTAAATATAACCGATCAGTCTGCCGTTATCCGGTACAGTATTCTGATCCTGCAGAATACTGTTGATATAAAGCCGTTCTCCGAATGCACCTTCATTTCTGACCACGATCCGGTTGCCCCTGTACATCACTTCAAAGTCTATGTCCCATGAATTTGAATCCAACTGCATCACAATCTCCATCACTAAAATTAAATAAAAAAGACAAGCTGAAATCGATCCATGTACCTGCCTTACACTATTTTTCAAGATTCGCTTCACTTGCAGTATAATCAATTTATTATAACAAATATTAACTCTCTTTAAAACAATTTGTTGATTTATTTTTAAGTAACATAAACATTTGACTGTGAATATACTGACCTTGAAAAGAAATAATGAAAGACCGGTTAAAGGAGGGAAATATATGAGTTGTTTCGGTGGCAACATATCGCCGGACCTCTTTCAAAAATGCTGCAATGCAAACCAGCTCTGTGAATTTAGCGGTAACCTCAGAGATGTAATAACTGAGCCAATCTTCGTTCAGAAGGTATATGATGCGGTTCTATTTAATCTGCAGGGGCTGAAAACAGTGACAAATCAATGTTTTACGCCTGCCATCCCAAAGGGTCACAGGCTAAAAAGAGTCATAGACATTCGCTGCAAGAGGTTCTTTAATCCGTTGAATGTAGAAGATCCGAATAATCTTACCTTGGACGTCAATACCACGATTTCCGGCGCAACATTTATTCAGGATGCAAACGGGGATCCAGTCAGAGTAGTAGGCCCGGACGGAACATTTTCTGAAAAGGTACTATTCGCAGATACGGAAGATTGTGATGAAAAATGCAAGGGCACTCCAATATTTGGAACGCAAAATATAGCAATCACAGGAGATGTTGTGGTAACTCTCGATTTACTGTTGACTGACAGATGCGACCATGAGGTTGTATTCACCGTCTGTGCCAACGTAAATATCGCTGAAAACCGATCTCCACTGATGCTGACCAATTTCTTCGAATTATGCATGCCTTCCACACAAAACAGCGCGTTCCTGCCACGATTCAGTGAGTTTTGCAATCCAGCATGTGAAACCAGATTGGCTACCAATAACATAGGAAGAGACATCACTTTATGCCCTGATGGAACGATTAAAGCGAACTTGATCATCGCATTGTGTGTAACCTGCGAAAAGAAGATTGTAGTTCCTGTACAGCTTTGTGTTTTGTCCACTGGCTTTGTGCAACTGTCTCCTCAGGTTTCTGCAATCTGTACTACCTTCCCTTCACTTTTCCCTAATCAGATAAAAGCAAGTGACACTTTGGAAAATTGCGGATTAGTGGAAAGCGAAGAAGATGATATTTGTGAGGAGGTCTGTGACGTCTGTGATGACGACCACAGATCAAGGTCAAGAAGACGATGAAAAAATAGTGTCGCACGCGACACTATTTTTATTTCAAAGTCAATTGTCTCAGCTTTTCTTCAAAAATGACATTCTTTAATTCCGTTCTCTTTTTCGGGCCTTTTAACCGCCCTCCAGCGTTTCTGATCCTTTTCGCGGTATGACGTGCCATCAGTAATCCTTCTATATTGCTGTTATTGTATTCCATGCCATCCTGATTGATGACCAGTGCTTCTTTTGCCAGACACATTGCAGCCAGGCCGTAATCCTGCGTGATTACAATATCGCCCTGCCGGAGCATATTCACAAGAATAAAATCAACGCTGTCCGGCCCCTTGGATACGGTCACCGTCCTCGCGCCTTCCTTTTCAAAAAAATGAGATGTATCACACAGAATCATACATTCCATCTTTTTTTCCTTTGCGATCTTTCCTGCTTCATCCACTACAGGACAGCCATCTGCGTCGATTAGTATTCTCATAGTTTTTCCTTTTTATTATGTTATAAAATAGATGTCATTCTTATTCCTGAGCCGCTTTATATTTTTTCAATGCTTCCGTAAGCTTCGGAACGATGACTTTTACATCGCCGACGATCCCTAGATCGGATACGTCGAAAATCGGAGCGGTGTCGTTCTTATTGATTGCAATAACGCATTCAGAGCCTTCCATACCTGCAACATGCTGGATCGCACCGGATATACCGCAAGCCAGATACAAGTCGGGTCTTACTGTCTTTCCTGTCTGCCCAACCTGTCTGTCCTTTTGAGTCCAGCCTGCATCAACATTTGCTCTTGAGGAAGAAATATCTCCGCCTAGTACATCTGCAAGCTCCTGCAGGTTTTTAAAGAATTCGGGAGACCCGATTCCTCTTCCCCCGGATATCAGATATTTCGCTTCTGTGATGTCGCTCTTCTTATGCTTTTCTTTCACGACTTCTCTGATTTTCACATTCATGTCGGTAGGAACGAAGTCCACCTTGATTTCTCTGACTGCACCTTTTCGCGTCGAATCCTTTTCCAGTTTCTTCATTACACCAGGTCTTACAGTCGCCATCTGAGGTCTGTAATTCTTGCAGAGGATCGTTGCCATGATGTTTCCGCCGAAAGCCGGACGTGTCATAAACAATAATTTTTGTCCGGGATCCCCTTCATTTGCTTTGAATACATCAACGTCAAGCTTTGTGCAATCTGCAGTCAAACCGGTATGGATCCTGGATGCAACTCTTGGTGCCAGGTCACGCCCGATGGATGTCGCTCCGAAAAGAACGATTTCAGGATCGCATTCCTTGATCACAGCTGTCAGAGCCTTTGCATAAGGTTCCGTCACATATTCGGCAAGTATCGGATCTTCCACATAAACAACCTCATCTGCACCGTATTCGATCAGGCTCTGTGACAGATTCTTAATGTTATCTCCCATCAATACAGCAATGACTTTTTGTCCCAGATCGGCGGCAAGCTTTGTTGCTTCGCCGATCAACTCCACGCCTACCTTGGCAATATGGCCGTCCCTTTGCTCGACTACAATATAGATATCTCTACTCATTTCATGTTACCCCTTCACCATTATGTTAAATAATGTACCTTTCTTCCAACTTTTCAATGATCATTTTGACTGCTTCATCCGGACTCAGATCGGCATGAATGGTTCCTGCACCCTTCGCCTGCTTCGTGAATGACTTGAATACATTTGTAGGTGAACCTTTTAATCCGATATGTTCAGGATTGAAAGAGTCTTTCAGTTCATCGAATCCGAATACCTTGATTTCTTTCTCATAAGCTTCGACAATACCTCTGGCATGCATATACCTTGGCGCTGCCAGCTCCTGAAGAGCGGTCAATAGGCAAGGAGTCTTAACTTCAATCGTATGATATCTGTCTTCAAATTGTCTCTTAACAATGATACTGTCACCTTCCGCATTGATTTCTTCCGCATAGGAAATTTGCGGGATTCTAAGGTTTTCAGCGATCTGAGGTCCGACCTGGGCGGTATCTCCGTCAATGGCTTGACGCCCGGTAATCACAAGATCATAACCGATTTTGTTTAAAGCTGCTGCAATGATCACTGCAGTCGCCCAGGTATCGGATCCGCCGAATTCTCTTGCGGAAACGAGAACTGCATGATCACAGCCCATTGCCAATGCTTCTCTTAATGCGACATCCGCCTGAGGAGGGCCCATACAAACAACCGTGACGGTGCCGCCAACTTTTTCCCTCAGCTGCAGTGCCGCTTCGATTCCGGATTTGTCATCATGATTGATGATACTTGGTACACCTTCTCTGATCAGGGTATTGGTTACCGGGTCAAGCTTAACCTCATTGGTGTCTGGTACTTGTTTTATGCATACAACGATTTTCATCCTAATTCTCCTTTCAAAATCACTTTTAGCTAATCTTCATTGAGCCGGCAATAACCATCTTCATCGCCTCAGAAGTACCCTCGTAGATTTCTGTGATCTTTGCATCTCTCATCAAACGTTCTACCGGGTATTCTCTGGAATAACCATAGCCGCCCATCAGTTGCACACATGCTCTTGTGACATCGTTTGCCATTTCAGAAGCGAACAGCTTTGCCATTGCTGCCAACGGCCCGTAATTTTCATGATTATCCTTGGCAACTGCTGCTCTCCAAGTCATCAGCCTTGCTGCGTCGATCATCGTCTGAAGTTCAGCGATTTTAAATTGAGTATTCTGGAAGGAAGAAATTCTCTTTCCAAATTGTTTTCTTTCTTTTACATACTTTGTAGCTTCGTTTAAGGCACCCTGTGCGATACCGACTGATTGTGCAGCGATACCAATTCTTCCGCCATCAAGAGCTTTCATTGCGATCTTGAATCCGTCGCCTTCCTTTCCAAGACGGTTTTCAACCGGAATTCGAACATTTTCGTAAGCAACTTCACAGTTGGAAGCAGCTCGGATGCCCATTCTATGAATGTTCTTTCCGACCGTAAGTCCCGATGTGTTTCTATCGATCACAAATGCTGAGATTCCCTTTGTTCCTTTTGATTTATCCGTCATAGCAAAAACGACAAATGTATCAGCGAAACCCGAATTTGTCGTAAATATTTTTGCTCCGTTTATTACGTACTCATTGCCGTCCAGAACAGCTTTTGTCTGCTGACCGGCAGCATCAGTACCCGCATTTGGTTCTGTTAATCCAAAGCAGCCGACTTTGGATCCGTCAACCAGCGGTCTCAGCCATTTTTGTTTTTGTTCTTCTTTTCCGAAATCATGGATACAGGAACAGCACAGAGAAGTATGGACAGAGATCGTAATGCCTATGCTGGCATCCACCTTTGAAATCTCCTCCATGCAAAGCGCATAGCCGAGATAATCTCCGCCTGCTCCGCCGTAATCCCTTGCATATGGGATTCCCATCAATCCATATTTTTGAAGCTTAGCAACGAGATCCATATTCAAAACTTCCGTTTCATCCATCTCTTCTGCAATCGGCTTTATTTCATTTTCCGCAAATCTACGGAACAACTCCTGTTGGAGCAAATGCGTTTTTGTCAGTTTAAAATCCATGTTACTTTTCCTCCTACTTGATCGTACTCCAGTATACTTTCCCAGAGTTTTTGGATTCCAGTTCCTAACAATGCGCCTTGCTTATATCGATAACATTGCTCCTATTCCGTATGATTTCGATAAAATTCTCTCAATATTGTATGGATAATATATTTTGCATTAAGCGTAAAGGCTTCTAATGGCTGTTGCTTTGCTGTAAAACCGGTCCAGAACTCTTTTGTATATTCTTCCAGTATTTCTTCGAATAATGCACCGTTTTCTTTCTTTTTTAAAATATAATCCTTTACATTATCTGCAGAACGTTTTGCGATGTCCCAGTATTCCTCCCTGATCTTTTCCGGAACCTGGCCGAAATGGGGACAAATTATATGATTTGCCTTGATTCCCCTGCATTTTTCGATTGAATTGAGCGTGTCATGATAACTTTTCAGCATAGGGGATGTCATCGTACCCCACGAGGTAAGCACTCCGATGCTTTCACTAGGGAAAATAATTTCGTCCGGCTCTAAAACAAAAGTCAACGAACAGGAAGTGTGGCCCGGAGTCTCATATACTTTGATTTCCCTGTCTCCCAGCGAGATCGTATCATTTTCACGAACCACTGTATCTACTCGCATTCCTTCCATCAAAATCTGAGGATTATCGATATCCTCTTTGTATCGTCTCCAGGCGACTTTGGAAAGTCTCTCGATTTGTTCCAACGCAGAAGGTTTTTCCAAAACCTTCTTTCCATGCTCTGCACCGAAAGAAACCAACTCCGGCCATTCTCTTCTAAGATAAGGCAGTCCGCCGATATGATCATAGTGCGTATGGGTCAGAAAAGCATAGTCAAGGCCTCTTCCGTTCAATTCTTTTTTTACATTCTCAACCATAAGTTCCGCACAAAAAGCCATGCCGCAGTCAATCAACGCAGTTTTTTCCGACCCGATGATCAACAGCGCTTCTCCCCCGGCACCACCCGTGACTCTTCTGATATCTCCTGCATATTGAAATCTCTCTTCCACTACTGTCATTTTAATGAACTCCTCCTCTTTCTTCAGTTTTCTGTGTCCGGTAACGATACGTATGTAATTGACCGTCATGCAAACCAGAAATATCAGTCCGCAATATCCTTCAATCGGCAGCGCAAATGCAATAATATTTGCAAATCCAAACAAACTGAGAACAAAACCGGTTATAGCAAAGCCGATTATGATCTTCTTTTTGTGTGGTCCATCTTTAATTTTCGTTGTAAATCCGTAGAAATTGCTCGTAGCAGATGCATAAACTGCAAACAGTAGAAGTGTCGCATAAATCCAGACGATCCATGAAGTCAGCTTCTTTGACAAGATCAGGATCGGCAGAACGCTTTTTGCTGAGAGCCCAGGATCGGTAAGCATCGTAAGATTCATGATAAAGGCGGAAAGTCCAAGAAGCATGCCTCCCAATGCAGCACCCAGCAAAGCGGTCCGATAGGTTTTCGCTTTATCTGCGGCACTTGAGAGGACAGGAATTCCGGCCAGCATATTGTACGAGATATAGATAATAGCAGCGGTATACCATGTGGGAGCCATCGGACTTGCTGTAAAAGTCTTTTCCCTTCCTGCTGCCGGAAAATCACGGAGAATGATATTGAGACAGACAAAGAAAACGATGATCAACAGGACCGGTATGATATATTTAAAATATTTAGAGATCCGTTCAAACCCTCCGAGGTTCGTCATCACGACCAGAACCATGAGAATGACTCCGCCTACCATCTTATTAAACCCGAACTGTTCCTGGAATAATGCTCCTCCTGCAGCAGCCATCACAATATATACAATGAAAAGGATCACTGCGGTAACATAACCGAAGAATTCTTCCAGATACCGGTTTTCAAAAGGCATAATCACCTTTCCGATATCCGTTGTCCGCATTTCATTGCTGATTTTGACCGTCATCATCCCAAAAAGAACAAATAGAACCGTGACAATCAATACTGCGATATAGCTGTTTTTTTCAAAGACTCCGAAAAACTGCCAAATCTCCCTGCCAGACGCAAAACCGGCACCCATTAAGGTGCCGACATAAAGAAATGCAATATTTAGCGCTGAAATTTTATGCCTGCTCATTTTTCCTCCCTTGTTCCTTTACCTCACCGATCGTAAATACTACAAGTCCGACCCAGATGATGGCGAAGGTAATAAACTGTATCAAATCAAATGGTTCTCTGAATAAGAAGATCCCCAGTATCAGCGTGATGGATGGTGAGATATATTCCGTAATACCAAGAGTAACCAGGTTGATCCGGTTTGCAGCCATTGCAAACAGCATGAGCGGCGTTCCGGTCAATACACCGGCAACTGCCAAGAGTCCCCATTGATATGGTTCTGCAACTGTAAAAGCACCCTTGCCCGATAATTCAAAATAAAGGATAACAGCAAATGCTATCGGTACCAGAAGCATCGTTTCATAGAGCAAAGCCAGCACTGCATCCAGTTTTTTCTTTTTCTTGATTGCCGCATAAGTTGCAAAGGACACGGCAAGACTCAGGGCGATCACCGGAACCTGCCTGTAGTAAACCAATAGGATCAGAACTCCAATGCCGGCCATCAGGAGCGCTGTAAGCTTATACTTATTCAGTTTTTCCTGGAAAAGGAAAATGCCGAAAATACAGACGATCAGCGGCTCGATATAATAGCCGATGCAGGTCTGGATAATAAAGCTGTTGCTTACTGCCCAGATATAAATACCCCAGTTGCCGGAAATCAGAATACCGGCGAAAAAAAAGGTCCGTAATGTACCCTTTTCCTTCAACGGTTTCACGATACCATCCCACTTATAGATACTCAAGGCTAAAATGAGAGAAAACCCAAAGGCAAGCACAATTCTATAAAATAGAATCAGTATTGGATCGATCGGTTCCAGAGAAGTCCAGTAGATAGGCAAAATTCCCCATAATACAGCGCAAAGGATTGCACATGCAACCCCTTGCTCATATTCTTTTATATTTTTGAATCGATTCAAGTTTACACCAACGTTTCTGTCAAAAGTTGATTGTTAATCGCTTCTCCCGGTGGTACGATCGGTGCAACATTCTCGTCAATAAATATTTCACATGCGATAATAACACCTGATTTACAATCTTTCGCTTCGATCAGGGCCTCCTTAAAGCTTTTTCTGTCCTTTACAAGGTATCCCTTTAATCCAAACGCTGATGCCAGTTTATCATAATCAATCACGTCAGGCAAGTCGGTAGAGGAATATCTTTGATTGAAAAACAGCTTCTGCCATTGTCTGACCATTCCAAGGGTATGATTTTTAACTACGACCGTTATGATCGGAAGTTTCTGTGATGCTACGGTTGCAAGCTCGTTCATGTTCATGCGGAAGCTTCCGTCTCCGCTGATATGGATCACTCGTTTGTCAGGATTTCCGAATTTTGCACCAATTGCTGCTCCGAGTCCGAAGCCCATCGTCCCCAAACCTCCGGAAGTAATGAACGTCCTTGGCTTTCTGAAAGGCCATTTCTGTGCGGTCCACATCTGGTGCTGCCCGACATCTGTTGCAATGATCACATCATCTCCGAAAACCTCATTTAGAGTAGCAAATATGCTGTCGGAGTTCAGTTTGTTCCCAATTTCCTTCTTTTTCTTTTTCCAGCCTGAGATCCTGTGTTTCCATTCGGACCGTTCCGCCTGTTTCACATAGGGTAGCAAAGCGGTAAGAGCGCTTTTAATATCGCAATTAGCACAATAATCATACCTCATGTTTTTTCCGAATTCAGACGGATCGATATCGATATGTATGATTTTGGCTCCTTTGGCAAATTTCGAAGCATCCCCGGTCACTCTGTCGCTGAATCTAGCACCGATGGCGATGATCAGATCACTGTGATGGACTGCCAGGTTGGCTTCCTTTTCTCCGTGCATTCCGACCATACCGAGGGACAAAGGATGCCTTCTGTCAAAGGACCCCATGCTCATCAAGGTTGTAATAACCGGAATATTCGCCTTTTCGGCAAGTTCAGTCAATTCTCCCGATGCCTCTGATATAATGACACCGCCGCCTGCATAAATGATCGGTTTTTCAGATCGGTTGATTTCTTCCGCAATTTCGGTAATGATGTCCATGTTCTTTGGAGCGAGAGTGCGTTCAATTTCCAGTGGTGCACAAGGCTCATATTTTCCAAGCTCGACCATCAGATTCTTTGGAACATCGACAACTACAGGTCCCGGTCTTCCGCTTGCTGCAATCTTGAATGCCTTTCTGATCGCCGGTGCCAGATCTTCTACTGTTCTGCAGAAAAAGCTGTGCTTCGTGATCGGCAAGGTAATCCCTACAATATCGACTTCCTGAAAGGAATCCTTTCCAAGTAGATTAATAGGGACCTGTCCGGTAATAACCACCATAGGGCTGGAATCCATATATGCAGTAGCGATACCGGTCACTGTGTTCGTGGCGCCCGGTCCGCTGGTAGCAAAACAAACTCCCACTTTGCCTGTCGAGCGGGCATAGCCGTCCGCTGCATGGGTAGCTCCCTGTTCATGGCTGGTCAGTATATGTTTAATTCTGTCCTGGTAGTCATATAGAGCATCATATAAAGGCATGATCTGCCCACCCGGATATCCGAAGATGGTGTCTACCTTCTGCTCCATCAGACATTCCATTATGATATAAGATCCCTTTAGCTGCATAATATCACCTGTTCTTATTTTTCGTCGTTCCAGGAGTACATCTTTCTAAGCTCTTTTCCTACTGTCTCCAGCTGATGCTCTGACTTGATCCTTCTGGTTGCCAGGAAGTGTGCACGTCCCATCTTGTTTTCAGCGATCCAATTTCTTGCGAAAGTACCGTCCTGGATCTCTTCCAGAACCTTCTTCATTTCTTTCTTAGTTTCTTCTGTTATAATTCTCTTTCCGATTTCATAATCGCCGTATTCAGCAGTATCGGAAACGGAATATCTCATTCTGGAGAAGCCTCCCTGATAGATCAGGTCAACGATCAGTTTCATTTCATGGATACATTCAAAATATGCATTCTGAGGATCATATCCGGCCTCAACCAGTGTTTCAAAGCCTGCCTGCATCAAAGCAGTTACACCGCCGCACAATACAGCCTGTTCACCAAATAAGTCGGTTTCTGTTTCCTGTCTGAATGTTGTTTCCAGAACACCGGCTCTGGATCCGCCGATTCCTGCTGCATAAGCAAGACCGATTTCATGTGCTTTTCCGGATGCGTCCTGATAAACTGCGATCAGACAAGGCACACCTTTTCCGGCAAGATATTCACTTCTTACAGTATGTCCGGGGCCCTTTGGAGCGATCATGATTACATCTACATCTGCAGGAGGTATGATCTGCAGAAAATGAACATTAAATCCATGCGCGAATGCCAGAACTTTTCCCCCTTTTAAATAAGGCTTGATGCTGGCTGCATAAATATCGGCCTGTTTTTCATCAGGTACAAGGACCATGATGATGTCTGCAGCCTTTGCCGCATCTGCAACAGTTGCAACTTTGAGTCCTGCAGCTTCTGCCTGTGCCCAGGATTTGCTTCCTTCATATAATCCAACGACTACCTTCACACCGCTTTCCTTAAGGTTTAGGGCATGAGCATGTCCCTGACTTCCATAACCAATAATAGCAACGGTTTTACCGTCTAATAATTTAAGGTTACAATCACTCTGATAATACATTTTTGCCATTTTTAATTCACTCCTTTGTATAATATAGATAATTTTTAGCGAATTTATTTGTTTCATCGCACAAATTTTCACTTACAAAATAAGATATTAATCTATTTTACTACTCAAACCGCTGCAAGTCAAGGTTTATACCCTACTTTTGCTTATAATAAAAGGGATTATGAGCATTTCATAATCACCTTTTACATTGATTCTGCTATTTAAGTAGTTTTTTAGGGTGTTATCCGAACAAGCCTCCCAGAAATCCTCCTGAACCTTCTCTTTGATTCCCCATGAAAAGAAAAATCAGAACCAAGACAACTATCCAGATACCAAAACCGTTGTTATCACTGCATTCATCCCTGCTGGTGCAGCTGTTTCCACCGAACAGGCTGGTACCGCCGCAGAGTAAAAATATGACAACGATGATCAGTATCCATGTGAGAATATCCCCGTCTTCATCCTCCCTGCAGGAGTCGCTATCAGGTTTATGGTGATGATCGCAATCAGACTCATGACTATCACAGTCATGCCCGCGTTCTCTTCCGCAGCGATCTCTGTCATATCGTTCTCTATCCAAGCATTGTTTCAATTCCTCGCCCACCTTATACACCTCCATGTTTATGAAACATAATTGGTATATAATATGACTTCGGCACAGAATTTGTTCCTGTTGTATGAACCAATCCTAGCAGCTACCTCAGCTTTTCGATGAGTTCCAGCATATCGGCAGGCAAAGGTGCCTCCACATCCATCATTTTCCCGGTGATAGGATGACGGAAGGATAAGTATCTTGCGTGAAGAGCCTGTCTTTCGATCAGCCATACTGCAGCCTCATCATACAAAACATCTCCTACGACAGGATGACCGATATAAGACATATGTACTCTGATTTGATGGGTTCTTCCCGTTTCAAGCAGAAGCTCCACCATGGTATAACCTTTCGGAAACCTTTCCAGTACCTTGTAATGAGTGACCGACGGGTAGCCATTTTCAATGACGGCTCTTTTCACATGGTCAATATGCTCCCTATCAATCGGCAGATCAATCGTTCCTTCCTCCTCCGCAATGATGCCCTTTACGATCGACACATACTTTTTCGTCACGCCGTTTTCACTCATCTGTTTTGCAAAATCATCCTGGCAATGGGAGTTCTTGGCAACCAATAAAAGACCTGATGTATCCATATCCAACCGGTTAATAAACCTGATTTTAAAATATTTCTGATGATCCAGGATATACTTCATGATGCCATTGGCGATCGTATGGCAGGGGTGGCCTTTGGTAGGATGGACCACATAGCCAGGTTGTTTGTTGATAATCAGGAGATCATCATCCTCATACACCACGTTAATCGGGATATCCTCGGGTTCGAAGTCACTCATCTCTTTTGGAAGGCTTACGGTTATGATATCTCCTGGCAGCCCTTTTTCATACATTTTGATATAGGTGCCGTTAAGCTTAACGCCTTGGTTGAACTTCAGCTTCGTCATCAGTCTTGAGGAAAATCTGAAATTACGTTTTAAGAGCTCCTTTATCGGGAGCTCCTTATCATTTTCAGTTATGATATATTCAAATTTGCTGTCTGTCATTGTTTTTTCCTTGTTTTATCCTTGATTTAAAAGTTCGAATCATAAGAATTTGCTCTTTACCTTGTACCAGAAATCATAGTTTTCAAATCTCAAGAATCTCACGACCGATTCAGAAAACTCAAGATTGATCTCATCCACACCTTTATGGTTAAACTCCATGCCGTCCGGTACGATCAGGAGACCGCACTCCGCAGAATGCTCCGGATAGATCTTGATTGACAGATTCGGAGGTAAGATAATACTTGAGGTAAAAGAGCGGTATGCAGTCGTGTTCATCGGTGCGATCGGTGTTACCTGAAGCAGGCTGAGTCTCGGATCGACGATGCTCCCTCCTACGGAGTAATTGTATGCCGTACTTCCGGCAGGAGTTGCTACCAAAATCCCATCTCCGCTGAACCTTTCTATAAAACTGTCCCCGATGGATATATTGAGATGTACGGTCCGGGAACGTTCTCCCTTTATGATGATCTCATTCAAGCCTTTGTATTCGAATCTTTCTCCATTGATGGTCACGTCAGCCTTCACGGTTTTCAGATCCTGAATCTCATACTTTTCATGCTTGTATTTAAAAATGAATTCGTCCAGAATGTCAGGATGAAGTTCTTGGAAAAATCCCAGATGGCCTGTATTTATGCCGATAAAAGGAATCGTCGGGAAATCGTACCTGTGCAGAGTCTCCAAGAATGATCCGTCTCCGCCGATGCAGATAATCAGTTCCGCATTTGGATCAAATTCCTTCGGAACAACAAAATCACTTTTTTCCAACTTTCGTTTTAAGAGCTTCATTGTATCTCTGGAAAGAACGGTTTCATTTGCAAATACATTTATAATTCTCATAAGAGCTGCTCCTCTATGATATTGGCTGTCACACCTAAATACTGCGATAGCTGACTCTTTTATCTTACACTAATTTTTCCATTTCCACAATAAGCTTTTCGAAGGTATCCATTGCCTTTTCGATTGGTTCCGGTTTGCTCATATCCACACCGGCGATCCTCAGAAGATTAATCGGATCATCGCTTTCTCCTGTCTTCAGGAACTCGATATAAGCATCTCTTGCTCCGGATCCCTCCTTCAGGATCTTTTCTGAAATTGCGGCAGCAGCAGAATATCCGGTAGCGTATTTGTAAACATAAAATGCTCTGTAGAAGTGAGGGATCCTAGACCATTCCATCTCAATTTGCGGATCATAAGAGACCTTTTCTCCGTAGTACTTTCTGTTCAATTTGCCGTATTCGCTGCTTAGCCATTCCGCAGTCAAAACCTCACCTTTCTCGACTGCCTCATGTGTCAGTTTTTCAAACTCCGCAAACATCGTCTGACGGAACAAGGTGGTTCTGAATTCTTCGATATATAAATTCAAAAGATATTTCTTCTCCTGCGGATCTTTGCAGTTTTCCAGAAGGTGCTTCATCAGCAGGGACTCGTTGACCGTCGAAGCGACCTCCGCAGTAAAAATGGAATGTCCGCCGTATACGAACGGCTGATCCTTTCTCGTATAATAAGAATGCATCGAATGCCCCATTTCATGTGTGATCGTAAAGACATCCTTTAAATTGCCATTGTAATTCATCAGGATATACGGCATGCTGTCATAGCTTCCGAAGGAATAAGCACCGCTTGTCTTTCCTTCATTCTCATAGACGTCGATCCAGCCGGCTTCGATTCCTTTATTCATATTTTCTATATAATCTTCACCCAAAATAGCAAGACCTTCCCGCATGATGGCTAGGGCTTTTTCGTAAGGGATCTCTTCTTTCGGCATTTCAACCAAAGGAACATACATATCATACATGTGAACCTCATCCACACCCAGCAGTTTCCTTCTAACCTCCACATACCGATGCATCAGATCCAGTCTGCTGTTGACCGTATCGATCAGGTTATCGTATACGGAAACAGGAACATTGTCTCCTGACAGAGCGGCATGCCTTGCGGTTTCATATTTTCTGATTCTGGAAGTGATGACATCTGTTTTGGTATTATAGTTATAAGTTGTCGCCAATGTGTTTCTCAGCTGGATATAAGCCTGATACATATGCTCGAAGGCTTCTTTTCGCACCCTGCGGTCATGGGACTCCATAAAGCCGATATACCTTCCGTGGGTGACCTCGACCTCATCTCCATCCTCGTCTATAATTTTTCCAAACCTGATGTCAGCATCATTGATCATGCTGAAAATGTCATTTGTGGAAGACGTGACTTCGCTCATTTGTGCCATCAGATTTTCCTCCGCCTTTGAAAGGATATGTGCCTTTTCTCTCAAAAGATCATTGATGGCGTGTTCATACAGCTTCAGGCCCTCTTCCGCTTCTATAAATCCTCTGATCTTTTCCTCAGGCAGCTCCAAAAGCTCCGGAGTGAAAAACGACAGATAGGAAGCAGTCTTTGCAATCAAAGAGCTTGCCTTGTCATTCATCGCCTGATATTTATCAACTCGGTTGTCCTCGTCCTTTTTCATTCTCGCGTAAACATAAATTCTCTCAAGGATAAGCCAGATTGCATCCTTTTCTGCATTGCATCAAGTAAAACCCGGGGGCTTTCCCCGAGTCTCCCTGAAAATCCGACATAATCCTTCGCTTTATCCTCTACTGTTTTGTAGTCTTTTTTCCAGTCAGACTCATCCCGATACATTTCTTCTATCTTCCATTTAAATTTCTGATCGATCTGTTCTCTTAACTTCGTTTCTTTTCCCATGACAGACTCCTTTTTTATTTTTCTATTTACATTTTATCCTTTATTCATTAATATTATTATATCAATAATAGAATTAACTTCAACAATGAAAGGACATTAATTTTTATGGACAATAGACCGATAGGGTTTTTTGATTCAGGTCTGGGAGGACTGACCTGCATACCCTATTTAATGAAAGCGCTGCCGAAGGAACGGATTATATATTTCGGTGATACAGCCCGTACACCGTATGGTTCAAAAGCCATCTCCACAATACAGCTTTTTTCAAAACAGATTGCTGATTTCCTTGTGAAAGAAAATGTAAAAATGATCGTAATTGCCTGCAATACGGTCAGTTCTATCTGCCTGACAGATCTACAGCAAAAATATCCTCACATTCCGATCGTCGGAATCATCAGCCCGACCGCTGAGGTCGTTTCAAACACATGCACCCCTGAAAACCAGATTGGCATTATCGGAACAAAGGTAACGATAAAAAGCAACGTATATGAAAATCTGATTCATGATCTGAACCCTGAACTGAACCTCTACTCGACTCCTTGTCCTACATTCGTGCCGCTGATCGAGGAAGGAATCATTCAAAATGAAATCATGGATCTTTCCATTCAGTACTATCTTGATCACTTTATTTCATATAATAAAATTGACACTTTGGTTTTAGGATGCACTCATTATCCATTGATCAGAAAAAATATTGAAAAACTATATCCAAATTTGCGTATTATCAATCCGTCTGCGGAAATAATACAAAGCATTACCGCACAGCTTAATCAAAACGACCTGTTTTCCGACCAGCCTGAGTTTGACAATACCTTCTACGCCAGCGACCTATCGGAAAATTTCGTCAACATGATTAATCGTATCTTCGAGAACTCTGAATTTAAGGTGGCTTTTAAAAGCTTCGACTTAGACGCTTACAAATGAGGTGAGTTATTATGGATTTCGATGAACTTTTAGATCTATTGGAAATTGAATCTTCAGATGAATTTGGATATTTCGAGCATTTTTCCGCTTTGATCGAATGTGATGAAGATATCCCTTATGAATTGTTCTATAAAATTTTAGCGGATGTTGAATCAGAAACATTAATCGACCTGACGGACAATTACTTTGAGGATATCCTCCAGGGTATGCCGGATGACAGTATCGATATTTATACTCTGCTTGATACGATCAAGCAGGCACTTCTTGGGCTGGCCAGAAACTCTTCCTCCCGCGAGGAAAGAGTGGCCTATGTGGACGAACTGTTCAAATTCAGAAACTGGTACATCTTTGAAAGCGCTGTCCACTGCAGGAGGCTCCGTGACAACATGAAAAAAGATGTTACGATCAGCGAGGCTTTATCCATGTGCCGTTTGGAAAAGCTGAATGAGGATCAGTATCAATATGATTTCTCGGATTGCCTGGACTATGAGATCGATGAGTATTCCATCTCCATTGATGCCGAATTGGATGAGGATTATGATGATATCATTGAGGAAGACGAGGATATCTATGAAGACGGCCTGATCGACCGTGACTTCCCTGTGATCGACGGAGAAGAGTTCGACAAGGTAGATGAAGCAGATTACTAAGAAATCTGCAATCACAAGCAAATTCACACATAAAAATACCATGGATTATCCCTTGGTATTTTTTATTAAATTTAACACTGCCTATTTCAGAATGTAAGTATTTTCCTTAATATCTTTTTGCATCAATTGATCATATGCATCTCTTACGGCAATAATAACAGGATGTTGTGCGGACGAGTATCTCTTATCCCCAATTGCGGAAACAGGCAGCACATTCTTTGAAGTGCCTGTTAAAAACACTCCTTCCACTTCATCCAACTCGTTAACATGCGTTAATTCTTCGGTGCCTTCATATTTTGTACTCTTACAAGCCTCGATAATATGTTTACGTGTTACGCCTTTAATTACTCTATCACCTGGTGTGGTAACTATCTTATTTTTTTTCACAAAAAACACATTTGATGCACTGCCTTCCGTGATATAACCATCATTATTAACTAGCAAAACCTCAAAAATCCCGCTCTCTGATATTTCTTTATTGACTGTACGCTTATATTCCTGATTAACAAGCTTAATATTAGGGTTCTGCCTTTCTAATCGCAAAAGCCCTACTTGTACGCCGTTATTGATTTGCTCGATAGTTGGATAATAGCTTTTGCTGATATAACCAACCACCTTTTGCAAGCCATTAACTACAAAAACAACGAATTTGACATTGCAATTTTTATTACCGTTTGCCTCTACCAGCTTTCCGATTTGTTTTCTTAGTTCAGTGGAATGTATACTCATATTACTGTTGATTGCAAGAAACGATTCGACCATTCTTGAATAATGGTCTGCAAAGAACAGTGGAGTTCCATCGATAATTCTGATTACCTCATATACCATATTGCCCTTGTTCATATCTATATCGTCCGTTTGCGAAGAGTCTTCAATCACTCCATCAGCAATAATATACTTACCTACATTATCTTCCATCTATGTGCCTCGTTTCTTTTAATAGCATTTTCCATTGTCGTGTATTCTCGCATTGGAGTAATCTGCATATAATATTAATTATACCATATAGTAATTAAATTTCACTGACTAACAAAGATTTGTTTTTTAAATCACATAAGATTCACCACCATAAATATATCTTTTTATGATATTAACCCAAATCATGTAGGCATTCCCTTTTAAATGCTCTCCATCAACTGTGTATTTTGATTCCAATTCGTTATTATCTGCTTTTAGTTTACTATTAATATCGATATAGGTAATATTACTGCTGTCAGCAAGCTTCCTGATTCCCAGATTCAAATCGTCTACATCCTTATTCTTAATTCTGTGTTTATTTTCCTGTATTGGCAGTATGCTTTCGAGGTAGATCTTCGTTTCAGGTAATCTATCCTTAATTGTATCGACTATTTTCTTATAATTAGATAAAATACGTTCCTTATCCAGTCCAGAATGTAAATCATTAATGCCAACCATCAGAAACAATTTTTTAGGCTGCAATTTTATCACATTATCCAATCTCTTTAGGACTCCGCTTGTAGTATCACCTCTTATTCCTCTGTTTACAAGTGAAACATCAGGGAACAGTTCATCCCATAGACCATTCTGAGTTAAACTGTCACCAAGAAACACAACATCAGCATGGGTAGTCGGAACATGTTCAAAAAGTGAATTTCTTTCTTCATATTGAATCTTATAAGTGGTTTTTAAACTGCCTGAAAAAATCTCTGCAAAACTGCTGTTGCACAGCATGAAAATAAGTGCAGCACACAACACAATATTAATCCCAAGTGAAATTTTTAATCTCATATTGTTTTTCATTATTCCTACTCCTGATATTCTAAATTATGTAAATAGAATAGATGAAAGATTTAACAGGAAGGTAAACAAAAAATAAATAAAGAATAAATTAATAATAAAAAAAAAAACTGCTCGCGATATCTCTGCAGGAGCCATTGGCCGCATTCCATGCGATATCATGGTTTTATGATGCGCACTGCCACAGGCGATGGAAGAGATATAGGGAGCAGGGTCTATTGTGTATTTCTAATTAATTTATTTCTAAATATTTTTTCACGTATTCCACATCAGATGGCGTATCGATATACCTCGTCCCGCGTTTTTGTCTTGTTTCTCTGCCTTTACCGGTAATCAGAACGATCGTATCGTCATCTGCATTTGAGATGGCTTCCTTGATCGCTTCCTCCCTGTCCAGAATTATGGCATAGCTGCAGTCATGTTTTTCCACATGCTTCGCGATCTCTTCGCAGATCTTAATCACAGGCTCCTCTCCGGCATCCTCTTCGGTGATATAGACATGATCGGAATATTTGCCGGCGATCTCGCCCAATTCTCTCCTTCTGCCAAGAGCTTTCTTTCCGGGACATCCAAACACAATGCTAATCTTCTTGTCCGGATATTCTTTTTTTGTGGATTGGAACAGTGTCTCAAAACTCATCTTATTATGGGCATAGTCGACGATGACATGCTTGGTATCGTTTGTATAAACTTCCATACGTCCGCTGACTCTTGCCTTTTTCAGCCCGGCATAAATACAGTTCAACGGGATATTTAGACAATATGAAGTGGCGATCGCGGCAAGAGCGTTCTGAACATTGAACAACCCTGCCATCGTCAGCTTGAATTCCTTATCGAAGCTATCCGACCTTGCCTTGAAGCTTATTGTTTTTCCGGATTTAACAATATTATATCCGTAAATATCAGCTTTTTCGTTCAATCCGAAGGTAACCACTTTTGGGCAGGCTTTGGATGCTTCAAGAACCTTTTCGATCTGATCTGAATCCAGATTCACGCAGGCCATTTTGCACTGGCTGAAAATTCTTAGTTTGGAATCCAGATAATCGTCAAAGCTGCTGTGTTCCACATCACTGATGTGATCCTCTCCTATGTTGAGAAAGCAGCCAACTTCAAAAGTGATTCCCATAACTCTGTCATATTTTAACGCCTGGCTAGAAACCTCCATGCTCAGATATTCGATCTTGCTTTTCACTGCATTGTGAAAGTGCTTATGGAGCTCCATTGCTTCCGGAGTTGTAAGGTGGGATTCTTCGTTGATCACTCCGTCGTAATTATCGATCCCTGAAATTATTGCACTTTGTGGTTTCTTATGATCCTTTAGGAACTCGTCCAGGATAAACTTCATAAAATAGGCAGTGGTCGATTTTCCTTTCGTACCTGTTATGCCAATGATATTTAGCTCCTCCGAGACCTGATTGTAATAATAATCTGCGATCAGAGCCATCGCCTTCCGGATATCATTTACGATAATATAGGATAATCCGTTTCTCTCTTTTTCCGACAGATTGCCCTCCCCCAGATCATATCGATTTTCGCTGATATAGCAGACTGCGCCTTTTTTGATTGCTGCTTTCAAGTATTCTACAGAAAAATGACTGCCCTTGCAAACGAAAAGTGTGTCTTTCTTCACATCATTCGAGTCATAGGAGATATAATCGATCAGTCTGTCCATATTCTCCGGTTCGATCTGAAATCCGCTCACAAGCTGATGATTATCCAGCAAATGATAATAATCCATGACACAATGAACTCTTTTATCCATAATTTCGCTCCTCACTTCTTAATCTTTCCGCCGCAGGCGATAATGGATTTTTCCGCCAAGATGCCCATGGCGTCTATGTAATAGGAAGACAGCTGAAAGGCTTGTTTGAAGCAGGACAGCTCTGTACAAGCTAATATCATCGCCTGGCAATCATTCTCAGACATCTCCTCCTGAATCATAATAAAATCGGAGAAATCGATATCCCCTCCGTTTTTAACACCATCATAAATGATTTTCATAACCAGCTTCTGCTTTTCCGGACTCGGAACCACAGGTGTGATACCGGCTTTTTCCAAAGCACGCTGATAAAGCCCCATGTTGATCGTGCCATCTGTTGCCAGTATTCCCACTTTCAGATCTTTACAGTCAAATGTTTCGGAAATCACCCTGACTGTTTCCTCTACCATGTTGATAATCGGAACACTTATATTATCCTCCAGTCGTCCAATCAAAGCATGGGAAGTGTTGCATGGAATCGCGATATAACCAGCACCATTGGCTTCCAGCATTTTTGCATCTTTCAGAAGAAGCTGGAACAATTCCTCCGTATGACCTGATAAAATAGCTCCGGTCCTGTCCGGCATGGAGGCATGATTCAATATGATCATATCCACATGGTCCTGATCACATTTTGCATCTGTCCTGTCAATGATCATTCCATAGTAAAGCTGTGTGGCAAGAGGGCCCATGCCTCCGATCACACCTAAGATCTTCTTTTTGTCTTTATCCAATATCATCTTCCTCTCCCTGCTACCTGTGCTTACCCAGATACTTTTTATATTTGAAATAGTGTCCCAGCTGAGACTTCCACAATCTCATCATCCGCATAAATCCTCGATCCTCACTGTAAATAATGGATTAACAAAATTCCCCGAGGCAAATAGCTCTTTCATTGCATTCTGATATTTCTTCGGTGTGATATATCGAAACGCTACTCCCTTCGGTATAACCAGCCAAAGGGATTTTTCCGTTATGACCTTGAAGTCGATCGGATTCTGATAAATATAATCTTCCACGATATATCTTGCGATATTCTGTCCTGCCCCTGTCACATAAAAATTGCTTCTTCCTTGTCTCGTATTGATTTCAAAAACCTTGAACTTTCCGTCTCTCTGGTCATATTTGATATCAAAGTTTGAAAAGCCGACATAATGCATATCCTCAAGAAGGTTTTTATACTTCTCGGTGACCTCCTGATTATGCTCCGTAATGATAACCGCATGATTTCCGATGCCGTGAGGGGTATGCTCTTCCAAAAGTACATGACCCAGCGACATCAGCTTGACCTTTCCATTCCGGTCGGAATAATTGGTCAGTACCCTCATATAGGTGTCATCGCCCGGAATAAAATCCTGAATGATGATGGAATCGTTATATCCGGCACCATAAATATCATCCAGTATGCTTTCCAGTTCTTCCCGGTTTTCAGCCTTATAGACCTTCTTTTGGGTCGCAAAAGGATGTCTCCAGTATTCGATTCCGTTAGAAGGTTTTATAATGAAAGGAGCTTTAAAAGGCAGCTCAAAAACATGTCCCATTTCCCTTCTATGCACAAAGGTATTCGGATAGTCCACACCGATTCTTTCACACATGTTGTAGAACTTTTCCTTATGGATGAGATCGTTCATCATGTCGATATCGATATAGGGAGCAATCACATTCTCAGGAAGCTTGTCCTTGTTCTGGCTGATCAGCTGTACATAGCTGTCGCCGCAGCCTAATGCGATGATTGTTTCATCCCTATGCAATTCCGCAAATTCCTGAACTATCTGAAGAAAAGTATCCTGCTGATCGATTTTGGCGTTAGCAGTATAATTCATGATTTTACTGTCAAAACATGGACCATTATTATATTTCCCATAAACGTATGCCTTCATTTTATATTGCTCATGAAATGCCCTTGCAACACTGTAAACATTAATATCCCCAGCAAACAAAAGCGGTATAAAATTCTTGTTCATCCTGCACTCCTTGGTTTGTTCTTTCAATATTATATTGTTTTATTATAATACGTTTCCCTGATTTTATCAATGTATAATTGGATCCGAGCCCTTGAAAAAAGGACAATAATTCCACGTTTTTCAAGCACCAAAGGACAATTTTCCGCATATTATGAATGATAATCCAGTGGAAAGGAAGATGCGAATGGCAGGAGTCGAAAGGCATATGTACCCGGGCAATAACACACCTGAGGGTTTTTTCTCTTATTATCAATATATACTCAGTCAAAAAGAAGCGGATAAGATCATATGCATCAAAGGAGGTCCCGGGGTAGGCAAATCAACTTTCATGAAAAAGATCGGAGAAACACTTTTAAAGGATGGGCATGACATTGATTTTATGCACTGTTCTTCCGACAATGATTCTCTTGACGGGATCGTATTAAGAGACAAAAAGATCGCAATGGTGGATGGAACCTCACCCCATGTCGTGGATCCGATCAACCCCGGTGCTGTCGATTCTATCATTCATTTGGGAGATTACTGGGACGAAGAAGGCATCAGAAGAAACAGGGATGCATTGATTCATAATAACGAGCGGATCAGGTCTATCTTTGACAGAGTATATAATTACTTGGCCGCAGCGGGAAAAATGTATGACAATCTGAGCAGTATCTACGAATCGGCTATTAAAAACGAAGAGATTTATAAAATATCCGCCCGTATCATCGGCGATGAACTGGCACACAAAGAAATCAGCTCCCAACAGGGTGACATCAAAAAGTATTTTGCCAGTGCAATCACGCCAAACGGATTCGAAAATTACTTAGGCACCTTGATCAATGGTTACAAAAGGATCTATTTCATCACAGCCCCGGTTGGGGTCAGCAGCGAAAGAATGCTTAATCTGTTTATGGAGAGTGCTGTTTACAGAGGCTTCAATGTGGAGGGATATTACTGCCCTATGAAACCATCCACAAAGCTGGAGCACCTTCTGATCCCTGAGCTTGGCATTGCTTTTGTCACATCGAATAAATACCACACGATGAAAGAGACGATCCCAGACACTGATGTGATAACCGTAAACCTTCAGGATGCAATCTGTTATGAAAAGATTAAATACCAGGAGGAAATACTGCTTGACAGTCAAAAGAAAATGGAGGAACTTCTCGACAAGGGAATCTATTGTCTTAAGCAGGCAAAAAAAGAGCATGACTCTCTGGAAAGCTATTACATTCCAAATATGGACTTTATTAAAATTGAAGCTCTTCGTCAGGATCTGACCGAAAAAATCAGCAAGCGCTAAATATTAATCAGGAAATAAATTTTATAAAAAGGCTTCCTAACACATCGTGCCAGGGAGCCTTTACTTTTACTCTTTTTTATTATATATTATTCATTTTTCGGTTCTTCTTTCGATTCCTCTTTCGGTTCTTCGATTTTGTTGTCTTCTGTATTTTCGGCATCGGTGGCAATCGCGCCATCCGGTTCATCTGTCACCGGCGCCTCTTTATCGATCGTGATCATATCTTCGTTACTGCCTGGCTCGCTTATTCCGTCGATCATCATTCCATTATGGTCAGCAGCCCTCAAGCTTCCGTTTGCAATATCATAGAACGCAACTACAGACACCTGCATATAAGGGAGAAGCCATAGGAAACCGATTCCAAAGGTGAGGCAGCCCAGCAATCCCCAGCCGATAAATGAAAGGTTGAGGCAAAACATTTTCCATTTATTTCCTTTCATCATTCGTTTGCTTTCATTCAATGCATCCATGATCCCCATTTCAGGATGATCAGCTAAGACATAAAAGCAGAGACTGTAGCGGTAAGTAGCAATGATCCCTGGTATGATCAGCAGCAGGCACCATAAGAAAATAAAAATCGACATTACTATATATAAGCCCAATGATTTTCCAAATTGTTCAAAACCGTAAAGGACTTCCGCAGGGGAGGTCTCATTTTTTCTGAAGATGGAAATCGCAAACATGATATAGCCAAGCATCATCGGACCTGTTATTAAAAAACTGTAAAGTGAGGATACCCATGATTGACCTAGTTCGCCTGAGTTGAAAAAAACAGATAATATAATTGCGGGTATGAGTAAAATGACAAAATAAATAAGTGAACCCAGCACCCCAAGTCCCCATCTTCCCTTCAATGCATTTCTTCCTAATCCTCTGAGTGTTTTACAGCTTTCGTTAACTGTAATATTGTAGCTCAATCCTGACCCCTTCTTTCTTAAACTAATTCAATATACGCCTGAATAAGGATAACCTATTTTTGGGTAAATAGCAAGTTCATTGCTAAACTATTATCTATTAACGAATTCTTTGCTTATTTTTCCAATTTGGTGTATACTATTTAATACATATTATTTTTCTTTTTAAAAAATACATAGACGAACTGGTTTTGCAATGGAGGGATAGGAAAATGCTTAAAGTCTGCCGGAATGGTCACCCAAAGGATACTGCATTTACTGTAGGTCATCATGAAATTGGAGGCAATCGGTTTACGATTATTGCAGGTCCTTGTTCCGTAGAAAGCACTGAGCAGATGATTTCTATCGGCAGGGATGTAAAGAATGCTGGAGCAGAGATTCTGAGAGGCGGCGCTTTTAAGCCAAGGGTATCACCCTACAGCTTTCAGGGGCTGGAGGATGAAGGCATACACATCTTGAAAGAAACCGGAGAACAATTGGATATTCCGGTCATTTCCGAGATCCTGTCTGAGGATAATATTAGCTTATTTGCGGAAAATATAGATATTATACAGGTTGGCGCAAGAAATATGCACAATTATTCATTGCTGAAAAAACTAGGGAGGCTTGGCAAACCAATATTATTAAAGCGCGGATTCGGCGCCACTATTGATGAGCTTCTATTCTCTGCAGAATATATTATGAACGGAGGAACGGAAAACATTATCCTCTGCGAACGAGGCATCCGCACCTTTGAAAGTGCAACCAGAAACACACTGGATATCAGTGCTGTTCCCGTATTGAAGAAACTAAGTCATTTGCCTGTTTTCGTGGATCCAAGCCACGCAGGTGGAATGGACTGGCTTGTTTCACCTCTGACGAAAGCAAGTTTGGCAGTTGGTGCCGACGGTATCATGATAGAGGTCCACAACGATCCAGCCAGTGCAAAAAGCGATGGCGCCCAATCAATAACTCCGGAAGATTTCCGCAACATAGTTAAGGAATTGAAGCCTATCGCTGCTGCAATCGGAAAAGAATTATAGGAGGTACTTTTATGAAATATACTCTCACCATAAATATGAAAACAGTAAAATGTCCGATTATCATTGAAAGCGGATTATTCAAAAAGATTGGCACACTCTTGGGCGAGCGTTTTCCCGGAAAGAAAATTGCTCTGATCACAGATGAAAACATCGGAGAAATCTATGGTGAATCGATCAACAAGCAGTTTTCCGCTTCCCAATCCAGATTGGAGATCATAACACTTCCTGCGGGTGGAGCGACAAAATCGTTTGATTCGCTGTCAGTTATTTATAAGCGATTACTTGAATTCCAACTTACCCGTGATGACGTCATCGTTGCCCTGGGCGGCGGTGTGATCGGGGATGTTTCCGGATTTGCCGCAGCAACCTTTTTAAGAGGAGTTGATTTCGTGCAGATCCCAACTACCCTGATCGGCCAGGTGGACAGCAGCATCGGTGGTAAAAACGCAGTCAACCTGTCAGAAGGGAAAAACATGGTTGGTACCTTCTACCAGCCAAAATTTGTATTTATCGATCCCGACTTTATTCAGACTCTATCCGATTTCAGTATGGCGGACGGCATGGCGGAAATCATTAAATATGCCTGTGTCAGTGATGCTGATTTATTCTCCGATCTGATCAGGATGAACAACCTGAGGGATGCGGGGCTGATCGAATCGATCATCTATCGATGCTGTCTTATCAAAAAGCAGATGATCGAGCAGGATGAAAATGATCAGGGCATCCGTATGCTTTCCAATTTTGGTCATACCATCGGACATGCCATTGAGAACCTGTATCCGAACGGGACCTATGGGCATGGTCAGACGGTAGCAATGGGAATGCAGACTGTAACGGAAAAGAGTGAGTCCATGGGGCTTACCGGTATCAATACCTCCGCCATGTTAAAGGAGATCCTGCTTGGATATGGACTTCCTGTTTCTCTTCCGCAAGGAATCGATAAGGAACTTCTGATCCAAAGCGCTATGCGTGATAAGAAACGCCGAGGGGATAAAATCAATCTGGTTATTTTACAAAAGATCGGAAAAGGAACTATTTATCCAATTGAAAAATCAGAAATCAGAAAATTTATATTTTAAATGTAATAATAATCATGGAGGACTTTGTAATGCTCAAATTTGGTCTTGTCGGTGAGAAGCTGTCCCATAGCCAATCTCCGCAGATACACGCAGAAATCATGAAACAGCTCGGAATAGCAGGTACCTATGAACTGCTTGAGTTGCCGAAGGAAACCTTAGCCAAGGATTTCCGTGCATTGATCAATAACGGATATCGCGGAGTGAATATCACGATCCCATATAAGGAATCTGTGATACCTCTGCTGGATGATATTTCAGACCAGGCAAAATACATAGGAGCCGTTAACACCGTACTTTTTCAAAACGGTAAATCAAAAGGCTTTAACACCGACTATGACGGTTTTCTATCACTGTTGAATAACAACAATATTATCCCGAAGGGAAAAGAAGCGGTCATTTTGGGTTCCGGCGGTGCAGCAAAAGCCGTTGTTAAGGTGCTTCTCGATCAGGGGATTTTTGACATAACCATCGTCAGCAGAGGCAAACAGAATTTCCATGGATGCTATACCGTATCTTATGAATTTTTCAAGGATACAAACAATAAATATGATTTCCTGATCAACTGCACACCGATCGGGATGCACCCCCATATCGATATCTCACCTGTTCCAAAGGAATATATCAAGGCAGATGCGGTGATCGATATGATCTACAATCCATCAAAAACACTACTTTTAAAATATGCAGAAGAATTGGGCATCAAAGCGGTCAACGGAAGCCTCATGCTAAGAGAGCAGGCCGTGAAGGCACAAAAATCTGGTCAGGAAATGAACCGTTCTGAAGAATCCCAAAATGATTTTATTTTTTTGTTTGAGCTTCTACCAGCCTTTTACCGCTATACATTTCACGAAGCAGCGGCTTTTCGATTTTACCTGTTGGATTTCTCGGTACCTTTGCAAATATAATGTTATGTGGCCTTTTATAACGAGGTAAATCTATACAGAAGTCTTGAATATCTGCTTCGGTGCAGATAGCGCCTTCCTTAAGTTCAATGATAGCAGCAGCAACTTCACCAAGCCGATCATCAGGCATACCAATGACTGCTGCATCTTTAATCGCTTTATTTTTTCGTAAAAAATCTTCTATCTGTACAGGATATAAATTTTCACCTCCGCTGATGATAACATCCTTTTTTCGGTCTACTAAATAAATAAATCCATCTTCATCCATTCTTGCCATATCGCCGGTATATAGCCAGCCGTTTTTTAGTACTTCTTCAGTTGCTTCCGGATTATTGTAATAACACTTCATTACACCGGGGCCTTTGACAATGAGTTCGCCTACTCCCCTTGCATTACAGGATCGCCGTTATCATTAACAATTGCCGTTTCCCAAAGATATCCGGCTTTACCGATAGCACCCACCTTGTCTATGTTTTCCACGCCAAGATGTATGCAGCCTGGTCCGATAGATTCACTGAGGCCATAGTTGGTATCATACTGATGTTTTGGAAATACTTTTTTCCATCGGCGAATCAGGCTGGGAGGTACAGGTTGTGCACCGATATGCATCAATCTCCACTGTTCAAGGCGATAGTCTTCAAGATGTATGTCACCACGTTCTAAAGCGTCCAAAATATCCTGAACCCATGGAACCAACAGCCAGACAATGGTCGCCTTCTCATCAGAAACAGCCTGCATAATCAAATCCGGTTTAACGCCTCGCAGGATAACAGCCTTGCTGCCAGTCAAAAGACTTCCAAACCAATGCATTTTCGCACCGGTATGATAGAGTGGGGGAATACATAAAAACACATCATCATGTGTCTGGGAATGGTGGTTTTGCTCTGCCATACAAGAAGAAATCAATGCTCCATGTGAATGCAGGATTGCTTTCGGAAAACCCGTCGTACCTGAGGAGAAATAAATTGCCGCATCATCTTCATCTTGAAGGTCAACCGCCGGTGCGTTGGAAGAACAATAAGAAACAAGATCATCGTAGCTGTCTGCAAAAGTTGGTTTATTATTACCAACATAAAACAATGTTCTGACCTTATGAAGATGATCAAACACCTGCTCTACCCGTCCGATAAATTCAGGTCCAAAGATTAATGTGTTTACTTCTGCCAATTCAAGGCAATATTTAATTTCGTCTGCAGTATAACGATAATTCATAGGAACAGCAAGAGCACCCGTTTTCAAAATGCCAAAGTAAATCGGCAGCCATTCGAGACAATTCATAAGTAAAATCGCTACTTTATCTCCTTTTTTAATTCCACGGGTGAGTAAAAGATTTGCAAATCGATTTGCTTTTATATTAAATTCCTTCCATGTCATCTCTCGACGGTATCTTTCAGTTGAACTTGTTTCAATCAGATTGTATTCGCGCCAGGTAACTGCATGATCAGGCTGATTTGCCGGATTAATTTCTACCAAACTTATTTCGGTGGGATAAAGCTTTGCGTTTTTTTCAAGGAAATCAGTAATCGCCATGTTTCATGATCCTTTCTGTATATAAAAAATAAAACAAACTAGGTTAAAGCGGCACAAAAAATGCCCTCTTTTATCAAGTGATTCTAAGTCACTTGTAATAGAGGACGAAGAAAATCCGTGGTACCACCTCAATTCGCTGCAGCTTCACAGCATACAGCCTTATAGAGCACGATCATTCATTATGCCCTTGCACAATAACGGGTGCACCCGTCGCAGCTTAATTGTGAATGTTAATTCCCCGTTAAGTGCGCAGCTCGCAAAATGTATTCGGAATCACATATTCTTATGCCTTGCACCATCCGGCAATTCTCTGAAAGCATTCTGTGTTCCTACTTGTTTTTGGTCATAACTTTATAAGAAATAATTTAACACTTTAATTCAAAAATGTCAATGTTACTGCATAAAATGTCATTAAAATAAGATTTGGGAAACTGCTGAAAACTTAGTGCTTTAAATTGTTACAGTAGTCCCGTCAAATTTGGTGAGAGTAAAACCAGCAAAATTCTCGTTGTAGGTGCGGCTATAATCCTGTAGCATTTCTATGGCAACTTTTTCACCGAGATACATGCCTTGGATTGCGTCAGTGCGCCAATGCACCCCTGCGGCGTTACGCCCTAAAGCAATATTTGCGGCCAGCTTATTCAATTCTCCCAGTACCGTTAATGGCTGCTCCGAATATTGTAATAGTGTAAGACCGTCAGGGCTTGCTACAACAGGATTAGGGATAACATAGGATTCGTCAAAGAAGGCTTTTAAAATAGTAACTCCAGCACCAGTATAGGTGGCATGACCGGATGGATACGCCGGATGAGTCGGGCAGCCTTCGGGATATGCTTGAGGCAAAAGGTAAGTGCTGTATTTTTTAAATACCTCTGATACTGCCAGTGAATTGAGGAGTTCGTGATTAATCGGATAGCATGCCGAATTGATTAACAGGTTTTGGACTCTGCCACCAAACTCCTCCGGACGGAGCCGGCGGTGAACCAGCCATTTCTGGAACCAGGCAGCTTCCAGTGCTATTCTTACAGCTTTAGTCGTAAAATCAAGAATATGAGGTATTCCAAAGGTTGGAAAACCAACCTGAGTTAATGAACGCAGATAGGGATTGGTTTGTGCTAAAGCGTGGTTTCCATAACCTAGCAGTATCAAACAAGTATTGAGGACTCCCTGACAAGAAAAATCTCTGTGTACCCACTCCGACAAACCACGGTTGTTGCTGATGAAGCGAGGGATTGGGTCTAATTGAATCTGTCCTGTCGGAGATCCGCCATTTTGAACGTTCAACCATTCCTCA
>Ga0183099_1000418_pt1 | contig 31899 bp, 19 predicted proteins | sample Biomet1_FD_127788 | JGI IMG/M metagenome (GOLD analysis project Ga0183099, IMG submission 127788) | Microbial communities from bioreactor (seeded with anoxic lake sediment) at LBNL, California, USA - Biofuel metagenome 1 | ecosystem: Engineered > Bioreactor > Anaerobic > Unclassified ...
AGGAAAAGGCAATTGATTTTCACTAATCATACTTTATAAGTTTACTTTATTGGTTTATAATGTGTAAACTTTTTTCAGTATAAGACAGTGGTGTTCCGTTTTAGTCTGGTTTTGGTATTCATGGTGTTACTTTATTTGTTTTTTTGAAACGATCTTGAAACGATCTTTTTGTCTTCAACTTACTGATTATTAGCGCATTGCAATAAAATGGAAAATCAAACTGAAACAAACTTGTACCCTATTATAATAGAAAATCAAGATATTATCTTCTCTTCGTTCAGATAATAGGTTTATATAAACGCAGGCGCGAAAAAAAACTCACGTGAAACTTTGGAAACTTTCACGTAAGACTTTGGAAACTTTTACGTGAGAACCGAAACGTTTTCACGTGAAAGTTTTGGTGTTCAAGATCTGAGAAAAAAGACCTTGCGCCTCTGGAATGTAAGTTTGTCAAAACGTTTATTCTCACGTTAACACGATGTTGTTGTTTAAAATACATTGACAAAATTATAAATTATTTTCATATAATAATTTCCCCGATGCATCGGAAAGGTTGTAAAAACAACAAAAGCAGACATTCTATGGTTTAACAAGAAGAACTATATCAACACCTTACGCATTGAATGTAGACAAAAATAGACAAATAATACCAATGTTAAGTTCTATACGATTTAATGCTGTATTTTTGCCCTGTCAAACGAAATCCGGCCGGAATCGAATGCAAATGATCATTTTATTCACTTACAAAAAACGGACAATTATGGCAGTAAAGCATTCAAATGCAACAGGTTCCAGTCAAGGACTTAAAAAATCTTTGGCAAAAAAGCGGGTATGCCCCCTATTCCATCGAATCCACTCTGGAGCTTTTGATCTTGCGCCTTTTCACTGTCTTTTTCTGATACTGGTTGGAAAGGACACTGATGCTGCCGTCCACTTCCATGATGGCCAGGTCCACATCTTCGACAGAGGCTACGCCGTGCTCCCGTACAGCTTCCATCAGTTCGGCCTCTGTTATTCTGGCCTTCCGCATATGGGAATCAATGATCTTGCCTTGATAGACCAGCATCGTGGCTTCTCCTTCTACCACCTTTCCAAACCGGGGAAAGCGGTATTGCAGATTTTTAAGCGCATAGTTGGCCAGAAACAGAGTAGTCGCCGCCACCAGACCTCCCATAAGCGAAGAATTCGGTCCAACCATGGCATTTTGCACAGAATTGCTGATCAACAGGATGAACACGAGGTCAACCACGGAAAGTTGCGCCAACTCTTTCTTGCCAAAAAGGCGAAGGGCAATGACGATAAAAAGATAGACTGCCAACGTGCTGAAGACAATTCGCACGTATTCGTTGCCAAGTAGTTCATGCATAGGATCCTGATTTAAAAGAATGCCACAATATACGAACATTGATAAACAGTAGCCGCATCTTTTGTTATTTTTGCTTGATGCAGAAGGCGGAGAAGCCGTGTAGCTGGTCCCGCCAAGAAAAGAAGATAAAACCTATGTTGATGAAAAAACTTTTACAACTAACAACCTGCCTGTTACTGGTGAGCAACCTGATATTTTCCCAGGGCACAGTCGAAGACTACAACCGTGCCTATTCCCTGCGTGAGAAATACGATAACCTGGTTTACTATTCAAACGTCAGGCCTGAATGGATTGGTGCAACCCACAATTTCTGGTATGTTCGCGAGACGCCTCAGGGAAAGTATTACATCTTGACAGAAGCAGACAGACAAGTCCAGAGTCCTCTTTTTGACCAGACAAAACTGGCCGCCTTACTCTCTGCGAATACGGGAAAAAGCATAAGCCCGACAAACCTGTCACTGGAGAAACTGCAGGTGTCTCCATCCCTGAACAAAATGAGCTTCGGACTGAACGGATACCGCTGGACTTACAGCATTCGGGAAAATCTGCTTCTCAAAGGGCCGATCATTAAAGAACCAATAGACAACGCAGAGGATAATTTCGACAGGGTCGACGGAAAGCCGGTCCGTTCTCCGGACGGAAAGCTGGAGGCCAGGATCAAGAACTGCAACATCTGCATCAAAGACCGGGTTACCGGATTTGAGACCATGCTGAGCAAGGACGGCACCGCCCGCAATTTTTACACATCAGACATCAAATGGAGTCCGGACAGCAAGAAAGTGGCTTGTATGATGGTCAAGCCTGTTGATATGCAGTATCTTTACCTGATGGAATCGTCTCCGGCCGACCAACTGAAACCCAGGTTACAGAAGAAAATCTACAACAGGCCAGGCGACCCTCTTCCTTTCAGAAGACCCAAGATTTTCAACGTCGTCACAGGTGGATGCATAGCCCCTTCAACCAATTCCTTCAACAACCAATACCGGCTCTTCAATCTCAAATGGGATTCAGACAGCAAAGCGATCACCTTCGAGTACAACCAACGTGGACAGAATGTATACCGCATTCTTGAACTTTCCGCAGAAACCGGTGTCCTGCGCACTCTCATCAACGAAACCAGCAGCACCTACATCTACACCAGACGCATCTACCGCCACGACATGAAAAACGGGAACGAGATCATTTGGGCCAGTGAACGTGACAACTGGAACCATCTGTATCTGTACGACAGGCTTTCCGGATTGGTCAAGACCCAGATAACCAAAGGAGAATGGTATGTACGTGATGTGCAATATGTCAACGAGCAGAAACGACAGATTTATTTTTCCGCCAGCGGTAGGGTGCCGGGCGAGGATCCCTACCTGATACGTTATTACCGCATCAACATGGACGGCAGCGGATTGACGTGTCTTACACCCGAGGAAAGCATGCATGCCGCCTATTATTCCAAAGACAGGACTTACATGGTCGATATCTGGTCCAAAACGGATGTTCCGCCGGTAGCCGTGCTTCGCAGTGCCAAAGACGGACGGATCCTCATGCAAATGGAAAAAGCAGACATCAGTGCCTTGGTGGCTGCGGGGTGGAAAGCACCAGAAACGTTCGTGGCCAAAGGCCGTGACGGAAAAACGGACATGTGGGGACTCCTTTTCCGGCCAAGTAATTTTGACCCTAAGAAAAAATATCCGGTACTGGAATTTATTTATGCTGCACCCGGAGACCAATATGTGCCCAAAACCTTTCATGCAACCTACAGAAACCCGACGCCCCTTGCCGAACTTGGATTCATCGTGGTGCAGGTGGACGCCATGGGCACATCGTTTCGTTCCAAAGCTTTTGAAAGCATCGGTTACAAAAACCTGAAAGATGCGGGCCTCCCCGATCGTATCGCCTGGATAAAGGCTGCAGCCAAAAAATATCCGTATATGGACATCAACAAGGTGGGTATCTTCGGAGCTTCGGCAGGTGGTCAGGAAGCCATGACTGCCACATTGCTTTATCCAGACTTCTACAAAGCCGCTTATTCAGCCTGCGGCAGTCACGACAACAGGCTTGGTTTTCTGTACTGGAACGAACAATGGATGGGGTATCCGATCAGCGGAAACTACAAAGCCTCTTCCAATGTCGAGAACGCCCGTCTGCTCAAAAACCCGCTGATGCTCGTTGTGGGAGAACTGGACAACAACGTGGACCCGGCCTCAACCATGCAGGTGGCCAACGAGCTTATCAAAGCCGGAAAAGAGTTTGAGCTGGTGGTACTTCCCGGAATCGGCCATACCATGGGCGAAGAGTACGGAGAGCACAAGCGGTTTGACTTTTTTGTAAAAAACCTTCTGGAAGTGTTGCCTCCATCCTGGGACAAGATCAGGACAACACCTTTGAAGTAAGCTCCTGCACCAGTTTGGGAAGTCCAGTCGCAGAATTTTCACGGATGTGATGAACCTTGTTGCGAACCCCCGAAAGATCGGGCATACCCGGATCGACCAGAAAAACGGGGACCTCCGGTCTTGTGTAATGCAGCAGCGATGCCGCCGGATAAACAGCCAACGACGTCCCAACCACAATGAGTAGCTCTGCTGTGGAAACGATTCTCGCAGCCTCATCAAACATGGGTACTGCTTCCCCAAAAAAGACGACATAGGGACGCAAAAGGGAACCATCGGGATGTCTTGCCTCTTTCGGTTGTTCCCAGCCTTCCAAAGGCACTGTTGCCAGATCGTCCAGGCTGCTCCTGAGCTTTCGTAACTCCCCATGCAGATGGGTGATGCGCGTACTACCCGCACGTTCATGGAGATCGTCAATGTTTTGTGTCACGACCTGCACATCGAAATACTTCTCGAGACTTGCAATGGCCAAATGACCGGCGTTGGGCTCCTTGCTTAGCATTTCCCTGCGTCGCTCATTGTAAAAATCGATGACATAGGGGCGGTTGTTTGCTATGGCCTCAGGCGTGCAGACATCTTCAATACGATGGTTGGCCCATAGTCCGCTGTTTCCCCTAAAAGTGGAAATACCGCTATCCGCACTTGCTCCGGCACCTGTAAATACGACAATTTTTTTCTTTTCCATGATTGATAGTGACCCTGTAGATTGGTCTGGAAACAAAGATAAGAAGTAGTTCCGCTGGTTGTTCAGAAAAAAAACCTTGCAGTAAAAAAAACAAAGAGCCCCGGGAAACACAAATAAACAATCAACACCAGTCAGATTTTTATAAACCGGGACTCTTTGCAATTAGGCTTAAAGCTTGTAAAAGACAGAAAACGAAACCTTTTCCTTTTTACAATGCTTTGCTTTGTAAAAGAGAACTTTACACAATAAAGTACTCATTCACTTAAAAATATTTATTTCCATTCATTATGCTTTGACACTATTTTCCCCCATACAAAAGACTTCGGAATTTCCTCTATTCTTGTCTTTATTTTGATTTCAAAAGCAGATCAACCAGGTTTTCTGCAGCCGCTAGATTTTGAAAATCAGCAGGAAGAAAAGCATGGTCAATGTATTCATTATAAAGCCAGGGATCGCCAACCGCAAGGACATAGCCTTTTCCATATTTAGCTTCAGCTATAATTGCCTTCCCGCCTTCTTCCAATACGGGTTTCGCCGGGTTCAAGCAATTAATGGGAGCTATTTCTTTTAGGAATATTTTTGAAACCCCCTTAAAAAGAGGATGATTCGGCAAAACAGTGGAAGCACAGCTGTTAAAATCCCTGGATTTTCCTACGCCGGCTTTTTCCGGATGCAGCATCTCTTTGCCGAAAGTCATCCCAAACTTTGCAGCAAGCAAGTTGAAACAATCAAGTTCAGCATGGTTTCCATCGTTGGTCAGAAGCAGCAAACGCCCCCCTGCCTTTACCCAGTTAGAGATGACATTGGCAGCCTGGGCATCCATATAATGAGGATCCCGGGTTTCCAATTTGGTATCAGGATCAACAAGGATAAAAACATCGGCCTCTTTTAAATTGGAAGAGGTCGGTTTTGTTTTTAATGTTGAGAGAATAGCTCCTTTGTCTGTAAAAAGTTTCCCGAACTGAGAAAAGCCAGACATTTCCGTGTCCTCCCAAAGGTAATGAAAGGGTTTTCCGGTAGTGCCATTAAATTCATGATTGTAATAATTATCCAATACAACCTTCTTTTGGGCATAAAGACAGGACACTGCACAAAACGATATTATTACAAATAATGAAACAACTTTTATCTTCATTGATCGAGAAATTATTGGCTTTATTAATGCCCTGAAATTCGAGGTATCCGAAGCCTAAATAAAAAACGCTAATATAATTATTCTATTTCTAAAAAAAATTACGACAGGCCTAATATTTGTATTTTTTATTATCTAATTAACAGGAAGTATCGTTTCCAACGGTCCCTGATAAGAAGTTTTCAAGCCACCGGCATCAATAACAAACTTGTCAAAGCACACATCCGTATCAATCAGCCACACCTTAAGCGTGTGTTTGCCGGGCTTGTCCACATAATGTCGGGTTGATTTGACGGCAAAATTCCGCTGCACGTTTCGCTGCCATTCCTCGTTTCGATCACCCGTAGAGAAATCGACGATCTTTGGAGGTTGATGATCAATCGAAATACCATACAGACAACCTCTTTGCAAGGAAATATGCTGCGTCGGTAAGGTATAGGATAAAATGTCAAACCATCCCCGATTGTAGGTGTAGAAATCATACTCCAGGGATGGTGCATTCTTATCCAGATTCCATTCAAAAGAAATGCGGGGCAAAGTATCCCGGGTTATGCACATTACTTTACCTGTCGTTCCTAGATGATCAATGGACTGCCACTGGTATTCCTTCAAGTCATTCTTTCGGTTATAATGGGCTGCATCGATGGATATTGCGCCGTTGTTTTCCACAAAAAAACCGTTCAGGCTGTCCGCCGGAATCTGAGGATCAAACAACTCAACATCAATCGTTCTGGATGTTTTCCCATCGCTGATGATTATCTTCCCTTTCTGTGTCTTTCCAGTCGGAACCGATTTCCAGTCGATGGACACCTGTAGTTTGTTTTCCTGGACACACAGACCATCCGACGGACTGAGCTTTATCCACGGTCTACTGACCGTCGCTTTCCAATCAAAAGGCTGCTTGCCTTTGTTGTAGATGCTGATGTCGTATGTTTCACGAAAAAGTCTGTTAAAACAAGGCAGTGCATCCGTATAGACAACCCCTTCCGCAGGGTTATTTCCGGTATAATCTATGCCCATTTCGGAATTTTCCGTCAAATTGGGCAAAAGGGTCAGCGGCTTGGCGACAAGAGCACCAGGCTGTATCCTCATCATGAGGTTCCATTTCCCATCAAGCAGACTGTTGTAACGCGCAGTTAATGTATTCATGCTGTCAAGGGCTGTTTGGGCCAAAGCGGCATACGTGCCCGACGAGGCTCGTTGCTGGAGAGCATAAGCCCGGTTCTTCTGGGCATAAAGCATTTTTTTGTTCGCCAGGTCTGCGCAGACAATCGGATAATAAACCAGTTCATAGAAGCTGGGCTTCAGGTCTTCCGGGACGCTGGGCCAAAGGGCTTTTACTTTATCGGACAAAACGCTCGTGCTTTCCTGACGTCTGTCTGCTTCCCGGTAGTTCGTAAGACTGTACTCGGTATCCACCACAGGAGTGCTGGGCTCTGTACGATCCCATCCCATAAATTCGGGCTTACGGTCAAACGCATTCTGGTAATACATGTCAAGCAAAGGTTTGACTTTGGGGCCAAGGATTGATCCAAGGTTCTCATCAAGCCAGGAAGACAGGTAGCGGTCTGAAAATCCTGAATCATTGTAGTTGAAGTTCCATGCCATATCCAAACAGGAGCTGATGAGGTATTCATACGGCTTGATGTCTCCAACATTAAAAACCCAGATGCGTTTGGCACCGTTTCCGTAGGCTTTATTCAGCTCCTGCCAAATCAAAGCCGGCGAGGGAGCACTGATCCACATGGAATGCATTGGGCGTCCTACATAATTCAGGTGGTAATAGATACCGGAGCCACCAGGACGTTTTTTCTGTTTGTCGGAATTCAGCTGATGCATATACCCGTAATTATCGTCAGGCCAAACCAGCATTGCATCATCCGGCACTTGCAATCCATTATTCAATATTTCCAAAACCTCCTTGTAGGCGGTAAAGGACTGGGGAATCTTTTCAATGGGTTTGTCTATGTGTTTTTTAAGGATGTCACGCTGATCCTTGAAGATTGTTTGCATGAGGCTGACACGCTGATCCATCGTTTCGCCGCCTTCCATAGCCAGATCTGCATGACCACGTAAACCAATCGTATAGACATTCTCATACCTGCATGCTTCAGACACTCTTTTGTCCATTCGCTTTTGGATGCGATCCGCATTTGTATCGTATCGCCAGGGCCCGTCCACTTTTGGGTCCCATTCCAGAGACGAGTTGACCAGCAAAGGCTCATGGTGAGAGGTTCCGACAATGATACCGTACCGGTCTGCCATTTCCATATTGCCGGGAACCTGGTAGAAACTGTCCGGGCCTTTCATGGCAGGCCAAATCAGGTTGGCTTTCAATCTAAGCATCAATTCATAGATTCTGGCGTAGGTTTTAGGTCCCATGGTCTGGGTCTGGGGATCAAAGGTCTTGCGTGACCATTGTCCCATGCCAAAGTCTTCATCGTTGATGAAGATACCGCGATATTGAACCGATGGCGGTCCAAAAACGTACGTTCCGGCTTTTACGTACAGCGACAGGCTTTTTTTGACAGGCACATCGGCCCACCACGACCAGGGAGAAACGCCCAATTGTCTGGATAGTTCGTAAACGCCGTATGCGGTACCCCGCCTGTCACTGCCGGCGATGACCAAAGCACGTCCCGAATTGGGCGCCGGACGGTCTACAACGGTAATAATGAACTTTTCCCACTGACCTTTCAAACCGGAAGCATCCAACTTTCCGTTTTGAACCAGTTGGTCTATCAATGCACTCTTTCCCAAAGTGCCAATGACAATCATCGGCTTTTGAATAAAATGCGAGGCTGAGGCCGGTTTGACTCCGGTTATGCTAAAAATATCTTTTCCCAGATCGGCTGCTGCCACTCCGGCAACTTGAAAATCGGCCGGATCAGAGACGATGGTCGCAGCTGTATTTTTATGAACGACCGGGAACACACCCTGGACGTAGCCGTTTGCTACAAAAGATGTATTTTGGGCCAATGCCACCGTTAGAAACAGGGATAAGCAGGCAAATGTCAGCGCTATCTTTTTCATAATTTCTAAAACTTATAAACCTCGCTACCTGCCAATAAAAAGCATCCCAAACCAAAATCCTCAAAGTCGGGAGTCAAATCGTAGGCCACAGGCTGGCTGTCTTTTGGTTCCTTGCCTGTACCCTGGACATAGCCCAGAAATCCATTCTTGTGAATGCAGTCTTTGGTAATGGCTTTCCAGGCTTTTATCGTTGCAGGAAAATAGGTTTTTCTATCCAACAAACCGTTGTTGATACCATAAGCCAATCCATAGACAAACAGGGAGGTCCCGGTCAGTTCCTTTCCCCCAAAATTCGTGGGATCCATCAAACTGACATTCCAAAAACCGTCTTTCCTTTGCAATGGGACAAGAGCACGACACATGGCCTTGAAATCCCTCAAGTACTCCTGATAATGGGTTTCTGTGGGTGGAATCGTTTGCAGAACCCGGACCAAGGCGGCAAGAACCCAGCCATTTCCTCTGGCCCAATAGCAATTTTTGCCGTTCGGTTCCTGATAGGGTGGTACAAAATCCTTGTCACGCCACCAAAGCTGTTCAGCCGAATTATAGAGGCCTTTACCACCGTGCTTGTATTTTGTAAAAGCATACATTTCGTACATCCGGTTGAAATAGGAAGTATCCTGATACAGCACACCCAGCTTCGCAAAAACCGGCATGGCCATTTGAATCGCGTCAATCCAGCTCCAGTCATCGACCTTTGAAGTCGACATCATGTTGTCAATGGATGACTTGATATGCTCTATTCTTCGCTGATCCTTTTCGATCCTGTAAAGATCAAGGTAGGTTTGACCGCAACATTGGTTATCGGCATTTCTGGTTAATTGTTCTCCACAGACCTTCCACTCATGCTTCTCCCCCCATTCAACCATGTATTTGTAATATGCCGGCCTGGGATCAATCTGATATAAAGCCGACAAGCCTTCGTAATAAACAGCTCTGGTCCAGATATGGCTGACCCATTCGTTTCCTTTTGCGTTTATCTTCTTGCCAGGATCCGGCCATTTTCTCATGAAATAATCGTTGGCCAGGGTCAGGTCGGAAAGTACGCTTTTTTGGAAGGGAGTGTTCTTGGCTTGTGCATTCGCTATGGTAACGAAAGCTATCAACAAACATAAAGTCAGGGATCTCACTTGGAAAAAACTCATGGTTAACAGTATTTGCAGGTATCGTATTTTCACTATAAACACCATATCAGCCGTAAAAAGTCGATATGGTGTTTATAAAGAAACTCTTGTTTATTTTTATTGTATTATTTTATCGAATAGCTGAATTGGTAAGTGCCGGAGCCCAAATTAAGAGTAACATCGTTTGATGTTGCAACCAGCTTCTTTTTCATTTCCTGTGAAAGTGGCAATGAATTTAAAAGGATTTTTTCGGGATCCGCGTTCGGCAGGGTCACTGTTCCTGTGGTATTTGCGGGAATAGTAACGGAGTAGATAAAGTTTTTATCTTTCAGCTCCCAGCCCGATTTTACCGTTCCGTACACAGACTGAAACTCGGCTTTGGCATTGGTCAATCCTCCTCCCACGTGCGGGCTGAATAGGATGTGTTTATAACCAGGCTCATTCGGATCGACATTCAAACCAGCCACACGGTTGTAGAGCCATTCGCCGATGGCACCATAGGCATAGTGGTTGAAACTGTTCATTGACACGCTCTGGAACGAGCCATCCGGCTTCTGTCCGTCCCAACGTTCCCAAATGGTGGTCGCCCCCTGTGTCACAGGATACAACCAGGACGGATATTCTTTTCTGGTAAGCAACTTGAATGCCAGGTCATCCCGGCCGATGGCCGATAAGGAACTGCAAAGCAGAGGTGTCCCGACAAACCCGGTTGTCAAATGTCCCATTTTTACAACATCTTCGGCAAACAATTCAGCCACCTTGCCTTTTTGATTTTCGGGTAACAGCCCAAAAGAAATGGCAAGAGCATAGGCTGTCTGAGTTTCAGAAACCAATCGTCCGCTTGGAGTTACATATTCATGAATAAAAACTTTCTTGACATTGTCCGCCAATTGAGCGTATTTTTCCGAATCGGCTTTTTGCCCGATAATTGAAGCTATTTTAGAAACCAATCTGGTGGTATTGTAGAAGTAAGCGTTTGCAATCAATTCTTTGTCCGTCGTTGCACCAGGATAGTCGGATCTGTCCGAAGCAAATGCAAGCCAATCGCCGTAATGATAGCCTCCTGTCCAGAAATAATCATCTCCGGCACGTTCTCTCATATATTCAACCCATGCTTTCATGCTCTTATATTGCACTTCCAGAATGCGTTTGTCACCATAAACCTTATAGACAGTCCAGGGCAGAATAACGCAGACATCGCCCCAGGCAGTCGAGCCACCCTGTCCACCCAACACGTCCGGAATGACATGCGGAACTTTTCCATCGGGGAGCTGATCGGCTGCCACATCTTTCAACCATTTGGTGTAAAAAGCTGACACATCAAAATTGTAGGCGGCAGTCATGCTGAACACCTGAGCATCGCCGGTCCATCCAAGCCTTTCGTCGCGTTGCGGACAGTCGGTCGGAACATCCAGGAAATTGCCTTTTTGCCCCCATTGGATATTTTTTTGAAGCTTATTGATCAACGAATCGGAACAGCTAAACGTTCCCGTTGGTTTCATATCGGAATGAATGACAATGCCTATCACGTTTCGGAGTTCTGGAGTTCCGGGAAAACCTTCAAGCTTTACATAACGAAAACCATGAAAGGTAAAGTGCGGTTCAAAAGTTTCCTCTCCCTGACCTTTGAGGATGTAAATATCGGTTGATTTCGCAGAGCGGAGATTGTCGGTGTAAAAATTGCCGGCTTTATCCAGCACTTCGGCAAACTTAATCGTCACCTGGTCGCCTTTTTTGCCACTCACTTTTAAACGAACCCAACCAACCATATTTTGTCCCATATCCAAAACGGTTTCTCCTTTGGGTGTGGTAAAAATTCTGATCGGTTTAATTTCTTCAATCGCCTTTACAGGAACACCTTGCGGTGCAACCAACATGTCTTTGGAATGTTCGATGGGTAAAGCATTTGTCCATTTGCTGTCATCAAATCCGGCACTTAACCAGCCCTCTTTTTCAAGTCGGGCATCGTAGATTTCCCCGTCGTAGATGGAGGCCTGCAGAATTGGACCATCCGAAACTTTCCAATCTTTATCGGAAACAATTGTCTGACTCGTTCCATCGGTGTAATGAATAACCAGCTGCACCAGAAGAGCTTTTTTCTTTCCATATATATCCCGGTTTTTTTCCCAGGCAAGTCGGCCTTTATACCATCCTTCACCCAGGATAGCACCGATGGCATTCTTCTTTCCAAGCATGGCTGTCACATCGTAGGTTTGATATTGCAGACGCTTGTTAAAGGATGTCCAACCAGGTGTAAAAAGGTCGTTACCAACCTTCTTCCCATTCAGAAATAATTGATAAAGGCCCAGGGAGGTTACATAAACCCTTGCTGATTGAATGCTTTTTGATGCAACAAATTCCTTTCTCAAATACAAACATTGCCCGGCTATATCTTCTTTTGGCATGGCTATCCATTTTGCCGTCCAGGAAGAAGATTCCAACAAGCCCATTTCCCAATAAGCAGGTTGGCTCCAGGCTGTCGCCTTGTTTTTATTGTCCCAGACACGCACTTGCCAATAGGCCCGTTGCATAGATTTCAAAAGCGTTCCCTTATATTCGACATTAACCGATTGGGAGCCTTCAACTTTACCGGAAGACCATAAAACGGATTTTTTGCCTAAATCTTCTTTGGAGCCCGCAACACGGATCTCATAGGCTTTTTGCTGAACATTCGATTCCGTGGTAGAGATTTGCCAGCTAAATCGGGGCTGCCGAACATCTATGCCCACAGGATTGGTGTGATATTCACAAACTAAACTGGTAACATTTGTTTTTCCAAAAGCCAACGTACATAAGCTGAAAAGCAAAAGAATACCAAAGTAACGCAGATTGATTTTGATGTATTTCATGTTTTTTTAATTGGTTGTGTTTTCAGGTAGGCCACACGATATAATTGACCTACAGGTATATAAAAACAGCACAATACGCACCTCAAGGTGCTGGTATTTATCGTACAATAATACGATGTTTAAAACCTAAAAGACTTTGATAAGTGAAAAAACATCTTTAAAAACTGATCGAATACGCATCGTCTTCTGCAATCGGTAGGAGGCCTTTTTCAGATAAGTACCCGTTTGTATACACCAAAACCGTGTTTAATGGATTTTCCTGTTCGGAGAGAATCCATTAAACACGGCTCAAAAATTTCAGGAGACAGACTTTTTTAGTTCAGACGGGCATCTGTCAGTTTAAAGCGTCCCTTCAGCGTAGCTTCCGATGAATTGCCGACAAACAGTTCATAATCGCCGGTTTCATTGATGTATTGGAGTTCATTGTTATAAAATTTCAGATCTTCCGGAGTCAGTGTAAAAGTGACTGTCTGAGTTTCGCCTTTTTTCAGGAACACTTTTTTGAAGCCCTTCAGCTCTCTTACCGGACGTATCACACATCCAAACAAGTCACTGACATAAAGTTGTACAACCTCCTCGCCATCATAGTTTCCAGTGTTTTTCACGTCAACCGATACCTCCAGTTTTCCACCGTTAAGTTCCATTTTATCGGAAGAAAGCTGCAGCTTTCCTATATCGAATTTTGTGTAGCTCAGGCCGTAGCCAAATGCATACTTAGGGCTGTTTTTCAAATCAATGAAAGTAGACACATATCCTTTTTCGTCTTCGTTTCGGGTTGGTTTTCCGGTGCTGAAATGGTTGTAATAGAAAGGTATCTGACCTTCAGTGCGAGGAAACGACATGGGCAGTTTGCCTGCAGGATTGTAATCACCGAAAATCACATCGGCAATGGCATTTCCGGCTTCGGATCCCAACCACCAGGTATAGAGTATGGCAGGAACATTGTCAGCAGCCCAGTCGAAAACCATAGGACGTCCGGCATTCAAGAGCAAAACGATGGGTTTGCCTGTGGCAGAGACAGCTTTTAGCAACTCTTCCTGTACACCTGGCAGCTGGATGTTGCTTCTGCTTCTTGCTTCACCGCTCATATTGGAACTCTCTCCAAGCGACAGGACAACGACATCGGCATTTTTAGCAGCTTCAACGGCCTGGGCAAAACCAGACTTGTCGTTGTCGTTGACATTACATCCTTTTGCATACAGAATAGTGGCTTTTTTATTCAACTGATCCTTGATTCCATCAAATTGGGAAACCGTCGTAACAGCGTCATCGGCAAACGACACGGACCATGCACCTTTGTTGTCTGAGGTCGCTTTCATTAACGGCCCGATCAGAGCAATGGACTTCGTATCCTTAGAAAGCGGTAGTAAAGGATTGGCATTCACCGCTTCGTTTTTGAGCAACACAATGCTTCTTTTAGCAACCTCACGGGATATTGCCCGGTGTTCCTTGTTATTGGCCTGCTGCTTTTCGCGTTTTTCGTTACAGAAACGATAGGGATCATTAAAAAGGCCCAGTTCGTATTTTTTCAAAAGAATTCTTCTTGCAGCATCGTCGACCAAAGCCATAGGTACTTTACCCTCCTCAACCAGTTGTTTCAGATGGTTGATATAACAATGGCCTTCCATGTCCATGTCAGTACCGGCTGTGAGGGCTTTAAGAGCTGCATCATACGTATTCTCGCAATAGCCGTGTCGAACCATTTGGTTGATGCTACCCCAGTCACTCACGACAAAACCTTTGAAATTCCACTCTCCTTTCAATTTATCCCGCAAAATGTAAGTATGGGCAGAAGCAGGAATACCGTTGATATCACTGAACGAATTCATCAGTGTGGCAACCCCGGCTTCTACAGCAGCCTTAAAAGGCGGCAGATAGGTTTCGTTGAGCTGTCGCAGACTCATATCGACCGAGTTGTAGTCACGACCTCCAACAACAGCCCCATAAGCTGCAAAATGTTTGGCACAAGCCATTACGGCGTCCAGATTGCCTAATCCGTTTCCCTGGAAGCCCTTTACACGGGCCTTGGCCGCCAAACAGCCCAGGTAAGTATCTTCACCTGCACCTTCCAGCACACGTCCCCAACGGGGATCACGTGCAATATCGACCATGGGCGCAAAAGTCCAGTGAATACCATAGGCTGCAGCTTCCGTGGCGGCTATACGTGCGGACTTTTCAAGCAACGCCATGTCCCACGTAGCGGTTTCAGCCAATGGAATGGGAAATGTAGTACGAAATCCATGGATGACGTCAAGGCCAAAAAGTAAAGGAATATGAAGTCGTGACTGCATGGCTAAATCCTGGTATTTTCGGGTTTGATCCACACCGATAATGTTCAACATGGAGCCGACCTTGCCTTCCCGGATCTGTTTTTCCTTGTCACCCATAGGATTGACATTTCCGGTTGCAAGCCGGTCACCGGTATATTGATTGAGCTGCCCGATTTTTTCCTCCAGAGTCATCTTGGAAAGCAGGTCATTGACAAATTTTTCAGCATCCTGACAAAAAGAAGCTGTTGAAAATAGCAAAAGGACGAGTGAAAAAAGACATTTTTTCATGCGATAAGATTTTGGTTGTATTTGTATTGGTAATGTTTTCGTTTTCAATAAAAGAATCACTGTTGTGCCGGTTTTTTATCAGGAGCATTTGCTTTTATAGCTTCCCTGGCATTGATATACTTACCCAGATCTCTCATGGATATCACTTTATAATGATGGTCATACAGATACTGAAGGTGCTCTTTGAACACTTGCAACGAAGTGTTTACCCAAGGATGTTCTACATCGGGCACTCCATGAATGGTCAGGACTACAATCCTACCATTTCCGGCTTCATTAAATGCTGCCCGGATCTTTTCCTTATTATTGGCAGTCATGCTCCAGCTTGGTATAAGAAGCGGAGAATCCTTTAGAGGTTCATAAGCCCTGTCTCCTCCAATACGGGCAAACTGATAGCCTTTCTCTTTAAGAATATCCAGAACGGTCTGATTAAAGCCATAACCGGGATAGGCAAATGAAACAGGTTTGGAAATTTTCGCCGAGCCACACTTTTTCTCAATATAGTCCAGCTGTCCTCTGACCTCTTCTGGTTTTAACTTTGGCAGATTCGGATGATTTTTTGTATGATTGGCTATTTCAAATCCCTTATCATGAAGCTCCTTTATTTGCCGCCAGTTCATGTATTTGCTGCTATCATCGGAACTTGGCGGAAATTCACAGACGAAAAAGGTGCCACCAAATCCATAGTGTTTTAACAAAGGGGCGACATTGGAATAATGGCTTGCCGTTGCATCGTCGAATGACAATACCACCAGTCTATCGGGAATTTTGTTTCTTAGTATCTTTGCATTGCCGCAAAAGCCAACTAAAACCATCAAGAAAAGAAGGACAAGCTTTTTCATATTCACGCATTAAAGATAATTCAAGACACCGGCTTCTTTCAAACCTTTCTTTTATTTGCCTACTATTACAGTAAGACAGTTTAGCATCAAAACCGGACAGTCTATTTGTGCTTTTTTACATCATTTAACACAATCAACTCCTAGCCGTATGTTCGGACTAAAGCTCCATATCCTGAGGGATGTTCACCTTATCCTTTAACCTCAAGTCACGGGAAGAAGCTCCAACAACAATCTCATAGAGTCCTTTCGAGACAACAAACCGTTTCGAATGAATATCGTAATAGGCAAAAGAAGAACTGTCAAGTTTTACTGAGACCTGTCTGGCTTCACCGGCTTTCAAAAAAACTTTCACAAAACCTTTCAATTCTTTTTCCGGACGTTCCACTTTACTATCCAAAGCGCCGACATAAACCTGAGCCGCCTCGGCTCCATCGCGTGTCCCGGTATTCTTTAGCATAAAGCTGACGGTGTATTCCGTTTTGCCATTTATTTGACTGGGAATGATCTTCAGTCCACTATATGCAAAGGTTGTATAAGACAATCCAAAACCAAACGGAAATTGGGGTTCCACTTTTTTGGTATCGTAATAACGGTAACCTACCAAAAGGCCCTCTTTGTAATAAATGTCTTTGCTCCCTTCGGCCGAGTAATAGCTGTTAAAAACCGGATTGTCTTCCCATCGTTTTTCAAAAGAAGCAGTGAGCTTTCCACTGGGGTTTACCTTGCCAAAAAGTATTTCTGCGATGGCCGTTCCTCCTTCCTGACCTGGATACCAGGCATGCAACACGCCTTTCACCTTCGGGAGCCATGGTTGCATGTCCACGTTTCCTCCTGAATTAATCACCACAATGGTATTTGGATTGACCTTGGCTATTTCCTCAATCAGACTGTCCTGCCCCAAAGGCAAGGAAAAAGTCCGGTCTCCTCCTTCAAATTCCGTTTGGCTATCAAAACCGACACAAACAACAGCAACATCTGCCGCCTTCGCCAAATTGATCGCTCGTTCGTATTCGGAGTTCGAATAGCCCCATCCGAAATTGATTTCAGTGTCCGCTTTGCCATTGATCAAATCCAGTCTGACAGTATATTCCTTGCCTTTTTCCAGATGAAGCGACAATCTTGCCACCGGTTCATCCCTGCTTCTCCAACTATAAATAACCTGGTTGTCGTTCAAGCATAAGCGGTAACGGCTATTAGCTTTAACAAACAGCTCATACAAACCCGTTCGATCGGGTTTTATAACACCTGTCCACCGAACGGAAAACTTCTCGACAGGGAAGCCTGATTTTTTTTCGACTTCCTTTTTCCAATTGAAATCCGCCTTTGTATCGATTCTATTGAAAACCGCTTTTCCTGCACAATTCGGATTATCGAAATAATCCATCTTAAGCCCTTTTATCTGAGACCCCGGCTCTGTATAAAAGATCGATTGGGCAGCCAGTTCAGGGATGGATGTCTCAGCCGAAGAATACCTGACGTCAACATCCTTTCCCACTATATTTTGTATTCCTTTAAGAGTGGTGACTAAATGAAAAGGAGTGGTTATCGAACTGCCTCCCCCTGCAACGTTCTTATTGGCATTGGGCCCGATGACCGCTATGCTTTTTATTTTGCCTTTCGATAAAGGAAGCAGCCCTTCCTGATTCTTAAGAAGAACCATGCCTTCCCGAGCCACCGTCAATGCGACAGCAGCATTTCTGGGATTATCCAATGGTATACTTTTATCCTGTTGAGGCCTATCGTAAAAACCAAAGCGAAAAATCATTCTTAGAATACGGCGAACTTTGTCATCAATGATCTTCTCGGATATCAGTCCTTTGTCTATTGCCGGGAGCAATGTCTGTCTGTTCATACATGCAGCTGTAGGCATTTCAAGATCCAGACCTGCTTTTGCTGCGGCAACACCATCATAAGTTGCTACCCAATCAGACATCAGAAGCCCGTCAAAACCCCAAAGTCCTTTTAATATTTCATTATTCAGATGGTTGTTTTGAGTCGAATGTTCTCCATTTACAAGATTATAGGAATCCATGACACTTCCGACCTTTCCTTCTTTAACGGCGGCTTTGAAAGCAGGAAGGTATATTTCCTGCAATGTCCGTTCGTCCATATTGGAACTGGTTCCGTTTCTGTCCCATTCCTGATTATTGCCTACAAAGTGTTTGACGCACCCCACTACATTCTGGCTCTGCAACCCTTTTATAAAAGTGGCCGCCATCTTCCCCGAAAGAAAAGGATCTTCTCCCAGGTATTCAAAATTCCGTCCATTCATCGGCGCACGGTAAATGTTAACGCCGGGTCCGAGAAGAATATGAACTCCGCGGGCACGGCCATCTTTTCCAAAAGCCTGTCCCAAAACATTTGCCAGACTAAGGTTCCAGGTCGAAGCCAACAACATGGTCGTAGGATAAGCCGTCGATTTCCCAAAGTTACAAATCCCGGCAGGGCCGTTAGACATGACTATTCGCGGTAACCCCAACCGAGGAATCGCCCGGATGTAAAACACATCTTCTCCTCCTATATAATCGATTTTCTCATCGAGGGTCATTCTGGACAATAAATCCTGAACACGCTGTTCTACAGGAGCATTGACATTTTTATAGGTTTGTGGATACACAGAATTTGAAAAAAAGACACAAGTCAGAAAAAGCAGAAAGTGGAATCTCATTATCAACTAGATTTAAGAATCATTAAAACCGACGCTGTTCCCGGGACTTCATGCCCCAGGAATACAGATAGCGCAGCTCCTTTGAATGGTTATTTTAGTAATGGATTGGTATTTAATAAAAGCTGTATCTTTTCTACATTATTATCCTGTACGGCACATTTATCATCGATAGCCATACAGGCTGCAATTGCTGCAGATTGTCCCAATACCATAAATACCGGTTCCATTCGAATGGAGCCAAAAGCAATATGGCTGGCCGACAGACAAACCGGCACAAGAAGATTTTGACATTCTCCGCGTTTAGGAGTGATGGAACGATAAGAAATGGGGTATGGAGGAAAGCCTCCGATTTCAACGTTTCCTTCGTTCTTGGCCATACCGTTTACAACAATACGCTGGATATTGTGTGAATCCATGGTATAGGCCGCCATCCCAATCTTGTCTGTTACAATCTCTTTACCTGTACAATTTTTTTCGGTCATTACATATTCCCCAATCATTCGACGGGCTTCGCGAATATAGAGCTGAGGAGTAAAATTCCCATATTGTGTAAACTCATCTTTGGGATAGCCCCATTTAAGCATCTGATTTCTCAATGTTTCGGGCACCCGTTGATTATGACCGACAAAATAAAGCAGGCCCTTTGTGTAATCGGTGTGAGCATCAATAATTTTTTGACGTTCTGCATAGGAAGCATCGGGATAGTCCCAGTTCATACCTATCATATCTGTTGAAAAACCGTTTTTGTTGTTGATGTCGGTTTTGTGGTTGGGCATAAGGCTCCAAATAAAATAGTCGCCCAACGACGTTTTACCCGTTTTTGTCATGAGGCGAAGCAACAGCTCATACTTGGAAGGATCGTAGTTGGCTGGCTTGGTGATGGGTATCAGATTGGCAGGATCATCGGTCAGGCAGATTCTGTAGTTATAGGCCTGGACTTTCTTGTCTCCGCTGCCCTGGGCGGCCAGTTTTTCACTGGATATACCCCATAACAATCCACTTTTAGGGTCTCCGGCTATTTTGTACGGGTCAATTCCATCAGGAAGCTGATGTCCGTTCATCAGTTGTACACCATCGTAAGTTTCTCCATAAACCGAGTTGGCCTCGCGTCCAGCCGTATAAGAAACCTTTGCCTGAGCCATCAGGTCTCCTTCATAGGAACAATCGATGAACATACTGGCTGAGATACGCTGTTTGGCGACTTTCGAAGGTCTTTTACTATCTTCCAAGGTGATTGATTTTATCAATGCTCCATCCTTGGTCACACTGTTCAGGCGTTTGTTATAAAGGATAGGGATATTGGCTTCCGCTATATAATCGTTATAAACCTTTGTTGCAGCCTTCGGTTCAAATTGCCAGGCCTCGGTGGTACCGTAATAGGCGCCCAAACGGCAATAGAAATCGTGTGCCAGACCTGTAATGGCGCTCTTGTTGCCAATATCGGTTTGTCCCAGGCCTCCGGTTGAAAGTCCACCCATGTGATTGTCAGGATTGATGACAACAACCGTTTTTCCGAGCTTGATGGCAGAATACGCAGCAATAATACCAGCGGAGGTTCCACCGTAAATACAAACATCTACGTTTTTTACGTTTATTTCATCTGCAACAGAGGTTGAATTAACGCATGAAAAAAGAAGAGCAATAAATAAAAAACAGAGATTACGCTTTATCATAATAAATGGTGATATAGTGATCAGTGATTGATTAAATTATTGGCTGGACAAAACGATGTCCAGCCAATAAAAAGATAGAATTAATATCCTCCTGGATTCTGGGTCATATTCGGATTGATCAAAATATCCTTGGAAGGAATCGGCCAAAGATATTCTTTGTTTGCATCAAACGAACGTATAGCCAACAACTTGATCAGGCCCTTATTATACATGGAAGTAAAATCTGGCAATCCATCTTCATCGATAGATGGAACTTCCGGGAAAAACCACAACCCCGTCTTAATGATTTTCGTCCTTAGATCTGCAGGATCCAACATACCATAGGATGGCTTAGTCAGGGCTTTTTCTGCCAGTCTCCAACGGATCAGATCCATATACCGAAGGCCTTCGTTGGCCAATTCCACACGACGCTCTGTTCTCAAAATTTTTCTCAGTGCAGTCTGATCGGTTGTTGTAACGGAAGGATACGCAGAGGTCTGGGTATAAGTCACGCCGTAAGCGCGGGCACGAACTTTGTTTATAGCATCCAGTACGGTTTGATCGATCTCCTTGAGTTCAATCTTTGCTTCGGCATACATCAACAGAACATCGGCATAACGGACAATAATCTTATCCGGATCGACCTTGTTTCCGGAAGTCAACCAGGAATCGTCGATTCCCTTTTTAAACATGATTCCATCGTATGAAGCATATTGGTTTACACCTCTGCTATCGTTGTTTGTTACATATTTGCCCGTATTGAAATTGTAGCATTTCAGAGAGTCCGGATGGGGCTGATACATATAGCCCAAATGTCTTGTTTGAAATTCTACAATAGTAGCCGTACAACGAGGATCCCGGTTCTTGAAAGGTTCACGCGGGTTGAACAAAGGGGATTCGTCTATAGGCAAACCGTCCGTGCACAAAAAGCTGCAGAATAATTCCCAACTGGGATTGTTGCCTGCATAACATCCAGGGTTTCTGGTCATCCAGTCACCGGCATTGTCAAGATACGGCGATCCTCCTTTTCCCAGGCAACTGCCAAATTCAACGGAACGTGGAATGACAAAGATGCTTTCAACGGAATTTTTAGTCGTAAGAGCAAACAGCTTTGCAAAATCAGGATATAGCTGATATACTTTCAGATCCATACAATTCTGAGCAGCATCACGAGCTACCGCATAATCCCCCATATATAATGCAATACGGGCTTTCATTGCATAAGCTGCACCTTTGGTGGCACGTTGAGTCTCGGTACTGCCATAACTGGTAGGCAAAAACATGGCAGCTGAATCGTAATCAGCATAGATATGCTTCAATACCGTGGCTTTGGGCGTTCTCGAAAGTGCACTGGCGATGGCAAGATCCGGAACTCCTTCCGTATATACAACGTCTCCAAAATGTGAAATCAAGTCAGCATATTGAGAAGCCCTGATAAATTTGGCTTCAGCAATGTATTTACTTAAGCTGGCTTCAGGAATCGATTTTGCCGCTTTATCAATGTTAGCCAACAAGCTGTTTACTCGTCCAATGGCCTTATAGGCATTCTTCCAACGAGTTTCAACCATGCTTGATTCACTGTTTATCGTTCCATTCGTAATTTCGTTTGTATTACTTCTGGACTGGAAATTATCGGAATAAGACTCTGAATCTTTCGGCCAAAAAGCCTCTCTGTATAAATCATTCAAAGACATTACAACTTCGCTCTCATCTTCATACCAGTTGGCATTTGATCCCGTAGATAGAGGATTCAGGTCCAATTCGCTACACGAAGATAGAGATATAGCGCATACTGATAATATATATACAATTCTTTTCATAACCATTAAAATTTAATAGATGCACCAAAAACATAAGAGGTTGTGATCGGGTAATTTGCTCCGGTATTTTCCGGATCCCATCCTTTAGGATATTTACTGATCGTCAAGAAATCATTCATGCTAAATGACAAACGAATCCCCTGTATGTTTAACTTGCTAACAACTGATTTTGGAAGAGAATAGCCAAAAGTCATATTCTTCAGTCGCAAATAAGATCCATCAAACATCCAAAAATCAGACATGACATAATTGTTTGTGTTTCCAGTCTTTGAAATCCGGGGATATTTAGCCTTCAGATTTTGCTCGTCCGTATTGTATTTACTCCAGTATTTTCCATCAATAAGAGCAGGTACGTTACCCCACTGACCTGTGTTCAGGAAAGGTTCGACCATTTCAGCAGTATAAATGGAATTTTGCTTTCCGACACCCTGAAAAGCCAGGCTGAAATCAAAAGCCTTATAATCCAATCCGATAGTACCACCATACATGTAGCGAGGCAAAGATCCGCCCAGAAGCGTCTTATCGTACGCACTGATGGTTCCATCGGGCACACCGTCAGGTCCACTGATATCCTTGTATTTAATATCGCCAGGCTTTACGCTTGTACTTGTTTTGGGGGAGTTGGCAACATCCTCCTGAGTTTGATAAATGCCGTCGGACTGATAGCCGTACCATTCATTATACTCACTTCCTTCCGTTTTGATCTGGTCTCCCAGGAATTGTGTTCCCTTGAGGTCTCCCATCACGGATTTGAAATCGGAGAGATTGACAGAAATGCTATAACCCAGATCGTTAATCTTGTCGTTCCAGGTTAAACTGGTTTCCCAACCGTTCGTACGCATCTTTCCTGCATTTTGCGATGGGTTATCAAATCCCATATATTCAGGAATTTGCAAGGTCAACAACATGTCTCTGGTTGACTTTTTATAATATTCTCCCGTAAACCGGAGTTTGTTATTGAGGAAATTGGCATCAACACCAAGGTTGTACGACTCCGTCGTTTCCCAGGATATATTTTGTATGGCATATTGGATCTGTGCAGCAGACTGTTCCGATACAACGGTTGTTCCCTGATAGAACAAGGCGTTAAGAAATGACAGGTTGGCCTGATAGGGATAATTTCCGATTCTTTCATTACCCAATGTACCCCATGATGCACGAAGCTTTAAGTAGGATATTGCAGCATTATCTTTCAGAAACGGTTCTTCCGACAATACCCAACCGGCAGAAAAGGAAGGGAATGTTCCCCAACGGCAATCCTTATAGAAACGGGAAGATCCATCACGACGAATGTTCGCTTGCAAAAGGTACTTGTTATCGTAATTGTACATTATACGACCAAAATAGGAACGGTAAGCATTTTCCGTAGCACTGCCGCTATTGTCGCGTAATGTAAGAGGACCCATATCAAGATAAGGATAAGCGGTCAATAAATACTCATCCCTGGAAGCTCCAAGATATTCATAGAAGGCATGGTAGTTTTCATATCCAGCCATGGCATTCAGACTGTGCTTACCAAATGTCTTTGCATAATTGGCGATTAATTGGGATGTAACGTTGTAATTGTCATTTCTAGTCTCAGACAGGGCTGTTGTGAAATGTCCTGACAGATAGCCCATTAAACGGGTTGCATCTTCCGAAGCATAATAAGGTACTGCCTTATTGAAGAGTTTGCTTTTATCAAACTCCAGAGATGGGGCAATGACTGCTGAAAGTTTGAACCCTGAAAAAGGAGTAAAATCAATGGAAGCTTTTCCACCGACTCTGGTTACCCAGGATTTGTTAAAACCACCTGCTACAAATTTTCCATAAATATTATCACCGGACTTGCCTTCAGCCAATCCACCGTTTGCCCAGATGGCAGCATAAATGGGAGGAGATGTCAGCATCTGATAGATCGGATCGGTTGCAGGGTTATTGTTATAGGTATTAATACCGTTGAAATTGATCGTAGCCGACAGCATCTTGTTGATGGTAATATCATTGTTCAACCTGACGGAATAGCGTTCATAGCTCTTATTGTCAAAAAGGCCGTCGGTCTTGTCATAGCCGATGGATGCATTGGTCCGGACATTCTTGGTGCTTCCGGAGATGCTTAACTGATGACTTTCGCGAGGCGCATAATCTTTCATGATCAAACCAATCCAATCGGTATCCGGATATTTGTCAGGATCCTCAGCATTGAGCGTAGCATAATTATCAACCACATCTTTAGCATAAAGAGGGTACTCATTGGAGTTATTTCCACTATCGTTCCAGCTAGCTTCGTTTGCAAATTGCATGAAGCGAACGGCACTGGCTGTGGCAGGAGTCTGGATCGGTTTTTCCATACCATATTCCATATTGTAGTTAATGCTCAATTCGCCCGACTTAGCATGCTTGGTGGTAACCAAAATAACTCCGGCAGCGGCACGTGATCCATAGATAGAGGCGGAAGCTGCATCTTTCAAAACAGAAATGTTTTCTACGTCATTGGGATTTACATCGCTTAATCCTGCAGCTGGTACACCATCGATAATAACCAATGGATTGTTTTCTCCAATAGTCGTAACACCACGAACCCTTATTGTTGCACCTGAACCTGGGGCATTGCCACTTCGGGTCACCATAACACCAGCCACAGCTCCTTGCAGTGCCTGGGACACCTGAGTCGTTTTCCTGTTGGCAATCATATCTCCTTGAATTGCTCCAACAGAACCGGTTAAATCAACCTTCTTTACGGTTCCATATCCAATGGCTACCACTTCGTTCAACTCGTTGACGGTTTCAGCCATTCTGACGTTTATTTGAGATTGATTGCCAACCTTAACCTCTTGACTGCCCATTCCCAAGAACTTAAACACCAACGTTTCGTTGGGTGATATTTTGGAGAAAGAGTAGCTACCGTTCATATCGGTTGTGGTTCCGGATGTTGAACCCATAATCAACACAGACACACCGGGCAATGGCTGGCCCTGATCGTCCGTTACAACGCCGGAAATTCGATTATCGCCTCTTGACTGGGATTCAGAAGGCAATGACTTCGGTTTAAGCACGATATGCTTACCTACAATTTCATAACGTATCGAGGTTTTTCCAAACAAGCTCGTTAAAACGGAAGGCAAGGATCCGTTTTTTACGGAAATAGTAATATTTTGATTGACGTCAATGGTGTTGTCATACATAAAAGTATAATCACTCTGTCTCTCTATGGCAGAAAGGCATGAACTTAACGGAGCATTTTTTATTGCCAGGTTAATCTTTGACGTTTGCGCATTGATGGTTCCTATAATCGACAAGAATGCAATTATAAAAACAAGCTTTTTTCTCATGTGATCAGATTTAATTGGTTAAAAATAAAAGTAAGAATATCCGTATACTCTTTACTTTCAATATATTGATCGATATCGTAACAGAAGTAGAAAAAGAAAGTCTGTTACACTCTTTTTATCCAAAATAGATATGCACTCATACTTAAAAAGAATAAAAAAGAGATGTTGTTTTTAATTTTATGTATATATTTGCCGAAATAATGACAATAGCTTATCATTCCTTTTGCCTGAATGGGTTTAAGGATACGATGTTCGATGCTAATTGTTCTTTCGGAGCATAAAGAATGGCCGTTCTTTATGCTCTTTTTTTATTTCAAGGCCTGAACTTTACGCTCACCTCCTCTCCTCGAATGGTATATTTTATTGGGGTTATCATATTTATAAGTTGTAGAGTTTCGGTTAAAGATTCTGTTTTAAGGATCAGCCAATAACGTTTATTCTGAGGCATATTGACAGCAGAGATGGTCACGCCATACCATCTATTAAGTTTTTCAAACATTTGCTCCGACGTCACGCCATCAAACCGGATTTGATTGTTGGTCCATATACTTTCATTGACTGCATCGCAATCCGAAACAGAACATAAAAGATTCGCCTTATTTACATTCACTTTTTGATTGGGATGCAACAACGCCAGCTGGCTGTTATCTGTGGCAGACTCAACACTGACGGAACCTCTTACCAACGAGACTTCTATAAAAGACTCCTTCGGATAGGCACTTACATCAAAAGCCGTTCCCAGGACTTTGACATCGACCTGCCCCGATTTCACAATAAAAGGATGACTGGGATTTTTTACCACATCAAAAAAGGCTTCACCCTTAAGCCTGACAACACGAGATTTTCTGCCATAATCGCTGGCATAGATAATTTCAGATTCCGAATTGAGCCAAACCTTTGTTCCGTCGGGCAACAAGATGTGCGTTTTTTGACCGGACGGCGCTTCTACGGATGTATAGGATTGTCGGGAAGGGAAATGATTTAACAGGACAAACGAGATGAATGCTCCTATCAAGAGTGCGACAGATGCAGCAACAAGTCCTGTCTGAAACAGGTATTGTTTTGAATACGATGGCGGAACAAATTCGTTATCAAGATTTTCTATGCGATCCTGAATATTGCTCCAGACTTTTGATTTTGAAAGAACGGCATCGTTTTCCTTTACGTCATGATCGCAATCCCACTGATGCGCCATCTTCCGGAAAACATTTTCATTTTCTGAAGAAGCCTGACGCCACTCAATCAAGGATTGTACCTCCTCAGGGGTACATTTTTCATCTAAGAATTTCGTTATCAGGTCTAAAGGCGTTTCCATTCCATTTTGTATCAAGTTCAGAGGTAAAAGAATGATGTCTCCGTTTCCCTTGTCTTTAATTATAGACACACAGACATCCAAAAACCCTTAAAAGAATTTCGAAAAAATCCACAGAATCTTATATTCAATTCAACTAAGATCATAATTGGATAAAAAATAATCACGAATTTTCCGATGGGCTATACTCATCTGAGACTCCACCGTTTTGACCGATATATGCAAAAGTTCGGCGATCTGATTGTAAGTAAGCCGGTTTTTTTGTTTCAGCTCGAAGATTTCACGGCACTTCTCAGGCAACAGATCCACCGCTTTTTGCAACTGCGGCACCAGCTTGTCATAATCCAGAATATCTTGTCCTTGCATTTGTTGCAGGCTGTCTTGCGCCCATAACTCCAACAGCGACGTTTGCCGCTGTTTGTCACGGAGATAGTTTAATGCACGGTTCCTGGCCGCAGAAAAAAGATAGGCTTTTATATATTCAATTTGCTGATGTTCACGATTCTCCCAAAGCGTCACAAAAATGTCTTCTACAATTTCCTCTATAGCTTGGGTATCTCGCGTGTAGTATTCCAGTGATCGGCATAAAGGTTCATAATAACGATCAAATAACTCACGAAACGTTTGGGGTGTGATCACAAAGAAAAGTGCACGTTCCATAGTTTGGATTAGGTTACGCTACAAAAATAGATATAAATTCCAAAAACCAAGACATTCTATTACAATTTAATCCCTGCCACCATAGCGGTGTCTATCGTATCTCTTTATTATTCCACGACTATAGGCAGAAAGTTCTTAATAATCAAGATTAAAATTCTTCAACAACATGTTTTCCATCCATCCAATTCAACATGTTCAGGACAAGATAATTCCAGTTTTGGAATCCTGGATTGAGTATTGGAGCACCATTCTCGGGTTGATAGTATTCATGGAGTACACCTGTCTTTTCAAAGTCACGCCCGAACATCACAATAGTCTTGGTTGCCAACTCTCTGGCTTCTTTTTTGAAGCCATATTTAACCAATCCCCTCCATGTCATATAATTGGATATGCCCCAAATTGGGCCCAACCAGGAGGAAGGATTGCTACTGGCTTTCACATTATACATTTTTTCCAATTTGGAGAGCGTTCTCACTCCATATGGAGCATTAAATGTTTTGGTGTTGTTGTAATGTTCCAAAACCATACGTTTGGCTTGTTCCGGAGTGGCAATATCGGCCCACATGGCCAGGAATCCAGACCAAACATCGATTCGTTGTATAAGGCAATCCCAGTCACGGGGAGCGCCACTATGAAAAAAAGCTTTGGGATCGATCGGCTTGAGATTGAGATCCACGCTGTAAAAGAAACCATCCCTCTCGTCCCAGCAATGTTCCTGAATGGCTTCCTTTAATTTTTGAGCATCCCTTTCATAATCTTTTTGAATTTCCATTAAGTCCAACCTCTCGGCCAAATAGCTGGCTGCTTTTAGTTCCTTATACATTAAACAGTTGAGGAAAATGGAAGCAGAACTTCTGTCCGGACGGTAATAGGTGCACGGATCATTATCAACGCCAATCATCACGTCGTTTTGCCAAAAGTAAAGGCCTGTAGCCTTACTGTAATAACGAGTCTTATACCCTCCTATGAAATATTGCAAATTGGCAAACTTATCACGCAGCCATTCGGCATTTCCGTTGTCTTCTTTTACGAGAAAAGCTGCATGTTGAGCAAGGCATGGTTTATGCATGTTTACCTCATTGATGTTTTCAGGTTTTGAAGACCGGACGCCCAATTTCCGGTCTATTGTAATGGGCATCCACCCATCACTGTGGCAATAGGATAAAAAGTTCAAAATACAGCCCTGTTCGTAAACCCTTGCTTCTTTTTTATCTTTTTCTGTGCCTTTATCTAAAAGAATCTGTCGCAAAGCAATATCGCTGAGCCATGAATCCCAGTCCCACAAAGCATCGGCATAACTGTTGCTCCCTGGAGTTATAAAAGGAAAGGCAAAAGCATCCCCTGCTTCACGATACATTTTCTTATAATCCTTGTATATATTTTCCTTTATTATTTGATTGTATTCCTTGTAGTTCATATTCGTCTGACCTTTCAGAAGCGAACCCGGAGCAACTATAAATAACGCGACAACACCAAGCAATGTCTTTTTCATGATCTTTGATTCCATTAATAATTCTGTCTTTAATGTATTGTAAGAAAGGTATTCTATAAAGTTCTTCCCAATAATCTTATTTCTGATTCTCCTTTATTGCTGCATTAATGACAATATACATTTGTTGCGCAATACTTTTCATTCCGTAATCTCCCGGATGGAGGCCTATTCCTGCCACTTTCCACCCGCTCTTATCGCCAGCGTAGTTTAATTCATCAACAGCATAATTCTGAGCATCCATCAGTCGCAAATGCGATAAATCCACCAAATAGCTATTTGTTGTCAATGCTACTTGCTCCATGATTTCATTTTTTTTCAAATTCGGGAAAAAAGGCGTTGTACAAAGAATCAAGGGGTTCCTGTCTTTTTTAAAGCAGTTGATCAAATCCACATATTTCTGTTGAAACAATAGAGGAGTATTTTCTTCATTAAAACTGGCATTTTCACCTAACTGAAAAATAACAAGATCGGGCTTAAAGCCTACCAGATAATCTATTGTTGTAAAGTCAAAAGAGGGGAACTCCCTTTCAAATTTCACCAAGGATGCTTCTCTTAGGCAAATCTTACGATTCGGAAGCAAGGCTTCCATTTTCTTAAAAAGCAAGTGTACATAATCCTTATCTTCCGTTGTTGCTGCCATACCGCCATCATGCGCAGTCCAACCAATCTCCTCTGCTTTTCCATGACGGGCTATGCTGTTGCCAAGTACTAAAATCTTGTAAACTTTCCCTTTGTTCGGGCTAACCAGTTCATAGTATTTGTTTGTTTTAACTCTGTTCATGGGGCTTAACAGGTTATCGGAAACCTGCCCCTTCTTTGTCTCGTTTGACGCTTGCGGATATGCTTCGATACTAAAGGCCACAAGCATAAATAGACAGAATAGTGTGTTTTTCATTATAAAATATGTTTAGTCAATATGTTCTTAACTTCTGGGCTGTCCCCCACTTTCCTGCTGTCAGTTAAAACGGAGGATTTCCTTTGAAATCATCAGAAAGCGGTTAAGGGGTTGAACTATTAGAAGGACCATTCATCGCTTAGATAAACACTTGCCCGGAATCTTGCAGAAATGAGCACCATCATTTCGCGGTAAAATTACACAAAAATCCGAACGCCTTCTTAGTCCTTTAAAGGAATTTTAATAAAAGCCCTCATTTTTGGCCTTTAAACACGATGAACAAGGGGCTCTGGACTATACTCTCTACGCATCAACCCTATTTTGGCCCCTCCGTCGGCAATCTTGCAAATAGTACAGAAATAAAAAGCAGGATTATGATCCAATATATTTTTTTTCATATCTTTATAGCACTAAAACAATTGGATGTTTACTACATTTATTTCGGATTTGGTCTTGTAAACAATCTGTCCTTTTTTATACAGATTGTCCTTTCGTTTATCCTCGAATGATCTTTTGAGGATTATTTCTGTTTTATATTATTAATAGTGTCAATCACTCGCATCGTGTGAGGGTATTACTGTACCCTTTCGTACGTGATGTGGTAAAAAACAAAAATCATGAATAACGAAAATAAATCAATTCACGAATTTGACTTTCAATTAATCTGCGAATATTTTTCAAGCGTAGAACGGCAGGGCCCCGGCAGCCCTGAAGTCACCATGAAGGCGTTGAGCTTTATAGACCATCTCACCGACCAATCCCACATAGCCGACATTGGCTGCGGAACAGGCGGTCAGACCATGGTGCTGGCACAGCATGCACCTGGATATATTACAGGGATCGACCTGTTTCCTGAATTTATCGACCAGTTCAACGGTAATGCCGGCAAACTGGGTATTCAGAACAGAGTAACAGGCATCGTTGGTTCAATGGACAACCTTCCATTTCGACAGGAAGAATTCGATTTAATCTGGTCGGAAGGAGCAATCTATAATATCGGTTTCAAACGAGGTCTGAAGGAATGGCGAAATTATTTGAAACAGGGAGGATATATAGCTGTCACGGAAGCATCATGGTTTACCGAAAAACGACCTGCTGAGATCGATAAGTTTTGGCTGGATGCCTATGCCGAGATAGATACGATTCCAAACAAAGTGGCTCAGATGCAGGCAGCCGGATATATCCCTGTTGCCACATTTATTCTACCGGAAAACTGTTGGATGGAACATTTCTATGCTCTACAAATTCCAGCACAAGATGCCTTCCTGAAGAAATATGCAGGCAACAAGACCGCCGAAGAATTAGTTGCAAACCAACGGCATGAAGCAGCCCTATACAACAAATACAAAGCCTATTATGGCTATGCATTCTATATCGGAAAGAAGATTTAATTGATTCAGACAGAAGAATTGTCCCTGTTTATCGGGGGCAATTCTTTGCTTTTATAAAATTTGAAAATATAGCAAGAGAAGAAGGGATAAAACCTATTTTGACATCATCTTACCTTTGATTAAACAATAAACCAAACGAAAGAACAAAGCCACAACAGATAAAAAAAGATTAAAAAAGGAACGCTCTTCATGACAGCATTCTTACAAATTTCCAGGCTGCAATGCTCTTCAAGAAATAAAAATCATGAAAAAAGTCGCTGAGACTTAGGACTATTAAGGTATAAATATAACATACTTATTCAATGTAAACTCATGCAGGAACTGCCTATTTCCAAATTATTGTCCAATCGCTTCCAAATAAGCAATTCTCAGAAGTTCAAAAAGTCACACCATTTTGTTCGTTGCTAAAAAACACCTTGGTGATTGAAGTGAATCACCAAGGTTGTTTGCTTGAATCACCTTGGTGATTTGATGCATTCACCATGGTGTTTTTTTTGCCGTTCATCACCGGCTTTTTACGCGAAACTAATGAATAAATATACAATCATAATCTATTAAAAATCGAGCCTTAAGAACGAGAACCAGAACGAAAATAAAAACAGAAAGCCCCGTCACATAGCTGTAACGGGGCTTCTATCTAAAAAGGGCGACTACCTACTCTCCCACTTGCGCAGTACCATCGGCGTGGTTGGGCTTAACTTCTCTGTTCGGAATGGGAAGAGGTG
>Ga0183099_1000419_pt1 | contig 31882 bp, 23 predicted proteins | sample Biomet1_FD_127788 | JGI IMG/M metagenome (GOLD analysis project Ga0183099, IMG submission 127788) | Microbial communities from bioreactor (seeded with anoxic lake sediment) at LBNL, California, USA - Biofuel metagenome 1 | ecosystem: Engineered > Bioreactor > Anaerobic > Unclassified ...
TAGTAGTCAGGATATCTCCCTTGTCTTTAGCTCCTCTTACTAAAACGTGACCAGCATCTTCAAGATGAAAGAAATTCAGGCAAAGCTTATACTGACTGATAATACTATCGAATAAACCATCAAGAGTTGCTGCACCAACGAGAAGAAGTGCCATCTTCTTGATGTTGAAAGTATCACGAATAGGATTATGGCAACGGTCGATTACAGCTTTTAGTTGGGCACTTAGCCCATAGAAATATACAGAAGAAGCAATAACAAGCATATCTGCTTGTTTCATTTTCTCATAGATACCAATCATGTCGTCCTTCTGTACACACGTATTGTTCTCACTCTTGAAACAAGCATTACAACTCATACCTTGATAGGCTGGTATCTTAAAGTATTGGAACGAATCAAAGACAGGCTGCTTGAAGTCTCCAACTATGGTAGTGGCTGATGCTTATTTTTCAAAGGCAACTTTCACCCAAGGGCTTGATTCAGTGGGATTTCATCTTATAAGCAGACTTCGTGACGATGCAAACCTGATGTACATCCATGACGGACAACCGACAGGGAAGAAAGGTCGGCCAAAAGTTTACGGAGATAAAATTGACTTCAACAATCTTGACTACACTAAAATTCAAGAGATTCAAACAAGTAATGAAGATGGTAAACTGTATCGTGATGCAAAGCAGTTTAAAGGACTCTATCATTCTCAGGCAAGAGACATAAGAAGATTGGATTTTGCTTTCAACACATCATTTACAGCCATCAACGCTGCTAAGATAATGATGAAAGAAAATAGCATACCTTTCTCCATGGAGGCTCTTAAGTCACTGATGTTTAATTCATATCTACTCGACAGTTTTTTTAAACTGTCTGGGGTCAGACCGAACAGACGAATAAAATAAATTTATTTTATATTAAAACAAAAAAAGATTAATATCCTAACAATAACAACATATCTCCCACAGATCTGCGGGAGAATATGAAGTTCAGCTATCTGCAGGAGAACAAAATGTACTTACATGTTGTCACAAACTTCTTTCTCGTTCTTTTTCACCTTCTCCCCTTTTTCAACAACACGTGCTGAATAACCAAATTTAGTGAAACCCTTTAGCAGTTTGACCAGCGTAGTCTTATCTGCATCATACTGTATTGTAACAGTCTGATCAGAAATACTTGTATCGATCTTCTTTACTCCCTTTTCAAAACGCAGATTGCTCTTTATCTTGTTTTCACAATTTTCGCAATGCATTTGTGGAGTTGTTGTAACTACTACTGTCTTAATGTCTTTTGCAAAGCCTGCAACTGAGGCAAGCATCAATGCAAATAATAAAATATACTTCTTCATTTTTTTAATTATTTATATGGTTTATAATCTTCCTATGTTTACACGTATACCTAAATAGCCAACAGCACCATGAGAAGGTCCCCACACCATTGTTGGATCAAAAGTCTTACTCCATGGATTTTCTGCGTTAATGATGGTCTGCTTCTGGCGGAAACCAGTAAGATTCTCACCTCCTATATATACAGAGAAGTGACGGAACCAACGTGTGACTTGTGCAGAAAGCTGTTCGTAAGGATGGAAACGCTCTTCCCATGACATATTGCCATTAGATAACTGATAGGGTTTTGGCATGCGACCACCACCATTTAATTGTAGTGTTGCATCAAACTGCCATTTCCCTAATGGAGTTTTATAGCTAGCAGTAAGCAGTCCCTTATATTTACTAGTAAGCGGCTTCTCCATCAACGTATTATTATAAGTAGTCTTGACATCATTAATTCTATAGGCGGCAGTAAGTTCCAGCCCTGTAAATAGAGGATAACTAGCATCTACCTGAAATGTATTTGAATACGACTTTCCTGAAAGATTCTCTATTCTAATTTGAGTAGGATCGCTATCATAGTCTATCACAGCCTGATTACCGAAACGAGTGTAATAATATTCAGCATTAAGTTTTAAATTCTTCCCAAGCAAAGGAATATTAAAAGAACTGCTGGCACTATAGTTCCAAGCACTTTCCTGACCCAAATCCCCTATCACTAGCTGTCTACCACTAGCAAGCAGATAATTATTCTCAGCCAATGCATGAACAGTTCGATATCCCTTTCCTGCAGAAAGACGGAAACTTACGACATCGTTTGGAGCGAATTTCAAATGGAAACGAGGTGTTATAAATGTTCCGAACATACTGCTATGATCAGCACGAATACCAGCCATTGCAACAAGCTTAGTAGAAAGAGTATATGTGTATTGCGCATACACTCCTGGAGTAGTTTCCTTTTCGTTCTGGGCATTAAATCCCGCATTAGTCAATCGCTGTGACAGATAATCATGATTTAGTGACAGTCCTACAGAAAGGTTATGACTAGGCGTGAAATTAGTTTCAAACATGATCTGAGCAAATGCATTCTTCTGATTTACATTATAATTCTTATCACCATATAAGGCATCACTCTGATACATAGAAACATTACCCATGAGCGCAATATTCGTTCCGTGTGACTTATCAAGTATAAAAGCATTTTTAAGATATCCCTCATATCGATTGTTAGTCACATCAATACTGTATAAACGACCTAAATCCATAGAAGAGTGATTGGTTTGTCCGCCTTCACGTTCCTCTTTTATAATGCCTATACCTGCATGAAAGATATTGTTATCACTCTTAACCTTCCACCTATTTTGAATGTTCCACTGCTTGACATTAGGATTATCAAGAAAGCCATCATGATTATCATCATGGTGCCCAAAGTCTTTCTGTTGATGCACTAACAACTCAGTACTTACTTCCTTGTTTACGTGTATATTTGCATCAGCATTAAACTCTTGGCGGCTTAAAGTATTTCCATACATATTTAACGTAAGTCCCTCTTCAGCATCAGGTTTAAGATACTCCACATCAATCTGACCCGTTATACCCTCATAACCATTGCGTACTGACGACAGTCCTTTTGATACCTGTATGCTGTTTATCCAAGTTCCAGGAATATAATCAAGAGAATATGGAAGAGCTGCCCCACGGAAGTTGGGCATATTTTCGGTCATCATCTGCACGTAAGTACCACTAAGACCTAAAAGCTTAATCTGTTTGGCTCCAGTAGTAGCGTCAGAGTAATTAACATCAACAGAAGGATTAGTTGTGAAACTCTCACCGAGATTACAGCAAGCTGCCTTGAAAAGCTCTTCCTTATTAATCTTCAAGCTGTTAACAGCTCCACTCATTCTACTTGTTCCAGCACGACGTGCAGTTATTGTTACATCACTGATATGATGTAATTTCATTGTATCGGCTTGCAATGAATCATTGGTACTACCAAATACTGGTAGCCCAAGCATTATTGCAATGCCTGTAAAAACATATTTCATTTTATTTATAATTTTGATATTATACCATAAGTTTTACGGAAGCGACCCTATAAAGACCGTTTCACAAAATAAAAACTGATACTATCAAAATCAAATGCGCAATACTTGAATAAAGTTAAGATACTCTCGTGGTGGTGATTCTCTCACCTCATAGAACACCTTAACGATGGTTTTGTTTAGAATACATAATAACCATTCAGCAACAAAACCTGGTATAATGGCAAGAAGTGTTTGAACTGCATTAAAATCAAATACAGTATGATGTGCAGCATTGGATGGCGATAACTGCACATGTTGAACACTCATACAATCAGAAGTTGGAGCACATCCCATATTAGATTTATCCATACAGGTTGCTGCCATCACATTACCACTATGCATGCAGCGCACTACATTAAAGCCCGTTCCCATTAAGAGAACAGTCATTGACAGTAGAACTGACGTCAATATGTGGATATACTTCTTCATTTCAGTTGCAAATATACAGCATTTTCTGCGAATCTAAAATACCATATAGTAGGTATTTTGAGAAATGAAACGCAAATTTCATATTAATTATGAATTACTTTGGTTCTTCACCTATTTAGGGAGAGGGTAAATATAGAAACTTTATTGTTGCTAAATGCAACTCAAAATATTCTCATGAAATAGGAATTGATTATAAACTTAAACGGCAGTCCTCAGCGTAACTACTTGAGGTACAGTTTATACGCTCAATTAACTAATTTTAAGGAACACGCTATTATATATATTAAAAAACTTGCACATAATATCCTTTTTTTTTATATTTGCAAGAATTATACCTAAAAACACTTTTGTTTTAAAATACATTTATCAATTTTTCGACTATAAATATACGGCTATATCGGCAATGGCGACACCTTATGTCGTAATGATCATCACATCTAATTAAATTCAAAGTTGCCTTAATTTATTGTTATTATTATGAAACAAATTTCAATGTCAGTTTGCGTAGGAATCGCATGTTTCTGTTTGTTATCTTGCTATTGTGATAAATACACTGTTGGTAATGTTTCAACTCATCAGGAAATAGTTCACGTGGCAAGTGTTCATAACGCCCATTTTATTTGGGGTGCATGTGTTAAACATGATGCAACCAAGCACTATGTAGCTAATCTTGAGAACTATATTATCGAAAACAAGCGAACATTTGGAGATTTACTTGTATCTGGTATAACTTTAGGTATTTATACTCCAACAACGACTAAATTCTATGTACCAGAAAATAATTCGAATGCAATAGTTACTAAAAAGAAATTCCACAGTAAATCATATAAAGGATATTTGAGTCATTAACACTCAAATACAGGCTAATAGGTATGAGCCATTTTTAGTATAAGTAATTCTGTAATAAATTAAGGCAAAATGTGCTGAATATCAAAAACGATAGTCAGCACGTTTTTTTTATTATATACAACTTAGAGTTTGTGAAGACGCAACACCTTTCTAATTTTACATCATCTTTAACCAAAGTCTCATAGCTTTAATCTATTATCAAAACGGTATTGCTAGCTCAATCTTTTAAAACAGATTGAGCTTGTTTTTTCTTGCTTCCTCCAAAGATAATATATTTTCCTGCTTTTGCTTGTAGTTCTCACGCAGCGACTCATATTTGCTATCAAGTTCGGCTCTTAGCTTACGCTCTTCTTCGGCATTAAGCAAACGGGCAGCAACAAGGGCATTCTGAGACGCATCTTTCATCCATACAACAGGACCGCCATATACTGGGGCTATCTTCAAGGCTACATGAAGTTGGCTTGTCGTAGCACCACCAATCATAATTGGTATGTTGAGATTGGCTTTACGCATTTCAGTAGCTACATTCACCATTTCTTCAAGCGATGGAGTTATCAATCCGCTCAAACCTATAATATCAGCCTTCAACTCTATTGCCTTCTTGACAATCTGTTCGGCAGGAACCATAACTCCTAAATCAATAACATCATAATTGTTGCACGCCATGACAACACCAACGATGTTCTTACCAATATCGTGAACATCGCCCTTGACAGTGGCTAGGATAACAGTTCCCATCTTAGAATATCCACCAACCTTTTCTGACTCAATATAAGGTTGCAAAATAGCGACAGCCTGCTTCATTGTTCGGGCAGTCTTGACAACCTGAGGAAGAAACATCTTACCCTCACCAAACAATACACCGACCTCATTCATTCCACTCATCAAAGGTCCTTCAATGATGTTCACGGCATGAGGATACTTTTCAAGAGCCTCGTGTATGTCCTGTTCCAAATAGTCACCTATACCCTTTCTCAAGGCATAAGCAAGTCTGCTTTCAAGATCATTATTGCGCCATTCATCACTGGCAGAACTCTTAACTAAAACAGGACCACTATTGCCTTCAGCTTTAGCTTGTTCCTCCTCTTCCTTTATCTTATTAGCCAAATCAATAAGCATATCGGCAGCGCCAGGTTTTCTGTTTAGCACCACATCCTCTATTATAGCAAGTTGATCTTGTGGAATATCCGAATATATAACCTTCGTAGCAGGGTTGACGATTCCGAAATCCATACCATTCTTTATAGCATAATACAAGAATACTGCATGCATAGCCTCACGAATGTAGTTGTTACCTCTGAAAGAGAAAGACAAGTTGCTCACTCCTCCACTGACATGAGCACCAGGAAGATTATTCTTTATCCACACTGTAGCATTTAGAAAGTCAACCGCATAGTTATCATGCTCTTCTATTCCTGTAGCTATAGAAAGGATATTCGGGTCGAAAATTATATCAAGCGGATTCAGTCCAACAGTCTCTGTAAGAATATGATAAGCACGTGATGCAATCTCTATCTTACGTTCGTAGGTTGTGGCTTGTCCTATCTCGTCAAAGCACATCACGACAACGGCAGCACCATACTTCTTAACATCTCGTGCATGGCTGATAAACTCAGCTTCGCCGTTTTTAAGTGATATGGAATTGACAATACTCTTACCCTGAACACACTTCAGACCATCAACGATTACATCCCATTTGCTGGAATCAATCATAATAGGAACCTTAGCGACATCAGGTTCTGAAGCGACAAGATTAAGGAAATTAACCATTTCGGTCTGTGCGTCAAGCAATCCGTCATCCATGTTTACATCAATAACAAGAGCGCCATCAGTTACCTGTTTACGGGCAATGCTGAGAGCCTCATCATATTTCTTTTCCTGAATAAGGCGCAAGAACTTACGGCTTCCTGCAACATTGCAACGCTCACCGACATTAACAAACTGGACCTCAGGAGTGACATTAAGCAGTTCAAGACCACTAAGCCACATAGAAGTAGATTTAGCGACAGGTACATGCGGTTTCTTTCCACGAGCCATTTCATCATACAACCTGATAAACTCATCAGTGGTGCCACAGCAACCACCAACGATGTTAACAAGTCCCTCATCAATAAACTCGGCAATCTGAGGCGACATACTCTCGGCAGTCTCATCATAAAGTCCCATTGAATTAGGAAGTCCGGCATTAGGATAAGCAGAAATATAATAAGGAGCTTTCTTGCAAAGTTCCTTAAGATATGGTTTCATCTGGCGTGCACCAAACGAACAATTCAATCCTACAGAAAATATATTATATTCGCTTATGCTTCCTAAAAAGGCATCTAAGGTCTGTCCGCTAAGAGTTCTTCCGGCAAGGTCGCTCACGGTGACACTGAGCATTATTGGAAGATCTAATCCACGCTCTTCCATAACGGTCTGCACTACGTCAACGGCAACCTTTGCATTGAGAGTATCAAATATCGTTTCGATGAGCAATGCGTCGACACCGCCATCAAGGAGTCCGTTTACCTGCTCTTTATAAGCATCAAACAAATCATCGTAGGTAACATCTCTTGCAGCAGGATTACTTACATCAGGACTCATAGAGCAAGTCTTGTTTGTAGGTCCGATAGAACCTGCTACAAATCTAGGCTTATCATCAGACGTAAACTCATCAGCTGCCTTTCTTGCCAATTTAGCACCAGCAAGAGCAATATCATAGCTATGAGCCTCAAGTCCGTAATCAGCCTGAGAGATGCGTTGAGAAGAAAAAGTATTAGTCTCGATAATATCAGCACCGGCAATAAGATACCTGCGATGTATATCCATTATGACTTCAGGCTTAGTTAAGCAAAGCACATCATTGTTTCCTTTAAGCTGACCTTTGATGTCGGCAAACATGTCGCCACGGAAGTCATCTTCACAGAGATCATACGATTGCACCATAGTGCCCAACGCACCATCTAAAATCAAAATCTTTTCTTTAGCTAATTCTTTTAAACTTCTCATAATCAAAACAATAAACTTATCCTGCTAAAATACTAAAACAAAGTATAGGCAACAAGATGCCTATACTAGAAGTGCTTGACGGCCCTATCCATTTCACGCCTATCCTGTTTTTCACGCAGAGTCTGGCGCTTGTCAAATTCCTTCTTACCCTTGGCAAGAGCAATATCAACTTTTGCACGTCCGTGACTATCGAGAAATATAAGAACAGGTACGATAGTGAAACCCACCTGCTTTGTAGCTTCCTCAAGTTTATGGAGCTCACGCTTGGTAAGCAGCAATTTACGATCACGTCTTGCCTCATGGTTACTGAACGAACCATAGAAATAGGGACTGATATTCATTCCCTTCACCCACATCTCACCATTATAGATGACACAGAAAGAATCAACTAAAGAAGCCTTACCTTCGCGAATACTCTTTATCTCTGTTCCTGTAAGTACAATACCGGCAGTGAGCGTGTCGACAAAGAAATATTCAAAAGAAGCCTTCTTGTTTCTTATCTGTACGGGACTTTTCTTTCTTCGTTCCTGTTCTTCCTTATTCATTTTTCAATCTTTGCAAAATTATCAATGTGCTGATCAATATAATTAGCCACCTTTGATACGAACATCTCTTCGTTCTCGACAAACTCATCATCAAAGTCGTCAAACTCGGCATGTTGTTCAAACATAGCCATAAATTCCTCGTCGGTACAGTCTTTCTCTATTTCCTCATGATACATAGCATACAGGCGATGACTCTTGTTTATTATCTTAAACAATTCAGGCAAGCCCCATTCACGAAAAGCCTTATCAGTAGGATTCATGTAGATAAATGCACCAAGTCCGTTATGGATCAACTGTACGAATCCGCCATCCATAATCTCATCATGGAGGTAATGGAAAGCAAGCAGCGTTATCTGGTCGGAGTTAAGCTGCGACATGTTTTCAGCTGTCAACTGACCATCAATAGAGTCAAGTATGGCATTGGTGAAAACCTCTACGAAGGCATCCATATCTTCTTCGGCAGCCTTCTGTAATATATCATCTTTTATTATTACCTCTTTCATAATTTAATTTATTAATATTGCAAAAGTACTAATTTTATATGAAATCACAAAATACTTACTTTTTTTTATTACTTTTGCACTTATGAAACTATCAGTTGTAATACCAGCTTATAATTCTGGAGCTACAATATGCAGATGCATAAGCTCTATCATTGCACAGGATTTTACCGATATGGAAATAATATTGGTAGATGACGGATCGCAAGACGGAACACCGTATATCTGCAATGAATACACAGCTCAGGATTCAAGAATATCCGTGATTCACAAGCCTAACAGTGGACTGAGTGAAGCACGCAACTATGGTATTGACGCAGCCACAGGTGATTATATCACTTTCATAGACAGCGACGACAGTCTGGAACTTGGAACATATAGTAGATTGTTTGAGTTGATTGACAAGCATCCGGAATATGACATATTGGAATACTCTATAAACGAGAGATACAATTCACGAAAAAATAGAAAACTGAAATTCAATAATCGTGAATACAATGACATAAGGGCATACTGGCTTAAAGAAAAGGCATATAAACACGCTTATGCTTGCAACAAAATATATAGAAGGTCATTATTTGATGACACTAAATACAAGACAGGTATCATATTTGAGGACGTAGAGATATTGCCAAGACTGCTGAAGAAATGCAATATAGTAGCAACGACGGAAATCGGTACGTATAACTACATCTATAATGGCGACGGACTTACAGCAAACGCTCACGTAAAGCAATTGGAAAGCATGCTTAAAACGCATGTAGCAATTATGAAAGAGACTTGCGACAACAGATATTTTAAATATATAATTAACATCCAACTTGACGTGTACCGTATGGGAGGAAATATTCTTATTGAAGACGGATTACCATACAGGGGGACTTTCAAACTGACTTTATATCATTTATTAGGAATTAAAAGACTATGCTTGATTCACAAATTATTTCGCATAATAACACACAGCCGTTAATAACTTTCATTATTACAACGTATAATCTTGACGCAGAACTACTGAAAGAATGCGTGAAGAGTATTACCAAACTATCAATAAGCATTGATGAACGAGAGATTATAGTAATTGACGACGGAAGCGACTTACCAGCACTAAACAGTCTGACAAGCGTATGCAAAAATATTGTGTATCTTTGGCAGCCTAACAATGGGGTTAGTGCGGCACGCAACATTGGACTAGACATCGCACATGGAAAGTATATCCAGTTTATTGACGGTGATGACTATTTGATAAGTGCCACTTACGAGCATTGCCTTGACATAGCTAGATATCATAACCCAGACATGGTGATGTTTGAACATACAAGCAAGAATGATTCTGTAGTAACAGAAATCTATGGCGGTCCGTTTTCGGGTGCAGAGTTCATGCATAACAACAACATAAAAGGCATGGCATGGGGATACATATTCAGAAAAGATATCCTCATGAGTCTGAGATTCAACAGAAATATAAAGTTTGGAGAGGACGAAGAGTTTACCGCACAACTGATTATACGTGCAGAAAGACTGTTCACAACTCCATCGAAAGCATATTTCTACAGACAGAGAAGCAACTCTGTAATCCATGAAATAAACAAGCGCACAAAAGTTCAAAGACTGGAAGAAAACGAATCTATCATATTCCATTTGCATGATATGCTTGACAAACTGCCAAAAGCAGAAAGAGCTGCAATGGAAAGACGAATAGCACAATTGTCTATGGACTACCTATATAACACTGCACGACTGACTCACAGTTACTCGCATCTTAATGACGCATGCGAAAGACTGAGAAGACGTGGACTATTTCCGCTTCCAGACAAGAAATATACAAGAAAATACAGTCTATTCAGAAAGATGAGCAAAAACGCTATAGGAAGAAGATTAATTATTGCAACAGCAATATGAAAATACTCTTGATAGGAGAATACAGTAACGTACATGCAACTCTTGCAAAAGGTTTGCGAGAATTGGGACATCATGTTGTAGTTGTCTCAAACGGCGACTTCTGGAAAGACTATCCACGTGACTATGACGTTAGCAGAAAGAAAAGGCGTGCAGGAGGCGTGATGCTATATGCCAAACTAATTGCACTATTGCCTAAGATGAGAGGATTTGACATTGTGCAACTGATTAACCCATTGTTTTTTGAACTGAAAGCTGAAAGGCATTATATATTCTACAACTATCTTAGAAGGCACAACAAATGTATTATTATGGGAGCTTTCGGGATGGATTATTACTGGGTGCATGAATGTATTACAAGAATGCCACTGAGATACAGCGACTTCAACATCGGACATAAACTACGCACTGACGAAGAAGCTATAAAATACAGAAAAGACTGGATTGATACCGAAAAGGAAAAACTGAACGAATATATCGCACAAGACTGCGACAACATTGTAGCTGGACTGTATGAATATTGGGCATGCTATAAACCAATATTCGAAAACAAAACAAAATTCTGTCCCTACCCTATAATTGCGAAAGGCACACAGCCAAGAAAGTTTGATGGAACCCTGAAACTATTTATCGGCATAAACAGAGAACGCAGCATATATAAAGGCACAGACATAATGCTGAAGGCTGCCAAGGACATGAAGGCAAAGTATGGTGACAGGATTGAACTAAACATTGCAGAAAGCATACCTTTCAACGACTATATAAAGATGATGAACGGCTCTGATGCAATTCTTGACCAGCTATACAGCTACACACCGTCGATGAACTCGCTTGAGGCTATGAGCAACGGAATTATCTGCATTGGCGGCGGTGAAGAAGAAAACTACAATATCATCAACGAACATGAACTGAGACCGATTGTGAATACAGCTCCATGCTATGACGGGGTGGTAACAGCAATAGAATACCTGATGGACAATACCAACGATATTGACAAGATGAAAAGTGACAGTATGCTTTACATAAAAAGGCATCATGAATATATTACAATCGCAAAAAAATATATAGAAGTTTATGAACAATCACTTGGAAATAAAGATAATACACACTACTGATGTCCACGGAAGTTTTTTCCCCTACGACTTCATTAATTCATGCAAACGCAAAGGATCGCTTGCAAGGGTGTCTACCTATGTAAAACGATTGCGAAAAGAATACGGAGAAAGACTTATACTTCTTGACGGTGGTGACATATTACAGGGGCAGCCTACTTGTTATTACTGCAACTACATAGACACTAAAAAGACAAACGTAGCTGCAAGGGTGATAAACGTGATGGGATATGACGCACAGACAATAGGAAATCACGACATAGAAACAGGGCACGAAGTATATGACAAATATTGTTTAGAGATAAATTGTGATATACTTGCTGCTAACGTGATTGACACGAAATCATTAAAGCCATACTTTAAGCCATATAAGATGATGGAAATTGAAGGTTTGCGTATCGCTATAATCGGTATGCTGACACCTACAATTTCGCATTGGCTAAATGAACATCTATGGAGTGGTATGAAGTTTGAAGGTATTCCAGAATGTATGGATAAATGGACAAGACACGTAAGGGAAATAGAACATGCAGACATCGTTATCGGGCTGTTTCATTCAGGATTTGAGGGTGGCATAAACGACAACGGAATAGGAGAAAACGAAAGTATTAAAACAGCCGCCAACGTAGCCGGAATAGATCTTATTCTCTGCGGACACGACCACAGACTAAAACACGTTGTACAGACATTTGAAAATACAAAAAAAATAAACATTATAAATCCGTCGAGCAATGCTTATTATATAAGCGAATCAACAATCAAAGCAAATAAGACTCAAAACGGTTGGCTATTGGAAGATATAGGAAGTGAGATCGTAAATATTGAAGAAGAACAGCCTGACAAGGAGTTTCTCTCCCACTTCACCGACGATATGGAAGACGTAAAAAAATACGTAAATCGCAAAATCGGAACAATAGAAGAATCTATATTCACTAAAGACAGTTTCTTTGGGCCAGCTCCATTTAGCGACTTCATACACGACGTGCAACTGGAAACAACAGGAGCAGACATATCACTAAACGCACCGCTACAATTTGATGCATGTATAAAAAAGGGAGAAATCCATGTGAGCGATATGTTCAATCTATACACATACGAAAATCAACTGTATGCTATCAGAATGTCGGGAAAGGAAATACACAACCTTTTGGAGATGAGCTATTATCAATGGGTAGACACAATGAAATCAAAGGATGACCATATCATGCTTATGGATATTGACAACAACGGCAGACACCATTGGCGTTATCTAGCTTTCAACTTCGATTCGGCAGCAGGAATAGACTATGAGGTTGACGTGACTAAGGAAAAAGGACATAAAGTAAAGATATTACGCATGTCAGACGGAGAACCTTTTAACGAAGATAAGCTATATAAAGTTGCGATGAACAGCTATCGTGGAAACGGAGGCGGAGAACTTCTCACCAAAGGTGCCGGCATACCGTTTGAAGAAATAGCATCACGAATAGAGTATATCAGCGACAAAGACCAACGAAGAATACTCATGGAATATATAGAAAGTCATCGCCACATAAATCCACAAGCACACATGAACTGGAAATTCACGCCAACAGAGTGGACAGAACACGCAATAAGGAGAGACAGAGATTTATTATTCCCGAATGATAAAGAATCTTCGAATTGATATAATTTACCAAATCAACAAGCAATATGCTTCAAGATTAAGGTGCTTTTTTTTCATAATTGAAATTTATTTCGTAATTTTGCACCTTATAAATAGATAAAAAATAAATATAAAATTTAGATATGGAACTAGCAAGTAAGTATGATCCACAAGACGTGGAATCAAAATGGTATGAATACTGGCTTAACAATAAGCTATTTAGCAGTAAGCCAGACGGACGCGAACCTTATACCGTGGTTATTCCACCACCTAATGTTACAGGAGTGCTTCATATGGGCCACATGCTTAACAATACAATACAGGATATTCTTGTACGTCGTGCACGCATGGAAGGCAAAAACGCATGCTGGGTTCCTGGTACAGACCACGCAAGTATAGCTACAGAGGCTAAAGTGGTAAACAAACTTGCTGAACAAGGCATTAAGAAAACAGACATGACACGTGACGAATTTCTAGGTCACGCATGGGATTGGACAAACGAACACGGAGGCATCATCCTTAAACAGTTGCGCCGACTTGGTTGCTCTTGCGACTGGGAACGTACTGCATTCACAATGGACGAGACACGCAGCAAAGGCGTTATAAAAGTATTCTGTGACCTATATAACAAGGGACTTGTATATCGTGGCGTGCGCATGGTGAACTGGGATCCAAAAGCACAGACTGCTTTGTCTGACGAGGAAGTTATATACAAGGATGAACACTCAAAACTATATTATCTAAAATATCGTGTTGTTGAAAACGACTGCAAACAGGTTGAAGAAAGCAACGTGATGCATAAGGATGAAAATGGATATTACGCAGTTGTAGCTACAACACGTCCTGAGACTATCATGGGCGACTCTGCAATGTGTATCAACCCTGAAGACGTTAAGAATACTTGGTTGAAGGGCAAGCATGTAATAGTACCATTGGTAAACCGTGAAATTCCTGTTATTGAAGACAGTTATGTTGACATACAGTTTGGTACAGGTTGCTTAAAAGTTACTCCAGCACACGACATTAACGACCATGCACTAGGACTGAAACACGGACTAGAGACTATAGATATTTTCAACGACAACGGAACTATAAGTGAGGCTGCCGGACTATATGTTGGTCAAGACCGTATGGACGTGCGTAAGCAGATTGCAATAGACTTACAGAACGCTGGTCTGATGGAAAAGATTGAGGGCTACGACAACAAAGTGGGATTCTCTGAGCGCACAAACGTTCCTATTGAGCCAAAACTTTCTACACAGTGGTTCCTGAAGATGCAGCACTTTGCTGACATCGCCCTACCACCTGTTATGGACGACGAGATTGAATTCTATCCAAAGAAATACAAAAACACCTATCGCCACTGGTTGGAGAACATCAAGGACTGGTGTATAAGCCGTCAGTTGTGGTGGGGACATCGTATCCCTGCATATTATTTTGTAAATGCAGAAGGAAAGAATGACTTTGTTGTTGCCGAAAGCGCAGAGGAAGCTCTTGAAATGGCAAAGAAGAAGAATGCAAACATCAAGGCTGAAGACCTGAATCAGGAAAGTGACTGTCTTGACACATGGTTCTCTTCTTGGTTGTGGCCTATATCTGTATTTGACGGAGTAAACAACCCAGACAACGAGGAAATAAACTACTACTACCCTACTAGTGACTTGGTAACAGGTCCAGACATTATCTTCTTCTGGGTAGCGAGAATGATCATGGCTGGATATGAATATCGCCATACATTCCCATTCAAGCATGTATATTTCACAGGTATCGTACGTGATGGTTTGGGTAGAAAGATGAGCAAGAGTCTTGGAAACTCTCCAGACCCAATTAAGCTTATCGAGAAATACGGTGCAGACGGTGTACGTATGGGTATGATGCTTAGTGCACCAGCCGGTAACGACATTCTGTTTGACGAGAGTCTCTGTGAACAAGGCCGTAACTTCAACAACAAGATATGGAACGCATTCAGACTTATCAAGGGTTGGGAAACTGCCGACATTGAGCAACCTGAAGCAAGCAAGATAGCCGTTCAATGGTTTGACGCCAAACTAAAAGAAGTAAACGCCGATATGCAGGAGCAGTTTAAGCAGTACCGCATAAGTGAAGCTCTGATGACAGTTTACAGACTATTCTGGGACGAGTTCTCAAGCTGGTATCTTGAAATGATTAAGCCTGCTTATATTGATGGCAGCGCACAGCCAATAGACAAGAAGACATTTGACGCAACAATCAAATTCTTAGATTCATTGCTGAAGATGCTTCATCCTTTCATGCCATTTATTACAGAAGAGTTGTGGCAGGAGATTGCTGAACGCAAAGACGGTGAGAGTATTATGTGTGCAACACTTGATATTCCAACTATAACAAGTGAAGAAAGCAAACTTGCAGCTGACATTGAAACTGTGAAGCAGATTGTATCTGGTATACGTACTGTGCGTAACCAAAAGAACATTGCACCAAAAGAAGTTCTTGAACTCCAGACTTTAGGTGAAAATAAGTTTGCCAAATACAACAACGTCATCATCAAAATGGCTAACCTTAGTGCAATAAACACTGTTGCAGAGAAGACAGCAGACGCAAGCGGATTCATGGTTGGCACAGATGAATATGCTGTTCCTGTTGGTAATCTTATTGACATTGAAGCTGAAATCGAAAAGGCACAAGCCCAAATAAAACATCTTGAAGGTTTCCTTATTGGTATTCGCAAGAAACTAGGCAACGATAACTTCGTTGCTCATGCTCCTGAAGCTGTAATAGCCCTCGAACGCAAGAAAGAAAGTGACTCTGAAGAAAAGATAGCTACACTAAAGCAGACTATTGAGGAACTTAAAAAGAAATAATAAATATGAAGAAAATTCTAACATTACTGTTTGTCACTCTCACAGCCATCACTCTTGTTGGCTGTGACCATGATGACTCTAAAACTGTTTATGAATATGAGAATACAACAAAGACCATATTTGTATACATGCCTTGGACCGGTTCTACAACGAGTAGTAACGGAGCTCTTACAGATTACTTCGACGTAAACATCACTTCAATGCAGAATGCCATAAATACAAATGGCGGACTCAAAGGTACTGATGTTATTGTGTATAAAGCCAATAGTGCTAGCAAAGCTGTAATGTTCAGAATGAAATACAATATCACATTAAGAAAATGTGAGCTTGACACATTACTCGCAAACGCCAGTAACAATGCGGTAACAAAGGAGAACTTAACAAGTTTGCTGAATCAAGTAAGTTCATATAGTAACACTGGTTCGTATTCTATTCTTGTTGGGTGTCACGGAAGTGGATGGACTCCACGAGGAAGTGACACTACAATGCCAAGAGCAAGTAGAGCTTTTGGTGGTCAAGGACCAGAATTGCAATATGACTTAAGTGATTTGAGTTATGCAATAGCAAACTCAGCAATGAAGAAGGTTGAATTTGTTAGTTTTGATGACTGCTATATGGCTAACGTTGAAACAGCATACGAACTGAGAGACGTCACCAATTATCTCGTAGCCTCAACAAGTGAGGTCATGGGAGACGGTTTCCCTTATGATACATTGTTTAAGTATATGCTTGGAACTCCAGACTATGATAACATCTGCAAGACTTTCTACAATTATTATATCAAAAGTACCTATCCGTATGGAGCTTTATCAGCTGTAAGATGCGGTGAAGCAATAAAGCAGATGGCAAGCGTGATGAAAGACATCAACACAACATATACTTTTGACCAGTCAAAACTTAGTTCGGTACAATACCTTGATGGTTATGACAATAACGTGTTTTTTGATTTAGGTTCATACGTAGAGCAATTGGGAGCTACAGCACCGCTTAGTACAAACTTCAAGACAGCTCTTGAAAACCTTGTACCTTATAAGGTTTATACACCATATATATATACGGCATACTCCAATTCATACCGCAGTGATACAGATCCGAAGAATCCATATAATACATTCATGGTTAAAACTTTCAGCGGAGTAACAATAAGTGATCCTACATTGAATTCGACAGTAGTAAATTCAAAGAAGAGCACTGCATGGTGGCAAGCAACACACTAAAATATAAAAAGGAGAATTTCAACAGAAATTCTCCTTTTTTATTTATATAATAATTCAATTACTTCTTAGCATATTCGGCAGCCATTTCAGCGCATCGCTCACCATCAATACCAGCAGAAACAATACCGCCAGCATATCCAGCACCTTCACCACATGGGAAAAGTCCAGCAATACGTACGTGCTGAAGAGTTTCTCTGTCTCTTAGTATACGTACAGGACTAGACGTTCTGGTTTCAGCAGCAATCATTACAGCTTCATTTGTAAGGAATCCATGAGCATTTTTACCAAATGTCTTAAAGCCTTCCTGTAAACGGGTGCTAACAAATTCTGGCATCCAGAAATGCAAAGGACTGCTTATCAATCCTGGAGCATAAGAACTTTTTGGTAAATCGTAACTGAGATGCTTGTTAACAAAGTCAGACATACGTTGTGCTGGGGCAGTCTGCTTCATATTACCCTGTTGCCAACAGTTCTTTTCAAACTGTTCCTGAAATCTCATAACGCTTAAAGCATCTTCGTTCTCATCGCCAGACATCTTTGCGCAATCTTCAGGATGAACCTCAACTACCATACCGCTATTACTCCATGCAGTACCTCGGTTACTTGGACTCATACCATTTACAACAATCTGTTCCTTATCTGTAGCAGCAGGTATAACGAAACCACCAGGACACATACAGAAACTATATACACCACGTCCGTCAACTTGTGTTACAAAAGAATATTCAGCAGCAGGAAGATACGTTCCCCTACCGTCTTTATTATGATACTGTATCTGATCAATCAGTTCGCTAGGATGTTCAAGACGCACTCCTACTGCAATACCTTTTGCCTCTATCTCGATCTTAGAATCATTAAGATAGCGATATACATCACGGGCACTATGACCAGTGGCAAGGATTACAGGACCATGGAATTCCATCTGTTTCTCGTCATTCAAAGACACAGCCTCAACACCAACAACCTTATCACCGTCAAGTATAAGACTCGTCATCTTAGTAAGGAAATGCACCTCACCACCACAAGCAATAATGGTATTACGCATGTTCTCGATAACGCCAGGTAACTTATCAGTACCTATATGCGGATGAGCATCAGCAAGGATAGACTCAGAAGCTCCATGCTGACAGAATACATTAAGAATCTTATCAACTGATCCACGCTTCTTGCTACGAGTATAAAGTTTACCGTCACTATAAGCACCAGCACCACCTTCACCAAAACTATAATTGCTTTCATCGTCAACTTTTTGAGTCTTAGTAATCAAAGCAAGATCTATCTTTCGCTCACGCACGTCCTTTCCACGCTCAATTACAATTGGACGAATACCTTGCTCGATTAATCTTAAAGAAGCGAAAAGTCCACCAGGTCCCTCTCCCACAACAATTACTTGTGGACAATTCTCAACATTAGGATATTCAGTAGTGACATACTGCTCATCCTGTGGGAATTCATTTATATATATACGAACCTTTAAGTTGAAAAATACCTGTCTATGTCTGGCATCAATACTTTTATTAAGCACTCTCACCTGATTTATGGTGCGAATGTCTAATCCTTTATCTTCAGCTATAAACTGTTTTATATTCTCTTCAGTGTAAGCCACCTGTGGCAAAACACGAATTTGATATTCATTTATCATGGGTACAAAGTTACAAAAAATGAAGCAAAAATGGAAATTATCAATGAATTAGTTGGCTATAATAATAATTCTTAGTATTTTTGCCCATGAATTCATTCAAATTGTAAGGTTTTGATGTATTTTTCGAGTTATTTGCCACTTTTGTACTGCTGGTTTTAAGACTCGGCTATGATTATAACCGACAATTAAAGTCTGATTTCGTTAGCGGAAAGCCACTATTGTCAAGTGGTCGCACAACTTAAAACCATTAGTAAATGAAAGTATTAAAGTTTGGCGGAACATCTGTTGGTTCCGTAGAAAGCATTCTTAGCTTAAAAAGTATTGTAGAGAAAGAGGCTAAAAAACAGCCGATAGTAGTTGTTGTAAGTGCACTTGGTGGCATAACGGACAAATTGATTTCCACATCAACATTGGCACTACAACACGATGATAATTGGAAATACGAATTCGACCAAATGGTTGATCGTCATCATAAGATGATAGACACAATTATCACAGACACAAAAAAACGAGAAGACTTATTCAACACCGTGGATTCTCTATTTGAACAATTGAGAAGCATTTATTTCGGAGTCTACCTGATACATGATTTAAGCGAAAAGACACAGAATGCTATCGTTAGTTATGGTGAACGTCTGTCAAGTAATATCGTTGCAGCTCTGATAAAAGGTGCAAAATGGTTTGACAGTCGCGAATTTATTAAGACCGAACGTATTAATGGTAAAAATGCACTTGACAGTGAATTAACAAATAAGTTAGTAAAAAATACATTTAAAGACCTTCCACATATTTCATTGATTCCCGGATTTATCAGTCGTGACACTGATACTGACGAGATAACAAATCTTGGACGTGGAGGAAGCGACTATACAGCAGCCATTATTGCAGCTGCACTGAATTCCGAAGTATTGGAGATATGGACGGATGTAGATGGTTTCATGACTGCCGATCCAAGAGTTATCAAGACTGCATACACAATTAACGAACTAAGTTATATTGAAGCTATGGAGTTGTGTAACTTTGGTGCTAAGGTAATATATCCTCCAACAATATACCCAGTATGTATAAAGAATATTCCTATCAGAGTTAAGAACACATTCAACCCTGAAAATCCAGGAACAACAATAAAGAATAAGATTAATGATGACAAGAAACCTATCAAGGGTATAAGTTCTATCAACGGAACAGCACTTATCACCGTGACTGGTCTTTCTATGGTTGGTGTCATTGGTGTAAACCGCAGAATCTTTACAGCTCTTGCCAATGAAGGAATAAGCGTATTCATGGTTTCACAGGCATCTTCAGAGAACTCAACCAGTATAGGTGTAAGGGAGGAAGATGTAGAAGAGGCTGTAAAAGTGCTGAATGAAGAATTTGCAACCGAGATTGAAGACGGAGCGATGTTTCCTATGCATGCAGAATGCGGACTTGCAACGGTCGCTATTGTAGGCGAAAACATGAAGCATGCTGCTGGTATTGCAGGTAAACTATTCGGAACTTTAGGAAGAAGCGGTATCAGTGTTATAGCGTGTGCACAGGGTGCCAGTGAAACAAATATATCATTCGTCGTAAAAAGTGAATCATTAAGGAAGTCATTGAATGTTCTTCACGACTCATTCTTCCTTTCAGAATACAAGGTTCTCAACTTATTTGTATGTGGAGTCGGAACAGTAGGTGGCAAACTTATTGAACAGATTCGCAACCAGTATGATGAGTTGAAGGAAAGAAGTCAACTGAAACTCAATGTCGTTGGCATAGCAAGTTCTAAGAATGCAATATTAAATCGCGACGGAATAGATCTTTCTAATTATAAAGATGTATTGAAGACATCAGAAGCAAGCAGTCCTGAAAAGCTGAAAGAAGCAATACTAGGAATGAACATATTCAATAGTGTGTTTGTAGACTGTACAGCAAGTAAGGATATAGCTGCATTATACCAAAGTTTTCTTGAAAACAATATCAGTGTGATTGCTGCAAATAAGATTGCTGCCAGTGCTGAATATGACAAATATGTAGAACTGAAAAAGACAGCATTGAAACGTGGCGTTAAATTCAGATTCGAAACAAACGTAGGTGCTGGTCTTCCTATTATCGGAACTATCAATGATCTTAGAAACTCAGGCGATAAGATATTAAAAATAGAGGCTGTATTAAGCGGTACATTAAACTTTATCTTTAACGAGATAAGCAGTGATGTTCCGTTCTCAGAGACAGTACACAGAGCGAAAGAAAAAGGATACAGCGAGCCAGATCCACGTATTGATTTAAGCGGAAAGGATGTCGTAAGAAAACTTGTAATTCTAGCACGCGAAGCAGGTTACAGAGTAGAGCAAGAAGATGTAGAGAAACATCTGTTTGTGCCACAGGAATATTTTAATGGAAGCATTGATGATTTCTGGAAGAATCTTCCTAAACTTGACGCAGATTTTGAAACACGCCGAAAGATACTTGAAAGCGAAGACAAGAAATGGCGATTCGTTGCTATTATGAATGGTGGTAAGACAAGCGTGGAACTAAAAGCTATTGAGCGAAATCACCCGTTCTATAATCTTGAAGGAAGTAATAACATCGTACTTCTGACAACAGAAAGATATAAAGAATATCCTATGTTAATTCAGGGTTACGGTGCTGGAGCTAGCGTGACGGCAGCCGGAGTATTCGCAAATATAATGTCAATTGCTAATATCTAGGATTATGAAACATATTATCATACTTGGCGACGGTATGGCAGACCATGCAGTTGAAAAATTAGGAAACAAAACTCTGCTGCAATATGCAGAAACACCATACATGAACATGTTGGCTAAAAACGGACGTACTGGTAGATTAAGCACCATTCCTGATGGTTTTCTTCCTGGTTCTGAAGTAGCCAACACTGCAATTCTTGGATATGATTTAAACAAAGTATATGAAGGTCGTGGACCACTTGAAGCTGCATCAATAGGATACATCATGCAACCAGAAGATATGGCTATAAGATGCAATATCATTGAATTGGAAAACGGCTTAATAAAGAATCATCATGGCGGACATCTCACTACAGAAGAAGGAGATGTGCTGATTAAATATCTTGATGACAAACTTGGCAACAACAAGATTAAATTCATCACAGGCATACAATATCGCCATCTTCTCGTGATAAAAGGCGGAAACAAGCATATCGTTTGTGCCCCACCACATGATCACCCAAACGAGGAATGGAAGAAACTTCTTGTGAAACCAGAAGATGATTATGTTGAGACTGATTCTTCAAGAATGAGTCCTCAAGAAACGGCTGATTTGATAAACGATCTGATATTGAAGAGTCAGAAATTACTTTCTGAACATCCCTTTAATAAAGGAAGATTGGAAAAAGCAAACAGTATATGGCCTTGGAGTGGTGGCTACAGACCATCCATGAAAACCCTTATGCAACTATTTCCTGATATCAAAACAGGAAGTGTAATTTCGGCTGTAGACCTTATACGTGGCATAGGACATTATGCAGGACTTGATGTCATTAAGGTAAAAGGAGCTACAGGACTATCTGACACCAATTACGAAGGAAAGGCACAGGCTGCCATTGATGCTCTAAAGAAACAGGACTTTGTTTTTCTACATATTGAGGCTAGCGATGAAGCTGGACACGACGGAGATTTAGATTTGAAACTTAAAACAATTGAAAATCTTGACTCCAGAATCGTAAAAACAGTATATGAAGAAGTGAAAGACTGGAAAGAGCCTGTTTGTATAGCTGTTTTGCCCGACCACCCTACTCCAGTTGAAATACGTACGCACGTAAAAGAGCCAGTACCTTTTATCATTTGGTATAAAGGAATTGAGCCAGATGAAGTTAGCACATACGACGAAGTGAGTTGTGTCAGCGGAAGTTACGGTCTGCTGAAATTGAATGAATTTATGGAAACATTTATGAAAATAAAATAAGTTATGAAATACTATAGCACAAACAAAGAAGCACCAATTGCAACTCTTGAAGAAGCTGTCGTAAAGGGTTTGGCTCCAGATAAGGGTCTATATATGCCCGAAAATATCCATAAGTTGCCAAAAGCATTTTTTGATAACATAGAAAACATGTCGTTTCAAGAAATCGCCTTCGAAGTAGCAAAGGCATTTTTTGGTGATGATGTAGAGACAAGTGCGTTAAAAAACATCGTATATGACACCCTCTCTTTTGACGTTCCTGCTATAAAGGTTGAAAACAATATATATTCTCTTGAACTGTTTCATGGTCCTACTCTTGCTTTTAAGGATATAGGGGCACGATTTATGGCTAGACTTCTGCAATATTTCATAAAGAAAGAAGGTCAAAAATCTATTACTGTTCTTGTTGCAACATCCGGTGATACGGGTTCAGCTGTAGCAAATGGTTTTCTCGGTGTAGATGGCATACATGTAGACGTACTTTATCCAAAAGGTAAAGTGAGCAAAATTCAGGAAAGCCAGTTTACCACACTTGGTAAAAACATAACAGCCATAGAAATAGACGGCGTATTTGATGACTGCCAAACTCTTGTAAAACAAGCATTCATGGATGAGGAGTTGAACGCAAATAAGAAACTTACATCAGCCAACAGCATCAATGTAGCACGCTTCCTTCCTCAGGCATTCTACTATTTCTATGCTTATGCACAACTGAAGAAACTAAACAAGGCAGACAATATGATCGTATGCGTACCCAGTGGAAACTTTGGAAATATATGTGCTGGAATATTTGCTCATGAAATGGGATTACCTATTAAGAGATTCATAGCTGCAAACAATGCCAATGACATATTCTACAAGTATCTGCAAAGCGGAAAATACGAGCCGAAACCTAGCAAACAGACATTAGCAAACGCTATGGATGTTGGTGACCCTTCAAACTTCGCACGTATATACGACCTATTTGGAGGTAGTCATGAGAAGATTACAAATCTTATTAGTGGAGCCACATATACAGACGACATGATAAAGGACACTATGCAGACTTGCCATAAAGAAACTGGCTACATCCTAGATCCCCATGGAGCATGTGGCTATCGTGCATTAAAAGAAGGGCTCAAGGACGGAGAAACTGGAGTATTTCTGGAAACAGCACATCCCGCTAAGTTCAAGGAAAAGGTTGACGACATACTGAATATAGACATCAACATACCTTCACGTCTGGCTGAATTCATGAAAGGTAAAAAGCGAAGTATTGAAATGAATAACAGCTTTGCCGAATTCAAGGAATTCTTACTTGAACAGTAATATATAAAAAATACAAAAGATTGCGTATATTGTCATGGAAATTAAGTAACTTTGCCGATTAAGACAAGAATAGTAAAGTTATTATGGACGAATATATTGAGATAAAAGGCGCACGCGTAAACAATTTAAAAAACGTTGCGCTTAATATCCCTCGCAATAAATTTATTACCATAACCGGAGTATCCGGTTCGGGAAAGTCTTCGCTGGCTTTCGACACATTATATGCCGAAGGTCAGCGAAGATACGTAGAAAGCCTTTCATCATACGCCCGACAGTTTCTGGGACGTATGAGTAAACCTGAATGTGACTTCATTAAGGGCATTCCTCCAGCAATAGCAATAGAGCAAAAGGTTATTTCACGCAATCCACGTTCTACAGTTGGAACAACTACAGAGATTTATGAATATATGCGTCTGCTATTTGCACGCATAGGACGCACTTATTCTCCTGAAAGTGGTGAAGAAGTGAAACGTCATACTCCTGAAGATGTAGTGAAATGCAGCCTTACATTTGCAAAGGGAACAAAATTTATGATACTTGCACCTCTACATGTTGTTGAAGGACGCAGTGTGGAAAAGCAACTAGAAATGTATATGAAGGAAGGTTATTCCAGAATGTACGTAAATGGTGACGTAGTAAGAATTGAGGATATTCTAACTGACGATAAACCTAAAGAGATATCTGATCTATATCTTGTAATAACAAGAATGAGCGTTGATGACACGAAAGATACCATATCAAGGCTCACAGACTCTGCTGAAACTGCATTCTATGAAGGTGACGGAATACTCAAATTAGTATTCCTTCCTGGAGATATCATTTATGAATTCTCTACTAAATTTGAAGCAGACGGCATCAAGTTTGAAGAACCCAACGATAATATGTTTTCATTCAATTCACCTCTAGGCGCATGTCCTACTTGTGAAGGTTTTGGAAATGTAATTGGTATCGATGAGAAACTCGTCATAACAAATTCATCGCTCAGTGTTTATGATGGATGCGTACAATGTTGGCATGGAGATAAGATGGGAGTTTGGAAGACTGAATTCTGTCGTCGTGCGGCAGAAGATAACTTTCCTATTTTCGAACCTTATTACAAGCTGACACAAAAGCAGAAAGATATGCTGTGGCATGGTCTGCCATGCGAAAAGAAACTTAATATAAAAGTTAAGATTTGCATTGACAGTTTCTTCCATATGGTGAAGGAAAATCAATACAAAATACAATACCGTGTGATGATGAGCCGATATAGAGGTAAAACGGTATGTCCTGACTGTCATGGAACCAAACTTAAAAAAGAGGCAAGATGGGTAAAGATCAATGGTATGAGCATCACCGACATAGTGGAAATGCCTATAACAAACTTAAAAGAATGGTTTGAAAAGCTGGAACTTGACGAGCATGATGCAGGAATAGCCAAACGCCTAATAACAGAAATAAACAACCGACTAGGATTCTTGGTTGAAGTTGGATTGGGATATCTCACGCTCAACAGACAGTCAAATAGCCTAAGTGGTGGAGAAAGCCAACGTATAAACCTTACAACATCACTCGGTTCTTCGCTTGTAGGTTCATTATACATCTTAGATGAACCAAGTATCGGACTTCATAGCCGAGACACAGACAGACTAATAAAAGTATTAAAAGATCTCCAAAGTCTGGGCAACACGGTAATGGTTGTTGAGCACGATGAAGAGATAATGAGAGCATCAGACTATCTCATTGATGTAGGTCCTGATGCTGGTTCAAACGGAGGAGAAATAGTATTTGAAGGTGATATAAAAGAACTGAATGAAAAGGATAAATCTTTGGTTGAAAAATATCCACGTTCGTATACAGTTAAATATCTTACGGGAGAATATTCAATCGCCACCTCAAAATCAAGACGCAGTTGGAATAAATATGTAGAGCTCAATGGAGCACGAATGAATAACTTGAGAGGTATCGACGTAAAGATTCCACTCAACATATTCACATGTGTAACAGGAGTATCTGGTTCTGGTAAGTCAAGTCTTATCAAGGGCATATTATACCCTGCGCTAAAACGCCATCTTGATGAGGTTGCCGATGCTCCTGGAGAGTACACTTCTCTTGAGGGTGATTGGCAAGATATTAAACATGTTGAATTTGTAGATCAAAACCCAATAGGAAAAAGCACACGTTCAAACCCAGCCACATACGTAAAAGCATACGATGCTATTAGACAACTTTTCGCAGATCAGCCACTTTCAAAGCAACAAGGATACACTCCACAATATTTTTCTTTCAATGCAGAAGGCGGTAGATGCGAGGAATGTAAAGGAGCTGGAGTTATAAACGTTGAGATGCAGTTCATGGCCGATTTGGTACTTGAATGTGAAGCATGCCACGGAGAAAGGTTCAAACATGATATACTGGAAGTGAGATTCCACGAAAAAAACATCTATGACATTCTGAATATGACTGTGCTTGAAGCTATTGAATTCTTCGGCGAATACAATCAGAAGGTTATCGTAAATAGATTGAAACCTCTTGCTGAGGTTGGACTGGGATATATTAAACTGGGACAAAATTCAAGCAGTCTTTCTGGTGGCGAAAATCAAAGAGTAAAACTAGCTTACTTCATTGGACAAGAGAAACAAGATCCGACAATGTTTATTTTCGACGAGCCAACAACAGGACTTCATTTCCATGATATCCAACGTCTACTCGCAGCATTCAACGCATTGATAGAAAGAGGTCACACTGTAGTGGTGATTGAACATAATCTAGATGTAATTAAATGTGCAGACTATGTGATAGACCTTGGTCCTGACGGAGGAGATAAAGGTGGCAATCTTGTTTGCGAAGGTAAACCTGAAGACATTGCTGCATGTGAAGAAAGCATTACCGGTAAATTTCTAAAAGACAAACTGTAAAACTTCATATTATCAAAAGCGAGCTAAGCATACTCATCCCATGCTATAACCAAATATGCGTAGAACTGGTTAAAGCGCTTTGTACTCAATGTGAAAACGTTGAAGGGCTACACTACGAGATTATCGTTGCAGATGATGGAAGCAGCGATGAACATTCACGTATTGTAAACAAGGAAATTCTAGAGCTTGACAATATAAAATACATCATTAGGAAAGAAAATGTTGGACGAGCTATTATTAGGAATTTCCTTGCAAAAGAAGCTAAATACAAATGGTTACTGTTTGTTGACAGCGACATGAACCTAGACTGTGATGAGTATATAATCAACTATCTAGAACAAGACGATAAATACGAAGTCGTATATGGTGGATATAGTTTAGCTTTTGGTGATAATTCAAATCTCAGATTCATATACGAAAAGAGCGCTGAGAAAGCACATATTGCCATAAAGCGGAACTGTCACCGATATCAAGATCTACATACTGCAAATCTATTAATTTCACAAAGAGTTATACTTAGTATTCCTTTTGATGAAAGAATACGAAATTATGGATATGAGGATGTGTTACTTGGAAAAAGACTGGAAGAAAACAAAATTGAAATCCTGCATATTGCTAACCCATTGACATTGGACAATTACGAATCAAACAGTGATTATCTTGAAAAGACAAAAGAAGGATTACAGACTTTAAAAAAGTTTTCAAATGAGTTGAACGGATATTCACGTATATTGGCTATCAGCAACAGAATATCACGCTATCAGCAAAAATGGATTATTAAGCTATATTGGAAGTTATGCCAAAAGCATTTAGAAACGAAGCTAATAGGTAAAAATCCTAATTTGTCTACATTTACTATATATAAACTGGGATATTTTATTTCAATCTCCTAGGAACAGAGTTTAACTTCACAAGCCATTTGTCATTTTTATAAACCATATTCAATACAAATGTAGCTTTCTCCACAATATGTGAATCAGCACCAATAGTGTCCTTTTCTAGATAGTTCTTGACATCAACTTTGACAGTTGCCAATGAATCATCGTCAAGATATGTAACCTCTCCTATCTCACATGCAACTCCCTCATCCATAGATTTAAGCATATCAACATCAACTTGATGAACCTGACTAGCTTCAAATTTTAACCATTTCTCTGACTCTGGAGTTACATAACGAAGTGTTTTTTGATATTGCCAATTAAAGTAATGGCAAGAAAAAGAATCTGCATTCTCTGTTAGACTATTTTCACTTCCCGGATGATTGCAAGATACAAAATTTAACATCACAATAATCAACATTATTGCATTAAATGTATTCTTTATTGTCAATGAGAGCCTAAAAATCATACTAAATTCATTAATTTAGGACAAAGGTAGCCAAATTCTTTGGTAATTTCATCTTTTCTTAATAATTTTGTAGAAAAGAAATATTATAATGCTGAAGTTTATATCGTTCGGCAGTGGAAGTAGTGGCAATTGCTACTATTTATATACAGAAACTGACGGATTACTTATTGATGCTGGAATTGGGGTGAGAACCCTGAAAAAGCATTTTAAGAACTATGGATTACAAATGACGAGTATACATCATTTGCTTATAACTCATGACCATGCTGACCACATTAAATCAGTAGGCAGTATAAGTAATGATTACAGCGTTAGCGTGTATACAACCAACTCTGTACATAATGGAATTGAGAATAATTACTGTGTTAGAAAAAAGATAAACAATGGCTGTGTAAAAGTCATTGAAAAGGATAAGACTTTCCAACTTGGAGATTTTAAAATAACGCCTTTCGAAGTTCCTCATGACAGCTCTGACAATGTAGGATATAAGATCGAACATGACGGAATAATATTCGTCTTGATGACTGATATCGGGCACATCACTGATGACATGCATCAATACATCGGTGAAGCTAATTATCTTGTTATTGAAGCAAATCATGATCAGGAAATGGTTAGCAATGGACCTTATCCAGCACATCTTAAGGTTAGGATTTTAGGACCAAACGGACACCTGAGCAATTCAGAATGCGGTAATGCATTAGCAGAATACGCAACACCTGAACTGAAGCATGTATGGTTATGTCATCTAAGCGAAGAAAACAATCATCCTGTATTGGCGCAAAAGACGATTGAGACTACTCTTAAAGCTCATGGAATTATAGCTGGGGTAGACTTTAAATTGGAAGTACTTAAGCGCAAGATTCCAAGTGAGATTTATAATCTCATTTAGAATGGCAATCCCACTGCAAAATGGAAATCAAAATCCCTGCTTAGATTCGGATGGAATATGGCATAATGTTCTTTTTCGGTTTCATAGGCAGGGTTTATAGCTTTCATCGCCATATCAAACCTTAGTATAAAATAGCTAAAATTTAATCGTAACCCTACTCCATAAGCCATAGCTATTTGCTTATAAAACTCGTTTATCTTGAATTGTCCTCCTGGTTGTTCCGCGTAATTACGCAGAGTCCAAATATTACCAGCATCAATAAATGCGGCACCATCAAACTTCCAGAATAAAGATGTTCGGTATTCCAGATTCATATCCAGCTTCATATCACCAGTTTGATTGATGAAGTCTATTCTTCCGTCAGTACCTTTGAAATTTCCTGGACCTAACTCTCTCACACTCCATCCTCTCACACTATTTGCACCGCCTGAGAAATATCGTTTTTCAAAAGGCAATATCGTACTGTTTCCATAAGGCCATGCTATACCAAATCCAAGATGCATTGCCAAAGAATTGCTATTATCAAATCTCAACAAGTGAGTAAAGTCAAAGTCAAATTTAGCATATTGTGCATAGGCTATATTAAACAAGGTGTATTGTCCGTTGCTATTTTTCTTAAAGTCAAAGGCTCTTGACAGTCCGTTAAGTATGTTACCAGCAGTCTCAACATTTGCCCTTACTACATTTATACCGTCATTGTAAGTAATACCGGCACCAATCTTCATGATAAACAAATCTTCGTAGTTGTATCTAAGTATGGCATTTCTATTACTCACACTATCAAGATAATCATGCTTAAACGTGGGACTTATCCATGGCATGTACACATAGTTAAGATCCAGCAGATCTACACGATATGAAAGATGGTGACGAGGTTCGTTCCATTTGTATCTCCATGCAGCAGAGAATATTCGTCTGTGGAATTCAGGACGGTTTTGCAAATTGTAATTCAACGACAATTCTGATGTTGCATTACTGCGCTTCTTAAATCCATTTGAAAGGAAAGGAGCAAGAAATCTAGGGAACTGAAGTTTGCTCTCTATATTATATTCCTCATAATTCTGATTTTGATAACCTTCCAAACCCTTTATGGCTTCAAAAGCACCACGCAACTGAATACTGAATAATTCCGAACCTCTAAAAAGATTTCTATTCTCCCACGTCAAACTTGCAGCAGCGCCTAAATCACCGGCAGTATTAGTTCCTTCTGGTTGAAAAGACAACGTGTTTGGCTTATTCGTACTCAGCTGAATATCACAGTCCAACAATGTTGTATCGGGATGTTCACGAAAACTTATATTCGTAAATCTTACTGCCTGCAGCCTTGCAAACTTATTATATGTACTTTGTAAAGCACTGCTTTTATACGGTTTCCCTTCTTCCAAAGCCGTAGAATAACGAAGAACACTATTTCTTAGGTGGATTCTGACTGTATCACCGCTAAGAAAATTGATTTTATTTATCGTATAACATGGGTGAAGAGAGTCGGGAGAGGCACTAGTGACACGATAAGGCAAGAGATGTAATACTAGATTTATGTCTTTACTGTTTCTTGCAGAATCGGCACTGAATATTATATAATCCTTATGAAATTTATAATATCCATTATCAAGAAGGAAACTTGTTATATTCTTTCGCTCAGCATTCAACTCATCAACGGTAAACCTACTTCCGCTCGCAAGTCTTGCCTTAAATGGACTGCGCATATCCTTGTTGGCAAGCAGTTTAGCTATTACACTATCCTTGATATCATATTTTATCGAACTGATATAATATGGCTCTCCTGGATGCAGCAGATAAATAGTTTTTATTTTATTTCCTCTTATCTTTGTCTTAATCTGTGCTGTTGCGTGCATATATCCCATGTTACGCATAGCTGTTGTCAAATCATTAAGTGAACGATCAGCCATGATAGTATCATAGACAACAGGTTTTTCACCAATATTTTTTAATGTTCTGTTTAGCCATTTAGCAGAATCTCTTCCCGCTAAAGAGTAAGTTCCAAGAGGTATCTTGAATATCGAAAACCATTTAGAGTTAGCTTTCTGACGCACATACGCCTGAAGCACGGTAGAATTTAGTTCTTTATTGTCTGATTCCACTTTTACGCTTTCAAGCAGATACTTATTCTCAGGTACGAACTTAGAAGCATTACACGACATTAAAAGAACTATTGCCGATATATATATTAAAAATTTAATTTTATTCATTTATCATTATTTACATGCAAACAAGAGCAAACAAATCAGATTTCGTTGTATATTTTGCTACGTGCATCCTTATCTTATGCAAAGATATGAAGAAAATTTGAAATTGAGTGCAAAACGAGAAAATATCATGGTTAATTAACAACATGAATAATACGGTCAAGTAAGATAGAATTTATGAAAATTCATCTTGGAAACAGTCGAAGGATAAATAGAAAAGTAGATTCTTATATAAGTACTGAAAATATAACTTCACAGATGGTATAAACAA
>Ga0183099_1000420_pt1 | contig 31879 bp, 27 predicted proteins | sample Biomet1_FD_127788 | JGI IMG/M metagenome (GOLD analysis project Ga0183099, IMG submission 127788) | Microbial communities from bioreactor (seeded with anoxic lake sediment) at LBNL, California, USA - Biofuel metagenome 1 | ecosystem: Engineered > Bioreactor > Anaerobic > Unclassified ...
TTGAATTTTTTTTGGGAACCACCCTGTTGCTGGGAATATGGAAAAAGGCTATCAGTTGGTTTGCCTTCCTGTTTCTGCTTCTCATGACCTTTTTTACCCTTTATCTGGCCATCTGGAATCCGGTATCCGATTGTGGATGTTTTGGAGACGCTTTGGTGCTCTCCAACTGGGCAACCTTTTATAAGAACATTGTGCTTCTCTTGCTTGCTGGTGTGACCTTCTACTGGCATGACCTGCATCTGGAGATTTTCGGACGACACACCTCCAGATGGAGTGCCTACTGGTGCTTTCTTTTCCCGCTGCTGCTTTCTGCGTTTTCCTACCGTCATTTGCCCATTATCGATTTCCGTCCCTACAAGATTGGGAATCGTCTGGCCGATCTGATGAAGGTACCTGCAGGAGCGCCGACCGATTCCTTTGAGACCCGCTTCATTTACGAAAAGCAAGGCGTGAAACAGGAGTTTCCGGTAGAAAAGGCCCCTGTTTCCGATTCTACATGGACTTATGTGGATCGCATAGAAAAACAGATTCGGAAAGGCTATACTCCCCCCATTCATGATTTTGTGGTGGAACATCCCAAGCGTGGGGACATTACCCAAGAGATACTGAACGATACATCGTATACCTTTTTACTGGTAAGTCCCAATCTGGAAAAGGCCAATCGTGAAAGCAGCGACCGTATTGGAGCTGTTCAGGATTATGCCGGCAAGCATGGCTATGCTTTTTATGGACTCACCAACTCGGATGCAGGAGTGATCGATGAATGGAATTACGAATACGATTCAGATATAGAATATTGCTCTGTAGACCAACAGACCTTGCAGACCATGATCCGTTCAAATCCCGGCCTGATGTTGCTCAAGAACGGAGTTGTGTATCAGAAATGGGCCTTTACGGATATTCCTGACCTTTCAAAGATGAAGGAACCGTTGGATAGATTGCCGTTCGGTAAGGAAAGGGTTGTTTCAATAATGAGAAATCTGGTGAACATTTTTTTGATATATCTTGTGCCACTGATGTTTTTCTATCTTGTGCACACGGGGCACCATTTCCATTTTAATTTCATGAAAAAGAAGAATTTAAATAACGCGTAGGTTTATTAATAAGTAAAACAAAAAACAAATGAGAAAGAACATTGTTGCAGGTAACTGGAAAATGAACAAGACCCTGCAAGAAGGCGTAGCCTTGGCGAAAGAACTGAATGAAATCCTGTCAAAGAAAACCGTTAATTGCGACGTTATCATCGGTACTCCATTCATTCACCTTGCATCTGTAAGTGCTGTTGTTGATGCAACCAAATTGGGTGTTGCTGCAGAAAACTGTGCAGACCATGTCTCTGGAGCATACACCGGTGAAGTATCCGCTGCTATGGTTAAATCAACAGGTGCTCAATATGTTATCCTAGGTCATTCGGAGCGTCGTGCCTACTATGGCGAAACCAGCGCTATCCTGAAAACAAAAACGGAATTGGCTTTGGCAAACGGTTTGACTCCTATCTTTTGCATCGGTGAGGTTCTGGAAGAACGCGAAGCCGGCAAACAATTTGAAGTTGTTGAAGCACAAATCAAGGAATCGCTCTTTGATCTTTCTGCTGAAGATTTTTCCAAGATTATCCTGGCTTACGAACCGGTATGGGCTATCGGTACCGGCAAGACTGCATCCGCAGAACAGGCTCAGGAAATCCACGCTTATATCCGTAGCGTATTGGCTACCAAATATGGCAAGACAATCGCAGACAACTGTTCCATCCTTTACGGAGGTAGCTGCAAGGCTTCCAACGCGAAGGAACTTTTTGCAAACCCTGATGTAGACGGCGGTCTGATCGGTGGAGCAGCGTTGAAGGCTGAAGACTTCATGGGCATTGTAGATGCATTCTAAATAAAAATATCTAATTTTTTGGCATAAAATCGAGGTCGTTCAAGTATTTTGGACGACCTTGCTTTTTCCATGGACTGGACATTTTCCTGTGTGGAAAAATTAATGTAAATATAGCCTCCTGAGCTAAACAATAGCAAGGATAGATTGTTTTATAGTTATAAAAAGGAAGTAATCGTGCGGGAGTATGGGCCGCTTAAGATTGTGTTACATATGTAACATTCACCCCCAGTAAAATCCCAACGGTTTCATGTGAATGAGACGGGGAGGAGTGATTTCAATCGAACACGGCCGACTCCTTATCGATTTTGACCATATGTAAAAAAGTTGTTTAGGTGTTTTTAATAGTGAAAGGAGCATTTTTTTTATGAGGAATGATGGACAAGCCATCAAAATGTACTAGAGGAATAAAATTAACTGCTTTTTCAACGAGTCTGGCGCGAAGTGATTTCGGGCCAGGCTTTTTGTGTTTATAGAACTCTTTTCTCAGGCCGTAATCTGTTTATTCTTTCAACCAGAAAAAATATTTGTTTGCACTTTATTTGTTTGCCTTTCTTTAAATTGATGTACTTTTGCCGGTGAAAACATTTAATGAAGAAATTATGTGTAAACAAATGAAAACCATTTTAGTGGTTGTGGCAATATTGATTGCCTTTCCCGCGTTAGCCGAAAATACAACAACGACCGCAAGCCTTTCGGCAGCCTTGTCGACTGCAAAAGCAAAAACGACCGCGAAAGCGAAAACTGTTGCTGGTAAATTGGGTGTGGATCTTGATGCTGTAAATACTACTGTAAAAAGCGATACGACCCTTTCCAAGGCTGCTGCGAGTGCCAAGGCTTCAGCCAAGGCAAAAGCGTCGGCTCAGGCCAAGACGGCTGCCAAAAAATACGGTATTGGCACCGATGCTGTTACAGCAGCCTCATCTGTTAATGACACAACTGTGAAAAAGGCCGTGTCGAAGGCAAAAACCAAGGTGACAACCAAAGTTTCGACTACGACAAAAAATACGGCGAAATCTACAGCGAAGAAAGTTGGAGTCAATTTGGATTCCGTTTCCAAAACTGTCAAAAACGATACAACGCTTTCTTCTGTACTGTCAACCGTAAAAGCTGGTGCCAAGACTAAAATTCAAAGTGCTGTAACAAAATAAAGGCTTAGCCTGAATTTATTATAAAAGCCGGACGTGACGGGAGTTGCGTCCGGCTTTTTTAGCTTTAGCTCTTTTTCTATGTCCTTACAAAGATTCCGTATAATAGTTGTAGAATAGCGCAATGGATTCGATTCCTTTGTGAAATTGGCTGAGCAGGAAACTTTCGTTGGGAGAATGGATGGTATCTCTTTCAAGTCCAAAGCCCATCAGCAGAGGATGAGCGTTCAGGATCTGCTCCAGATCGGCTAGAACGGGAATGCTTCCACCGCCTCTGCTGGGTACCGGTTCAATGCCATAGACTTCAGAAACGGCTCTGGATGCAGCCTTGTACATTGGTGAGTTGATGGGAGCCAAAAAACCCTGACCTCCGTGTTCAGCTTTGGTTTCCACCTTAACATAAGGTGGAGCTATGGCGTGGAGATGTTTGATGAAAAGGTCTGTGATCTTTTTATAATCCTGATTGGGCACCAGACGCATGGAAATTTTGGCTTGTGCATAGGAAGGCAGTACGGTCTTGGCCCCGTTCCCGGTATAGCCGCCCCAAATACCGCATACGTCGAGACTGGGACGTATGCCGGTGCGTTCAATGCTGGTGTAGCCTTCTTCGCCTTTCACTTCGTTGATGTCGATGGATCTCTTATAGTCTTCCAGGTCGAAAGGGGCACGCCCAAGTAGGGTTCGCTCCTCGGCAGAAAGTTCCAGCACATCGTCGTAAAAGCCGGGTATGGTGATGCGGCCTTTTTCGTCCATCAAGGAAGCGATCATCTGGCAGAGTGTATTGATGGGGTTGGCTATGGCACCTCCATAGTGGCCGGAATGCAGGTCTTTATCCGGCCCTGTTACCTTGACTTCCACATAGGATAGACCACGCATCCCGCAATTGATGGATGGTACATCTTCACCGATCATGGTCGTGTCGGAAACAAGCATAAGGTCGCAGGTTAGAAGTTCCTTGTTCTCTTTTGCCCATTCGGCAAGGGAAGGGGAGCCAATTTCTTCTTCACCTTCGATGATGAATTTGACGTTGCATTTCAAAAGATTTCTCGAAAGCAGGTATTCCAGTGCCTTGGCGTGCATGAAGCTCTGTCCTTTGTCGTCGTTGGCACCACGGGCATAGATGGCTCCGTTGCGCACTTCCGGTTCGAAAGGGTCGGATACCCAAAGGTCGAGCGGGTCAACGGGCTGCACGTCGTAGTGGCCGTACACCAGCACGGTCGGTTTGGCCGGGTCGATGATCTTTTCGCCATAGACCACAGGATGTCCGCTTGTTGGATAAACCTGGGCCCTGTCGGCTCCGCTTTTGTTAATCAATTCGGCAAATTGTGCGGCACAAGCTTCCATATCGGCCTTGTGCACCGGTTGCGAACTGATGGAAGGTATACGCAGCAGGGTGTAAAGTTCTTCCAGAAAACGTGGGGTATTGTCTTGAATATATTTCTTAAGATCGTTCATATCTGTATTTTTTTAGAATTCATGCTTGGACAAAAATAAGGAAATCCGGGCAGACGCTTTTCTATTTTTCTATTTTCTCTGTCTTTCACCCGGAGTTTTATTTATCTTTTGAGGAGTGTTACAAAGTCCCAATATTTTCGCTACTTTTATAAAATAAATTCAGACGAAAAGGGTGCTTTTCTAGTTCTACCATTTAATTTTAAACGAGATGAAAAGAATGAAAGAATTGGCGGTATTGGCTGTTGTTCTGCTTTCCGCATCCATGTTTACTGGCTGTAGCATGTATACCTACAGTACGCCAGGCGCGTATACCAACAGTTACACGAATCCAACCTGGGCGCCTCCTTACTATCCTGGCGTGCGTTACTATTATCTGCCTGATATCGAGAGTTACTACGATCTTTCAACCAGTGAGTTCATTTATTTGTACGATGGCGTTTGGCGCTATTCGCGGACTATACCATCTTATTATTCCACTTTTGATTTGGAGGACTGTTTCACCGTTGTGTTGAACATCAATGTCTATCGTCCCTGGTTGCACCATCAATACTATGTGTCTCATTATCCGAGGTACTATTACCGCGATTATTACGATCACAGCAACATCCCTTACGTCAGGGGCTTCAACGAAAACCGGAAGAGTGCCATCTACTGGGGTGAGAACGAAAGAAACAGGGCGCGCCAATGGGATAACCGGAACCAGGAGTATGACCGTCGGTTCAAGTATCAGAAGGAGGATCGTCAGACTCAAAAAAGCTATAATTCGGAAGACAATGTCAAACGTTCAACGGGTCAGAATACCAGGTCGAGCCGAAATGCCGGCAATACAACGGTCAATAACCGGCAAAACAGCAACGTCAATGCCGTCCGTTCTACAGAAAGCGTAAGATCCAACGAAACGACCACCAGGTCTACACGTAACGATAATACGGGTAGTGATAACACCCGCACATCCCCCACCAACAACACTGCTGGCTCGGAAGTGTCTACCCGTCAGCAGTCTGGTACGTCTACAGAGACCGCCAGGACACAAACGACCAATTACTATGGCAAAACCATTGGAAATCCGGTGAAGGTGCAAAGGCAGATGTTAGACAATAGTTCTACCAAAAACAGGTCGGAGAGAAATTCTTCCAAAACAACAGGAAGAAGGTGATTCTTGCCCGTATATATAAATCAGCGTTTCCGGCAAACATGGTTCTTTTTTGGAACAAGGCCGATTACGTGAGGGTTTATCAAAAATAGAGAGGATAGTCCTATTCACGCTTTTTAACCTAAAAAGCAGATATAGCCTGTAACAAAAGCAAAGTTTAAACGTCTTTTTAGTAGTTGGTACATTTTTTCGCCATACTAAGAAATAAAAGAGGTTTAAACTTTGTTTTTTACCGCTATCATTCACAAAAATTTTCCATTTATGAAAAATTTGAGATCCATCACGATTGCGCTGGCTATGCTGCTTTCAATACCTGTATTTTCCCAGGGGTTCAGACTTCATCGAGTTCCTGGAACCGTTGTCGTTCATCATTATGTAAATCCAGCTTGGGCTCCGCCTTATTACGAAGGTGCCCGTTATTATTACCTGCCTGATATTGAGTGCTATTATGATCTGTCTACCGGTGAATTTATTTACCTTATGGATGGAGAATGGCGCTATTCCAGAGAAATTCCTGCCATATATGCAGACTTCGATCTGGCCGATTGTTTTACCATTATTCTGAACAATACCGTTTTCCGTCCGTGGTTGCACCATCAGTATTATGTTTCACATTATCCCCGTTACTATTATCGTGACTACTACGACCACAACAACATTCCATGGGTCAGGGGATTCAATGAAAACCGCAAGAGTGCTTTTTACTGGAGAGAGAACGAGCGGCACAGGGCACGGCAATGGGATGACCGCAACAGAAGAGAAGACCGTGATTTCAGGTATCAACGGGAGGATCGCCAACGTCAGAGAAGTATGAGGTTTGAAGGACGTCCGTCCGACAATCGCGATTATAACAACCGTGACAACGATAGCCGAAAGAACAACGACCGGATTTTCAGGGATAACAATTCCGAAAGTCATAACCGCAATGTTCAGGAAAGAAGCAACGATTCCAGGACAGATCGTGTATCCAACAACGACAATCGTCGGCAAGAAGGTTCTGACTCAAGAACAGAGAGGACTCAGAACACGAACTATTATGGGAAACAGATAGGAAACCCGGTCAAGGTCGCCAGGCAAATGCGCAGTGAAAGCCGCTCATCTGACAAAGCCTCCGTTCGTTTTTCTGAAAAAAAATCCTCAGACAGGGATTCCCGCCAACCGGAAAGTAGAAGATGATAACATATAAACAAAAGCGGGAGGCCCCTCAGGATACTACATTCTGAGGGGTTTCTTTTTTCTTGCAGATAAAGTAGCCTGCTATGACCAAGGCCGTCAGTATTTCAGAGCATGGCACCGATAGCCATATTCCTATATTACCCAAGAGCCAGGGTAGAGTCAGAAAGCAAACCAGCATAAAGGCAAAGCCTCGCAGGAAGGTATAGACCGTGGCCTGTCTGGCTTTCTCCACACTTTGGTAGTAACCCACACAGGCGATGTTGAAAGCAAAGAAAACATAGCCAAGAGCGAAGTACGGCAAACCCTGAATGGCAATTTCATAGGCATTGCATCCTTTCTTTAGGAAAAGCCCGACCAATGGTTCGCAAAAGAAGATGGTTGCGACCGTGGCTGCAAAGCCGCATAGCAAAGCTGCGACAATGCTCAGACGGACCGTCTTGTTGACGCGTTTGCGGTTTCCTGTGCCATAGTTGTAGCTGATGATGGGCTGTGCCGATTGTGAAATGGCGTTGTTCACCAAAAAGCAAAGCGGAAAACAGTAGCAGGCAACCCCAAATGCAGCGACACCGTCCTCTCCAAGAGCATCTATAAAGACATAGTTACCCACCAACATCATGCAGGCAATGGCCAGCTCACCCAATATGGCGGAAGAGCCCAGCTTAACCATATATCCGATGTTTCTGATGGAAAGGTTCATGCTCTTTCGGCTGATCTTCAATTTGTACAGATGCAAGGTGCTGGAAAAGAATAGGATATAGATGATGGTCATAAGACCACCAATGGCTATTCCGATGGAGTAGGCCATACCTGCACCTTTCATACCCCAGTTTAGCCGAATGACAAAGATGTAGCAAAACAGGATATTGATAACGGCTGGTATGGCATTGCAGAGCATGGCATAAACCGGAGAACCGTCAAGTCTGATAAGGAATAGCCCCATGCTCATGATCATCTGAAAGACAAGAAAAGGGGTCAGCCAGTCCATGTATCCTAAAACCAGAGGCAAAAGCCTGTCTGTACTTCCGAACAGGTATGCCACCTCTTTGTGGAAACACATCACTAAAGCAGAAAGAAGGACCATCAGAATAGAGCCCATCAACAGCGCCTGGGTGATGTTGATACGGGCAGCTTTTACCTTTTCCTGTGAAAGGTGAATGGAAGCCACAATAGAAGCTCCGACACCAAACATCAGCCCGATGCCTGTTGTTATCATGAACAATGGACAAAGAATATTGACGGCGGCCAGTCCGTCACTTCCTACCCCTTTGCCTACAAAAATACCCTCTGCAATGACCAGGGTTGCCGAAAAAAGCATACCTAGAAGCGTTGGTATGAGTATTTTTCCAAACAATTTTGGTATGTTCATGGACCCGAAGTCGATACAATCTCTCTGCATGCCGGTTTTTACTTGATGCCTGCAAAGTTAGTGTTTATAAATTAAACAGCAGGGTCAGCCAATCAAAACAAAAAACACTATAGTCCGAAAATTTACAACAGTTATAACTTAATATATTTCTCAATAATGTACTGATTTACATCTATTTTGTCTGCTTTTTCAAGGCCTTCTATCGTTAAGGTGTCGTTGCTCACAGTGGCTTTGAAATTAACTTTTACTCCTTCCCACATCCTGCAGTTGCAATAATCAAGATTTTCGGTGTAGGTCGTGTCGGTAAAGGAGCATTTGCCTCCTCCTGAAACAAATAGAGCGGTCTTTGAGTCTTTTCCTTTTTGCAGGTCATGATACAAAAAGGCAAAATGAGAGTTTGTAATGATTTTGAACATTTCTCTTCCTGCGAGATCTTCTTTTATGACACTGTCTTTTACATGAGATTCAGAGGAGATCAACCGCCACGTGCCGATCATCCTTTTTTCCAGATTGTCTTTTTCAACGTTCTGTGAACAAGAGAAGGTAACCATAGTGATAAGCCCTAAAATAATTCCGGTTTTTAGTTTCATGATGTTTGTTTTTAAGGTTTATAAGTGTGATAGTTCCGGCTTTTTTTGTGCCGGTATTCATCAGTACAAAAGTAATTTTCTGATGGTGTGAGTATGTTTGAATTTATACCTATGATGTCCGTAAGTGTTCTTATTTGCCTATGTTCGGTTTTATTGGCCGGAATGTCTATCTTTATTGCGTATCATCAAACTGTTATAGAATGTCACTAAGAATACATTGTTTTCAACACGTTGAATTTGAGGATTTAGGTTGTATCTCCTCTTGGATTGAGCAACACAAACATATCTTGACCTATTCAAGGTTTTATGAAGGATATTCGATTCCTGAACCGGAGGACTACGACTGGCTAATCATTATGGGAGGCCCGATGGGGATCTACGATGAGGAACAATATCCTTGGCTAAAGGACGAAAAAAGCGCCATAAAGAAGGCGATTGACAGCAAGAAAACCGTGTTGGGCATTTGCCTTGGTTCCCAATTGATTGCTGATGCTTTGGGTGAAAAGGTGTACCGGAACTCGGAAAAAGAGATCGGCTGGTTTGAAATATACCCAATCCGCCAAGCAAAAGCAACTGGTTTGTTTGATGAAGATTCAGCGGAAAAGAGGATGGTCTTTCATTGGCATGGGGATACCTACAACATTCCGGCAAATTCAAGACATCTGGCTTATTCTGCGTGTTGCAAAAGCCAGGCCTTTTTGTATAAAGAAAATGTCCTGGGGGTACAATTCCATCTTGAAGTCACTCAACAAAGCCTTAGGAAGATGGTCGAAAATTCTGGAAATGAACTGGTTGCTGGAAAGTATATCCAATCCGAAAGTGAAATACTGTCACAGGCAATATTCATTGAATCAAACAACCAGAAGATGGTTGAAATACTAAACAAATTAGCTCAGAACGTTTTACCTCTTTAGCCGTTTACAACAGAGGCATTATTTAAAAAGCCCTGGAACACAGATTGCTGTTTCTTGTTTTGCGCGCCGCGAAAAACTATTGAGCGGTACTTGTGGGCGAAATAGGCTTTTTGTAAAGTATAGGAACTCTTGTACTGATTCAGAAACGAAGAAATGACCGCTTCATCATCCGGCAAATGGTATGCACAGATGGCATAGGAAAAATTGACTGCTTCCGAAAACAAACGGGTGCATCCGGCCAGAGCATGCCGTTCAAAGCCTTCAATATCCATTTTCAGGAAAAGGTTTTGCGTTGGTTTGTCCTTCAGAAAATCATCCAGTGTCTGGTTGTTTTCATCGTTAAAGCTGTTGATGTATTTATTGATGATGCACACTTTGTCCTTCCAAGGCTCGAATGTTGCATTCAGGGCCTCGATCCAGCCGGTTTCACATTCAAACAGGTAGATTTTGTCAACCAATTCAACAACGTCCAGGGAGGTCATGCCTTCTGCCGACCCGATATCAAGAAACGTTTTGCCTTTTACTTCATCCAAGGAGTCAAAATAGCGATGTGCAGAGCGGTGATCTTGTTCAATGACCAGAGCTTTGTACATCCTTTTGATTTTTGCAGTGTCAAAACCTCTTTTGACGTATAGCCTTTTGCCGTGATGGAGCACATACGAAAGGTTTTTGCTCTCATCGAAAAGGACATTTACCTTAAAATCAACGTACTCATGCCGGAAAAGATAGAGGTGGCGAGCATAACCGTGTTTTCTGATGTAGTCGTAAAACTGAATGTTGGTTGATTCTCTTTTTATTATTTTTGTAAAAAAATATGGAACAGATCCATAGATAAAAGATTTAAAAATCTTTGTGAGATACTTATTGCCAGACATTTCCAAAAGATAAGTTTTACCTAAAAAAGTTGTGATGATATTACTTATCTATTTATGCTTTTGGCCTAACAGTAAGTATGTTAGGATAGATATATCAAAACTTTTCTTGCTAATCGTGTTTATTCAGGGCGTAAAAGTAAGAAAAGCCCTTGGATTAAAGACAAGAAATTTTTATTAACTCAAATAAAAACGTCATTTACCTGAAAATTGCCGAATCTGTTTTTCGGAGAAAATATGAATTTTACGGATGAACAGGTTTGACCAGTGGCTTCGCTTTACGTTTGATAAAATAAAATCATTTAAGTTTCAATTGCCAATGAAACAAACACATTTTTATTATATTGTACATTCAATCGGCTTTGGCTGTTGAGGCTGTAAGGAAGCGATTTTTATGCGTATATTTTTAATATTAAAGTAGTGATGATTTTACAAAATAAAAAGAAATCGTTGGTGTTGAAAGCAAGAATCACTTGCTTGCTGGTGTTGATTAGCTTTTCGTTGGGGGCAAAAGAAATTTCAGATAATGGCCTGAAAAAAGCCATTTCCGATTCGTTGACCGTATATTACAACAGAGAGTTGTCCGGAAGTACTTTGGCCAGGCATATCGCGGTTGATGAAAAGAAGGAAACAGTTACGGTGACTATGGGGGATGAATTGGCGTATTACCCGGTCAACGAACTTGATGTAAAGAATATGTATGCTTGCGTTCGCAGGTTGTTGCCTGACCCTTTCCGGTCTTTCGATCTGACCATTGTTTCAGATGGACAGAAGCTCGAGGAGCTGGTGCCAAACGCCTATCGTTTGAAAATCCACAAAGACATGAGCCGGATTTTTGCCAATCCGGAGGGCTCTGCACCTTTGGTGGAACGAATTTCCGAACCCTATAAAATCAAGAAAGGGTTGCAGGATAAGCACATCGCACTGTGGCCAAGTCATGGCTATTACTATGAACAAAAACAGGCTCGTTGGGAATGGCAGCGACCGCGTTTGTTTCAAACGGTGGAAGACCTTAATACAGAAAGCTATGTGTTGCCTTATTTGGTGCCCATGCTCGAAAATGCCGGCGCCAATGTACTCCTGCCGCGTGAACGTGATTTCCACAACGTCGAAGTGATTGTCGATAACGATACCTCGTGTTTGAATTCTGTCTATCGGGAAACCAAAGGAAAAGAATCATGGTCGCAGGGAGAAGGTGCAGGCTTTGCCCGAAAAAAGGCCGTGTATCTTGATGGCGAGAATCCTTTTACGGAAGGTTCCTTCCGGCAGATTGGCACCATTGGCAAAGGTGCGGAAAGTCTGGCAGAGTGGATACCCGATATGCCGGAGAAAGGCAAGTTTGCTGTATATGTGTCGTACAAAACATTGGCCAACAGTACGGAAGATGCCCTTTACACCGTTTATCACCTTGGAGGGAAAACCGAATTCAGGGTTAATCAAAAAATGGGTGGAGGCACCTGGATTTATCTTGGATCTTTTACGTTTGAAAAAGGCATAAACGAGGCCTGCAAAATAACCTTGTCCAATAAGAGTGCTAAGAAAGGCAGTGTCGTAACTGCCGATGCCGTCAGGATAGGCGGTGGAACAGGAAATATCGCCCGTTGTCCCAATATGGCCGGTCTTTTGAAAGGGGATACCGTCCAACGGTCGTTGCCTATCCATTATTCGCCCGAAGTCAGCGGCTATCCGCGTTACACGGAAGGAGCAAGGTACTGGCTGCAATGGGCGGGTATGCCCGATACGGTGTATAGCCGGACCCATTATCAGGACGATTATCTGGATGACTTCCAAAGCAGAGGCTATTGGGTCAATTACCTATCTGGTGGTTCCAGAGTTTTGCCAGGAGAGCAGGGTTTGAATATTCCCGTCGATTTGGCTTTTGCTTTACATACGGATGCGGGAAAAACACAGAACGATTCAATTATCGGCTCTTTGGGAATCTATATGACCCATTTTAACGATGAGGTTTTTGAAAATGGACAATCCCGAATGGCCTCGCGCGATTTGACGACTTTGGTGATGGATGAGGTGGTGAATGACATTCGGGCCGTCTATAAGCCCAATTGGACCCGTCGTCAGATGTGGAATCGTTCCTACAGTGAAGCGCGCGTACCCAACGTGCCGACCATGTTGCTTGAGCTGTTGTCACACCAGAATTTTGCCGATATGCGCTATTGTCTGGACCCTGGCTTCCGTTTTACGGTCAGCCGCGCCATCTACAAAGGAATGCTAAAGTTCATTGCAGGACAATACGGCTACAGCTATGTGGTGCAACCTTTACCGGTGTCAGGATTCAGCGCCCGTTTCTCAGACAAGAACCATGTGAATCTGCAATGGAATCCGGTCTCTGATCCGCTTGAGCCCAAGGCAATGCCTACGCATTATGTGGTTTATACCCGTATGGATCATGGTGATTTTGATAACGGTCAGGTCGTTAGAAACACCTTCTGTAATCTCCCCATCGATCGTGATAAGATTTACAGTTTTAAGATTGCAGCGCTTAATGCCGGAGGTGAGAGCTTCCCTTCCGAAATTCTTTCGGTTTGCCGCAAGTCGGATGAGAAAGGTGAGGTTTTGATTGTCAATGGCTTTACACGCATCAGTGCTCCGGCCAGTTTTGAAACCAGGGATAGCATCGCCGGATTTCTTGATTGTGTGGATCATGGTGTACCCGATAAGGTGCAATACAGCTATGTCGGCAGCATGAACGAATTTAAACGTCACACGGACTGGATGGATGACGATGCCCCTGGATTCGGTAGCAGCAATGGTGACTATGAGTCGCAGGTCATTGCCGGAAACAGCTTTGATTTTCCGTTCGTACATGGAGAGGCCATAGCCAAGGCCGGTTATTCGTTCGTTTCATGCAGCAAGGAATCGGTATGCAAAAACGAGGTTTCGTTAAAGGACTATCCGGTGGTTGATCTGATACTTGGAAAAGAAAAAGAAACGCTTCTGGGAAATGGAGATAAGCCCGCAGAATTCAAAGCCTTCCCGAAAGAACTACAGCAGGCCATTTCCGGTTATTGCCAGAGCGGAGGCAAGATTCTGGTAACCGGGGCCTATGTCGGATCAGACCTTTGGGACAATCCGCGCGCCACAAAAGCGGAACGCGAGTGGGCAAGCAATACCTTAAAGTTTGTCAGGAAAAGCGATTACGGTGCGGTTACAGGCCGTTTTAAGGCTGTTGCTTCCCCTTTTGAATCTTTCAAAGGAAATTACAATTATTTCAATGAGCTGAACAGTGAATCGTATGTGGTGGAACGTCCCGACGCCATCGAGCCTGCAGGTAAGGATTCCTACATCATATTCCGCTATTCGGAAAACAACATGGGAGCCGGAGTGGCTTACAAAGGTGCATATTCCAGTTGTGTGCTTGGCATCCCGTTTGAGGCAGTAAAACCGGAGATGCGGGAAGAGCTGATGAAGTGCATACTTACTTTTTTTGAACAAAAGATATCCCAATAGAACGACAGGTTAAACAGGAAGTACTTATTTTTACTTAATTATTGGAACCAAAAGCTACATCTATGATATTAATTGCCGACAGTGGCTCAACGAAAACCTCCTGGGCTTTGCTTAAGGATGATCTAACAAGCAGTCGTTATACTACGTCAGGAATCAATGCTTTTTTTCAATCGGAGTATGAAATTGAGAATCATTTGAGGAAGGAATTGTTGCCCCGTCTTGGAATAAATGTGGTTTCTGAAATCCATTTTTTCGGAGCAGGTTGTGCCACCGATAAGCAAAAACTCTTGGTCAGGAATGCTTTTTCGAAAGTGTTTAAGTATGATCTGATTGAAGTGGAAAGCGATTTGCTGGAAGCCGCCAGGGCTTTGTGTGGCAAGGAACCCGGGATAGCCTGCATCCTTGGCACCGGTTCGAATTCCTGCTTTTATGACGGTCATGACATTGTCCAGACGGTATCGCCTTTAGGCTTTATCCTTGGGGATGAAGGCGGTGGCGTATCTTTGGGCAAAAGACTGGTGGCCGATTGCATGAAAAATCAAATTCGGGACGATCTCAAAGCCCGTTTTTTTAAGCGTTTCGATTTGACAGAAGCCCAGATTATGGAGAATATCTACAACAAACCTTTTCCAAATCGCTTTTTAGGCTCTTTGTCCATCTTTCTGAAAGAAAATCTTGCAGAACCTGAAATTTATAAGATTGTATACGAGGCCTTTTCGGACTTCTTTAGACGCAATGTCTTCCAGTACGATTATAAGAACATGCTGGTTCATGTGGTGGGATCCGTCGGCTTTTACTATCAGGATGTCTTGCGTCAGGTGGCAACCGACCTTTCCATCAATTTAGGGAAAGTCATTCAGGCTCCCATGGACGATTTGCTTCTGTATTATACAGGTAAGAAATCAGAACTGAAACCGGGCATTGCCTTTAAGAAAATAACGGAAATGTCTTCTTTGCATGATAATCTGGAGCATTGTTCCGTGTTGGAATTGTTGGCAGGTATAAACGAAGAGGATCACAAAATACCGTTTGCCGTAGAAAAGGTTATTCCGGAATTGGGGAAATTGGTAGAGGCTATTGTGGAGCGAATGAAACGCGGCGGACGTATTTTTTATATGGGAGCCGGAACCAGCGGACGTTTGGGGGTTCTTGACGCATCGGAGATACCTCCGACTTATGGAATGCCTAAAAATCTGGTTATCGGTTTGATTGCAGGCGGGGATACGGCTTTGCGAAATTCGGTGGAAGGAGCCGAAGACGATCTGGAAAAAGGATGGGATGAGTTGCAGGGATATAAGGTAACCCCCAACGACACCGTCATCGGAATAGCCGCCTCGGGAACGACCCCCTATGTCATAGGCGCCTTGAAACACAGTCAGGAGCATGGTATTCTCACAGCATCCATCTCTTGTAATCCCAATGCTCCGGTATCGCAGTATGCCGATATTGCCATTGAAGCCATTGTAGGACCTGAATTTGTAACCGGCAGCACACGTATGAAGTCGGGTACAGCGCAAAAACTGATACTGAACATGATTACCACCAGCACGATGATCCGATTGGGTAGGGTGAAAGGCAACAGGATGGTAAACATGCAATTGACCAATAAGAAGCTGATCGACCGTGGAACACGGATGATCATGGAAGAAACACATTTGGAATACGATACAGCAAACAGTCTTTTATTGCTCCACGGTTCGGTAAAAAAGGCCGTGGATGCCTATAATTCAAAGTAAATGATGAAAAACAGAGCGATATGGGTCATGGCCGTTTTGTTGCAGTTTATACTGTTAGAAACCAGTGCGCAAAAGGTAAAAACGGGCATCGAAGTGCTGCGCGAAAGTGGCTTTGCTTTGCTGCAGGGCAAACGGGTAGGGTTGATTACCAATCCTACTGGGGTGGACTCTCATCTGAAATCGACGGTTGATATCCTGAACGAAGCTCCGAAAGTGAAGCTGGTGGCTCTTTTCGGACCGGAACATGGCGTGCGCGGCGATGTGTATGCAGGCGACACGGTGGGAATGACCATAGACAAGCAGACAGGTGTTCCGGTGTATTCCCTTTATGGGAAGACTAAAAAACCAACAGCCGACATGCTGAAAGGTGTTGATGTCCTTGTCTATGATATTCAGGATATCGGATGCCGGTCTTATACCTTTATCAGTACCATGGGGCTTGCAATGAAGGCCGCAGCGGATAATGGCATTGAATTTATGGTACTCGACCGCCCTAATCCCATTGATGGGCTAAAAGTAGAAGGCAATCTGACCGAGGATCCGTTTGTTTCCTTTGTCAGCCAGTTTCGTATACCGTATATCTATGGCCTGACTTGCGGAGAACTGGCAAGAATGCTGAATGGGGAGAAGATGTTGGGTAAAAAATGTAAGCTAACGGTAGTGCCGATGAAAGGCTGGAAAAGGGATATGAACTTTGAACAGACCGGTTTGCCCTGGGTTTTGACATCTCCTCATATTCCGGAAGCAACTTCCGCTTACTATTATCCGGCATCCGGCATTCTGGGAGAACTTGGTTTTATGTCTGTCGGCGTTGGTTATACCCTTCCATTCAAGTTGTTTGCCAAAGATTCCATCGATGCCGGCTTATTGTCAAAGCGGCTGAACAACCTGCATTTGTCGGGAGTCCTGTTTCGCCCAATTTATTTGAAACCGTTTTATGCAGCCGGCCAGGGACAGAACTATTCGGGGGTGCAGTTCTATCTGACCGATTACCGGAAAGCGCGCCTTAGTGAAATCCAGTTTTACGTCATGCAGGAAATGGCAGCCTTGTATCCTCAGAAAAAATGTTTCAGTGATGCCACTGCTTCGCGCTTTAATATGTTCGACAAAGTCTGCGGCTCCGACCAGATCCGTTTGCGTATGGCTGCAAATATGAAGGCAAAAGATATTCTCCCTTATTGGCGAAAGGACGAAACGGCTTTCAGGACGCAGTCGAGGAAGTATTATTTATACAACAATGTCCGTAAGTGAGGGTTTGATGGTGGAATGCTCTCCATAGTGTCCATCAAGCCTATTTCCATGTGCTGTATAGATATATCTAAAATAATAGGTATATTTGGATTTAATTATAGATATATCTATATTTGTAAAAATATACCGAATATGCATGAGGAGTTATATGAACAATCGGGTAGCGATATCATACGGCAATTGGGAAAACGTTACAGCGACTACCGTAAACGGATGGGTTACTCACAAAAAGAAGTCGCCGAGAAGTCCGGGTTGAGTGTATTTACCATCAGTACGTTTGAAAATGGCTCTTCGACCGGAGTCACATTCGCTTCGTTTATCAAATTGCTGAGAGCAATTGATAGCCTTGAAGAAATAGAGAAACTGTTGCCGGAACTTCCTGAGAGTCCCCGGGCTTTATTTAGAAAACAGCAGAAAAAGAAATAATTATGGGAACGAATGTGCTAATGGTAAAACTATGGGGAATGCCGGTGGGATATCTTTCATGGGATAGAAAAGCGAATTTGGCTGTTTTTGAATATGCCCCCGAGTTTCTGGACAAAGGATTGGATATTGCACCCTTAACGATGTCCATCCATTCACCACGCAGCAAGAAGTATATACCGTGGACAGGCAATAAGGATAAATTATACATGGGACTTCCGCCTGTTTTTGCCGACTCGTTGCCCGACAAGTGGGGGCAGTCTCTTTTTAGGGCATGGTTGAGGGATAACCACATTCAAACAAAGAAAGTGAATCCGGTGGATCATCTTTCATTTATCGGAAGTCGTGCCATGGGTGCGTTAGAATATGAGCCGGCTCAGAAGTTGGGTGACAATTCCGTGTTTTCTGTGGATATTGAAAAACTGCATGAGTTTGCAAAACAAGTTCTGAATGAGCGGGAAGCGACTGTGCTAAATGCTGAAAATTCTTTTTTGTGGCAGGATTTGATCAAAGTCAGTTCATCACCGGGAGGAAAACGTCCGAAGGCAATTGTTGCAGTTAATCCGTCTACAGGAGAAGTGCTATCCGGTCAAGGAAACATTCCTGAAGGTTTTGAGCACTTTATTCTGAAATATGATGATAACTCCGTCTATCCTTTTGCCAAACTGGAATATGTTTATTACCGAATGGCTCTGGATGCCGAAATAAAAATAATGCCGTCCGAATTGCGCTCATACGGGCATGTGACCCATTTTTTAACCCGTCGTTTTGATCGCATTGGGAATGAGCGAATTCATACCCAAACGCTGGCAGCGATGTCTCCCGAAAGTGATAGCTACGAGGATTTGTTTGCCGTAATCCGACGTTTGAATTTGCCGTATAAAGACACCCGGCAACAATATCTACGGATGGTATTTAATGTGCTTGCGCGTAATGTAGACGATCATACTAAAAATTTCAGTTTCTGTATGACCCCCGATGGAATATGGCGTTTGTCCCCTGCTTATGATTTGACCTATGGGGTTGAACTCTCGGTTCCAGCTTATATGAACCGGCATTCGATTTCTATTAACGGGAAAAATGAAGATATAACCCGTGAAGACTTGGAAGCAGTGGCTGTGCGGAATGATATTTCTGATTGTAAATCACTCATCAATATGGTAAGTAATGCCGTCGGCAAATTTAAAGAGTATGCCAGGGAGTTGGATATTGATGAACAGCTAACAGATAACATCGCGGCAGATTTTGTCAGGGTATAAACAAAAAACACGAAGAACATTCATTGAATCTCACGACCCAGTCTTTTCATTTACACAATCGGTTGGACTGTGCCGCTATTAATCAATTTTAGATATATACAGTAATTTCTTAGATCCAAGACTATATCAAAATGTTCTAATAGTGCGGTGCCTAACAAGCCTGAAAAAGGATACTCTCTTTGTTTATTCATGGCAAAAGACACAAAATTCTTTCCCTTTAGAGTCTTCTCCGTTAGAAAAAAATCACCAACTTGAATGGTGTCACTCTTAATGGCAAAAGATTTTTGAAATCCATCTGATCTGAGAGCTGTCTCAAAAAAAGCGTCGCTTGATTTTATACCGTATTTGGATACAATGCTATTACTGAAACTTATACCGGCATTACTACCCGTATCTATTGTTATAAATGCTTTGATTTTTTTTCCTTGAACAGATACGACCACAGGTATTCCAAGAAAACCATTCTCTATCTTCATTTTTACACAATGGTAATTCTGCAAATCCTTAGTGCCGGATAATTCCCGAATGTATTGTTTACTAAATGATATTTCAATAATTTTTTTATCGAAAAAATGCCATGGGATTATTCCCACGTTTGCTCCTGTAAACCCGAATATATGATTATTTTATCAAAATATTTCGCTTCTACAGAGCCCCCGTATGCCCGTTCCAATCCCCCTATTCGTACCTTCATTGTTTTTTGTACCTTGCTGAATCCATTTTGAATTTCTTTTCTCTCGAAATCGGAAGCCAGAGTGTCGGAAAATATCATCCAACGTAAACCTGTCTCAAACATATACCTTAAAGGTATTGAATCGTTCAACGTTCCCGGAATGAATATGGCTTTTTTCATGTTAAAGTCGTACTCAAATGACACCGCGCCTTCAGGAATACTATCTGTAAGTTCTGCTATTGTCGCATCTGCCGATTGAATCTTGCAGAACGGCAGGATTAATAAAATGGGTATTAGTAAATAAAGCTTAATAGGATTCATACGATTATGGGGCATTTCATAATATAATCAGATAGTTAGCACTTTTAAGGTTCATAGCTGCATTACTGGAACCTTCTGAAGGAGTAGGTTCGGCATCATCGGCTTCTTTTGTTTCCTTCGTTGGCGCCTGATTGATCTTCGAGCCTTTGCTTATCAGTTTATTGGTCAGTGACTCGAACACGTTCAAGTCTATGCGCTTACGAATATAGACCAACAATGACGGGACAAATACCGGCTTATTGTGATGGCACGTTATTTTTTTATTGCTTAATGTCCCATATAATACTTATACTTTTCTCTATTTCCATTTTCTGCGGATTTAAATCAAGAGTCCTCTCGGTACTATCTCCTCTTATATCAGGCACACTTATAAGTTCATCCGTACCTATTGTCAATACATCGGTTTGGTTTACATATCCAAAGTTTATCTCAAGAATATTAACCAATTCAATCCCCATAGACTTTGCGATAATTTTTGCTTTTGTCTTTGCATCCAAAATGGCATTTTCAATGGACTTTTCAAGCAGTATCTTCTTTTGAGAATCCGATAATTGAAAACCTATGCTGTATGAATTTTTTAAATCACTATCATTTAAGACTTTAATAATCTTATTCAAAGTTTGATTATCATAGTTCTTCGTTAATTGGAGAGAAAGTTTACCTGCATATCCAGCAGCTTCTCTTCTTCCGCTTTCCCAAGATATATTTTCTCCAACATTCATTTCGTCTATCTTTATCTCGTCTTTTCTTATCTCGACTTGTTTGAAATTATTGACAAGCATATTATATCTGTTTATCAGCAGTTCCGTACACCGACTATAACTTGAATCCTTTATTTCCAAAGGAATATTGATTGTCATTTCTTCAGGAATTTCATAGACAATGGATTCTCCGCTTACTTTCAAACGATTCCCACTTAATTGTCCAAATAAACTCGAAAAGGAAGTCGTCATCAAGAAGATGAATGCCATCAAAAAATATTTTTTGCTCATAGTTTAGATTTTATAATGTGCCATAACATCTACATTTCAGCCATGTGAAATGAGATGTTTTTATCCGTTTTTGTAATGGACTAAAGTATAAATAATATTTAATAATGAGGTGTATTCTGTTAAATATTTGGTTATCCAATGGGCTTTTTATCTGATCGAAATCTTTCGTTGCTACATGGGTGTGGTTTTCTGTAGTCTGCCACAATCTTTTTTCGTCAAAGAACGTTGATTCAATGGCTGCAGCGCCTTGGGTTGAAGCATCGTAAATATTAGGATATCTATGCGGTTTTGTATATGTTTGTGCCGATTTTTAATGAAGGGCTTGCCGATTCGGCGCGAGTGCCGAACAGTTAGACGTATATGAGCTATTCTACAGAAACAACCAGTTTACAAAGCAAAAAACATTTCCCAATTTTAGATGGTTTAAGAGGAATCGCGGCATTGTCTGTCGTGATTTTTCATTATTTGGAATGGATTTATCCCGATTTCACAAAAAACTTCATCGGCCATGGATTTTTGGCGGTGGATTTTTTCTTTTGCCTTTCTGGTTTTGTGATAGCCTATGCCTATGATAGTAGAATGCCGCAGATGGGGGTTCGCTCTTTTTTTACTTCCCGGCTGATACGATTACACCCTTTGGTTATAGCCGGTACCGTGCTTGGTGTTCTTGGAATGTTGCTTGATCCTTTCGCCAATCAAACAGAAACCTATTCGATTGCGACTTTCGCGTTGATTGTAGCGTGCTCGCTTTTGATGATTCCTCTTCCCATTATGGAAGACCGTGCATGCAACCTCTTTGGTCTGAATGCTCCTTCCTGGTCCTTATTCTGGGAGTACATCGCAAACATTCTTTACGCCTTCATTTTGGTACGTCTTTCCCGAAAGGTTCTATGGTTTTTACTTGCGATAGCGGCCGCTGGGATGGTATGGGTATGTTGCCGTGCCGGTAATCTGCAGGGAGGATGGAATGGCGTTACTTTTGCAGATGGGGGGATTCGCATGACCTATTCGTTTTTAGCTGGATTGGTCATTTTTCGATCTAACTGCATCATTAAAAACAAATTGGGATTTTTCGTGCTCTCACTAATGCTGGCAGCTGCATTTATGACATCGGGACTCCCAAATACCTGGTTGGTTGAGTTGCTCATCGTATTGTTCTATTTCCCATTTTTAGTAGCGCTTGGTGCGGGATCTGTATTGTCCGGTTCGCTCCAGAAAGCGTGCCTCTTCCTGGGTAAGATCTCCTATCCGCTCTATATGACCCATTATGCCGGTATTTGGTGGTTTGGTCATTACTATGTCAGTCATAATCCATCGCCGGAACGACTGCCCTGGATTATCGGAATCGGAACGGTGGCGATGGTATTATTTGCCTGGCTGGTAATGACTCTTTATGAAATACCCCTTCGCAACTATCTCAACAAGAAAAGAAAGAAATAGAATAGCCACCTGTCATTCGCATTTTATGTTGATGATCTCGTCCAAATTCGTGGTGTAATGAGGAGAAAGTTCCGTTTCCGTCAATGTGGAGTACTTCAAATCCATATCTTTAATCAACAGTTTCAATTTTACAATAGGTACCTTTTCGAATCTTTTTTTGTGATTAGCCTAACAGGTTTGCAAGGGACTCCATATGCTAAATAATTTTCCGGAATGTCTTTTGTCACTACACTCCCTGCTCCAATAACTACATTATCGCCGATGTGAACACCTCCACATACTACTACATTGCATGCAATCCATACGTTATTGCCTATATGAATCTCTTCCGCATACTCTGACATAGAAACATGACCGTCTTCGTATTTCATTGCTATTCTCTCTTCGGCAATCAAAGGATGTGTGGTCGCCATCAATGATACGTTTGGACCGAACATAACATTATCGCCGATATAAATTCTTCCGTCATCCAAAACTGTTGTATTGAAATTTGCAAAAAAGTTCTCTCCAATAAATGTATGACAGCCATAATTAAATTGTATAGGTCCTTGAAAATAATATTTTTGGCCTATCTTCCCAATAAATTCTTTAATAAGAGGCATACGACTTTCATCATACTCATTCATCAGATTAAACTTCTGACAAAGTATATGCGCTTTATGCTTTATGTCACGTAACTCTTTTGTTCTGGCATCAAATAATTTCCCTGCAAAAATTCTCTCTTCTTCCATCCTCTTTTATTTTTTAGATGTTGCCCCTTTATTTTTAAATGTGCTCTAATTATTTTATCACTTAATGCTCTAAAAAATCCTTTTCTATAAGGTATTCTATAAGCTGGACTTACAGAAACTCCAGATTCTCAGGTCTACGTAAGTAAACGATCGAATCTATCATTCATGAGTTGAATGTACCTTTCTTTGAACTCGGGGCTCAGAAAGCTAATCTGAATAAATTCCATCCACTTCGGTTTGGCTTTTTCCATTTTGGAAAAAATATTTGCTTGTTGCCGAGGATCCAGTTTTAATGTAGTGAATGCAGCTTCAAAGTTTTTGCGTTTTAGTTTCTTCTTTCTGCCATTCAGATTTAGCGCCAGATCTTCATCATCAGCCGGATTGACCAAAGCAGTAGAAAGCATATCATAAGCCGGGGATAACACCGGTCCGGCATGGAGATCATAGATCAATGAAAAATTCTTGAGATGCATATCGGCATTCCCAATGAGAAAAGAAAACAGTATCACCTCTGCAAAATTGACCAAATCCAAACCTGGGTTGGCAGAATATTTTAGGATGGCTTTTCCTATTTGCTCGTGTGAAGCATTGTATTTGTGCTCAGTCAATCGCTCTGTAAGCTGGCACATATCTTCCATGTGCAATTTTTGCTCTTTTACCCGATCAATCCGCTTTGTGACATAGGCCAATTCCCCGGATTTCAGTCTGATGAGAGAATGAGGTACCACCTCTATCTTTGCAATCTGAGCTAAGTGCATAGTCAGGTCTTCCACTTCGGGCATTTGAGGAAAATTTTCCGTCGGAGGTTTCAATATATAGTTTCCCAAAAGGCCAACAATCGTAAAACGTGTAGGATCTTTCTTTTTCGCTCCCCTGGCAAGATACAGTGAAAGTTTGGGCTGTACACCGGTAACTGCTGCCTGGCTTTGAACGACCTTTAGAGCCAATTCAGACATCTGACTTTTGTCATAAGGTAGTTCGGGCGGCGTGGATGATGCAAAAATCTTTCTGCAACAAGAAGCATGGAAATCCACTTCTTGATCTGATAATGGCTGATAACAATACAAGCAACGCATAATGGAACTTTATTGATTATTTTCCTTCATTTTCTACAGGATGCACATTAACTGCTCCAATACAATCTTTACAACATACCATTAACAGCCCCATCCTATCGCGCGGGTTTAGTTTCCAGTTGGCTTCAGCTATATCCAGCAGCCAACCTTCAGATATGAGGCCATCGAAAAAAGGAAACAAGACCGGACTATCAAAAGCCGTCTCCTGTAAAGGAAGTGTCAAACTTACTGCGATAGGGCCAACGCTTCTGAGATAGGTCTCATCATACCTGAAATGAAACCCATTTTCATCTTCAGTCAATACCCCGGCCATCTGTTCATTGAATCTTATTTCCGCTTTTCTCATACCGCATTTATTTCAATGATTTTTCGTCGAAAGTTGTTTTTACAGGACCAAGCTCATGCCCAAACAGCTGTAATACCTGATTTACTTTATCCATTCGTAAGGATGGCTTCCCTTGTTCCAAGTCGCGAACAAACCGAAGCCCTACACCTGCTTTTGCGGCCAGCTCCGGCTGAGTAAGTTTAGCGCTACTCCTTTTTTCTTTCACAAATTCACTAAGTGTCATATTCACTGAGATATTATACCATTTCGGGTACAAATATAGAATATTGTTGCTTGTTTGATACCATTTCGGGTATAAAATCGCCCAAGTAGGTGTATGCTATACCCGAAATGGTATTAATTTAGTTGATTTGGTTTAAATTATAATCATATCGGGTATAATTATGCTTTCATTTTGGAGATTGTCGGCTACGCTCGGCATAGTCAAACAAGTTTGCCTCTATGTGCACCTGTACGATAATACTATCTGAGGTACGAAGTGCTTGTTACCGCCATCCTGGACTAGCGTTCGGGCTCAATTTTAAGAGATTCTATTTTTTCAATGAGTGCTTTTATGCTTAAAAAACCATTCTCCAATGGGGTATAATTCCAACCATACCAATAATCATCGAAGCTCTTCAAATCCATATCTTCAATTATCGTTTTTAATTTTTCAGACATACTATGTTTTTTTGAACTCACAAAAGGTCTTCGGATCTCAAAATATATGTTTGGCTTTTCATAATCATTACACTCAATTACCGCAGCATATTTCTCATTATCAAGCGAGAACTCAACACATATATTAATATAGTTCCATTAGTGTCCACTAAAAATTAAAAAACGTTCTTTGAAATCATTTATTATCTATTAGTTGCGAGCCTTTTTCGTGCGTGACGATTTTGATTGATAGCTTTACGCAATTTGTAAGCGTATAGCGATGAATCAAGGCAAATTTGTATTCGCACAATTGACAGAATTTCTGCCAAGAAGGGTTTTCGACGGGATGGTAGAGAAGTATCAAGGCAACCGGTATGTCAAGCATTTTACGTGCTGGAACCAACTGTTGGCGATGATTTGTGGTCAACTTTCAAACCGTGACAGCCTTAGAGACTTGATAGTTTCTTTGGATGCACACAGTCAGAAAAGTTACCATCTCGGATTCGGTAAAAGCGTCACCCGAAGCAATCTTGCCAAGGCGAATGAATCACGTGACTACCGAGTCTTCGAAGAGCTTGCCTACTACCTCATTGACATAGCCAGAAAGAAACTTTCTAATGATGACTTTGAAGTGAAAGGCAAGGTTTACGCCTTCGATTCGACAACCATCGATCTTTGCCTGAGTGTATTCTGGTGGGCCAAGTTCCGCAAAGCCAAAGGTGGTATCAAGATTCATACGCTTTACGATATCACTACTCAAATACCTGCATTTGTGCACATTACTGATGCAAAGGTGCATGATGTGAGAGCGATGGATTTGATTCCCTATGAAAGCGGAGCCTACTACATTTTAGACCGTGGATATGTTGATTATGAACGGCTTTACAGAATTACTCAACTCGGTTCGTACTTTGTAATTAGAGCCAAAAAGGGCATGCAATTTGAATGCTCTGAACATAGGACTGTTGATGTAAGTACAGGTGTATTGAGTGACCAGATTGGTTCACTTGTCGGTTTTTATAACTCAAAGCAATACCCAGAGGAATTTCGAAAAGTTGTCTTTTATGATGTTGAAATGGATAGGACTTTCGTCTTCATTACCAACAACCTCGAGCTTCCGTTTGGGCAAATTGCACTGCTTTATAAAAACCGCTGGCAGATCGAACTGTTTTTCAAGTGGATCAAACAACATCTCAAGATAAAGTCCTTTTGGGGAACATCAGAGAATGCTATTCGCATCCAAATATACTCGGCCATTATCACTTACTGCATGGTAGCAATAGTTGGTCATGACTTGAAGCTCGAACGCTCAACCTACGAGATTTTAACAGTTTTGGAAATATCCCTACTTGATAAAACTCCTGTAAAAGAGCTCTTTAGCAAAATAGATAATAATGACGCCAAAGATCTAAATAGTAACCAGCTGTCAATCAGCTTATTTTAAGTGGACAACAATGACACTAAATATATCTCAAAATTTTGAGATGAACCTATTTCGAAGGAGAGCATAACACATATAAATGATTTGCATTGAATGGGTTAATTATTCACTTTACCCAAGATAAGTATAAAAAAATTAATATTCTTCCCATATAAATTTTATAAATAATTTCTTATCACCTTTTTGGCAATACAGATTGGTTATTGCCAAATTGGTGATATATTTGTTTTCATATCAAGTTATATGATTACAACGAACGACATATTCAATTTCGCATTTACCCATAAGTTATTCACGCGTAAAGATTTAATAGCCAATATAAAGAGTGAGGATCATTTTGGCTCACCCGGTACTTTTTCCGAACAACTGAACCGATTTTTAAAATCGGGTTAATTAGTGCGCGTTGAAAGAGTTCAAAGGAGAAATTGTAAAGCAACTCTTTGATGTAATAGACAATGTAGCTCTTGTCGCAGAAACATTCAAAAAATCTGGCACCGTTGAATTGCAATAATCTTGACCCAGAAAATGCAGCTCAGGTATTTGATGATATATATCAAACCTCACTTTGCATATGCTTGAAAGGTCAGATTGGAAACCGAAACTTTCAAACTTCTTCAAACAAGAATTAAAAAGAATACAAAGCTTTATTTATAGCGAAAATACAATATCGAAAGTGCCATTACAAACCCTTCTAAAGCAGCATATCTTTAAGCCTTAATTGCCAATGGAATGACAACCACTGTTCATTTTGATCCTCAAAATATCGAGCTATTGCGGGATGCTTTCATAAATGAACCATTAAATACGAAGCTCAATAAACTCAAGCATTCTTTTATTTGAATGAGATAGCAAAAATGAAGCAAAACTAATTAAACAGATCACGTAGCAGGAATTATCTAAATATAATGAGACAAGAAAAAATAAAACTAAAACGCCTCGAAAGGCTATTGATGGATGTGGCTGATGATTTGAGAGGTAAGATGGATGCTACCGAATACAAAGAATATATTTTTGGTATGTTGTTTATTAAACGTATGTCGGATGTTTTCGACCAAAGGCGGGAACAACTTATCAAAAGCGACTATAAACATTTAGTAGGAAATCCGATTTTAGATACAATATTAGAAGATAAACAAACATATGGTGAAACCTTTTTTGTTCCAAAAAGGGCAAGATGGCATACTGGTTTCATTGATGAAAATGGAGTTGAACAACCGCCAATTAAGCACCTTCAAAACAATATTGGACAAATGCTTAACAAAGCATTAGATGCCATTGAAGATGCTAATCCTGATACATTATCCGGTATCTTTAAAGATCGTATTAATTTCAACAAAGAGGTTGATGGAAAGCAGATTGTAAAAAATGCCGACCTCAAAAAAATCATTGACAAGTTCAACGAGTTTCCTGCTTTGGTAAATGAAAACTTTGAATTTCCTGACCTTTTAGGTGCTGCATACGAATATCTTTTAAAGCACTTTGCTGAGGAAGGCGGTAAAAAAGGGGGTCAATTCTATACACCTAATTTAGTAGTAAGATTACTTGTTCAACTCTTGAAACCAGAAGCTGGCATGTCGATTTATGATCCTACTGCCGGTTCGGGTGGTATGTTGATTCAATCTTATCAATACATTGAAGAGCAGGGACAAAATGCTCAGAACCTGGAACTGTTTGGTCAGGAAAACGACCCCACGGTAGTGGCTATCTGCAAAATGAATATCATTCTGCACAACATTTCTAAATACAGCATTGAATACGGCGACACCTTGGCTGAACCTCTTAATTTGAAAGATGGTCAGATTATGCAATTTGATAGGGTAATTGCCAATCCCCCTTTCTCACAAAACTACAATCGGCGTGAAATGAAACACTCCGAACGTTTCATTCATGGTTTTGCTCCCGAAACTGGAAAGAAAGCCGACCTGATGTTTGTTCAACACATGTTGGCAAGTTGCAAGCGAACCGGGAAAGTAGTAGTGGTGATGCCCCATGGTGTATTGTTTCGCGGAGGAAAGGAAAAGGAAATTCGTGAAAGTATGTTGAAAGCTGATATTATTGAAGGCATTATCAGTTTACCCGAAAAACTTTTCTATGGTACTGGTATAGGTGCTTGTGTAATGATTTTCAATAAAAACAAACCCGATAATCTTAAAAATAAGGTTTTCTTTATTAATGCAGATAAAGAGTATGCCGAAGGGAAAAATCAGAACACCTTACGCCCCGAAGACATTGAGAAAATTGACTATGTTTTCAACAACAAAAAAGAAGAAAAAGGTTACTCTCGCTTTGTGGATATTGTAAACGATGATGAAAACATTGAAACAATTGCTAAATACGACTATACCCTGAAAATTCGTCGTTATGTGGATAACTCACCTGCTCCCGAATCTCAAGATGTAAAGGCACACTTGGTTGGTGGTGTTCCTTTGGTAGAGATTCAGCAGATACAAAACACCTTATGTCCTAAGTTTAAATTTGACGGCAATCAATTCTTCAAAGAGAAAAACGAATTGTATAAAGATTTTGCTATAACGGCAAAAACTGAAGTTAAAGCAACCATTGACGATGATGCAAATGTAACCAATACGCTTACTGAATTGGGTTTACACTTAGCCGACTGGTGGCAGGATGCAAAACACGACTTTTCTACATTGGCCCCCGAACCTGCAGAAAATAATGTGGTTGCCGACGATATGTCGGCATATCTATCGTTAAGTAGCGATAGATTTACCAAAGTTCGCAAACAACTATTGGGCTCTATTTTAGAGAAATTTGTTCCGGTGGGTGTACTCGATAAATACCAGATTGCAGGCGTTTTTGTCAATTGGTGGGACAATATCAAATACGACCTCAAAACGATTATGAAATTGGGTTGGGAACCTGCTCTTATTGAAGATAATTATCTTATTGAAGAGTTTTTCCAGTCGGAGCAGCGAGAGATTGAGAAGAAAGAAACCTTGCAGGCTCAACTCGAAAACGACCTGAGCGAAGCGGTGGAAGAAGCCATTTCTTTGGTGGAATACGAAGCCGATGAGGAAGAAGGCGAAGTAAAACTCACCCCTAAATTGGCAAAAGACCAACTCAAAGAGCAGATTAATTACTATACAAACGAAAAGAAGAAACCTACCGAAGCAAAAATATATCAGGAGCTTGAAGCTAAAATAAAAGCACTTGAAGCTAAAATAAAAACTTGCAAAGCGGAAATTAAGGAGTTGAGTGCACAACTTGAATTAAAACTCATTTTGAAACGCTACGGCGCTGATGAGGAGAAAAGCGAAGCCAAAGCCTTGCTCGAAAAAATTGAACAGGAGTTGCCATTGCTCGAAGCAGAGAAAGCCGCTTTACCCGCAAATGCCGAAAATAAAAAGAAGATTAGTGCGCTAACCAAGCAAATCAACGCCTACAAAAAAGATAATGAGTTGCTCAACAAGAAACTCAACAGTGTAGATAAACTGCTGCACTCTATTGGTGATGTAATTACGGAAGAAGAATCTCAAAAGCTGATACTGAAAAAGCACTTTGATTTAGTAAACGAGCAACTGCAACGCTATCTGGCTGCTGAACGCCGCGCACTTACTGCTGCTTACGAAAACTTGTTTGACAAGTATTTCACCTCTTCTCAAAAAATGGAAGAAGCAAGAAACAAAACACTTGCTGATTTGAATGATTTTCTAACCGAACTAAAGTACCTATGACAACAGAAAATCAAATAGAAATACCGGAAGGTTGGAAAGAAAGTGAATTGGGAGCCGTAATTGTTGAAAACGTGAAATCTACAATTAAAGTTTCCGAAGCTGCAAACTTTGGAGAATTTCCATTTTTTACAAGCGGTGACAATATTCTATTGCATGACAAAAAAATAATTGAAGGAGAAAATTTGTTCTTAGCTACCGGCGGTGTAGCCAATATAAAATACTTTAACGGAGAAGCTGCATATTCTACCGATACATTTGCTGTTAGCACAAACGAAGAAGCAAAAGCACAATACCTGTATTACTATCTGTTAAGTAAAGTTGGCTATATTAATAAGAACTATTTCGAAGGAAGTGGCTTAAAGCACTTACAGAAAAAGGACTTTAGAAAGCACATTTTTGCACTTCCAACTTCGCCAACCGAACAACAAAAAATTGCCTCTATTCTTTCAAAATTGGATGAAGCAATTACTCAAACTGAGCAGCTTATCCAGAAATACAAAAAGATAAAAGAGGGCTTAATGCACGATTTGCTTACCCGTGGCATTGATGAGAATGGTAATATCCGTTCGGAAGAAACACATAAATTCAAAGATAGTCAGCTGGGGAGGATTCCGATGGAGTGGGAAGTTGACAGATTGATTTCTTATTGCGATAAAATACAAGATGGAACACATTTTTCCCCTATAACTGATTCCAATGGAAGTTATAAATACATTACTTCTAAAAATGTTAGGATGGGATATTTGGATTTATACAATCTCGAATATGTAAATGAAAATGAACACCGTAAAATTTACAATCGTTGTCCGGTCAAATTCAACGATATATTATTAACTAAAGATGGTGCAAGTACTGGTAATATATGTATAAATACACTTGGTGAAGAATTTAGTTTACTATCAAGTGTTGCATTAATTAGGGGTAATGGCGATAAACTGTTAAATGAATATATTCTTCAATACTTTATGCTCGAGAAAGGGCAGAAATCATTGACTGAACAAATGTCTGGTAATGCAATTACACGAATAACCTTAATCAAAATAAAAAATACACTAATAATAGTACCTCCGATACGAGAACAAAAACGAATTATTTTAAAACTGAAAGAATCAGATAAATTGATTTTTGCAGAGAAAGAGAAATTATCCAAACTCGATTTGCAGAAATCCGGCTTAATGCACGATTTACTAACAGGAAAAGTGAGGATAAGTAATTGCGAGGGGCAAAAAGAGCAAAATTCAAATGAGAATATTATTCAGCTTAAAACACAAGCACATAATCAACATATTGAAGATGCGGTGCTGATTGGGGCAATTGTCAACGCATTTTATTCCGATAAATACACTTTGGGCAGAAAGAAACTTCAAAAGCTATTGTATTTAGTTCGCCGTCACCAGGAGGCAAGTGTTGCCTGTTTCAAGAAAAAGGCAGCAGGTCCTTATGCCGATGAGGTGCGTTACAAAGGTGGAGAACCCATTGCCAAAGCCAACAAATACATAACTACTAAAACCAATACTTTAGGAACGACTTTTAGCAAAGGAGAAAACATAGAAAAAGCATTGGCGTATATCGAGAAATGGGAAATGCTATCGGATATCGATTGGCTCATAAATCAATTCAAGTTCACAAAAGTTGATCAATTGGAATTGATTGCAACAATAGATATGGCTCGTTGCGACTTGGAAAAGAATGGAATTCCGGTTTCTCTATCCACAATTAAGCATCTGATTGCTACGAATGAAGAATGGAAAGCAAAATTGAAAAAAGACTATTTTGACGATTTTAGCATTCAACGAGGTATTGATGAAAGTTACAAATTATTTGGAGAATAAGACCATG
>Ga0183099_1000421_pt1 | contig 31833 bp, 34 predicted proteins | sample Biomet1_FD_127788 | JGI IMG/M metagenome (GOLD analysis project Ga0183099, IMG submission 127788) | Microbial communities from bioreactor (seeded with anoxic lake sediment) at LBNL, California, USA - Biofuel metagenome 1 | ecosystem: Engineered > Bioreactor > Anaerobic > Unclassified ...
AATATTATTAAATGGCTAGATACAATTGAAAAATCTAAGTTATATTGTTGATACTAAGAAGTGGTTTGACCAGCAAACCACTTCTTACCCGAACTATTTTTTATCCAAGAAACCTAAGTCCATACCTTCTTTCTCTAGTTTTCTTTTTAATAAAGTAACATCTCTTTTTGACTGTAAAATAGCAAGAGTTGCGACCAGAATTAATGTCAATGGCAATGCAATCCAGACCGTTTTATTTGGATTCAAATCTAGAACACTTGAAATAAATCCCCAAAAAAATAATCCCAATATTAACACTAATAAGAACTGAAGGGCCTTTATAAGTTTTCTAAAAATACTTAACTTATACATATTAAAATAAAAAACTCCTTCAATTAATTTTATACTCTATTGGTCATTACTTTATCAACCAATCCATAAGAAACAGCTTCTTCTGCTGTCATGTAATTATCACGATCAGTGTCTGTAATAATTTGTTCAATTGATTGACCCGTGTGTTGTGACAACAAGTGATTTAGCTTGTTTTTTGTTTTAATAATTTCCTCGCAGTGGATTTGAATATCTGAAGCCTGTCCTTGAAACCCGCCAAGAGGTTGATGAATCATTATTTTTGCATTTGGGAGAGTAAATCGTTTGCCTTTTTCACCGCCAGATAGCAAAAACGCACCCATGCTTGCTGCCATACCCATGCAGATAGTGTTTACATTAGGCTTAATAAACTTCATTGTATCGTAGATAGACATACCGGCACTAACAGAGCCGCCCGGTGAATTAATATATAGAAAAATATCTCTTTCAGGATCTTCTGCTTCCAAAAATAATAATTGAGCAACAATTAAGTTAGCCATGTGATCTTCAACCTGTCCTGTGAGAAAAATAACTCTTTCTCTTAACATTCTAGAATAAATATCATAAGCCCGTTCACCACGAGGGGTTTGTTCTAATACAGTAGGAATGAGCAGGTTGTTAATAGACATATTGAAACTCCGGTAATTGATTGATATTAAACGTATTATAATTAAAACATATTATATTGTCAATAATAATTGTTTTATTTATTTGTTTTTATGTGTGATTTAGACCAGATGATTCAGGCATCATCTGAATAGCCCATTGTTCTCTGGCTTCACTTCACATTCCGGCCCTTTAATTTTGCCGAATATATTTATACTTGATCCATAAATGTATTCAATATTGTCTTTATTATCATCTGTTGATGTGGTGATAGTAATTGGCCAAAGTCCATCAACCTGAGTTATAGCGCTATTTATTTCGAATAATTCAGGGCAATTGAGCATGCATTTTTTACTGGAACTCACTGTTGCAGATATGTGTTTTTTGAATGAGATTTTATTATCGTTTGAATCATATGCAAAACCAATCTCAAATTTAATGTTTTTAAAATTATTAAAGTCATCATAAATTGACTGGACCAAATCAATAATTTTTACACTTAGATTTTTTCTTTTTTCATTTAATGCTAGCATTGATGTAAGCTGAATAAACTCAACATCAGTCATTTCTCTTTCCACAAAAGCCATAAACGAAGTTGCTGTTCCTGGAAAACCAATCACCGTGCATTTATTGCTTGATGCGGTATTGCAATCAACATGTCGCTGATAAATATCATCCACCATTACATGTTCAATTCCTCCTATAACAACTGGAAGTCCTATATTTAATGCCTCCAATGTCTTTATGGATTTACTAATGCAGCTGTTTTTTTTATCTGAAATACTTGATATAAACATGTGCTTCTCATATTTTTAAAAAATGTTATTTTTTAGTGTGTTTTTCTGATTCTATTTTTTTAATTATCTCCATTAATGCAAGAGATGTCTTTCTTATTGCATCAATAGGGGGGACGCCATTCCCTGTGAAATGCTTATATATTGCAACAGATTCTTCGAGTTGAGGAATAAATTCCTCTCCTTTCTCTATAGAAAGCAAAGAAGGATTATCAATCACTACTTTTTGTTTTAGTTTAAAATTATACATCTGCAAAGAATTTTCTTTTAATTGTTGTTCCGCAGGGGCTTTGTTTTTAATAGTGACACTCTTTATTTCTTTTGTAATAGGAGTTGTTTCTGATTTTGTGTCTGCAAAAGAATTAACTGACATAACTGAAGATAAAGCAATTAAACTAATGCAAAGTATGTTTTTTGATTTAATCATGTTTTTTCCAAATGTTATTTAGTAATAACATTATTATATTTTATTTTTAATTAAAATCAACTCATTCTTCTTGAAAAATCTAACAACTTGTTTTTTTTCTTTGGGTACAGCAAGCTCTATTCCGGTTTCACTGTATACAGAAAATATGAATTTTTTATCCAGATGGTTTATTTGATTTTCAATCATGGCGATAGCTTGTTCTTTGTCTTGAGATACCACTATTTCTTTTTTATTATTTTTATATATATAAAATAACTGGTTTGGTTAGATTTCCAGGGAGAATTTGGATAGCAATTCAATATCAAAATCACTAAGATGAGATGTATTAATTTCACAAGCAGAAGAAAACCCGCCAGATATATTGTCTATAAACGGCTTTGATGTTCGTAATGCATCAATGATATTTGTTGTATTATAATCCTTTGTTAAATTCATGTTTTAAACTACTATCTGATAATTAATAATTAATAATCATATATTGTTAACCAATTTTTAGCAATTTAAAAACATTATAATCTCATTAATTGAGGTTTTTTTATCTGCTTTAATGCAATTATTGCAAAGGTAAGTTCAGATGAAACAACAATGCCTGCAATTAGTTTATAAATCGAGCTAGAGTCATTTATTGCTGCATTTGCAATAACATTTGGGGTTATCACTAGAGATGCCAGCACAGATAAATAGATTAGCAAAGATGGAATATATTGACCAACTCTTAATGCATCCTTGGCAGAATGAAAAACAGATAATTGAAACTTCCCAAGTGACTGACTTGAAACACTTAAAAGTTGTGCTAAAGGTCTAATCACTCCTTTTTGATAAGCGATCGCAATAGCAAAAAGAACTACTGGAAACAAAGATACCAATACAGTTCCCTTGATAAATTGCTCGCTAATGTTTTGAGCACCATTAATCAAGCCATAAAAAGAAGCCATTGCAATTACCAGTGTAGAGGCAATAGAAGCTATAATCAAACTAATCTTCTTCCGAAAAAAATAATTCATATGTATTCCTCTTTAGTTAAATATTCCCCCATATAAGTTAATAAACGCTTGTTCCAAAAGGTGTCGACACTAATAATATTGATTCAACCATGATTCTATTACTAACACCTAATGGAGAGAAAAATCCTTTTTCCAATATTAATATAGCTCAAAATGTTTTTTTGTCAATGTATTTGTAGGATATTTTGTGCTTATTAGTGTATTTATTTTAATTAAATACAATTAGCCCAAAAATACTGATACACAACCCTGGACCAAACGGAACTATATTCTGATCGAAATTGCCTATTACTTCTTTGTTAGCCTTAGTTTTAAAAAGAAGGAACAATAAAATACTTATAAAGACAGCTCCTAATAATACATAAGGAATTCCGAATGGCCCCAGCCATGCTCCTGCCGCAGAAACAAGCTTTACATCCCCTCCTCCAATGAAAACATTCTTTTTGCCAGACAAAAGAATATGTAATTTTGGAATAATTTCCATTGAAAGATATCCAATTACAACGCCATACACAGACTCTTCCAGTGAGACAAAGTGGCCATTAATATTAAACAACACACCAGACCAAAGAAATAAAAATACAAGTACATCAGGAAGAAGCGATGTTTTGTAGTCTATTAAAAAAAGACTTAATAAAACATAAAAAGAAAAACAAACAATCAATGCATTAACTATATCAAACTCGTAAAAAGCAATAATAGCCATGAGTCCGCATATAAATTCAATAACAGGGTATTGCATTGATATTTTCTTATTACAACAAGAAGAATAGCCCCTTATAAAGAGCCATGAAAAAACAGGAATATTGAGCCACCATGGGATTTGAGACCCACAAGAAGGGCAATATGACCTCCCTCCCAATGTTAAATACTTATTATTGTCACTTAATAAAATACCGCATTCACTTTGAATAATTAATGGTAATCTAAATACAAGTACATTTAAAAAGCTACCTATAGATAATCCTATTGCAGCCACAAATAAAAAGAAAAGAAATGGCTGAATCTCTCTGAAAATAATTAATTCTGACATAAAAACCCTTGATGCTTTTAATATTTTTTTAATAATACAGAAGGGTTTTTATTAAGTCAAACATACTTATGCTGCTGCGACACTTAATCCTTTATCACTATCTTTATTCATCTCTTGCTTTGCATGAAGATACATTGATTTTAACCATAATGCATTTTTATCTACCGATACCAAGTCATCATAATAGTTTTCATTGTCAATTGCAGCTTTGGGATTTAAATACTCAATAAAACTAAATGCAACATTTCCATTTTCTATTATCTCACAATTCCCCCTCGCTTCTCCCTCAGATGCTCTGCTTCTAGAAACCTGTTTGTTTTTATAGGCATTAATAGTAACTGAGTTATCACTATTACTCCAAGTCAGCAACTCCTCATCATTAGCGAGACCAGAATAAGTTGAATCTGGTTTTCCATACATAGAGAGAAATGTTTTTATTGACTCATTAAGCTCTTTATTCGAAATAGACCAGTTATTATCGTTTAATTTTTTTATTATAGACATGGTAATTCCTTACTTTATTATTGTTTTATTGATATTATATCATTAACCCATTAAAGTTTGTAAATGTTTTTTATTTGTTTTTTGTAATAAAATGATAAATAATGTTTTTTATGGGTGTTTTTGCTCATTCTATGCTTTAAATATTAAATATTTTTTCCAAAGACAAAATTGTAATTTGTGTGTTTTAATTATAGAAAGCATTATTTATAATTATATTATTAGCAGTGTGTTCAAAAAGAAAACACAGAGTGGTCATAAAGCAATGCAGTAAAATAAAGGACATGTTTTGATTATGTGCAACACCTTAAATAAGGTATTGATGCTAGAACTGGCAGCATCGGTGTCGTGGTGGTCGAACAAGACGAAAGCTATGCTTAGAAAGCTAATGCACTGGCATTAGATCCGCTGCCAACTATGAGGAAGTGGTTAAACACACTTTTTCTGGGTGGCGTAAAAAGCGCGGACTCTATCAATTATTGACAGACCAAGTAGAAGTTCTTGTTAGAATAAATGACTCTATTTTAAGTTTAGATATGCGAGCGCCATTATCGTTTTTTCTAAATCAACATTATATTGATACAAAATTTAATTTAAGCAGGAGTTTTTAAAAACAAATGACATCAAAATTATTATATAAAGTACAGGAAAAAACAATAGATGGAAAAATAACTTGCACATTTTATACTCAGTATTTTTTTATGGCTATTGCAGATATGATGTTAAAGGCAAAAAGACCCTTAAATGGGAAAGTTTGTAAAAAAATATACTCAAACGAGGTTAGTGTTGTATCCATACAGCATAATACTCCTTTGGAACACCCTTACATATTAAGCATGGAAACAAATGTGTTTGACAAGGAGATAAACAAGCTAAAATACCAAGTAATCATATCAACGTTACTAGCTCCAGAGGATGTTTATGATGGAATTGGGCTGAACTCAGATCCAGCATATCTTGTGTCTTCTTATTATAACTCCATTGTTGAAGTGGCGTATAGAGCTAAGTATTGGACAAAAGGAGATATGAATGCAGCAAAGGTTTTAGCTGTTTTTGCATCACGAGACTCGGAGCATTTATTTTGGAGTCAATTCTCATTTGGTTCAAAAATGAAATCATTATCAATGTAGAAAAATAAACGAAAAAACATATCTCTATGTTTTTTCAATGGATTTATTTGTTTAAGAAATACTTATACAATACTTATCCACAAAAACTGTGCATAACTAGAGTGTGGGTAGAAAAGCACAATGGTTAATTCAAACTATTAAGCAGTAATAGTTTGGCTAAAAATGCAAAAATCATCTCTTTATGATGTAATTAGAATAACTTAAAATTCAAGTAATTGAGATTTAGCGATCAGTTTTAATTGTCTTTTTTGGATTTTGGTGTTTTATAAATTAATTTGATGGTTTTAATAATGCAATTGATTTATTTGTTCAAGTAGTTCTTGACCAGAAATTAACTCAATTGGTTTTCCATTAATAAAAAGATAAGCTTTCTTTGTAAATCGACTACTAGTCACTATTTTAACACCATCTGCTTTTTGATCTATCATTACACCAAACATTTCTCTTACGATGGCGACTCCAACACTTTTTTCTTTCCAATGTTTGCACTGAACTATATATTTTTTATTCTCTCTATATACTTCGATATCAATTCCATCATCACCACCACTGCCTCCTTTTAATATGGTTCTATATCCCTTTTTTTTAAAAAACTCTTCTGAAAGGCTCTCAAACTCTCTCCAGGTTAGGTTGGACAGGTTTTTATTTATTTTTGTTTTATTTAATAACTTAAATTGTCTTTTTGATGACAATAAAGCAATAACAAAACCAGACGCCCATGTGCAGACCAATGTTCTATCCGTATTTACGATAAAATCAAATAGTGTTTTTATTACTAATTTATTATCGGGATATGCAAAATATTGACTTACAATTAAAAGTAAGTAGAGAGACAAGAGAAATAAAAAAATCAATAAGGACAATAACATAAGTGTTTCACAATATATAATAAATCGGTTTCTGAAATTGAATATAATAAGTTAATCTAATTAAAATAATATTGGTTAGAATTAACTTACTATTCATGATATTTATAAGTTACAATGTAGCTCATAAGATTACTCGTGTAAATTTTTTTTATAAAAACAAAAACACTTTCTTTCTAGTGGTGGACAAAAAATATAGATCTATTTTTCTAACAAAATATACTATCAAAATATTTGACATTAATTATGATTTATTTAATATTATTAAATCAAGTATTATGCTTGGGTTCAACTAGTTTGTTTTTTTAAAGAACAGATGGATTATCTTTAGACATATATAATGGGGTTTTAAAAAAGGAGAGCGAGTTGGATACCCCAAGAGCAATAATTGCGAAGCAATTTTAGCTATCCTCACGACTATTAATAGTCATGTATCTCGCGAAAATATAATGAAGATAGGTATTTTGCTCGGGGCAATTATATTTCTTTTGCTTATACACAGCATAGAAATAGGGGAGCTTTCTGCTATTGAATATGGAGGATATACAGCGCCGTTTTTTTTAATGTCAATAATGATGTTGATTTTAGGTTGCGTACTGCTGTATCAATCCTATGTTGATTTCAGACTAAAGCAAACTAAAAAATGGCCACATGTAATGGGGCGCATTACTGAAATTGAATTCAAAGAAAGTTTTTTATCAGGAAAAACGATAAAACTACACTATTCTTATCTTGTAAGGGATGTTAATTACAGGAATGATATTTTTGATTACAATCAAAAAAATGCGACAGAGGGTTTGTTAAGAATGATGCCAGGAATGAGAGATTTTACTGGTGATATTTATGAAATGGAAGGAAAGATGATTAGAGTTTATTATCATCCAAAGACCCCATGGAAATCCGTGCTCAGCAATAAAATAGAACAAGATCAAAGCATGGTTGCAATACCTGCTCTAATGATAATAATAACATGTCTGTATGTTTTATATAGCTTATATATGGTTTTAAACGGATAACATTAATCATTTTCAATGTTTTTATGAAATTCTGATAAGCAAGCTATTATAAAAAGAGGATTGATTACTCAATCCTCTTTTTAATTTAAAACGAAGGTCCGTTTTTACTCAACAGAAGGTTTTTTTGCGTTTGGAGATATTATTTTGCTCATCAACCAAATTAAGAATGTAAATCGAGACTCCTTGTCTGGCATGTTTTTATTAAACTTCATGCTAAATGGCCCCGTTAATTGAAACATAGATGGATCTTCTTCAGTCAAGTCAATAAGTCTATCTATTTTAGCAGATGGTTTTTTTCTAAGCATGAGCATGCCGCCATCTTTATTTGCATTTAACTTAACGACATCTATTTTTCTTAAGTAGCATCTCAAAAGAGATGTGTTTAAAAGATTTGCGGTAGTTTCTGGCAAAGGACCAAAAGAATCCTCTAGCTCATTTTTAAGCCGGGTTAATCCATCAAAATCTCTAATCGAGGCAAAACGTTTGTAAATAGAAAGTCTTGCTCGTTCATTTCGAATGTATTTTTTATCAATAAGTCCTGAAATTTGAATATCAATATTCATTTCATCATCAATATCTGATAAATCATTAATTTCGTATCCATTATTTATTGACTCTATTGCTCTTTCAAGCAGCCTCATATAAAGAGCAAAGCCTATCTTGTGGATCTGCCCGCTTTGCTCTTCTCCAAGAACTTCTCCCGCCCCTCTTATTTCAAGGTCGTGGTTTGCCAATACAAAACCATCCCCAAGACTAGTGGCTTTCGTCATGGCTTCGAGTCTTTTTGCTGCATTATCTGTTGTTTGACCATTAGTGTACAGATATGCATATGCCTGATGGTGAGAGCGGCCGACGCGTCCTCTTAACTGATGTAGTTGTGCTAATCCTAGTTTATCTGCATCATCCATCAATATGGTATTTGCACGAGGAACATCAATACCTGTCTCTATAATTGTAGTGCAGACCAATACATCCATCTCATGCTGATAAAAAGAACGCATTACTGATTCAAGTTCTATCTCATTCATTTGTCCATGAGCAATGGCGACCCTTAATCCAGGTATTAAATCTCTTATTGTTTGTGCTTTTTGATAGATGGATTCAACTCTATTATGTAGATAAAATACCTGCCCATTGCGCATTAGCTCTCGCTGTATTGCCTCTCTGGTTGTGATCAAATCTTCAGTTTTAACAAATGTTCTGATTGATAATCTTTTTGCAGGAGGCGTGGCAATAATAGACATATCTCGAATACCATGCATCGCCATACTCATTGTTCTTGGGATAGGCGTTGCGGTTAAAGATAAAACATCTACATCATTTCTTAGCATTCTCATCTTGTCTTTATGATTAACACCAAATCGATGTTCTTCATCAATAACCATTAATCCAATATTTTTAAATTTCACATCAGATTGAATTAATCGGTGAGTTCCAATTACAATATCAATTGTTCCATTCGATAGATCTTCAAGTGTTTTCTTCTCCGCTTTTTTATCTAGTCTTGTCAAGCAGCAGATATTAACACCAAAAGAAGAAAATCTTTTCTTAAAACTTTCATAGTGTTGATTAGCCAAGAGGGTAGTGGGAACCATTACTGCGACCTGATATCCGCTATTAACAGCGAGAAAAGATGCACGCATCGCTACCTCAGTTTTACCAAAACCGACATCACCACAGACCAGTCGATCCATTGGTTGTTGGCTAGTCATATCTTTTATGATATCTTCTATTGCGGCTTTTTGATCTCTCGTTTCTTGAAACGGGAATTCATTACAAAATCTATAAAAAGTATAATCAGGTTTATTAAATTGAATGCCTATCCGTTTAAGCTTTTCACTTCTTAGATATATTAGTGATTTAGCCACTTTCTTAATACTAGAAATTGCTTCATTTAGGTCTTTGGTCCATTTTTCTGAGTTCATCTCATCTAATGGTGCTCTATCGACACTAAGACCACTATATCTACTAACCAAATCAAGATCTTCCATTTTTACATAAGCGGTAGCATCATTGGCATAATTAATAGTTACATATTCTTTTTCAATTTTGTTTATTGACATCATTGATAATCCATTAAATCTACCCACGCCATATTTAACATGAACAACCGGGTCATTAATGGATAAGTTTTGCAGATCTTGTATTGATTGGTAATTAGCAGCATGCTCTGTATCATATTCATTTTTGGCAAAAATTGGCTGACCAAAAATTTCTTTTTCTGTTACAACAAGAATTTGCTGTTCAGATAGATAGAATCCATTATCAATATTTGAAATAATATTTGAAACTGATGTTTCATTTTTTAAAACAAATTCACTCCAGTTTTCTACTCTATTAGACTCTTTTCCAGCTAGTTGACAAATAACTTCAACTTGTTCCCTTCTTGCTTCTGAATGCAAACAAAAAAGAACTTTTTTTGAATCAGAAAGCCATGGATTTAACATTTGCAATGTGTCATCTATGCTTGGTTTTCTTTCTATATTTGTTTTTAAACCTTTGCAATCAATTGGAGCCAATGACATTGATGATTCAGATGTCATTACTACAGCATGTTTAGTTAATTTCTCTTTGAACTCAGATTCCGTCAGCCAAATAAGATCTGGTGTTAAAATTCGTCTTTGTGTATCGCTTTGCAAATCATCATATCTAGATGAAATCTGCTTCCAGTATGTTTCTGCTGATTTAAGTATGTTTCCCAGAAGAAATACATTGGTGCTAATTCCATCGGGTAGATAGTCAAATAAAGTAGCTGTACTTTCTTGAAACAAAGGTGATAGTGATTCTATTCCCAGTGGAAGAATGTTTTTTGAAACAGCTTCATAGACGGAATCCCCAATGCCTTTATTAAAATACTGTCTGTATTTCTTTCTAAAAAGAGAAATAGCTTCTTTATGAATAGGCATTTCTCTTGCTGGCTGAGCAATAAATTCTTCAACACCGAGATCACTTCTTTGAGTGTTTATATTTAGCGTAAAAATAGAATTTATTTTTCCATCATTTGTTTTTATTCTAAAGGCATTTTTTTCTCCAATAGGATAAATATCAAAAACATTGTTTCGAATAGTATGCTGACCAGGAGAAGATACTTCTAACTCCTGGGCTTCATATCCCATATTATTCAATTCTTCAAAGATGGTTTCGAATAAAAACTGATCTCCAACTTTAAATTTAATAAAGTGAGTTGACCAATGTTCTTTTGCTGCAATGCGTTGCAATAGGGCATTAATGGAAACAACCACTATTCTCTGTTCTTGACGAGTAGATAAATCATGCAATACTCGTGCACGTTGAGACACTAGTCCACTATGAGGAGATTCAAGGTCATATGGTAATGTTTCTGTTTCCGGAAATAAAAAACAGCGCTGTTCTTATTACCAGAAAAAAATACAATTTCATTGTAAACCTGCTCGGCTTCTGTATCGTTGATACAGACAACAAGAAGGCTTTTTGGCTGTATGAGCAAGCCTGAGAAATAGCTAGGCTTCGACTAGCACCAGGTAAACCAGACCAAATTGTTAATTTTCCAGGTTCTGGAAGAGAAAGCTTTAAAAATTCAGTGTTTTTATTCATCATGTGTACATTCATCCATTAATACAGCAAACATAACTCTTTATAAGAGTTTAGTCAAACTTTGAATAAATGTCCTTTAATTCATTGGAAATCAAGCTGTTTTTGTCAAAAAATTGATTCCCAATGATTTTTTTGCTTAGTTTACATATTTTTTCATTTCTTTAATGATTTCATTATGTTGAGACAAATAGTTTTTTACATGTTCTTTTTGCGGAGACGACCAGACAGAGTATCTCTCCATGAACAGCTCTCTGTTAAATGAAAACATCCTTAAATAACTATATGGAGTATAGTGTGTCATTAAGTGATTAATCAAAGCCACATGTTCTGAGCCAGGTGCTTTTTCTGAGACTTTACATGTATAGAAGATAGTATCATCTTCTTTTAAATGTTTTTGTTCACGATTAATTGCAGTAACAAGACCATATAGTTTATGAAACATTTTTGGCAACTCATCCAAGTTACTATTAATAAATTTTTTCATTGAATAAAAATCAGTATCGTCAGGGGATTGCCCATGTTTCATGGCCATATAATCCATTGTTAATAAATATCTTTCTTCCTTTAAGCTGTTTTTTTGCAAAATTAATTCAGATGATTCTAAGTCAGTAATGAAACCATGTGAGTGTAAAAAATGATGCACTGATCGAGCATCACTACCTGGAATATGTTTTATTTTATCTGGTAGTGCAATGGGATTAAACTTTGGATCCATTGTGATTAGCGTCGTTTTTCCTTCAGGTAATTGATGAAATACATATACACCACCAAAATGTTTTGAGTAATAATATTTTTTCTCATAATGAGTTATCTCAGGAATAATCTGATTATGTTGAACGTTGCCAGTTTTTTCAGCCAATCGGACAATGGGTAGAAAAGATTCTTCTAATAGCCATTTTTCATTTTCTGATTTATTTAGTTTTTCAATTAAGTTATTTAATTCCTTTGCTTTTTCAATTAATCCTTGTGAAGTATCAATTTTAATGTCAATTTTATCAGCATTAATAATGTCGTCGATCTTGTCTACTCGGTAAATATCATTATCAAGTTCTCCATATACAACATCTAATGCCGATAATGTTAGTAATGCATCATAATTATCAAGCATAAATTGTTTTAATATTTCTACTGAAGAACTGAAATGACTTCTAAAAGAACGAAGTGATTTTTGTGAAATACTAACGATTATAAATTGTTTATTGATTCCATGTGTGTCCATGTAATCATCATCATTAAATTCCTCTGCAATTTCTGGAGAAAATCCACTGCAATCTATATGGAAACTATCTAAGTTTGTTTTTTTTCCACATAATTGTTCAAGTGCTCTATTGTATCTTTTTATCAAATGAGGTGTTGATAGCAACATTAAATCATCGAACTCAAATCTAGGGTCATTAAATTTTTTCATAGTTTATTGCGAGAATCATCAAAATATAATTGATGAAGGGTAGTTCTGCTTTAAATAAAGCCAATTTTCTCGCATCTCCTTTTTATACTACCTTGTTATACAAAAAGCACAGTGCGCTTTCTGTGCTTATTAAATCCGAATTATTCAGCCGCTTGAGTTAGTGCTTTTTGACGGAGTTTTATTTCTCTTGTCATTTTGTTAACCTCTGCATCATCTGATTTTGAGGCATATCTAAATTCAGAATCAGCATATCTGTTAATTTCTTGAAGAAATGTTTCTGCTGTTATTGGCTCAATCAATCCCTGAATCATTTCCTTTTTTTCTTCATATGTTTTGTGTAAAAAAACGGATGGATTTTCAAACCACTCATCAGGCATATCGAAATCCATACTTCTTACTTTTGCTGCATCTGTGATGTTTTTTATGGCTCGACCAGTAAATCTTGGTTCTGTCTCTTGGATATTTTTAAGATAGCGACCAATCGTTTCGAATGTCTGTAGTGGCCCGACAGATGCAATTGTTTTGTTATAAATATCCAAAAGCTGCTTTTCTTGAGGCAAATTATGTTTTTCATAACCTTTTTTTACAGCTGACTTTATTTGCTGTGTTTCAAATAATGTTACATTACCCTTGCCGATTTTGTGATTTTTTCCCAACAAAAGAGCTAGAATATCAACATAATCTTCATATGTAGTAGGGCCATCAATTAAAAATCTAGCACTCGCTCTTTGGCGTAAGGCATCGTCAACATTTTCCGGGTAGTTAGAGAACATGCCAAATGAGCAGTTACCCAAAACACGAGTTGTTGCACCAGCAAATGACTCCATTAATACCGCAGTTACTTCTTGCTGACCTGATGAAGATTGCTTATCACCACGTTTTCCTGCAACCTGGTCGATGTCATCAATAGTTCCGAAAGCAATAATATTTGGATTAAGAATGTTTTTAATAAATTGTTTTGCATTTTGTCCACTTTGCCCCTGATAAGAACTAATCTGATCTGGTCCAAAATTCTCATAGTAAAATGGGTAGTTTGCAATTTCACAATATTTACTTAATTCACCTGCAATCATTTGAATTAACGTGGTTTTGCCTGTCCCGGGGTTACCATCTCCCATAAATGTAAATATAAATCCACCAAGTTCCGCAAAGGGATTCATTTGCTTTTTGAAATCATAGCACATAAGCATCTTGGCAAGTCTTTGAGACTGATGTTTTGCAATCGCGTTTCCAATAACTTCTTCTGGTTTTTTAAAACTCATGACAACTTTGCTTTTTTTCAATAAGATCGCTCTTTCAAATCCATTGACTTCAAATTCGTCTTTTTTCACAGAGTAAATATAATTAGCAAAGCCCTCAGTATGCCGTAACCCTTCTTTACAGGTCATTAATTCATTGATTAATTTATCAAAGAAACTAAAAGTAATGGTGACCAGAGTTTCATCATCTCTAACTTGCGCTCTGATACAGGAATCATAATCGAATAAAACACTTTTTATTGTTTCCAGCGGTGATTTTAGTTTTAGATTTTTAATGTCATCTGCTTCAATTTGAGAAATATTTACATTACTACCAATGACGTGCGTCATAAAATTAGCGACTGTTAGACTCGCTATATACGATGCTGTGTGCATTAATTCTTGAAATTTAACTCTTTCAGCACTCTCCAAAATACCGCGTGCATTAGCTTCTTGCATCCTGTCCAAACCTGTTTGTTTACCAAATAATTCTACAAGTGTGGTGGCAATCGCCATGCCTCTTTGTAATGACGTAATAATATGATGTTGTTTATTTGTCATTAATGGATTGGATGAATCGATATTTTCAATTGTTTTTAGCAATTTAACTGTTGTTTTTTGTTCTTGCAATCCAATTGGAGAAATACCCGCAACAGTATTTCTTCTTAATGATTGAGATGATGTTTTGTCTGGACTACAGCTGAAATTAAATTCAGATAATGTTCCATATACATTTTTATAATGTCCCAGAATATCTTGTTCTTTAATCTCAATTAATTGTTTTGATTCCATTTATTTATTCCTGTAAGTAATACTAAGTGCTTTTATTTTCTGTAAAAATATAACATCATTTATTTTATTAATCAATATTTATGTCTATATTACAAAGTCATTTTTTATAAGTATATAATTGCACCATCTTTATTGATTACATATTTCTGTATGCTGTTTAATGGATTTTCTTTTGCATCAATCAGGGCCTGATATGATTCATATGGAATTATCATATTTTTTTCCACATCCGTTGAACCAGCCTCAAACGCCTCAAGATCATGTGCATCAACATGAAAAATTTCTTCTTGCTGACTGCCAAAAAAACCCTTTGTAACTTGTCTAATTCCTTTTGATAGCAACATTTCAGTTGACCAAGCAAACACCCAGTTATCTTCAGTATTGACACCATCTAAGACTGATTGTACATAATCATTATGTTTAGTTAAGCCATTACTATAAAGTGGCCCAATATGCACTCTTTTCAAACTTTTAGGATGAATTGTTGCGAATCCCTTGTCTACATTAGAAGCTATATTGATTAGTTTTAATGTAGAGATGGAGTCTTTTAGTATGAAATCACGCAACTCTTTTATTAAATCAGGGTTTTCTTCTAATTTATTACCACCACTATGCTCGAAGACCATTATATACACATTTGGTATGTTTTTCTCCGCATCATAGACTGACCAATGTGCAACATATCTCCTGTTTCCATTTCGAGCATTAGTGCCACGAATAAACTCAGGTTGATTTTCAGGAAAGAAAAAATCATCATCAAGAAGCAGACCATAATATTCTTTTATGGATAGATCATATTGTAAGTCCAGTGATATTTTTTTTTGATTTAAGACATATGCTAAAAGCCGATGTTTAATTTCATTCTCATCTGGTAGATTCTGATATGCTTCTTGTGCGTTTTTCTTATCAACTCTTAATTCGATGATTTCCTTTCTCATTGGAAATCCTGAGTCAATAACATCTAGCATTAACTTAGAAACCTGACGATCGTCTACTAAACCGTTAAACCAATACTTCATTCTTAAAGCAAAAATTGTATTGTATAGTTTTTTTAAATGACCAAGAATAATGCTGTCATCTATTGATTTTTCATTTTTCATTAACTCTTTTTCAGAAATTTTTTGCAACATTTTCGAAACATGAATTAGTCGGTCAAAATAAATTCGAGTACACTTATTATCATTATATTCAATAAATTCTTCAGATTTATTTATTAATTGAGAATTATCCATAGGTTTTCCTGTGTATTACCTTGCTTTGTTGACAAGTAAGAGCGGTATTTTTCAACCTGAACTGTCCATCTTTGTTTTTTATCAAATACATGTAAATACATACATAAGAGTGATTTAGCAGATGCCATAAACCAAACCACATTTTTTGTTAAAACAATAATGGGTGCGATAGCACCCATATTAAATAATTAATCGTTTATTAATTATTCTGATGAACCATAAATCGCTGAATCATGTTTTTCTACAACAGACTTAAATCGACGTAAAAATCTTTCGTCCGCACGTTGCTTTTTCTCCATGATGTCGGCAGAAGAAATCATATCACCTTCGTGTCGTTCCATCATCTCCATCATCCGATTATTGGTTGCGGCTGCAATATGTGCCATACCTGCTTGCGTTGCCTTATCTACCTCAGAACCAATTTCATTAAGTCTATGGGCAGTATCTTGCTGTTGAGCTGTTTTTAACGAGTGTTGGTATTGCTCAAAAAGAATAACACGTTGAGCAGTATCTGTTTTTAGTTTATCAATTAGTACTTGTTGTGCTGTTCGTTGATTTTGCAGTGAGTCGACATTTGTTTTATTCATACTAATGTATTTTTCTAATGTTTGACTCCGAACCAGCAGCTTTTGTTCTTCATTTTTAAATTCATTAAAGGATTGATTTAATAAGTGAAGCTCACCTTCCAGTGCAGTTCTTTCCAATACATCAGTTTCTTCGCTAATTCTTGATTCGAGATCGATTATTTTAGGATCCATTTCATTTAAGCTATTTCGATTATCCTCAAGTTGTTCAACGGTTTCTTTTCGTTTTTCAATTGTATATGAAAGATTTTCTTTGCCTTTTGTTAGTTGCTCAGATAAAACACGTTCTTGATCTTGCAGAATAACAACAATGGAATTTGATTGCGAAATTAAGTTATTTAAGTTGCTTGAAATATCTGCATTTCTAATTCGTTCCGTTCTCATTTCAGTTGAATGTGTTTTACTAAAGAAACCAACAAATTTTTCTAGTTTTGTGTTTTCTCTCATTACTGCAAAATCAGCACCAAACTTACTTGTTACCTCATCCAACCCCATAATTAATGTGGCGATATTGTTGTTCAATGCTTCTTGGTTTTTTGAAACTTCTTCAAGTTTAGCATTTTCAATATCAAGATTTATTTCGGTCTTATCAAGAGTATCATGAATGTTAACTAAATCTTGTGATAATTGAGCACGTGCTTGAATCTGTTCAACAGATTTTACTTTCGCTTCAGTGATTTTTTCTTCTAAACTATACATTTTGTTCTCCGACATTGATTTAGAGTTAATATATCACTCATTTTTTAACTGTCAATTAATTTCATAAAAAATAAATGGTTATTTTTTATATTTAAAAGCTCTTATGCTAGGTAGAAAGACGTCATCATCAAGAAGTTTATCGCTTCTTGTTTTTCTGGTTCTTTTTTCAGGCGAAGGCTCCAAAGTAAAATTCACCAATGTCTCAATGTGTTTTTTCTGTTGTAATATAACAATGGGTAATGCAGGTGTACTTGTTTTTCTTATAATTTTATTATTGCTATTTAAATCTATAAATATAAAATTTGCTTTTATATGAGGAGCTAATGATTGAACAATTGCCAACTCATATGTTGGCGAAAGCGATCTGACGGCATTTAATTGAATTTGAATATGGATAGATGCATTATTTTCAATAGATAGCAGTCGTTCTTCCGCTGATTTTGCTGATATCTTTTTTATGCTTTTCCCGTTTGCGTACCAACAGTAATTTATTTTTCTTGGTGCTATTTCAAATATAGAAATGTGTCGATAACAATGTTTAAGACATAGTCTGCCAAGCCCTAATCTACTTAAGGAAGTTCTGCTGCTTTTTTTTATTTCAGAAGAGATTTCTCTTTTTTCTTTTGCAGACAATTTGTTTAATTTAATTACATTAGAATGAAATTCATCTTTTAATTGGTTTACTAATTTTGCTTGTCTAATTAATTCATCATCACCGAATACAACACCTTGGAAAACCCTGGTTGAGCGACCATCTTCATTAGCATGAAACCATATGTCTTTATATGCAACAATTGCACGTTCTAAGTCAGAGCTTGTTTGACATATTTCTCCAAAAAACTCTTTTTGCGATGGAACTTCGATTTTAACTGAGTTGGTTTGTAACAAATCGCAAAAAACAGCAATTGAATCATTCATTTTTTCAAAACTTTCAATAATTTTCATTGCCAAGAAAGAGCATTTTACTAAATCGAGATCATTAGTCATATTGTTTCCAACAATGCAAATAAGATTAAGTCTAGTAAATAAAGTAAAAAATGCAAGTTAATCAGGTTTTTTTGCAATAATCATATTGTATTTAATTTGGCTACTGCCAAAAACAGAATTAACTAAAGGAGTATAATTCGATATTATTGAGTTTTCCTGCCATTGGTCAGTGCCTGTTTTTCTGCCGATTCCAGTTTTGTTGCCCTCGTAAACAGAAATGTAAACCATTCCTCCTGGCTTTAGTGCCTCATATGCTTGCATTAATGTGCGTAATTTTATTTCATTTTCTCTGATAACACAGAGCACATTGCTGATCGTGACCGTATCAACCTTGTTTTTTTCAATAAATTTACCAACCATCTCATTATGTTCTTTACTTCTATTAAAAGGGTCATAAATTATATTTTCTATATTGAATGTTTTGTTTAAATACGCTGTGACGTTATCATATTTACCACCACCTAAGTCTAAATTCCTAGAATTTTCAATCCATCCTTTTACTTTCTGAATCCCAGATATTATCTTCGGAAGTTTGTTTTTATTTATTGATGTGTTTTTTGACGTTAGTTGTTGGATTAATCTATTATCTGTCATTATAAATCACCCTTATTATCTGTTATATTAATTTCATTAGTTTTGCGCGAGATGCTCTATTCTTTAGAACAGGGGTGAATAACACCGATTGCAACGCAATCGCATCTCTCGTTCTCCTTGTTTTAACTGGCTATCATTGATGAATCTAAATAGAATTTTCCACTCTAATGGGGCATCCTATTCTTCTCATAAAAGCCTAGTAACACTGATTTTCGTCAATCCATTCAATAAGGTATAAATCCATCACACGTATAAAGTCATTCGCACAGTAATCTCAATGCAGCATGAACATTGAATTCCAAAGCCCGTGATTTAGAAAATATTCCTGGATTGATTGACAAAGGGTATAATTAATAATTATTAATTATTTTTATTGATATAATTAAAGGAACAACTTGATGGTTTTGATGTTTTTATTAATAATTCAATTGAAATAAGCATTAGTTCACGGCTGACTAATTCTTAGTTGTTTTTTAATAAAACCCATGGTGTTCCATTAATAATATTCGATTTGTTTTTATGTTTATTTTTGTAATTTTATTTTTTTAATGGTTTTCATCTTTTTCTTTATTTTCCCTTTTTCTTTTATGCATATAAATCTCTGGGGACGTAGGAACTCCTTTTTTCCAAGGAGCATCAGTTGTTTCTCCATTTTTATACATTGAAACCTTTTCTTCTTTCGATACTCTTTTATAAAGTTCACCAACTTCATTTAGCAGGTTTTTACTTAATGTTTCTTTCCCAAACTGCCCTATATACATAAGAACAGCCTTTGCTTGCCTGAACCTACCTTGTTTTAGTAATTTTTTTTCTGTATATTCCAGAAGCAATGGAGCTGAGGCTTCTATATTAATGGTGCCATAACCCAGTCGTTTTTTTAGAGAGGGGGCTGATGCTTGGTTTTTTAGTTCAACAAATTTAACTAACTTATCAAGAGTAGTTCTGCCAGTGCCAATTGTTAGATTCATTGCATAAATATCAGCAATGGCTTTATCAGACAGACTATCTTTTTTCATTTCATTTTCTATGTATTTTAAAAATAAACGACGCGACTCTGTCGGAGTGAGTATTAGAGCTGGTCCTTGTGCAAGTCTCGCAAACAAACCAGTTGTAACGTCAATCGCAGATACTTGTTGAATTAATAGCGTTTCATTTTTCATTTCCATCCAGCTGTTTGATGAAAAAAGAGATTCAGTTGTTTTAGGAATTTGCTGAATCGGTTTCATATGTGCATAATCATAATCAGGAAAAGATACAAAAAATGCAGACTTACCTTTATTTTCCTCAGATATAACTGCTGCTCCACTCATTGAATCAAAATAAATCAAGTTAAACATATGAGCCTCATTATTTTATTGAATAGTTTTAATTTTTTAAAAACAAATGTGTTATATATATTTTATATCAATAAAAAAAATTATGAAACATTCTCTTTTGCTTTTCACATATTTCTTTTTAAATAAATTGCCTGGTGTTATAATAATATCAATAATAATAAAAGGTGATTTTATGGACAAAAGCAATATTGAGGCGTTTCTTGAGCGTTATGAAGATGCAAAAGATATTGCTTTAAGAAAAATTCACATTATCAAAAAATCAAATGAATATATAGATACCGCTTCAGATCTTTATATTTATACTGATGGGTCTTCAAAAGGTTCTGTTCAATCAACAGATTACAAGTCATTTTCTGGTTGGGGTGTATACACAAGAGAGCAATTCAGCAATGGAAAAACGACTGAATCAGTTTGTTCCGGCAATCTTTTTAATTCAAATATAAATCAAGCTGAATTAAAGGCGGTGCACTCTGCTCTTAATAATCTAAGAACCCAGGCGAGATTGCATTTTGTTTGTGATTCGGCATATGTAATTAGAGGACTCAGAGACATTCACCTCAAATTAGAGCAGAAGAAAATCATTGAACAAACTCCAGTTGAAGAGAGAAAAAAATGGCAATGGAAAGAACTTAGAATGTTAAATATGTGGCATGAAATTCATGACTTAATAACTTCAAGTAAAGTATTGTCTTTAGATGTTCATTGGATGCGTTCTCATACTGTTGACAAAGAAGAAGATCTCCCCCTGCTTTCTGAAGCTAGGAATCCGCGTGAACGACAACTCGTTGAAGATTGCATTGGTAATTTTTATGCAGATCAACAGGCAAACCTAGGAGCAAGAAAGGCAGTCAGAGGGGCATTGTGGTTTTTAAAAAACGAACCAAATGAAGAAAAGGTATTAAGAAGCATACCAACGTGCAGCAAGAATTTCTCTAATTCACATTTTTCAAGAGAGGAAGCTGTTAATTATTTAGGGAAGCAAGAGCCTGATTTTTTACCAAGACATATTTTATTAGCAATACTAGATTCTTTTACGCTAGAAAGACTAGATGCTATCTTTATAGAAAAACAAAAACAAAAACAATATCAGCAAGAACAAGTTTTAAAAAAAGAAATAGAAGAACAGGCAAAACAAGAACAATCGGCTATTTTTGACTTTGAACACAAGGAAAATGGTAAAGAAAAATTCTATAAAAAATACGCAGGAAGAAAATTATTTGGAATGAGTCGTTCACAATAAGTGTTATTATTGACTTTTTATCCTATTTGTACTATGATAACTTTGTTTTTGCAAATGAAACAAGATGGATTTGAGTTTGTTTTGTAAAAATATAATTTCTGGGTCCAACAAGGGCAAAAAACGAATGAAAAAACTTTTTTTTATATTGTTGCTTTTATCTATCAAATGTTATGCATTGGAATCAAAAGAATATCGAGAGTTTTTTAATTCGGATTATGATTTTATAGGTGATTATTCCAAGTATTATTCATATATAAATAAGATAGCGATACCAATTCCTATCGATAAGCATAAAAACAACATATACTCATTGTTTTCACATGAAATTTTTCCACTCGATTCAACAAAAATGGATTCATCTATTTCTTTAATACTTGATTCCATGTTTATTAACTCTCCTCAATTTGTAGCACCTTTAGTAATAGAAAATAAATCATTTTGTTTTATTCAAGAACAGAATGGGGATAATGTTGGGTTTGCATATGGCAATGATGTCATTAAACTTGATAAAGAATTTTTAATTTATCACGAGTTAGAGCACTGCTATTTTATTAAAAACAAGACAGATTTTTTTTCGTTATCTGGAATAAAAAAAGAGGATTTTATTGCAATAATTAACAAAGAATCAATGGATTCGAATGCAAGCAAATTATATGTCTCGTTAAACACAATGTATGCCGAAGCAATAGCTGATGTTGCCTCAGCAATTTACATAGCAAATAAAAGACAAGAACCTGGTTTTTTTGATGTTGTTTCGTCATATCGAATTATGGCATTACGATATAATAATGACTTTGAACACTTAACAAGTGCTGCTTTAAATGATGCTAAAAAGATGTTTATTAATGGAGACCTAATGTCAAAATATAATGGAGACCATAGGTTAATGGCTCTAGCTGTTTTTAGAAATCACAAAAATATACTTGTAAAGCCAATTGATTTTGCATGTTTTTATAATGTTATAAATAAAAACAATAAAGCCGGATTCACCTCTGAAAGCAAAGATTTCATTTGTTCTAAAAATATAAGAAAAACAATAAAAATTTGGTTTAATGAGATAAATAAACAAAATAAAAATATTTCAGAAAAGATAGTCTTATTAAAATAATTACTTTGAAATTGATTTTATTTTGTTTTTCATTACAATACATATAATAATAAAAAAGGAGAAATAAATTGATTAATATTTTAATATATGTTGTGGCAATATTTATTTTATTTTGGTCGGCATATCCATTATATATTTTATTATGCAACATAGAGAAAGCAAAAAACTGGGTGCCTATAGATGCAAAACTTATTGATTTAAGAGCAGTAAAAAAAGATTTAATAAAAGGGAAAAAATTAAAAAAAACAATCATTTATTTTTTTTGTAGTTATGAGGTTAATGGACGACTATTCGGATTAAACAAGTTTTCTCTTTATTCAAAAACAAATGGACATGAACGATTATATATGGAAAAAATACAAAATAATGAACGAGTAACTATATATGTAAATCAAGAACAACCACATATCGGAACTTGTATAAAACCAAGCGAACATAGTTATGCATCCAGTGTAATTAAGTTGTTTTTTTTCTGGACAGTTATTTTCGCAGGAATGTATTTTTACTTAAGATAAGAGGAGGTTTAAGTGAATTTTTTAATGATTATGATTTTAACCATCTGTGCGATTGCATTAACAATAGATACAATATTAAAGTTTTTAAAAATAAACAATGAAATAAATGAATATAAAAAAATAGATAAAGAGATGAAAAGCAACTGGAAGAGGACTAAAGCAAAAATATTATCTTTAGGTATTAATGTTGATTATGATTTTCCAGAATTAGAACCTGATCTTAATGATATTGAGGAAAAAGATATTGAATTAGTAAAAAATACTTTTTTTGATAAACAACGAGAAAGGATGATTGTAAAAGACTTATATGATGGAATATTAATTTCTTATGGTTATGTTTATGATGAGAAAAAGTATAAAGGTAGAGATGTTGGTTTATTAAAAGAAGAAAGTGATCTATCTCTTATCTATAAGCTCAATAAAGGAGATATAGTCTCACTATGGGTTAATCCAAAAGATCCTTTCGAATCATTTTTGCGATGCAGTAGTGAAAAAAGTTTTCTTAGACAAAAAATATATCAAAGCAAACAACTACTTCCTGTTTTTTCTTTATCAGTTTTTTTGTGGTTTTTAAGTGTGTTAAGTATATTTAATTAAATTTTGATAAAATAATAGTATTCGACCAATAATCACTCAGCGTTCAGAGCTTCAGCTATTTAAAGAATATAGTTGTTTTCTGTAAAATTAAACACTCTCTAATCATAAATAATCTAGAGAGTGTGATTGATTTGTAGTTGCTAAAATATATATAAGAACAATTACGGTCGGATAACAGCTTGCTCTGCTTCAAAAGGCTTTGTACAATTACCTTGAGATTTAAGTTTAATTGTCAGCTTTATAGCTTGTCCCTTCATTAAATTATATCCAGCATTCTCTTCCTTAAATACGGCAATTAGACTTGATTGAGGGGTATTGCTATTCGATTGCAATACTTCGACTCTTTTCCTGTCAGTCTGTTTAACAACACCATCCCATTTAACCCATCTATCTTTATAATTATTCAAAAATATATCAGATTGTTTTTCATTTGAAAACAGACTATTACATCCAACTTCCTTATCTGCATCATTGAAAGATAAAACATTAAATAATGGGACTTGATTTTGGTTTAACATGGCGTTTTCCGTCTCAATCGCCTTTAATCTGTCTGTTAATAGTGTTTTTTCACTTTTTAACTGATTTATTGTTTTATTTGAAATCACTAATTCACTATTTTTTAATTCAGAATTATCGTTTTGTATGTTTTTTTGATTAAGCACTTCTATTTCTTTTTTGAGTTGCTTATTTTCTGTTAATAACGGATTTTCAGACTCCCATGCCCATTTTTCTGGAATAAAATTAACATCTTTATCTTGTATGTTTAATTTTGCGCGAATAAATTGATTTACTTCGTTTTTGTAAAACCGCTCAGATGCCAATCCCACACAAATAAAAGTTAAAAATAACGTTGTTACACCCCATGTTCCACGCCATCCTCCTTTTAGTGGTCTGAATCTTGCCCAAACACCAATAGTTAATACATTCATTAAAAAAGACAGTAGTCGACTTTTGGGCTTGGTTTTTTTTAATAATTCTGCGCTTTCTTTATTTTCCACTAAAATAATATCACTTGTGTTTTCTTCTTGATTCATTAAGGCTTCCTTTTTATTGAAATTTGTGAACAACAACAAACTTAATCATAATACTTAATTATTGCTTTGACAAGTTGTTTTTAGTGTCTATATTTTATTAAATGAGGCTTGTTTATTATTAATAATATTGCATTACTAAGTTTTAATGGTAAAGTAACACGTTATTTCTTTAACAACAAAAGGATATTCAAATGAACAAATCTGATCTAATAGATGCTGTTGCGGAAGCATCAGAATTAACAAAGAATCAAGCTTCATTAGCTATTGATGCGATGATTGATAGTATTGCCAACGCATTAAAAGATGGTGATTCAGTTTCTTTAATCGGTTTTGGTACATTTAAAGTAAGTACTCGATCGGCAAGAAGTGGCAGAAATCCAAAAACAGGTGAAACACTTGAAATAGCAGAGAGCAAACTCCCATCTTTCAAAGCTGGTTCAAAACTAAAAGAAATTGTTAATAATTAAATAATAAAGAGGGTCTCCAAGACCCTCTTTATGTACTAACCAGGATTAAACTGATGTTCGGTTAGTTTATTTATTTTTTCTTTGAATGCCTTTGATGCTAATTCTGTTTTTGGAAATGTTTTCTCCACTCCATTGTTAACAACATTAGGATGTGTCTGTTCTACATTTACATTCTCTATTGCACGATGGCCATCGAGCCAATCCGCGTTTACTTTCCCCAGGTGCTTATATTTCTCTAAATCGGTTGAAAAGGAAAAATGCTGACCAAGATCTATGTTGTTTGGGTCTTTTATTCCAAGGTCGTTAATCATTGCTACAATTTGCTTGTCGGTAGGTTGAGTCCCTGTTAAATCATGATAATGATTTTTTGCAATATCCCATAATGTATTATGATCTTTAGTCGCTTCATATACTTTTGTTGCTGAATTAACAATAGCATTGTCATCATGAATAATACTGCCTTTATCCATCACATGCTTTAGTGGCGATGTTCCTGAGAGAGACGCGCTTTCTCCTGAGTGGATAATCTTCGGATCTGTGGCAAATGTTTCCATTGGTGCGTCATTATGATAAATAGAGGCGTGTTTATCAACAATGTTTTTTAATGGCGATGTTCCAGATAAAGAATGTCCTTCTGTCGAATGTATGACGCGAGGATTTGATTCAAAGGTTTCCATTGATTCGCCATTATGGTTATATATTGAATCATGATGCCCTTGTAAAAATTCTTTTTTATCTATATTGTTTGCATAATCAGCAATGCTTGATTTTTCCAATGCTGTTTGAGAATGAACATTTCCTTCTGCCTTGAACACATCTTTTGATGTCGGATGAACCACATTATCATTGACTGCTGATAATTCGTTTTGATTCGGTGTAATATGTCCAAACTCATGTCCAAATTTATCAGAAACGACATCGCTAAATCCATGTGCAGAAACATCATTGAGATCAACACCTGGTTTTAAATGAACACTCTCTTCAGAAAGAGAGGCGGTTACTCCATGTTCAGCATGCTCTAAATTTCCAAAAGCATGTCCAAAATGTTCATTAACCGGATCTCCAAATCCATCTTTTAACACATCATTCATATCTGGTACTGATGCATTAATATGAACTCCATCGACAGATGAAGAAAACGAGTCTGTAGCATTCATAGTAACATCTGTAACAGAGTCACCAATATCAGAGAATGCAATTGCTGAATTATTTATAATTTCATCAGCAGACGAAGATGCATTATTAATAACATTGCCAATGTTTTTAGCTACTGTTGATAGCTCATCTGTTGCTCCCCCAAAAACATCGCCAATTGTATTGCCTGCTGCGGAAGATGCGGCTGAAAAATTATCAACAAAGGTTTCTGTGTTATGCGATACATAGTTTACCGCACTCTCACTGGCGTCCAATCCGCTTTTTATGAATGTTAAGCCTTTTTCGGTCAGTGTATTTGTATCTATATTTTGAATGCTATCTAAGGCATGAGAGAGACCCTCTGTTCCAAGAACAGCAAGAGTACCAACTCCACTCAAAAGAAGACACGCAGTGATAGGTAGTTTTGCTTTTTTATACCAAGATGAACTAGTTATTGAGCCAAGTTTCTCACCAACACTCTCTTTCCTTCCCTCAATACTTTCTTTTCTAAATCCAGAAGTAACAAGAAAATCATCTACCTTACCCTCTACTTTTGTCATCATTTTCTGTACAAAAGTATTTTCAGCCAAGCGGGTTGCAAACATAGTGGCACCTAAAACACCTACAGCACCACCAGTTCCCACTGAAATTGCAAACAGAGCAGTTGATAACATGAATTTATTTTTATCATCTTTTAAAGCAGTTAAAATTGTTTTTTTTGCATTTGCTAATCGTTGTACCAGTGATTTTCCTTCTTGCTCAGGAAACCTATGTTCGAAAGCCATCATTGTTTGCATATCAACAATTAAGCCCACTGGTAAATTCATAACTTCTTCACGACCATACCCTGCATCGATAAATGCTCTAATTGCATCATATTCAGAAATTTTCAAATCAACTTCTTTAACTATTTCAGGCGCAAAAATTTCCAGCTCTCGTCTTCTATTTTGAAATATGGACAAGTCGATTTTAGACAAGGTTTCTGCGGTTGCACCAAGATCATTTTTAATGTCTTCATGTTTAATCAACCACTGCATGAAAAACCTGAACTGTTGTTCATTCTTTGTATCTGATAGTCTATCAAGCATTAATAAGTAACGCTGATAATCTGTAACTGTTCCTATATCGTGGTTATTTGTAATATTCATTTTATTTCGCGAGAAACCTTTATTGTTATATAGGTGGGATAGCTCGGTTTGTAAAAACCCCATTCTCACTTCCTTTCTAGTTAGCTATCTATTTATTAATAATTATACTTATTACAAGTAATTAAAATTACCAATAATAAGAGTTGTTAAAAACAAATGTTTATTCTATTAATACATTATACAATGTATTAATTAATTACTTCAATATTATTTTATGATTGCTTAAGCATCTTTAATAAGATATATTTTACCAAAAATACCAATGGAAAGAGGTTTTATGTTTTGTAAATTAAATAGTAGGCTAAACAAGCTAATTTCAATGTTTTGCCTTGGTTTGCCAGCGTTTTTAAGTTATCCACCTGTTTTTTTTAAAGAATTTGCATCACTTATACTCGGTTCTTTTATCCGACCAAGAAAAACATATGAAAAACTAAACGAAAAACCATTTATATATCATTTTGGTTCAGTGTATTTTTTATTAGCAATAATATTAATATTGGGATGTTTCGATCCTGTTTTTGTAAATTCAATGAAAAATGGCATGGGTATTTTTCAATCAATAGGACTTGTTTTAATGCTACCATGCTTATTTTTCGCACCAGTAATACATGTCCATTGGGCGGCAAACGGAATGGGAGGAAGTGGTACAATAACCAATTACTATAAATTAATTGTCTGGTCATTAATTCCTATATTTGTTTTTTTTGTAATTCTATACTATCTTATTATTCTGTTAAAATTATTTTTACCGTTGAGTGTTGTGGGTTTGTTTTTTGTATTAAGCACTTTTTTTGTGATCAATATGTTTTTAATAATCTCTCTAAGTGTTTCACAAAAAATTAGCACAATAAGATCTATTGTTGTGTATATACTCTGTGTAACAATCCTTTTCGCGGCGATTTATTTTTTGGGTAAATAAATAAAATAGAGCAGACAGTTTGTTTGCTCTATTTTGTTAAATTAAAAAACTTATTTAATTAATGGAATAAATTGTTCTGGTACATCGCTTCCTTTGTCAGAAAAAAAATTATCCATCTCTTCCTTTAAAAAAATTCTTGCACTATTTTCCATTAAATTCAACCGGTATTCGTTGATTAACATCGTTTGATGATTTAGCCATAAACCCCATGCTTCTTTAGATATGGAATTAAAAATAAACTCCCCCTTTTCGCCAGGAATAGGGGGTGAGCTTAAACCTATTGTTTCTTTTTTTAATTTATTACAGTAAATAATTCTAGACATTTTAATTTCCATGTAGTTCTTTAAATTTATTGACTTTTCATTAAACCACGGAGATAATAACAGGCCAAAATAATAAAAACAACAAGGAATAAAGAAATGATTGAAATAGGAGCATTGGTTGTATTAATAACAGCTTTTTCACTTTTTCTGCAAGAAAAGCTAAAAATACCATCCCCCATTACATTGCTTTCTTTTATATTGATTTCAAAACTATTTGGCATTAATCCATTTGACATTAGTTTAAAAACATTCGATCAAATAATTTTGTTGCTTTTACCTGTTTTGATTACAATTGATGCACTGTCTTTGAAAATCGAAGACATAAGAAAGAATGCGGTAAGTTTATTTTATATGGCAGGACTATCTGTTGTATTAACGGTTATTGCTGGAGCACTATTAAATCATTGGGTTTTGCCAAGTCATAACATCACTACGCCAGCATTAATTCTTCTTTTTTGCATGGTTGCAGCGACCGATCCTATAACCGTATCCTCTATCTTTAAGAATTTCAGTGTTCCTCACGAATTGAAAATTCTTGCAGAAGGAGAGTCTTTGTTTAATGATGTAACGGCACTAATTATATTCGGATTAGCAATTTCATACATAAGTGGACATGAACCCACAATTCTTGATGCCACAATTAATTCAATGACAGTTTTTTTTGGTGCAATAATAATTGGATTTAGCATCGGAATTAGTGGATTATTTTTTCTTGCTCTAACAAAAAATCCAATGATTGAAACATTTATCATGCTTTCAATTTCATTTGTTAGTTTTTCAATATCAGAACATTTCCATGTATCAGGTATATTGGCAATAATAGTGAGTATATTAACAGCAAATCACATTGTTAATTACAGAATTAAAGAAAATGAGCTTGTAATAAACGAAGAAAAAAGGAAAAAAAGAAGATATAGAGTTTTATCGAGAATAAGCCAGGCTTTTGAGGAAAAAGCAAACCAATTAATGATAGAGCAAAATATTAGATACACAGCAATACTGGGAACATCAGTTTTGTTTTTATCTATTGGAGATATGGTTAGCATAAAACTAATGATAAAATATTGGAAAGAAATTACATCAGTTTTTATTGCTACCACAATAATTCGTGCAGCTATTCTAAGTAAGTTTGCAATTATTTCAAATTCAATTGGTGTAATGCAGAATATTTCAATTCATTGGTGGCTTGTTTTAATAATGTCGGGTTCAAAAGGAGGGCTTTCTATATTAATGATCCATATGCTTCCTAAAAACTTTGCGTATCTGGAACTATTTGATTCAATCATAGTTGGAAACATTATATTAGGAACATTAATATATCCATTATTATTAACCATAATATTTAAGAAATACAAAAACAAATTCGAATTAGATTCAAAATAAAAAAAACCCTGAATTAGTCTAATTCAGGGTTCTTATTAAAGCTGATGCTTCGAAAGTATTTCTTTTTTTCTCTGGCAATCAACACATCGAACAGTAGCAGGATCTATTTCCAATCTCCGCAAACCGATTTCTTCTCCACAATCAATACAGTATCCATAATCATCAAAATTACGCAATGCAAATTCAGTTCTAACAAGTATTTTTTCTTCTCTTGCTAGCTCGGCAATCATTCTATTTCTCTCTTCCATATTACTTGCAATATCTAGAGGATCTGTTCCTGCATCATCAGCACTCGTAACACTTGTTTTTAGCTGACTTATTTTTTTTACTAAAAAATTACGTTTTTCTTTTAGTTTAATATGAAAATCAATTCTTTTTTCTTCTGTTAATTCACAACTATCACACATATAAATAAATTCCTTAAAAATAAAAGACGCATATGCATCTAAAAACAGATACAAATGGCGTCATAACAATAAGTTAATGCAACTTTTATATATTATAAATCTTATTAATAACGTAGTAAAGATAAATTTTATTAATTTATAATTATCCCTCTCTTTCTAAGAAAGAGAGGAATCTGACCATTGTTTCTCTTTACTCCGCTGCTTCTTTAGGTTGCATGTTTTTCTTTATTTCTTCTATTATTTCTTCTGGATTAGATGTTTCACTCAAAAATGGCGCTAGGAACTCATTTTTGCGATGAATTGATAGCTTTCCATCGATTAATTTATTAATTAATTCCATGTTATATATGTAATTTTCACTATATTCATCATGGGTTGTTTTCACAGGGTCTTTTCTGCAAATAATTGCATAAATAATAAAGTGAATAAATTTAACATTTCCCTCTATTTTATTCCCATAGCGAGGATCTTTTTTTGGTCTGTTTGCTTTTTCATTAACAAATTTTGCAAAAGACATTTTAATATTTAGATAGTTTTGACGATTCATTATAAATTACTCCAGTTTTTTTGTTTTGGCACTATTGCCGTTTTTTACGTATTTTTAATAACTAAACACAACGAAATTTCTTGGTGATTTGTTTGCACTCATTTTTTGTGCATGGACCTATCCCCAATGCGGTTATAATAGGGTTTCCATCAAAATGAGGTGGCAGAATGTGATTCTGATCAACAATAATGGCACATGGTATGCCAAGGCATTGCAATTCAAAGTATGCCTTCAGTAGTTGATCTGAGTTTTTTGCAACAAGCGTAACTTTTGAACCACCTTTTAGTGGGTTCATATAATCTACTACTCGTTCTGGGTGTTGTTTTATAGCACAGCACAGTGAATCTGTATAAGCATGTCCAGATTGCGCTGATAATTTGCCGGTTGGCATATTGAGGTCACCTCTAACAATTGCATACATATACAAATGTTCATAGAGGTCTGTTTCTTGAAAAGAAATTTGTTTTTCAATAAAGCAGTTATCTTTTGATAATGGTGTTTTTGCTTCTGGTAATCGCGGTCTAATCCGTTCGCAAGAGCTATAGCATTTTTAAGTCCTTTATGTCTTTGGGTTATGATATGCAGTTATATTACTTGAATAAAAATAGAAGTCAATAGATTTTTATCAATCCTATCCGGAAGACTCCATCTAAATAACCCCGTTATTTAGGTGGAGATGGATAGGTGCTTTTGCTCTGTTTTAGTTGAAAATTAATTTAATTTCGACTATATTATTAACATGAGAACAGAACGATTATTAATTCAGCCTGGTCATCTTGATTATAATGAGTGTAAAAAAATCAGTCGACTCAGCAAGAACCTCTTTAATCAGGCGCTTTACT
>Ga0183099_1000422_pt1 | contig 31814 bp, 17 predicted proteins | sample Biomet1_FD_127788 | JGI IMG/M metagenome (GOLD analysis project Ga0183099, IMG submission 127788) | Microbial communities from bioreactor (seeded with anoxic lake sediment) at LBNL, California, USA - Biofuel metagenome 1 | ecosystem: Engineered > Bioreactor > Anaerobic > Unclassified ...
TTCAGATATTTGAGGTATTAGACAACGAGACACCATTAATTGACAAAGCAATTTAAAAGGTATGCATTCGGATAAGCACATGTAACTTGCCCGAATGCTTACGCTGAACGCGTATTTTTTTACTCTATATATTTATGCAAGGACAAACTATTTAATACTTATAGCAACTCCCCCACTCGGAGCTAATTTCTGCTTCAATTTAGTACGACTTGTTACCGTCATAGTTCTAATCGCATAGCTCTGAGGATTCTTGATCCAATGAGTATCCTTACCATCAGCATAGATGGTTGCTGTGTATTTCTTGCCTGCTGGAAGGAAGCTAAAATCGATGTTAGCCTCACGAGCATTCTCATCTGTAATTCCCCCTACATACCATTCATTCTTTCCCTTTGCTTTTCGGGCTATAGTAATATAATCTCCTGGTTCAGCTTCGAGCACGTAAGTATTATCCCAATCTACTGCAACATCTTTTATAAACTGGAAAGCATCTGCAAAACGTTTGTAGTTCTCAGGTAAATCTGCTGCCATTTGCAAAGGACTGTACATTGTTACATATAAAGCAAGTTGCTTAACCAATGTTGTACTCAACTTAGCTTTATTAGAACCATATACAGATAAATCTCCCTGAAAGATTCCCGGAGTATAATCCATCGGGCCACCCATAAGGCGAGTAAAAGGCAATATTGTGGTATGATCAGGATTGTTACCGTTGAATGATTCAAATTCTGTTCCACGAGCAGATTCCTGTGCAATCCAGTTAGGATAAGTACGGCAAAGACCTGTTGGTCTTACTGCTTCATGTGAATCGACCATTATTTTGTACTTGGCGGCAGTTTTAGCCACGCGAAGATAATGATTAACCATCCACTGTCCATCGTGATATTCACTACGAGGAATGATTGGTCCTACATAACCAGTTTTCACTGCATTGTATCCATTATCGTTCATAAAGCAGAATGCATCGTCCAACTGACGTTCATAGCTAATTACTGAAGATGTTGTTTCATGATGCATTATAATTTTTACACCTTTACTTGCAGCATACCGTTGCAATTCTTTCACATCAAAGTCCGGATATGCTTTTGTAAAGCTATAAATATTATCTTTCACATAAGCATAATTATCTTCCCAGCCTTCATTCCATCCTTCAACAAGTACAGCATTGAAGCCATTTTGTGCGGCAAAATCTATGTATTCCTTTACATGTGCAGTATTTGCTCCATGATGACCGTTACATTCAAGTTTTGAATAATCTGTTTTTCCGATAATTATATCCTGATTGTTTGAATAAGCCCATGTGGAGCCACCTCCAGTAAAGTATTCCCACCAAACACCAATATACTTTGTTGGTTTTATCCAGGAAGTATCGTCTAAAACACAAGGATCGTTCAGATTGAGAATCAGGTTAGAAGACAGAATATCACGTGCATCATCACTAACAACGATTGTTCTCCACGGACTTACATTTCCTGTCTGGATATAACCCTTATTTCCATTTTTATCAGGTGTAAGGTGTGCGCTCAGGCCAAATGTCTTATCATCAACATTAAGAGCCATCGCAGGAAAATCAACTAATGCAGCTTCGTGAATATTGATGTATAATCCATCTTCCGACTTTAACATCAAAGGGGTTTGTATAGCCAGATTGGGTGCAGGAGATTTTGCAGAAAGAGGTTCTTTACGAACTTTTTCTATCAGTCCTGCAATCTCTGATATTTTAGATGTTGTAACCGGGAACTCATTTGTATCATAATCTGCGGGTATCCAGAAAGCTTTATGATTACCTGTAAGCTTAAATTCTGTGGCTTCTTCTTTTATTGTAAAATGACGCATATATTCCTGGACCGGGAACTCGTATCTAAAACCCAATCCATCATTAAACAAACGAAAACGGATATTCAACTTTCTATTAGTAGAAGTTTGATTAAGCGTAACGAACATCTCGTTATGGTTGTCTCTGATTTCTTTTTGCTGCCCTAGCACTGGTTGCCAAACCTCATTTGAACTGTTAAACTTAGTACTTGTTATGGTAAAGTTATCATTAAATGGAGCTGGAGAGTTAATAATAAACCCCATTTTACTTTCTTCAATAACTGTTTTGCCTTTATATTGGAGTTTGTATGCAGGAGTACCATTGTCATTCAATTGGAAAGTAAGAATCAGATTACCATCAGGCGACTTTAAATTCTGCGCAACCGATGCTTGAACAATCAATAAACAAAAAATAGTAAAAACAATTTTTCTCATAATATTTCTTTTAAAAATCCTACCCTTGCTTTCACACAAGGGGCATTAATAACTTTTTCGATTAATAAATTACATCAAAGCTATTTTTCTTTTTTCTTAATTTTTCGCGTAATTGTTTTAATGCGTTGTAGGTATGATTCTGGACAGTACTTAACGAAATATCTAGTTTTTCGCTAATATCTTTACTTGGCATATCTTCAATATAACTTAGCAGAAAAACTTCCTTACACTTAGGTGGTAAACTTTCTATAGCAGCGTCAATTCTAACTTTAATATCATTATTGTAAAGGGATTGAATCACTTCATTTGCATCGGGATCATAATACTGATACCTGGCAAGCTCAATTTCCTGCTCACAATCAGATAGTTTCTGGTCATGCTGCTTCTTCTTCAGAACATTCAATGCAGAATTATAAACAGAGCGAAAGAGATAAGCTTTTAACGAAAGGCTTTCATCAATATTCTCCTTATGAAGCCAGACATTCAAAAAAACATCCTGTATCGTATCTTCAGCTTCAGTTGCACTTAGGAAAGATCTCCCATAATTGTGCAAAGAAGAATAATACAACAAATAAAGTTCATTAAATGCAGCTCTATCTCCTTTTTTTATCCTTCCAGCTAATGAAATAACATTTTCCATCAATTACAACCAATGCTTCTATCCGTTCTTAAAGAATAATAATATTTCTCATTCAAAAGCTTGAAATTATATGCCAATTAACATTGCTACCAGTATTCTAAGTTGATTTCATTCTGATAGCCCCGAAATCAGGAGAATAAATGCAATTTATTCTCTTCATCCAACTTGACTATTAATTCACCAAACAAAGTATTTACCCAGGCAAACCATTCACGGGTAAAGTCTTTTGCATTATCTTTATTGAAAGATTCGTGCATAAAACCAGTATCAGCATCAGTCTGGCACAAGGTATTTACGCATGCTCTTATTTCTGTATCATCTGTACTGGTCATTGCTTTCATTATTATACTAAGCGGCCAGATCATTGCGAGTCCTACATGCGATACATGCGGTCCTCCTATCCCCTCTGCAACTTTTCCTTTGAAGAAGTAGGGATTATTTTTGCTCCAGACAAATTTACGTGTATTCAGATATATTTCATCGTTAGTAGAAACGCAATCCAAATAAGGCAAAGACAATAAGCCAGGAGCATTAGCATCATCCATTAGAAGGATTCCTCCGTAACCGTCTACCTCATAAGCATAAATTTTTCCACATTCAGGATGATCTATAACTCCATATTTATTAATTGCAGTCATTACTTCATCCGCTAAAGCTTCACACTCATTTGCAAAAGCTGTATCCATTGTTACCTTTCGGGATATCTCTGCCACCTGCTTTAATGAAGTTACCGCAAAAAGGTTGGAAGGTATAAGAAAACCAAACATTGAAGCATCATCAGATGGACGGAAAGAAGAGACAATCAAGCCTACAGGGTTAACCGGAGCACCGTATCCATCATTGGACAAGGTATCCAATTGTTTTTCAGTTACACGCTGAAACTTGTAAGGACCTACTCCATCTTTACGCTGTTGTTCTTTGAAGGTTTTGAGAACGGAATTCATAGCTTGTTGCCAAGAGGAATCAAAGATTGATGAATCAGACGTTTTTTTCCAATAATGATAAGCAAGACGTATGGGATAACACAAAGAATCAATTTCCCATTTACGTTCATGAAGTTCCGGTTTCATTGTGGTCAAATCCTTGTCCCACTCACTGCCGGTAGGTCCTTCATTAAATGCATTAGCATATGGATCAATCAGAATGCACTGAGTCTGCCTCCGTATAACTCCCTGAAGTAGCAACTTCAGTTGAGAATCTTTATCAGCTAATGAAAGATATGGCCATATCTGAGCAGATGAATCACGCAACCACATAGCATGAATATCTCCTGTATAGACAAATGTATCGGGTGTACTGCCAATCATCTTAAAATTGACAGTGGTGTCTAATGTATTTGGATAGCAGTTTTCAAAGATCCAGGCTAGTTTTGGATCTTTAATCTTCTTTTTTATACGGACAATAGTCTCTTCAACTGCCTTAGAGGTAAAATGTCTCTGAGCCAGTTCCGGACGTTTGCTTATATATTTATTTTCCTGTTTCTGAAATATTCCTGATACCGTTTTACCATAGGTATCCAGACTGCCTCCTAAAGCTAAAGATGCGAGTCCCAGTCCTCCTTTTTTCAAAAAATCTCTGCGTGTTGTCATAATAGTTATTTTTGATCCGTAATAATAAATTATTTCTTCTAAAGAAACACGATCTGAAGCAGCTTTAAGATAATTTCACACCACCTCATCCCTATCGTACGAACCCGTATTTAAAATCGTAAAATTAATATTATTTTTCTCATTTCCTATAATCTTATCGGAAGATATTCTCAATATGTCATACTAAAAACAAAGTACTGGCAATAGATACTGAAATCTATTCACCAGTACTAGAAATAGGGGTAACAAAAACAAACCATGTTATTTCCCTATGCTTATTTCTTGTTCATCAACATTCCATCCTGAAACGGTAATAACAGGTTGTGATTGTATATTACTTGGGTATTCAATTATGATCCTCTTTTGTTCACCCGGAACTACTGAACAATAATTATCACTGTAGAACGATGGTAATATTCTTTCGCCGGTCTTTTTATTAACAACAGATACACGATTAAAGAATGCAACCGGATTACCTGCTGGGTTAGAGAGTGTAACTTCTACCTTCCCTGCCTGTAAGGGCATAACAGATACATCTAGTTTTACTTTTTTCATTTCAGCTAATCCACTGTACTTACCTGTTCCATCTGGCAACCAGTAAAGGTTATCACTCAAGACCTGTTTATTCTCATCCAAAAGTTGGAGTTGAAGGAAGCCTCCATTCTCTTTAGCAAGAGTTTCGAGCCCTTTTTTGATAGAGAATATTTTTTTGTTGCTAGAAGCTCCAAGGAATGTGAATACCTGAGATAATGTCCGGCTATTCCCTTCCATATCTAACCATTTAACAGACAACATGATGTTTCTGTATGGATTAAAATCATTATTGACAATCATTACCATACCATCTGTAAGGTTACACATTGCGTGCAACTTTTCACTTCCCGATCTTAGTCCATACAAACATGCATTAGGATCCAGATAGTAATCATACATCTGGCCTCTCATTGCAGTCCACGGATTCTGGGTTTTCCAAATAATCACACCGGTATACCAATCCCACATGTGAGAGCTGAAGCCCTCAATTAATCCGCGGTACTGATCATAATTGACCAGTTGGGCTTTCATGCAGAAATCATGGATATCTGATGGTTTTCCGTAAGGCTCAATAGATCCTTCATAACCCACTCCTGTGTATGTGTGATAAGTCCATACTGAATCAGCTGTTTCATTTGGTATTTCATTTGGATGGAAAACAGGAAGTACCATGTTCTTTTCCGGCATAAAGCGTTTCAGAGATTCATAATCACCTACACCCACAGAGCCTACTTCTGAGTTAAAAGGATAAGTACGTTCATTCCAAAAAACACTCAAAGGCTGAATGGAGTATGGTCCGTCTCCATTTCCACCAATCGAATTAAATGACATTTCATCACTATTGGAATATTCAAAGAACTTACGGGTACCATCTAAAGTAGGTAAAATTGAGTCACGTAAAACTGTCAGAACATCTGCAGTAGGGGTAATTTCATTTCCACCGCACCACATTGCCAGTGAAGGATGATTGCGCACCATTTTTATCATATCGGCAGCAGATTCCAAAAAGAGGCTATGATTATCGGGATATTTTCTTCTTGTCCACTGATCTTCACTTTTTAACGGATCTACCCATCTACCATTGCAATCTCCGGACATCCAGAAATCCTGCATAACAAGTAAACCGTAACGATCACAGGCATCGTAAAACTCAGGACGTTCTACAAGAGCCCCTCCCCAGATACGCAACAAATTCAGGTTCATATCACGATGGAAACGTATTTCAGCATCATAACGTTCAGGAGTAAAGCGAAGCATCGCATCAGAGATAATCCAGTTGCCGCCCTTTATAAATATTTTTTGCCCATTTACCTGAACCTGACTGCTTTTTGTTGTTTCATTCCAGGTTGTTTCAATCTGTCGTACTCCAAAACGAATATCTTCGCGATCAGAGATACTCTTATCCTGTTCTTCAAAGGTTAATTCTGTTTTATATAGGTTCTGTGCTCCATAACCTGCCGGCCACCATAATTTAGGATTCTTCAATGTGTAATCAGGCAAAAAGATATGTTGTTTCTTATAAGGATCAATGGTTACCCTCTTTGAAATAACAATTCCCTCAAGAGAATACTTCAATACTCCCGTTACAATTTTACCGGAAGCATTTTCAATGTCTGCCGATACTTTGACCAATGCTTCAGCTTGTTTTCCTTCGGGAGTACGTTTTCCTGGAACCAGTGTCACTACATGCGCATCACTGAGGTTTACACTTCCTGTCTTTTCAATATATACCTTATCCCAAATACCGGTATTCCGGTCTCTGATAGGTCTGATCCAGTCCCAACCTGCCACGTACTGATGAGATACATTGCGGGCTATTGTGCCATCGCCTCCCTGTCCTCCATTTGGATTTCCAACCGGATTGGGCGGGAAAACAATCACAGCCAAACGGTTATCGCCGCTCTTTGACAAGAACTTCGTAATATTAAATGTTTTGCGAAGAAACATCCCTTCGTATGGTTCCTTATTAATAAGTTGGCCATTGAGGTAAATTTTGCAACTATAATTTATACCTCTGAAAGTGAGCCAAACCTGATTGCCTTTAACCGGGCATTCTTCTTTGAAGTTCTTAGCAAACCAATAGGTATAGTGTGCTCTTCCGGTTTTATAGATATCAGGAATCTGTTCGTTATTCATTCCGTAAAATGGGTCCGGAATCTCTTTATTGGCCAACATTGTTGTCAACACGGTACCGGGTACTACTGCATTCTTCCATTCGGATAAAGAATAAGATGACTCTGAGATAACATCTCCCGAATCTTTGACAGCTTCTATTGACCGGCACTTCCAACCGCTATTTAGTTCATAGCGGTTCTGAGCAGAAGAAGCTACTGCAAAGAATAAAAGAGAGATAAAAACATTAAAACATTTCTTTTTCATCGTATTATCAAATTAACAGAGATTTATACAACAGGATTGACTTCACTATTCTATAAGCTCTTTAGATTTACAATATATAATTATATAAGTTAGTGTTTTTATAAGGTTGTCTGTATCCAATCATGTACATGTCAGGGGGTAAACTTGTACATGATCAGATTCAAACATGTACATGATTGACCAATCTATTCGCCTGATTCTGCTTAGTTCATTACCGGCTTTGCTCTACTTTAACTATAACATTGAATTAGAACTGATTAGAAAAAGTCAACTGTACTTTTGGTGGTAGAGGTGGCAGAGAAATAATACTTTTTTCAGTTTCAAAAATCATTTTTCAAAAATTCCGCAATTTGCAGTTTTTTTGAAAAATGATTTTCAGAAAGACAAAAAGGACTTTTTTACTGCCACCTCTGCCACCTCATATTGTTTTATATGAATTTAAATCAATTATTCAAAATCACATTTCTGAATGTGGACGTTCATTTGGAGCTACACCCCAGGAAGAGGGTTTGTTACCCATTTCAATGACTAATGCACCACCATTCATAATATCCTTATATTGAATATAGGATTTAGGATACGCCTTTCCATTCAATGTCATACGCTGAATATACTTATTTTCACTGCTATTATTCTTAACAGTCATAGTAAACGTCTTATTGTTACCAACATTAATAGTGGCACTGTTCACCACGGGACTACCAAAGACAAAGCATCCGTTTGATGGATTTAAAGGATAGAATCCTAATGCAGAGAAAACATACCAAGCTGACATCTGGCCTACATCTTCGTTTCCACAAAGGCCATCGAAGCGGTCTGTGTACAGCGTATTCATAATATAACGTACTTTATCTGCAGTTTTCCATGGCTGACCCACATAAGCATACATATAAGTTATATGGTGACTCGGTTCATTGCCATGAGCATATTGTCCTATCAAGCCACTGATATCCGGTGAAGCATCTTTTCCTAATTCGCCTTTAGCAAGAAACAAAGAATCCAGCTTGGTGGTAAATGCTTTATCTCCACCAAAAGAGCTGATCAGTCCTTCAACATCCTGAGGAACCAGCCAGGTATATTGCCAGGCATTTCCTTCGGTATAATCGTTCTGGCGGTGAATAGAGGTAAACGGATTAAACGGTGTTCTCCATGAACCATCACCCATACGTCCTCTGGCAAATCCAACCTGAGGATCAAAATATTTTTTATAAGCCTTTCCTCGTTTATCAAAATAGAGATAATCCTCTTTGAATCCCTCTTTCTTTGCAACTTGTCCCAAACTCCAGTCGGCAATGGCATATTCCATTCCCATTGCTACAGATTCAACTGTGCTGTCTGCAGGTATATATCCATACTTCTTAACATAGTTGAGTCCACGTCCATCTTGCATCATTGTTTGTTTCATTGCCTCGTAAGCAAGGTTCTTATCAAAGCCCTTTATTCCTTTTAAGTAAGCGTCAGCAACAACCATAACAGCCGGATTACCTACCATGCAGTCGGTCTCACTTCCCATTAAAGGCCAGACAGGAAGTCTGCCTTGTTGCTGATAGATAGCCAGAAGCGTATTTACAAAATCGGAAGTTCTTTCTGGCTGTAAAATCGTAAACAAAGGTTGTGCAGCACGGTAAGTATCCCACAAAGAGAAAGTGGTATAATTAGTAAACGGAGCATTTTTATAAACCTTCTTATCGGTTCCACGATAATCTTTATTGGCGTCATTAAAAAGTGAAGGAGCAATCATTGTATGATAAAGAGCCGTATAAAACGTACGCATCCGGGCAATGTTATCTGCTTTAATAACTACCTTACTTAGTTCCTTGTTCCATGCGTTATCTGCTTTGACTGCAGTCTGTTTAAAATTCCACCCCGGCAATTCTGCCTTCATATTGGCTTTGGCATTTTCAATACTTACAGGAGAAATAGCAACTTTAACCATTATATCTTCATTTGCCTGTGTACGAAAGTTTGCTACTCCATAAACCTTTTGAGCCTTCAATGACCTACCAGGCTTTACTGCAGTTGTGTCAGATACAGTAAAGTTTTTAAATGGTTTTGAGAAACTAGCATAAAAATAGATACGCTGGTCTTTAGACCATCCTTTTGATAATCTGTAACCGGAAACTGTGCTATCATTCTCTGCAGTGATATAGGTTTCCACCGGAGTATCCCAACCAATTCCCTGTTCCAGATTAATTATGATTCCGGCATCTTCAGCCTTCGGATAGCTGTATTTATGAAAGCTTACGCGCTGAGTAGCTGTAAGTTCCACATTTATACCATATCTTTTCAGACGAACTGAATAATATCCGGGGCGAGCTGTTTCTTGCTTGTGAGAAAAGAGAGAAACATAACCACTCTCAGGATTGGCAAGGGTACCTTTTGAACATTTTACCTTTCCGGTGACTGGCATCAATGAAATATCACCCAGGTCTCCAATTCCTGTTCCACTAAGACGAGTCTGTGAAAATCCAACAATTGTTGAATCAGCATAATTATATCCAGAACACCAGTCCCATCCTTCACTGAGATTCACAGGGCCAACCTGTACTGCTCCGAAAGGAACATTAGCACCCATAAAAACATGACCATGCAATCCTGTACCAATATAAGGATCAACATAACGAGTAAGGTTCACCAAACGATTGGTATTCTTCAATTGCTTACCTGCACAAGGTTGAATGCATGATGCAATAATCAAGTAAACAAATATAAATCTCATAGAACCTTTTAACAAACTGTTATTTTTCATAATATGTATATTTACACGTTCTTATATTTCACAAATTCCTTTAATACACTCAACACATTATCTGTAACATCACCAAAAAGCGAAACACCTCCCGCTCCATTATTTAGTGCATATTTAATTCCTTCTCTCAGTTCAGCATCACCTTTAAAATCAGGAAGATGAAGCCCGGCATACAAAGGAAATTTATTATTTATTCCCCGAACACCTTCTTTCACAGCATCTCCAATCCAAGCAATATTTTCTTTATAGAAGTTATGATAAATCATGGGATAGACACCTGTCAAATTCCAGTTAATCCAATCCTGACGTACGTTTCTTCTAGCCACTTCAGGAGTTGGAAAAACTGCCGCAGTAATTTTCTTATCACGCTTCTTTGCTACTTTCGCAATATTGTTAACTATATTAGTAATTGAATTATATCTAAACTGTCTCCAGGAAAGACTTGCTTCAGGATACTCTATCTCACTAATATTCATGCCAAACTGCTCTTTAAATTTCATTCGGCATGTTTCGCAATAACAGTAGTCATATTCAGGTAACTCTCTGATTTGCTCAATATGATAATTCTTCCATAAATTAACTGGAAGAACTATATCACAGTACCGAATATAATCTAAATGAATACCATCAACATAATCTTTCTCAAGTACACTCTCTATATCATCGAGAATATATTGCTGTACATCCTCTTTAGAAGGACAAAGCCAGCGATAGTAATTAACATACGGAGGTTTTTCAGCGCACGATTCTCCTTTCCGGTTTATTGCATACCATTCTGGATGCATTTCCAGAAGAGCCTTATCTCCACGGTTCATAGTCCATAACCAGCGATGTGTTTCCAATCCCTGAGATTTTGCGATACGGAAATGACTCTCATTATCTTTTCCGAAAAATATGCCCCGGATTCCTGCTTCGTAATATTTTTTATATCTAATTGCCAGTTCTGATTCTAATTCTCCCTCTTTAGGATTTATCCACACCCAATGTTTCCATCCATGCTTTTTCTTTTTACTCCAAGGTTCTGCAGCGTTCAATACATCAGGAAGCACAGACATTGACAATCCGGCTAAAATGCTGGTTTTGATAAATGTTCTTCTACTTGTCATTTTCCGTATTCAATTAATCCTTCGTTATTAATACTCAAAGTAGCACTTTTCAACGAACTAATAGTAGCATAGAATTGATGCTTAGTAGCCTCCATTTCTATAGAGTTACCAATCCCATCTATCTCAAAAGCAGAAGGAGCAATGTTTAGCTCATCAAGTGAGTTTGCATATCTATTGTATTTTTTCTGAAACTCTTTCTGGCGATAATAAATCAGCCAAAGATATTGTTTTTGTTTCTCGGAATAAGGTAATTGAAAAACAGGAAGCTCATCCTTGTCCTTTTTTGAAGTGAAAAGGAGATACCCCCAACGTTCAGGATAATGCATATTGATTAATCCTTGTGGAGACCATACCCAGTTATTTTCAGGTAAAACTTTGCCGTCAGCACCTTTCTTTTTTACATATTTTCCATTTTCAATCGAAGTATTCCATTCTACTCTTGAAAAATTAATCCGCCATAAGCTTCCCTCTTTGGGAATAGTGATGCCAGATCCGAGAGTCAACGCACTAAAAGGAATAGCAAATTCAACAGTCCACCCCTTGTCCTTATCCTTAGGATTATTTAATGTACCGTGAATTTTCACTGCAGAACGTAAACCTTCAGTATTCCAGCCAACTAATTCATGTGAATTATTACGGTAAGGTTTCGAAAGAAATAAATCAAATATAGTGTTCAGGGCATTTACTTCAATCTCAAAATACTGGTGAGTATTGTTGTCTGGATCAATAAAAATTTCAAAATCATTATCATAATAAACCACTTCATCATGATTACGAAGATTAGCCCATACATGTTCATCCTCAATATCAGCTGCTAAATACAAATAAGTACTGTCCCAAAGCATTTTCACCCGAGTATTGTAATATGGATTGGGCTTCGCATCACCTTCAATATCTCTGAAAAAGTTACTCCATGCTGCATTTTGCCACACCTTATCTGTGATATTTCCATCTATAATGGGCTTAGTAGATGTATATCTTATCACATAATTATTAGGAGAGGAAAATAAGTTCTCAAGTCCACTGAATGATGGTTGTGCCCAACACGAAACATATCCAAAAAACAGGAACAAATACAGCAATATTCTCTTCATAAAAATGATATTTGGTATCTTCATTGTTTCTTTTTAAAAGTTATTCTTTGAATCCGGAACAAACGAGAAAGCTAGAGCCTCAAGCTCATTAGGTAAGTTTTCAGGCAAAACGACTTTAATCTTCCCATTTGTCATAAACCATTTCACCGGTTTATTTGTTTCCAAAAATATCATTTTACTGCCTTTCTTTGGAATATTTTTATTCCATTCCACAAAACGTGGTGCTTTTTCACCTTCTTGCAAACAAACTAAAGCAAACATTTTGTCGCCATCTTTACTCTGAGTAAACCAAACAGCACCATCATTATACTTATCAGCAGGCCTTGTATTATAGATAGCCTTTCCGTTCCTATTCATCCAAAGCCCTATTTTATTCATACACTTAACAGCCTCATCAGGTATCAAACCTTCAGGTGAAGGTCCAACTCCAAGCAGTAAACTGCCACCTTTTGAAACAATTTCTATCAAAGAATGAATAACTTTTGCTGATGATTTATACTTATCATTTGGTACGAATCCCCAGGCATCACCCAAAGTCATACAACTTTCCCAAGGATGATCTAGCTTTACAGATGGTATTTTTTGTTCTGGTGTTTGATAGTTTTCATAAGGGCCATGAACAGTTCTATCCACCATTAGCAATCCTGGTTGAGCAGCTCTAGCCATATTGCCAATACTCTTCATATCAATATTCTGACTCCATTTTGGAATATTAGCTCCCCATGAACGAACTTCATCAGTAACTGTTTCTAAGGGGCGAACCCAGCCTCCATCCAACCATAAAATATCAATAGAACCATAGTTATGCATTAGTTCACTAATCTGATTATAGGTATACTGTTTAAATTTATTCCATCTCCATGGATGTTTTTCAATATCATAATTATTATTTCTATCAGGCGTAGCATATTTTGGCCACCAATAATATTCAGAATGCCAGTCGGGTTTAGAGAAATAAGCTCCAATCATGAACCCTTTTCGGCGGAAAGCATCAAATACATATTTAGCCACATCCGCACGAGGATTATTTTTGAATGGTCCTTGAGCAATAGAAAAATCAGTTTGTTTAGTATTAAACATTGCAAATCCGTCGTGGTGCTTTGTTGTAAAAACCAAATAACGCATACCCGCACTATACGCAGCCTGTGCCCATTGCTCTGGATTAAACTTTACGGGATTAAATGACTTTGATAAATCCCAATACCATTTTTTATAATTATCATACGTAATCGTACTATCACGTTCTATCCAATCTTCCGAGCATAGGTTCCAAGATTCAATCATTCCCGGAACAGAGTAAATTCCCCAGTGAATAATCATTCCAAATTTCTTGTCCTGCCACTGATCAAGCTTATTCCTAACTAACGAATCTTTTGGCCATTCATACACTGTAGATTGATTGTGCACATTAGGCTGAGCCACCATCTTGAATGAGAAAAAAATAATAAACGTAAATGCAATTAAGATTTTATACTTCACCATATCCCAAAAGTTAATTATTTCATTAAAGATTTGATATATACAATTTGGTATCGCACTGAAAATTATACTGTTCATATAATCCGGAGTAGCAATATTCCTTGCCTTAAATAATATCTATCAAATCGTTCCACTTTAAATATTAGTATTTTGTATTAAAAGTTACTTCATCCTTAACTTACTGATTTTTCGTTCATTGCTCTTATCTTTAAACAACAACTGGTTTTAAAATATTTCTTCAAATATCTCATTTTATTATCAATATTACAAAAAAGGTATTAAATAAACAGAACTCGGAAGAAATAAATTCTTCCGAGTTAAAGATAAAACCTATTTTATTATTTATCCCACCATATTCTGGAGGTCATCTTATCGCCACCAGTGAGTCTGCCAACAGCTTCCAAATAGTTTGTACTATTAATAGAAGCTTCACTTGATGAATAAGTGAAACGACGTGGAACTGTACCATTTGTAACATTACCTATATAGTTAACAGTCTTCAAAACAGGATAACCTGATCTTCTCCAGTTAGCAAATGTTTCGTATTCATCAGAGAATGTATTGATGTAATACTGAGTATTAATCTGTTGCAATGCTGTCGCTGCATTATAAGGATTCAATTTCAGATAGTTTGAAATTTCAGCATCACTTGGAGCCAGACCTACAGTAAACTGATTAAATTGTTTCATAGCAGCCTTAACACCTTCATTGTAGTAACTTTCAGCACTACCTGTAATCCAACCACGAGAAGCAGCTTCAGCCAACAACAATTGGTTTTCAGCATAAGTTACAAGGAAAGTTGGAGCATCAATACGTGCATAAGAATAACGGTTAACCACAGAATAAGTATTCTTGCTACCAGGGTAGTTAGGAGCATTCTTCAAATAAGTAGAACTTGACGCGCCAGTAGTTTCATCATAACCATTAGGCATACCTAACTGATGAGAAGCGATAGTATCACCCATCTGCCAGTCACCACTACCAATTTTCTTACTTGGATCAGCAACAACAGTACAAAGCAGTCTTAAACGTGGATCACTAGAACTCTTCAATAAATTAACGAAAGATTCACTCATACGACAAGCATCTGGATCCTCATGACAATAAATCTTAGCAAATGGTTCACAAGAATTATTTGATGTAGAAGCATCTGTATGATTAATCTTGGCATTATCATCATTGCTTGCAAATAAACCTCCGCTAACAGCTGTAGCAGCCCAAGTCTTTGCAGAGGCTTCATCAATCTTAGACATACGCATAGCCAGACGTAACATCAGAGAGTAAGATAATTTACGCCATTTAACACAATCACCACCATAGATGAGATCAGCACTTCCAATAGTAGACGTTTTTCCGTTCAAATTTTCAGCAGCTTCTTTCAATTCTTTCAGCATATCCGCATAGATATCCTGCTGTTTGTCATATTTAGGATAGCCGTTAGCTTTGTAGTAAGCCTGACCAGCCTCAGAATAAGGACAATCACCATACATATCAGTCATTCTGTGAAATAAGATGACTTTCATAATTCTAGCCATCTGATATTCAGGATAGTAAGCTGTATTATCTTTCCAATTCTCCATTAAATCGATAACGTTACGAATACCATTGGGGTACATTCTATCCCAGAAGGCAGAATTATAACCGTCTGAATAAGTATATTTATCGCCACACCAGTAGCTTTCTGTAGATGCTGTATGCTGTAACATGGTACTACAATAAATCATACCATTACGCCAAGCCTCATATTCAGTACCATAGCAATATTGCTGAACATTTGTGAACTCCAGAGTATAATCCATAACCGATGGAGTAATCGCTTCAGGATCGTTATTAATGTCTCCAAAACTGCTACAACCTGAGAACGTTGCCATTAAACCAAGTGCAGCTATATATAAAACTTTCTTTTTCATATTCTTTGTCTCTTAGATTAGAATTTAACATTCAAGTTGAAACCAACATTTCTTGTTGCAGGATATCCATTCAATTCCAGCCCCTGTCCATTGGAGTTGTTGTATGCAGATTCTGGATCGATATTAGGAGTATGCTTGATGATAGTCCACAAGTTACGTCCTACTAAAGAAACGCTCAGGCTCTTAACAAACGGAACTTTGCTTGCCAGGAATGATTTTGGGAAATTATATCCAAAACTAAGTTCTCTTAATTTCAAGAAGCTGGCATCATATACAAACTCTTCAGTAATGTTCTGATCAGAAATCCACTTCCAGTAAGTCTGAGCATCAATACCTGATTTTGAGAAACTGTTACCGTTTTCATCAACGCCAGTTACAGACATACCACCTTCACGACCTTGCAATGTATTCTTTTGCAAACCAGCACTGTATAAGCTGTAGTTAGTACCTGAGAACAACTTAGCACCCAATTTGAAATCGAGCAAGAATGATAATGTGAAGTTTTTATAAGAGAAATCATTGTGGAAACCACCGGTCCATTTATAGACACCGCTACCTAAAACTTCAACATCGTCAGATCTTACAGGAAGACCATCTGAATTATAAACTCTATTGCCTTTTGCATCAGTCTTGTATCTGTAACCAACAATTTCACCATAAGAATCGCCAACAATATTACGAATAGTAGCATTACCACTTCGAGAACTTGCTCCATCTATAGATAAAGACTTAACGCCATCACCTAAATAAAGAACTTTACTATTATTGTATGCAAGGTTGAAAGATGTATTCCAGGTAAAGTCTTTTGTTGCAACCGGAACACCAAAAATCATCAATTCAAAACCTCTGTTGCGAATCTCTCCAATGTTTTTATATGCTGAACCAAAACCAGATGTCTGGCTTGTTGAAACCTGAACAATGTCATCTGTTGTTTTCTTTTCATAGACAGCAAAATCAAAGCCTAAACGGTTTTTAAAGAAAGAAGCGTTTGCTCCAATTTCCTTTTCGCTGATTTTAACAGGCTTCAGAAGTGCATTAGGCACTGAAGAGTTACTGATATAACCCATTGATTGTCCCTGAACATTAAAATCATTCAAAGCATAAGTTAACTTAGTTTGATAAGGAGATGTACCGTTAGATGCAGATGCCAAAGAGGCTCTTACTTTAGCTGTAGTAATCCATTCCGGTAATTTAAAACAGTCGCTCAACATCCAGCTTAAACTTACAGAAGGATAGAAGTAACTATTGTTATTAGGATCAAGAGTAGAGAACCAGTCGTTACGACCTGTAAAATTAAGGAATAACCAATCCTTGTAACCGAAGTCTGCAGTACCATAAACTGAATTTACCTGATATTCAGTATAGTCCTTAGCGAATGTACGTGTAGATGAATTAACATTCGAAGTAGAATAGAGACCGCTGATAATGAAAGGACGGATACCGCCGTTAGTGCCGTATTGTTTAGTTATATCACGCTGTCTGTTACCACCAACTGTAGCATTTACAGAAAAGTCACTAATTTTTTTGTTGAAGCCAATCAAATAGTTCAGGTTAATTTCAGAATAGTTTTTCTCATATTCTTGAATATAACCATTAGGATCGGCAGCCGCCCCGTCAGGTTGAACCTGTTTGAAGCTTAAAATATAACCATCACGTGAAACCTGACCCTGAGCATATAACCAATCAGTGATATCATAACGAAGAGTAGCGGCTCCTGTTAAACGGTTCTTATCGGAAACATTTGTTTTTTTGTATTGTAACCAGTAAGGGTTATTGAAGTAAACATTGTTTCCTGGCTGTAGTTCAGTACCATTAGCCGCTGCACCGTTATTACCTTTCAGCCATCTTACATCATAACCATTAGCCAAATATAATAATGTAGCATTTGTGTTACCATTACCATCAGACAAGTTTGCCCTTCCATTTACATGCTCGAAAATGTAGTTAGCATTTACAGTTAAGTGCAATTTCTTGGTAAAGTCATAAGTTGTGTTCATGTTAATACCTTGCTGGTTCAAACCTGCGTTAGGTAAGTTTGCTCTGGAAACAGTGTTTGACAATCCAAAACGGTAAGTAATCTTATCACTCTTTCCGCTAATAGCAGCTGATGCAGTTTCATCAATACCTGTACGATAGAAGTTCTTCCAGTTATCAACATAATTATAAGGAACAGACTCACCATTACGATTTATAAAACTACCACCATCCAATTTTTCACCCCAACTTGAATTGTAAGTCTGGTAAGCAGAAGTTTGATCGGCTGGTCTGATACCTTGAGTACCCTGACCATATGTTTTTTGAAAATCGCGGTAATCATAAATAGAATTAAATGTCAGGTTGTTATTGAACTCAACGCCAATACCATCCTGATCTTTCTTTCCTGATTTTGTGGTAATCAAAATAGCACCATTACCACCACGATAACCGTAGAGGGCAGATGCTGCAGCACCTTTCAATACCTGAACGTTTGCGATATCATCCGGATTTATGTTTGACAATCCATCACCCATATCCATACCACCCCATGTTCCTGCATTCCCTTGATTGGTATTATCAAAAGGTACACCGTCAATAACATATAAAGGCTGATTATTACCAGTTAAAGAAGCATTACCACGAATGATAACACGACTTGAACCACCCAAACCTGTAGAGTTACCGGCGACACTTACTCCTGAGATTTTACCACTTAATGCGTTACCTAAGTTTAGATCACGGGAAGCGGTCAATTGATCACCTCCTACCTCAGTAGTAGAATAACCAATTGATCTTTTTTGTCTTTTTATACCCATGGCAGTTACTACAACCTCATTCAAAGAATGAACATCTTCACTTAAAGTAATATCGATGTTGTTTTTCCCTGAAACAGATACTTCTTGGGTAACATAGCCAATGTAACTAACCACTAGAGTTGCATTACCTGGCACCTGCATTAAGAAATCGCCATCTATTCCAGTAACGGTTCCTGTTTTTTCTCCTTTAACTTTTACGCTGGCACCAATAATAGACTCACCATTTTTGTCTTTTATTACTCCTGAAACCTTTTTTGCTTTTTGTTGAGTACCATTTGATTTGGTAGTACCAGCCGGTTTAGAAGAATTTGAGGTATAGAGAATAACAACATGATCTTTTATTTCATATTTAATTCCGGTACCTTTCAGAACTTGGTTTAATATTGTGGTAATATTTTCGTTTTTAACATCAACAGAGATATTATTCACAGTCTTTGTCTCCAAAGATTTATCATATGAGAATAAAACATCAGTTTGCTTTGATAATAAATCAATTACCTCTTTTAGTGTAACATTATTCAAGGAAAGTTGAACATTGAATTTTTCGCTGAGTATCTCATTCATTGGCATAGCTTGTGCGTTTGAGCTACACCATACAGAAAAAAGTCCTATGCACAAATACTTTACATAGTTATTAGATTTTTTTTTCATAAACACATTTTTATTTAAAATAAATTAGATTGGATTTTCCACTTAATTATTTTCGGCTGCGCCGTTTTCTTAAAATCATTCTACATAGGCAAACAAGTTTAATATTTATAACTATAACAAAACCCATATTAATTAATATACTTCATTATATATGTAGTGAGTACATTTTTATTTTAATATCGTCGTTCTAGTATAATACAACTCAAGTTGAGTAACTACCTAAATAAAAACATGTTTTTATAAAAAAAATTAGTGGATAATTGTTGCCCTCTTCCCTGTGAGATAAAAAAGTTTTTCAAGAGCATCGTTAAGACTATTGCAATCTTTATAATAGAAGTTATATTTGTGAGCCTTCAGATCACTGGAATCAATAAGAATTCGCACTTTGTATGCTTGTTCTATACTATTTATAATTTCAGTAATTGAAGCATTTTGTAATGAGACTAAATGAAAACGCCATAAGGTGTAAGTCTTAGCATCAATTTCGTTTATTTCTAGTGATTTTAATTTTTCTGAATACAAAACCTGCTGGCCAGGACTAAGTTTAACAAGATTCTCACCTGCTTTATTTTCAAATTGGACAGATCCTTTCAATAGAACGGTTTCACCTTTATGATTAGTATTATCTGAGTTTACGGCAAATGATGTTCCCAGAACTTTTACTCGGAATGTTTCTGTTTCAACAATAAATGGATGTGATGAATCCTTTTCTACCTCAAAAAAAGCAAGACCTTTTAGTTTTACATGTCTTTCTTTACCCATATATTCATCAGAATAGGCTATTGTTGCATTTGTACCCAACCACACAACAGATCCGTCTTTCAATGTTACTTGTTTTACCGAATCGGGCAATAAGTTTGTGTAGGAATACATAAGCGGAGCATGAGAAGAGATGACATAATTAGTCAAAAACAATACACCAATGAAGATTGCAGCCGCTATACTGCCCCACCAATATATCATTTTCTTTCGAGCGAAGTGTTTTGCTCCATTATTCTCTGCTTCAACTTTGTCTATACGCTCATTCATATTGACTAGAGAATTATACAAACCTAAAGACTGGCTTTTACCTGCAAAATCAGATCTTAGTTTCCATATCGCTTCAATATCAAAAAATAGTTGTTTATTTTCTGATGAAGTCTCCAGCCAAGTGAGCAATGCTCTCTCTTCTTCCTGAGACGTTTGTCTAGTTAAATATTTGTATATAAGAATTTCGTCCATACTATGAGCAATATATTGTATAATACAACTTTAAAGAGAAAAACACCTAAGAAAAATATTAAAAATTAAATTAAGATAATTTTATTTTTAATATTAGCTCAATTTAAGATATGACAAAATGAATTTTATCATATCTATACACTATTAAATTTAAAACACTAAAAACAATCTATTAATAGATATAACTGTAACAAAATCAAGCTCTAAAGTTATAGAAATATTTTATAAAGCTATCAAATTTATAAAAAAATGATGGAATAATAAAGTGCATGCCTTTTAAAAAAGGACAATTAAACATCATAATAAACCAAAAAGTTTTTTTTAATATAAGCCTATTTAATTGATAACTTTCTTCAGTTAAGCTTCTTAAGGAAACACCAACAAAAAAGGTCCTACAATAACTTGTAGAACCTTTCCTAAACTTTGCGGAGAGATAGGATTATGAACCTAACCCTCCAATATTTTAGTCTTCAATCAATTACAAATCAAATCATCTTTATGGTAATGATTTAGGCACAAAAATTAAAATCTATTCTTGTCCGCCCTTGTCCAGCTTTTGCCTGCCTATATCTTGAGTTTAAAAATACTACAATTTTCTAACACTGCCAAATCTTTGATCTACAATCTTTAAAATGAGGTGCAAGGTGCAAGCCTATATATACATATATGGCTTGCACCTTGCACCTCATTTTAATTTAACTGTTAAAACCTAATCTTTGGTTTTAATAATTCTGCATTAGTACACTTTACAAAAATGCACCAACTAAGATTGATATTCCGGTATTATAAATGCCTTTCCTTTTGAGTTAGCATCAATAAGACTGTCAGCTTCCCTGCAACTGGTTGCAAAAAAAATCTTTCAGTGATAAACTATGAGGTTTTATAATACAATTCAAAATATTTATCCATTTAAATTGGATATTATCTTAATGCTCATAATCCAGTTCTATATTCATTATATTGATTTTCTTAATGATGTGAAATAATTTTTATTTTCTATGCAATTAATAGAGATATAGCTATTTTTTTGCTTAAGCAAAACATTAAAAAAAATAAATTCCCCCTAATTACAGAAATGCAATCACATCGATCTTATAGTACAACCTAAACAAGTATAGAACCAAAGCCAAAACAACCAAGTTTATAGCAAATTGATCACTTTGAGTTTCATCTATTATCACAAAAACATCTTTCAAATAACATGTTAAAAAACATAAATGAACTCTAAAATTATCATTTTAGCCTCAAATTAAATTCTACCAAGTTGATAAGTCCTTGGCTTTTAATGTCAAAAAAGGGCCGTTCCTTTGCAGATAAATCAATAAAATTTAATTATGGAAGTGATAACAATAGATTCTGTTGCATACAAAACACTGGAATTAAAAATAAATGCAATAGCTGATTATGTGACAAATAGTCAAAAGATGGAAATTGCCATAAATGAGGACGAAATCTGGATAGACAGTTATGAGGTTTGCACTTCTTTGAAAATTAGTGAAAAAACTCTTCAACGTCTTCGGGTAAGTGGAAAGATCACCTACTCCAACATTAGAGGGCGTTACTTTTATCAGGTAGGTGAAATCAAACGCATGCTTGAGAATCATATCATCAAAAGCACAAAAGATAATTTACAGGATTTAGTAACCAACCACAAACTTTATGTTAAGGAAAGACAGGATTCTCGAAAAAACAAATAATGGACTAGCTGTGTTTAAGCATTATTTGAAAAGTGATTTAAAAGTGGGTAGAAACTTTTTAAATCCTTTATATGAAGATCATCATGCTTCATGCAATGTCTATTTCGACCGTCATAACGGAGCATATAAGATGAAAGACTTTGGTAATGAAAACTATACAGGTGATTGCTTCTTCCTAGTTGGTCAATTACATGGATTAGACTGTTCCAATAACAACGAATTTATAGAGATTATGCGGATTATCAATCGGGATATGTTGCTTGATACTGATGACACTAATCCATTGCCGACACAAAAAGTAATTTCGGCCTCTACACCACAAACATCAGCAAAGATAGAAGGCAAACCTTATGCCTTTAAGGAAAAAATATTTTCTAATACTGAGTTGGAATACTGGCAACAATTTGGTATAACTTCAGAAACACTCTCTCACTTCAATATCTCTTCTATACATGAATTTGAAAGTCAGAATAGCGATGGTAAACCTTATTGCCTTGTATCTTCGGATAAAGAGCCCATCTACGGATATAAAAATAAACGATATATTAAGTTATACAGACCATTCTCATCAGTTCGTTTCTTATATGGTGGGCAACTTGACGAGAATTATTGTTTCGGATTAGAACAACTCCCCACAAAAGGAGATACCATTTTTATTACCGGCGGAGAAAAAGATGTATTATCAATGTCAGCCAAAGGATTTCATGCTATCTGCTTCAATAGTGAAACATCAAGTATTCCTGGTAATCTCATTTATAAGCTGACTTTCCGCTTTAAACATATCGTTCTTCTTTATGATATGGATAAGACGGGAATTGAAAGCAGTAAAAAACAAGAGAAATTACTAGCTGAATATGACGTTAAACGGCTGGAATTACCATTATCAGGAATAAAAGAAGAAAAAGATGTTTCTGATTATTTCAATAAAGGATATACCCGTGAAGACTTTCTGAAATTGTTTCTCGATTTTTTAGATACAATATATAGCAATACAATGACAATGTTAAAACCATGCGAAATAAATTTTAACAATCCGCCTGCCAAAGCGCAGGAGATTATTTCAGCAGGAGACGTGCCACTTGGAACACAAGGGAATTTATTATGTATTACAGGTGGTGAAGGTACAGGCAAAAGCAATTATATAGCAGCTTTGGTTGCTGGTGCTGTCAGTTCAGCTAATGACACTGATACACTAGGTATAAATGTTTGTATGAATGAACATCAAAAAGCAGTATTACTTTACGATACAGAACAATCAGAAGTGCAACTATACAAAAATGTAGCTAACCTTTTACGTCGTGCACAACAAAAAGAAATGCCGAAAGGATTTAAGGCTTTTTGTTTAACTGCCATGTCAAGAAAAGAACGTTTGCAAGCAATCATTCAAAGTATGGATAAATTTCATTATGAATATGGAGGAATTCAAATGGTAGTTATTGACGGTGTAGCTGATCTGATACGTTGCGCTAATGATGAAGCGGAAAGCATTGCCATTGTAGATGAGTTATATCGACTTGCTGGCATTTATCGGACTTGCATTATAACCGTCCTGCACTTTGTCCCTAATGGGATGAAACTTCGCGGACATTTAGGAAGTGAGTTACAACGAAAAGCAGCTGCGATTCTTTCTATTGAAAAAGATGATAACCCAACCATATCAGTAGTAAAAGCTCTGAAGGTACGTGATGGAAGCCCTTTAGATGTTCCTTTGATGCAATTTGCCTGGAGTAAGGAAAAAGGTATGCACATCTATGTTGGCGAAAAGTCTCGGGAAGTTAAAGAAGAACGCAAAAAACGAGAATTGGAAAATTTAGCTAAAGATGTTTTCAATAGGCAATCTTTCATAATCTATATAGACCTATGCGAACAGATACAAGAGATGTTGGAAGTAAGTGAACGTACAGCCAAAAGCTATATTAAGTTTATGCGGGATAAGGAAATCATTATGAAAGATCCATCCAATCCAAGCTATTATGTTAAAGGTGTAATTTAAGGAGGTATATATGTATATAGATAGAGATAAATTTACGGTTTGGATGGAACGAATCATCGACCGTTTCGATAAATTAGAAAATATGTTACACCGTCTTTCTAATGTTCGCAATTGTCTGGATGGTGAACAACTTCTTGATAACCAGGATTTGATGATGATAACAAAAATGTCCCCACGAACACTGCAAAGACATCGAAAAAACGGTAATTTGCCTTATATAAAGAATAATGGTAAGAACTATTATAGAGCTTCTGATGTACATAAATTTATTCGCGAAAACTTAAAATAAAGAAATTACAAAAACTATTGATATATATTTCACTCAACAATTATCCTTTATATTGTCAGAGCGCAATTCAAAGTTGCCTCTGACAATTAACATCAGGCCAAAGCTTGCTTCAAATCTGCTATCAAGCCTGTAACATCTTCTATTCCAACAGAAATTCTGACCAAAGTATCTGAAATACCTATTTGTTCTCTAACCTCTTTGGCTACCGAGGCATGTGTCATTACTGCTGGAAGTTCTATAAGTGATTCCACGCCTCCTAGACTTTCATATTGTTTTTATAAAAAAGAGGGCCATTCTAATCACAAGAACAACCCTCCCTGACTATGAAAAGATACTAACTAATAACCTTCATTTTGATTGTAAAGACCTGGGGTTACATTCATCTGAGTCAATGGAATAGGATAAAGATAACGTCCATCTTTGATATTGGACTTGTCTGTCCCTTCTGGATTATTGTAACGATCAAACTTCTTTTGAATATCAGTTTGCCACTCTCCCCAACGGATAATATCAAACCAGCGTACACCTTCCCCCATCAATTCTACTCTGCGTTCGCGTTTCACTAGTTTCATGACAGCATCTTTATCAGTTGCTGTTTCTGTGTCGCAACCTGCTCTTTCGCGAATCTTGTTAACATATTTCATAGCTTCTGTGGTATTTCCATCTTCTGTTAACAATTCAGCATACATCAACATCATGTCTTCTAAACGCAAAACAGGAAAGTTGACAGGCCAATCTTCTGCCCCCGTAACTGTTGATTCATCAAAAGTCATACCTAAAGCAGCCACTTTACGTTGGCTAGGGAGATATTTGTAAAACATCGATTTTGTATAGACTTCAGTAACAGTCCCATCATCTAAAGTCACATTCTCACGATCATTTGTATAAGCAGGATAATTAGGTTCTGCATCATAGCCTTCCAAAACCGAATATCCTACTCCACGACCATCTTTATTACCGTTTGAATAAATCCTTTCAAATTCATAGGACAATGTTTTTTCCAAATAAATTTCATTACCAAAGATTCTTATGGTTGTATATGAAGTTGGGGGTTGCGGACTAAACTCAAAAATGGCTGTATTACCTGTACCTCCAACTCGATACTGTATAGCGAAGATGGAATATTTATTATAATATTCACTGCTTGGAATCCATTGCTTTCTCCATTCATCAAGTGTAGGTGCCCAATATTGGTTACTGTTGGCTGTTGAATAATTCAAAACGCTTTCCAATTCAGTTTTTGCCAATGCTTTTGCGCTGTTGTCGTTGAAAGGATATCCTTTCAAGGTCATGTAAACACGAGCTAACATAGCTGTAGCAGCCATTTTATCTGCACGTCCCTCAGAAACGACAGAAGTAGCGCTTGCACCAACCATTGCATTTTTATAAGGCAGACTGTTTTTTGCTTCTGTTAAATCTGGAATAACTATTTTGTCAATGATCTCTCGTGGAGTACTTTGCGCTACGCTTTTTACAGCATCAGGCGACATTGGGATATCAATCAAAGGTACATTCCCGAATAGACGAACCAATTCGAAATAAGCCCATCCTCTTAAGAAGTGAGCTTCACCTAAGAATTGTTTTTTTATACTTTCTTGTGTACCAAAATCACAATTTTCTATCTTGATCAATGCTATATTTGCATCATAAATAACTTTATACCATAAGTTCCATGTATTATTAAATGTTATAATATCATTAGTAGCCCTAAAAGTTCCAATTTCAGAAAATTCCCGCAATCCATTTGTTTGAGGGTTAACCCATGAATTGTCGGAACGACATTCTGACATCATCAGATATTCATATTCAGAAATATATCTCAGATCTGCATATATACCTATAATTCCTTGTTCCGATGGTTCTTCATCACTTTAGTTGAAGATTATATCTTTATGTTCTTTTTGATTTTGGAACATATATATGGTGTTTATTCTGTATATATGTATTATTATATATATATTTAATAGTTAGGATATTAGGTATGTATTTTGTATCTTTATATCGCTAAACAAAAAGAACAAATCAATGCCTAAATATCCTAACAAGAACAAATATAACAATAAAACTCTAAAGCAGAGTTCCAAAACAACAGAAACTTTTTCCGATACAATACAACCTTTCAACGAAATTTTCAAATCTTCAATGCTTCATGTCGAATCATTAAGGGTTATAGACGCAGTGATTTATATGTATTTGAAATCCTCAGAAATATATGGCATTTGTCCATATTGTGGCGCGATAAGTTATAAGGTACATAGTGTTTATATCCGAACTCTGAGAGATTTACCTGTTCTAAATCGCAAAGTCAATATACTTTTTCAAGCTCGTAAGTTTTTCTGCAAGAATACAATTTGTTCTAAGAAAACTTTCGCGGAACAACCCGGGGATGAAATATGCAGATATAGAAGGCGCACTAAACGTTGTGAAACTATTATTGGTAATCTTGGCGTAAAAATGTCCGCCATAAATACCAGATTGTTATTGAAATCGATGCAGATTCCGGTGAGTCCAAGCACTGTTCTAAGAACAATCTATCGGATGATTATACCTGATTGTGGAGTAGTAACAGCTGTTGGCGTAGATGATTGGGCTTTTCGCAAGGGGGTAACTTATGGGAGCATCCTTGTTGATTTGAAGACGGGAGACGTAATTGATTTGCTTGCTGACAGAGAAACAGATAGTTTTGAATGTTGGATAAGAAAACATACCGATGTAAATTTGGTCAGCCGTGACCGATCCACTAATTATTCTTCGGCTATAGCTAATACTGAAAGAGGAATAGCGGAAGTTGCCGACAGATTTCATTTAGTAAAGAATATGTCTGATTGTGTAACCAAAGTAATAATCGATAATTATTCGGATTATAGAAATGCAATTCGCCCGGAAGACGTAACTATGAGTGAAACCACATCGGAGGAATCAGAGGTATTCCCTGAAACGTCCGTCGAACTTGAGCAAAAAAGCGATCCCAGAATTAATATGTTTAATGAAGTAAAAGAGCTACAGCTTAAGGGGTTTAAGATCAATGCAATTGCAAGAAAATTGCACATTGCCAGACAAACGGTTCGTAAATACATGCAATATAAGACACTCCCTAAAAGAAGAAGCAATGCGAGAAATGAATATTACAAATATGATCAGTATGTGGAGAATGAATATGCCAAAGGGGAAACATTGAAAGACATTTATGAGGATATACTAAATAAAGGCTTTGAAGGAAGCATTACTCCATTCTATTACCATTACAAGTATCTCAGTCGAAAAAGAGTTAAGAAAGTTGGATGTATCAGAAAGGAAAAACCGGTTGACAACCGGGAACCATTAATTCCTGTAAAAAATATATCTGCAGTTGTTTTCAAAAGTATACGAGAATATAAACTGAATGAAAAAGATAAAGATTTAATAGGCATATTAATGGGACTTAAATGGTTTGAATCTTTATATAAAGCAGCGGAATCGTTCTATAAAGTAATTATGGGCAACAAAGCTGAACTATTGGATCAATGGATTGAAAAACATAGAAATACAACTCTCACTAAATTGAGAACATTTATCATAGGAATAAAATTAGATATTAAAGCTGTTAGGAATGCTATCATTTACCCCGTATCAAATGGAATTGTTGAGGGGCTCGTGAATAAACTTAAAGCTATAAAAAGAATAATGTACGGAAGGGCCAGCTTGGAACTGCTAAAAAGGAAAATGATCTTCACAAACAAAAGCTTTCAACTAAAGTGATGAAGAACCATCGTTTTTAGGTTTGGCCTTATAATACCTAACTGAACGATGAAGCATGACTGCGGCAGTTGCCTTTTGGACAGAAACCTTATATCCATCTATTAAATCCATAGCAGCTTCACGTAACTGAGAAGGGGTCAGAACTTTTTTTTAAAAACATCCTGAAGCATCTGCTTATCCAAGGAAAGATCTGCGACAATCTGCTTTAACTTCTGATTCTCTTCCTCCAACTGTCGTAAACGACGAAAATCGGAAACTCCTAAACCACCATATTTCTTCTTCCAATTATAAAAAGTGGCTTCACTTATGCCCATCTTACGGCAAACCTCCTCGGTCTTCACCCCTGCCTCATTTTGCTTTAATGCAAAGATAATTTGAGACTCTGTAAACTTTGATCGTTTCATAACAAAAACAATTTGGATAAATATAATTATTTAAGTCCGAAACTCTAATTTTAAACTGGCCCTTTTTTCGGGAGGAGGTCAATGCGACTGGAATTTACCATCATAATATACTTATTTTTCACTAACTATACCTATTTAGAACCAATTATTTATGTAATAAATATCCAATAATAAATTTTCTGATATCCAAAACGAAATATATTTTTTAAGGAAGTAAAGCCCAATTTGAAAAGTGAATTGTTTTATCTCAAAAGATATGTGTATTAGAAATTGAAAGGCTATGATTCAAAAAGAATATTATTTATCAAATAAAATAGATTCAGAAAAACAACAATAATTTTCCACGCACCAATTACATTAGATTAAGGTATTCCATTATTTATTAATAATTCGGTTAAATTACATTAGAAATAATATACAGCAAGAATTATGATAAATAAATCATAGTAACGATTTATAAAATATAATAAGTACATAATGACAGACTTAAAAAGTTTATTTACCAATAAACGCAAATGATATTTTATGATTATACAGCTTTAAAGGCCTCAATAAGAGCTATATTCATGCATACATTTATTGTCATATTTATAAAACAGTAAGCATTTCGTTCATTTATAAATCAAAGTTTATTTTTTTTCAGTTATACATTCAGTATTTCAAAAATAAATGATATAAAATTAGAGAGCAATATCAATCTCAAAAAGTAAAAAATAACTCTAAATATATAAATACAATTCAATAAGTTTTCATACAATAGTTTACTACTATATGGAATTTTTTGTATATCTTTGTAAGATATATAATATTTAAGCTATTAATAACTATATTTTAATTAACCTTGAATATCTTTATTCCTTGATTTGGAAGATTGAAAGAATTGACTTACCAATATGAAATCATATTTTTTATTATTTTCTCTTTTTATTTACACAGCTATCGTTCATGCACAAGATATTCAATTTGATCATATTGATGTTCGAGATGGGTTAACGGATAATTCTGTCAGAAAAATCATACAGGATAAAAAAGGATATATGTGGTTTGCTACTCTCAACGGATTGAGCAGATATGATGGCAATACTTTCAGAAATTTTAATTCTAATCAACGTCAAGAGAATGGCTTTAGCTATAGTAGTATAAATGATATTTCTGAAGACAAGTGGGGCAATATCTGGTGCCTTACTTATGATGGGCATATACATGTTGTAGATCCAATACTAAATAGAGTGGTTAATTTGCAGCCACATTCTATTAGCAACAATCTCATATTTAAAAAATTTATTATTGCAAAAGACAATAGAATATGGTTGTTCGGAAATAAGGGGGTCGTTAGAATTGATTATGATAGCAAACTAACTAATTTTAAGTCTAATATATTTAATTCCAAAAATTTACTCCCATCAAATGTTGTAAACTTCTTGTTTGAAGATAAACGGGGTATAATTTGGATTGGAACTAATAACGGATTTGTGAATTATAACAAATCAAAGCCCAATAAAGAAATTAGTAAGCCGTTCTTAAAAAAAACAGACATATTAAGTATTGCTGAATGCGGTAACTTTATGATATTTGGAACAAGAAATCAAGGTCTTCAAATTTACAATCAAATTAAGGATAAGTTTGTTGCAAATAGAATTAATCATAATTTGACTGGAATTCCTATTTTTTGTGTAAAATCAATATCACCAACCAGGATTCTTTTAGGAACGGCTAATTCACTGATCGATTTAGATATTATCAAACAAACAGCTACAATATGTAGCAATATACGATTGCACAATATCATCGATTTATATCTTGATTCAAGAAAAAATAGTTGGATTATCTCCCAAAGTAGAGAGTTATACAAATATAACATCCAGACAAAGTCATTAGAGTATTATGATCTTAATTACAAAAAAAGAGAATTCTTTGGCGACTTAAATAAACAAATAATTTATGAGGATAGTAATCATGATCTATGGGTGGGAATAGATGGAGGTGGACTATTTAAATATCAGCCATCCGTAAATAAATTTCAAAGTTATACTTTTTCTGAAGAAAATACGCATAGCCTGTCCTCTGATGTAATTTTATCTATTTTTGAAGACAATTCAAAAGACCTGTGGATTGGAACTATGTATGGAGGTCTTAATAAGCTACGTCTTAGTTCTGATAAAATTGTCTGGCATTCATTAGATTATCATCCACAGAACATTTTTGAAAATGAGATTCGTTCATCTGCAATCGACAAAAATGGAAATCTTTGGGTAGGCACCAAAGGTGGACAAGTTATTTGCTACGACAAAACATATAAAGTTATTCATCAATTTCCCAAAGACATTGCCTCACCTAAAGAAATATTCTTACTATATATATATATATATAGTCTTTATGTTGATAAAAGTGATAATTTATGGATTATATCTAAAAGTCGGGGTGCATATGTAATACGAAATATATCAGGCCATCAGTACTCTGATATCCTTCATTTTGATCCTATTAAATATCCCTCGCTAAAACAGGCCTGTACAATAACACAAGATAAATATAATCAATATTGGGTGGGATCTTTTCAAAATGGTTTAACGTTACTAAAATCCCCATTTGTTAATCTTAGCCTAACTACTTTTGACGAGAATCTAAGTTCTGGCGGTATTATTAGTAACTTTGTTCGTTATGTTTTTATTGACAGTAAAAATAATCTTTGGGTAGGTACATCTGGTGGAATTAGCATATTACCAGCTAGAAACCTTGCAAATCCTAAAGGAAAGTTTATCACTATAGTACATGACAACAATGATTTGTCTAGTTTAAATTATAATAACGTAGATTATATATGCGAAGGAAGTGATCACAAGATATATGCTGGCACAATGGGGGGAGGATTAAATCGACTTGAAAATTATGATTTAAGCACAAAAAACTTTGAATGGCGATTTTTCAATACATCTTGTGGATTATCATCAGACATAGTATATGCTATACAAGAAGACTATAGTAAAAATATGTGGATAAGCACGAGCAATGGATTAAACAGATTTAGCCTAAAAAACGAAGAAATTGAAAGCTTCTATATCGAAAAGAAATATAGACTATGCTATTTTACAGAAAGCTGTGCTGCAGAATTACCTAATGGGGATATTTTATTTGGAAACAGGAAAGGATTCGTAACGTTTAACCCAAGAGATATTAAGAAGAAAACTACTCAATATCCGGTGATTTTATCACAATTATATGTGAATGGAACTGAAATCCTCCCCTCTGAATCACAAATATTACAGAAAACAATTGAGAATACAAAAGAAATAAGTCTCTCT
>Ga0183099_1000423_pt1 | contig 31782 bp, 25 predicted proteins | sample Biomet1_FD_127788 | JGI IMG/M metagenome (GOLD analysis project Ga0183099, IMG submission 127788) | Microbial communities from bioreactor (seeded with anoxic lake sediment) at LBNL, California, USA - Biofuel metagenome 1 | ecosystem: Engineered > Bioreactor > Anaerobic > Unclassified ...
TGAGGAACTGGCAGCTTCCGCGCAGTCTATTACGGGAAACCAGAGTTCTCTTGTAAACGAGATCAATACGGTTGGTGACAACCTAAAATCAATTGTTTCCGCGCTTAGGGACGTTTCCAAAATTGCAGATCAGATCCGCATGATCGGACTGAACGCCACGATTGAGGCGGCCCGATTGGGGCAGACCGGAAAAACCATCGCGGTAGTCGCTGAGGAAATTCGCAAGCTGGCCGATACTACAAAATCGACCGTTGCATCCATCGACAGCATTAAAGAGGCAATTGAAAAAAGCGTCAGCAGTACCGTTCATTCCGCAAATGATACGCTGAACAGTACCAGCGAGCAAGCCGCTGCGATGGAAGAGTTGTCGGCAGCCGTGCAAAGCTCGTCCAGTCTCGCCGAATTGCTGAAAGATATGTCACAGAAGCACTAAGGCAACACCGTATGGCAGCGAATGTACTCTACCTGCCGGCGGTCCGCCGTCTTCAAATCACCTCCGTATAGTATAAAGCACTTTCAATGGCAAAAACTGCCGTTGAAAGTGCTTTTTCTGTATGCTAATAACTCCGCATTATTTGAGGACAGAGCTGCGCTTTTTTGCTGTTTCCATATCAGCAGAATTTCAGCAACATGGAATACATGGTTCTCGCACAAGCGCCTGTGCTTTCAGCCAGCCGTCTTCAAGATGAACGGCGGCTTTTTAATTTACCAGAGCCTGCAGACGCTTCCGATCCGTCAGCTCCACGGCGCCGCGGGCAAGGGAAACCATACCCTCCGACTGAAAGTAACGCAGCATCCGCGTGACCACCTCCCGCGCCGTTCCCAGATGCGCGGCAATTTTGTCGTGGGTGATCTTCAGCGTGTCTCCGCCGTCCAGTGCGCTTTCTTCAAGCAAAAACTCCGCCAGCCGCTTGTCGAAGCTCTTCCACATGATTTGCTCCACAAGCCACATAACCTCGGAAAATCGGGAGGCCATCAATTGATTCGTATAGTTCGACACCGCGAGAGAATTATCCATCAGTCTTTTATATACGTCCGCAGAGATGACCCACAGCTCCGAATCCTTCTCCGCCTCAATGTCAACATCGAACTGAATGTTTTTCATCATGCAGGAAGCGGAAAACAGGCAGATATCTCTCTCAAACAGGCGGTAGATCGTGATCTCTTTGCCTTCGTCAGAGAGGATAAACGCCCGGAGTTGGCCGGAGCGCACAACAAACAGCCCCACGCAGTCCACACTGCCGCTGTGCAGCAGTGTTCCCTTCGGCGCAGTGCGCTTCACCGCCGCGCCAAGCAGCAGTTCCCGTTCTTCAGAGGTCATTTGATTCCAAACGGGGAAATATTCTTCCAGCCCCATACGCGGATCCCTCTTTTTACAATTAGTTTTAAAAACGGAAGTCCGGTAGCCAACCGGATTTCTTTGCACCTTTTCGTACATACTACAATTATACTTTATTTTTTCCGCCTGTCAATTTCGTTTTTGACGTCGGACACATTCATGTCACGCAGGGCTGTGGACTTTTTGGGCAATGAAACAGTAAATATTTCCAGAAAACAAGCGCCGAAGGGTGACAATATCACGGAAAGACTCACATGCCGCAGATATACTGAAAAAAAACAATGTGCGTTTCACCGCGAGGCGGTCGCACTGCAAGGAGGAGAAAGTTATGTCTAAAGTTGTGATTGTCGGCGGCGTCGCCGGGGGGGCCAGCTGCGCCGCGCGTTTGCGCAGGCTGGACGAAACCGCGGAGATTATTCTTCTGGAACGCGGAGAGTATATCTCCTACGCCAACTGCGGACTGCCCTATTATGTGGGAGACGTGATCCGCTCCCGGGACGCGCTGCTGGTGCAAAAGCCCGAGGTCATGCGGGCGCGGTTCCGCGTGGATGTGCGCACCCGGAACGAGGTGCTCTCCATCGACCGGGAGAAAAAGACCGTTAGCGTGAAAAAGCTGGAGACGGGCGAGGTTTATCAGGAGTCCTATGACAAACTGGTGCTGGCCACCGGCTCTTCGCCCATCCGTCCGCCCATTCCCGGCATTGACTCCCCCGCATCCGGACGCTGTGGACAGTGCCGGACACGGATCGTCTCCATGACATGGCCCGGGCGAATGGCGTCCGGTCAGCGGCGGTCATCGGTGGCGGATTCATTGGTCTGGAGGTGGCAGAGAACCTCCGTCACGCCGGGTTGGATGTCTCCATTGTGGAAATGCTGGATCAGGTCATGGCGCCCATGGACTATGAAATGGCTCAGGTTCTGCACGAGAACATTGAAGCCAACGGCGTACACCTCTCTCTGGGCGACGGCGTGGATTCCTTCCGGGACGACGGCAAGCAGGTGACCATTGTCCTCAAAAGTGGGAAGGAAATCGCCGTGGAGCTGGTGGTTCTCTCCATCGGCGTGCGGCCCAACAACGAGCTCGCCAAGGCGGCGGAACTGCCCCTCAACGCCCGGGGCGGCGTGGTGACCGATGAGCATCTGCGCACCTCCGACCCGAACATCTACGCGGTGGGAGACATCATTGAGGTAAACGATCTCGTCTTCGGCGAGCGCACCATGGCGCCGCTGGCCGGTCCCGCCAATAAGGAGGGACGCATCGCGGCGGACAATATCGCCGGCGGAGACGTGATCTATCGCGGAGCGCAGAGCACCTCCATCTTCAAGGTGTTCGACCTGACCGCGGCTACCACGGGAACCAACGAAAAAACGCTGATCAAACGTGGCTTGGTATTGGGGCGCGACTATGAGCGCGTCATCATCTCCCAGAACTCCCACGCGGGCTACTATCCCGGCGCCACGCCTATGTTTCTTAAGCTCCTGTTCTCCATGGACGGAAAAAAGATATTCGGTGCACAGATCGTGGGATACGACGGCGTGGACAAACGCATTGATACCATCGCCGTGACGCTGCGGCTGGGCGGAGGGGTCCGGGAACTGACCGAACTGGAGCTGGCCTACGCGCCGCCCTACTCCTCGGCCAAGGACCCGGTGAATATGCTGGGCTTCACGGCGGAAAACGTGCTGACCGGAAAGCTGCACTTTTCCGGCTGGGACGCGGTGGAAAAACAGCCCGACGCACTGCTGCTGGACGTGCGGGAAGACGCTGAGCGAATGGCCTTCCAGCTGGACAACGCCGTTCAGATTCCGCTGGGGGAACTCCGTGACCGGCTGAATGAGGTGGACCGCTCCAAAACCATTCTTGTCTTTTGCGCCATCGGCGTGCGCTCCTACAACGCTGTCCGCGTTCTCATGCTGCAAGGCTTTGAGCACGTGCTGCTCTATCCCGCAGGTACCCGGTTCTATCAGTCCACCCACTATCAGCAGTTTGCCGGACTCTCGCAGCCCGCAGCGCCGGTGTCGGACAGCGGACAGCAGGTGCTGCCGGACAGCGCGCCGATCGAGACAATTCGACTGGATTGCAGCGGAATGCAGTGCCCCGGCCCCATCATGAAGGTATTCGAGTCCATGAAGAGCATGGGGGATGGACAGTTACTGGAAGTCGCCGCCTCCGACCCGGGCTTTGTCCGCGATATCGCCGCATGGTGCCGCCGCACGGGAAACACACTGGTGTCCAACGACCGGCACGGCACGGACTACGTGGCACTGGTCCGCAAGGGCTTGGCAGAGCCGGCGGCGAAGCGGGCGGCGGATGTCCAGGCAAACGCCGGCACACAGGTGATCGACACCCCCCAGGGCAAGACCGTCATCGTCTTCTCCGGTGATCTGGATAAGGTGCTGGCCAGCTTTATTATTGCCAACGGTGCGGCGGCCATGGGACGGCCCGTAACCATGTTCTTTACCTTCTGGGGATTGACGGTGCTGCGCAAAGCGGAAAAACAGCCGGTAAAAAAGACGTTCATGGAGTCCATGTTCGGCACCATGCTGCCCCGGGGCAGCGGAAAGCTGAGGCTTTCCCGGATGGATATGGGCGGCATGGGCACCGCTATGATGAAGCGGATCATGAACGACAAAAACGTGGATTCTCTGGAAGCTCTGATTCAAAAAGCCATCAGCCAGGGTGTGAAAATTGTGGCTTGCACCATGAGCATGGACGTCATGGGCATTAAAAAAGAGGAGCTCATTGACGGCGTGGAGCTGGGTGGTGTCGGCGCATATCTGGGCGACGCAGAGGAGTCCAATGTGAACCTGTTCATTTAATTTCGCCTGCGATATATCCGCAGTGTACAGCGCGGCGAAGAACTGCTTGCTTGCAGCACCAAAAACCTCTTTGATGCAAAGATTATACGCGCAAACCCATGCGATCTATGTAAAAAAGGCTCCCGGCTAAATACAAGTAGTCATAAAGACAACCTGTGAACCGAGGGTCAGGGTAAACTGAATACGGAACAAATGATATAAAAGACGAACAGACAGCAGGTAAAACTGCCTGTTCGTCTTAACTATTATGCCACATTTTAGAATTCTTCTGTTTTATTCAAAGATGTATCAGAGTCTATTGCCGCACTTTCCGCAAAAGCGAGCGCCGGAAACAACACCGGAGCCGCATTTCGGGCAGAAATTTATTTGCGGGTCGACCTGATAGGTGGCGGGTAAATCCTCATCTTCACTGGAGCCTGTCAGAAACAGCCAGTCGATGTCCTCTCCGTCCTCGCATAAGCCGATGGCTCCGGCGCGCGATACCACATAAAAGCTGTCCTCATCGATGGGGTTTTCACTGTCGCTTGTCTCGGCAAGCACCAGTAAACCTTTTACATCATATCTATCATCGGAAGTGGCAAAGCTCCAGCTTCCGCAACGTGTGGCTGCAAGCTGTGCCGCCTCCAGCAAAGTATTAAATTTATCCATTATGAAAAGCCTCCTTATTTGAATAATAAATTATTGCACCGCTTGCAGCGGTCATTTTGTATAGGGTTCATCATGGTGCAGACGTTGCAATAGATGATGCGGTCTTTGGATTTATCGTATTTCTCGTATGTACCGAATCTTGGATGAAACCGCACCCTGTCGCCAACGGAAAGATAGTCGTACATATGCTGCCCACTGTCCTTTTCCACGATGGTCTTTTTCTTGCCCGCATCGGTGTTGATGATTGTGGTATATTCCGTATAGGTTCTGTAATTATCATCCTCGCCGCCCCTATGCTCGCTTTTCTCCTTGCTGTACTTATTGACGACCACGCCCTCCCACATGGGCTGCTTGGTCTTTCGCAACGCCAGCAGATTAACGACCAGCATAACAAGAGCAATGCCAACACCGATGACAAGGGATTCTCCAAACGGGAAATCATCCATCAGCAGACCGGCAATGGGAAAGCCGATGAGCGGCACGAAAACCAATATCCACATACAGCCAATAGAGGATTTCTTGTTTTTCTGTGCGGCAGCCAGTATCTCCGGCGAATTACACCTGTCGGAAAAGCCAACCAGCCCCGCGCCTCCCTGTGGGGGAGCGGAAGATGCCGCTTGGCTTACCTCCATCGGCTCCGGCGTTCTCAAATTCACCGCCTTGCCGCACCCGATGCAAAATTCAGCTCCTTCCGGCAGCTTTGCGCCGCAGGCCGTACACACGTCGGGGGCGCTGGCCTGTGTTTTTACGCCGCAGCCCGAACAGAAAACCGCGCCCTCCGGCAGCTTGTTTCCGCAGTTGGGACAAAACATATCCGTATCACTCCTTACTTCGAATATTTGAGGCGCGGCGGGTTTCCTCGCCGCTGTTTTCTTCTTTTTCCCGCCTCTGGCTGTGCGTATGACAAGCAGCAGCAAAAGCAGATAACCGACGGGGGCGAGGATATGGTAAATGATCGCCACCTCACCCATCTCGCTGAATTCGCACAACATGGCGGGTTTGTTGACGTAGGGGAAGAAGGACAGATAGCGGATGCGCTCGGAGCGTGTTTCACCTTCATCCAAGCTCGGCCACGCCTCGTCGCTGCTATATATCACATAACCCCGGTATTCCTTGCTGTTTACCATGAACCAATAGCCCTTGGAAACGGTGCGGGAGCGGTTTTGCTCCGCTTTTGTGTCGTCCAGACGGCTGTCATAGCTGTCCACCGTACCCATTACGCTGTCGCCCCATATCGCCAGAGCCAGCGTAGATAGGCTCAAATACATGGCAAACAGCAGCACGGCGTAAATCAGGATGAGGATGGGCAGGGGGATGCTTTTGCTCGTTTTCTTCTTTGTCATGACGATACTCTCCCTTCTGCAGCTTCAACAAGTTTCATTTCATCAATCAAACTCCGTTCTGTCTCCCTCGTATATGATAAGGCCATATTCCTTGGCAAAGGCACGAACTTCATCAAGAAAGCTTTGCCCTGATGGCGTTTGCAAGCGTTCAGCAGGCATACTTCCTTCGCTAAAAAACGAGTCATACGCAATCGTTTCTCCTGTTTCACTCACCTGCCACATGCCGTCTGAAAGCGGAATCACTTCAAGGTATCTGTAATATTTGTAGACCTTATTGTCTGTCTTGGTTGCCGTTCCAGGAAGTGTAGCAAAGCTGGATGAGCTCCCTCTTATTGCCTTCCAATCATTGGCCGGTATCAGTTCTATATGCCAGTCTTGATTGTCAGAGGTAATTATATTAGCTGAGGGATTGTAAGCGTATTCATCCCACACTTTCCAACCGTCACTGGGATGGAAATTATACTGTTTGAATATGTTGTTTTCCACATCAGCTTCTACTCGAAGAATTTCATAATTGTAGTCGGCGAAGCCTGTAGCTCTTGGGTCGCAGTCAAAGACCTCATATAAATAGTAGCGGTTGTCATCATTCCCTATTTTTAACTTCACGGCTGGTGCAGAATATGTGAAAGAAAGAGTAAAAGCGGCTTTGTCTTCGACTTGGTCTTCCCATGTTTTATAGAATTTGACGAATGATGGCGTACCCATAGTAATGAAATTATAAAGCGTGCACATAAACTTACCGTTATCTTTACTTCCCGGCGACCAGCTCCAGATAGTAGGCTTATCGGAGGGGGATTTGGCAAATGCCGCTATATAATCCTTATACTCAGTCTTAGACAGAGGAATTTCCTTTCCGTCTACATCGGACGCATAGACACTGAATTCAGTTACCGTATTCATCTGTTTTTCAAAACCATTTATCTCCCAAAGAAGTCTCTGCTTTGCGTCTAAAATACAACGCTCGTAAAGGCAAGCAAACAGCTTCCTTAGTCGGTAACGCAATACGGCCTTCAGCCCTTCCTTATACTCTGTTATCTCCTGTGTGCCTGGCTCCTGCCATCGGTCCGCTACGTGTATATCCTCGGCAATCATTTTACGGGCACTCGGCTTCAGCTTCCAGAACACATTTGCGTAATCATCCAGGAGTTTGTCGATTGATTCAAACATCTTTTGAGGGTTGTTACGGTTTTTAACAAATTCCCGCTGGAGAAGCCACGCCCAAGTGTTTCCCTTATTAACTATTACAGCATCTTTCATTTCATCAATAAATGCTCGCGCCGGCATATTATTAGGGAGAGAACAACCAAATTCTCCGGAATAGTTGGAATAGGAAACATATTCCCAGGTAAATTCCTGATAAGCGTGCTCTATTTCGTTTTCATACCCATAGTTCTTTACATCTCTTATCCCATCATCCACCATACCAGCAAGCCATACTCCAGCTGCGGCAACAGTCAATGGAGCAGCTCCAAGGGCTCCCGCAGCCGTGCTTAACCCGAGCTCGATAATGTCATATTTATTCTTTTTAAGCGTTTCACTCACATTTCCCGATTGATACCATGATAAGCCAACCTTTATTGCAGTCAGACCTGCACCGATCTTTCCAAAGCTGTTTCCGAGAGCCTTTGACATTTCATTCGACATCAACCCCGTTGACGATACAAGATGAATGGTATTATCTGATGCAGAGGTAAGATTGTTGGACAAACCAAAGGAGTCAATTCCAATATTGATAAGTCCGCTGTCCTCTGCCGAGTTTTTTCGCAGCATTGCGATAAACAAATCCTCGTCGCCGAAGCATTTATCAATCATATCATCCAGCTTTGCGGAACTAAAGACTACCTTTGAGAGAGGACCGCTGTTATATCCCTTTTCATATTCAAAATAGTCGAACAAGGCATATGTGGAAAAATGGTCGGTGTAAAAAGTAATCGTGCCATTAGATTCGTCGAGCTCGGAGTAAAGAAGCTCCCATGTGCCCGTACTGTCGTTATAATACTGCACAAACAGTCTGTCAGCCGCATTTTCTGTCCTTTCATACGGCAATGTTATCGTCACATACGTAGGAAATTCAGTCACATCACCCAGTGAAAAATCATAGCAGTGGGCTGAAAGTCCATTTTCGTCGTCTTTTTTTACTCCGAGATCTCTAATTTCAAGCGTTTCCTCCTCAGAAAGGTTAAACTCGCCGAAATCTACAGAGATTCCTTCTGTTTCAGCAAGCGTGCTTTCAGGTCCCACATCTACAGTAATGGGCTTGGTTTTGTAATCACTTTTGCTTATTTTGATTTTTGAATAACCTGTAGGGCCGCCGGCTTCACTTCTATCAGTTTCCACAGAGGATTGATCCGCCTGTAACATGTAGGGATCACTCTTGCCAAACAAGCCGTCTACCGCAAAGCCTGGCCATCCGTACATAGCTACGGCAACAGTTTGGAAAAAAAGTACAATAGCAAGCACGATACAAAGCGCAGCACTGCCATTTTTTGTTTTCGATCCTTTATTCGGGCGTTCCATTTGTGCATAAGCAGGTGACGTATAAACAGGCTGAGGTAAATGTACACCTTGCGACTGCGCAGTAGGTTTGGACTGCGGAGCTACGAAACCGGTCTGTCTAGGTGCTGCAGGCTGCCTGGCTTGTCTTGATACCACGGGTCGTCCGGCCTTCTGTGCAGGTTGAGTTGTCGGCGGTGATAGAGCCTGTGTTGGCATCTGGACAGGTGCGTCGGTAGCAGGTTTGCCGCATTTAGCGCAGAAGCGAGCGCCGGTATGAAGCTCCTTGCCGCAATTCGTACAATATTTTCCCATATCTGCACCTCCTTATGGCCGCACCAGCGCCACCAGCGCCGGTGTCCCGCCGGGCGTATCCATCGTACCGACGGCGTATTGCTTCCCATTAAGCTCGTAGAACTGCGTCAGGTGTATGGTTCCCGCACCGGACGCCCACAGGCCGCCCTTTTCCCACTTGCCCAGAAATACGCTGTCTTCCATATCCGTTTCATCGAAGCTCTCTCCTTCGTTGGCCCAAAAAATCTGATACCAGTCGAGAGTGAGGCTCAGGCTCTCCGCCGTACCTGCAAGGGCGACATTGAGAAACTCCATAGCGCCCGCGTCGTATTCGTTATTGGGGTCGTAAATAATCAGCGCTTTCCAGCTCCCGGTCAGCGGGTCAATATTATCAATGATATTCGCATCGGATGGAACTCCGTCATAAACCACGTCCTCTGTGTACCAGAGAAAGTCCTCCAAATCGGGGCGTTCCTCCGTGGATAAGCTCACGCCTGTTACCTCCGGCGCGGGAATACTGCCGCTTTCCGTGGCCGCAGGCGGGGTTTCTTTCTCCGATGCCGGTGTAACGAGCGCTGTTTGCTCCGTCCTCGGCGCAGGAGATTCCTTTACTGCTGCTGACCGCAGATTGGGCGGTATAGTGAGAATGCCTATCACAAGCATCAGCAGATTGGCCGCGATCAGTATTGCGGGCAAGATTTTATTGCCTCTGCCCGCAGATGGAATATTATCTCTCATGGATATGCCTCCAGTTTGTTTGATCCGATTATTGTGCGCTGTTTTCTCATGTTGGCCGACATATCTTGTGCTTGGGGGAGTTTTTACCTCTGACAGGTAATCACGCCCCACTCTTTATCGTTGTGGTCTCGCATTGAGGCGCTGAACGATGTTCCGTCAGCGGAGAATACAAATTTTGCTCCCGCAATATTTGCCTCGCCTGTCGACCACCGCACAAAATAGCTGCCGTTGATGTAGGTGCTCTGGGTTTCATTATTTGAGCAGACGATTTTATAGTAAGAGCCGTCGCCAAAATCCTTTTCAAATGTGACTACAGTTGTCACATCAATATCCTTACCTGTTTCCGTAACATTCATGACCCCTGTATATGTTCCGGAATAGTCCACCTTATTGGTTTTTGTATTTAAAATGACCTCCATTTCGGTTTTTACAAAGGGTTTGAGCTTGGCACTCAAGGCAACCTTACCCTCTTCCAAGTCCTTTTCTGTTTTATAGAATTCCACCTTCATAGGGAATCTCGCCGTTTCATGGGCACCCAGAGTGAACTTCATCTGTCCGTTTGCTTCGTCGTCAAGGCGGATGGTCCACTCTTTTGCCGTGGTTTTATCGGAAAGCGGGGCCAGTTTGACATATGCGTTGGCCCATTTTGCCTTCTCAGTGTCATAATCCTCCCTGAAGTTCAAGGTGTATACCCTATTTAGCAGTGCGGCAAGCTCTGTATACTCCTTTTCCCGCTGAGTTAGGGCATCAAAATACATATCCCGGCTCAGGGACCGGAACATCACCTGAAGGTATTCATAGATCTCGGCTTTGTAGTTGTTGGATATTTTTTTGCGGTCGCTCTCCGACGGCCACGGATACTTGGACAGCTTGCCGTTCTTTTCATAGGCGTCTATCCACGATTCCCAGTCGCTTGCTGCGACCTCCCAGTATTTGTTTACATAGTTGTCAATCTCGCTCTGCATTTTGTCGAGAGCTGTCTGCGGGGCGGATTTGTTTTCTTCGTATATCTTCTTGAATAAATCGTACCAATCCTTGACACGGCGCTTGTTTTCGGGTCTTGCGTAATAGGCGTCGTACATATTCTTTGTGCTTTCATACTTGGTGTCGATGGCAAAATTCATCACATCGGTAAGTGCGATGTCGATTACTCCAACGCCCACATAGGCCACCTGAAATGAATCCAACAGATATTTTTGTGACGATGCCAAATTCAGCCCCAGATTCAACACGGTTTTCATTCCGCTGATCGACGTTTCCTTGCTTGTCAGCCCGTTGCTGTATGCGTCATACGCGAACTGGGTGCAGGAGGTCGCGATGCCCAAAACCGTCAACGCGTTGCCGAACGGTTCGGTGATTATATCGTCGTATGCGCCTCCAAGCGATACGAGAGTGGGGATATTTGTTTCAGCGAACATCGGCAGTGAGCTGTTTGCATTTAAAAACGCTGATATAACATCCTCTTGCCACGACACACCCTGCTCGGCGTAGGTTTTGAGCAGCTGCTCCGCTTGCTTTGTCGTCATGTAAGCGGCGTAGACATTGACATCGGAAATGTATTCGCTGCGCTTTCCTGCGTTCGTGACCTTAAACACGCTATAGGTGGAGAGGTGGTCAGTGAGAATATGCACCTTGTTGGCTTCAGCGTCCACCGTATAAAGGACATCCTCCCATTGACCGCTCTGTTCGTTGAGATACTTACCGCAGACCGACAACAGCTCCTCATTGGCGCCAAGCCCCGCATCGTCATAGGGTATGGTCAGCTCGACAGTGCCCTCCGGTTGTCCGGAGGACAGCTTGAAATCGTAGGCGTAGATTTCAACATCGCTGTCTATTGACGTGGGCGATACCTTTTGTATGGTGAGTTCCTCGCCAGCCTCCAGCAGACAGCCAAAGTCTATCGCCGCACCGTCCTCTGAGGTCAATGCCGTCTGTCCGTCCTCCACCGTAAAAGTTTCGGCTTTTTGTGTGCCAGGAGTCTTAGACTGATTACCAAAGCCACAGCCTGAAAGTCCCGCCATTAAGGACATCAGCATAGCGGCTGCAAGCAAAAGCGATAATATTTTTCGTTTCATTGCGCAAAGCTCCTTTCTGTCGGCTTACTCAACCGCAAATTTGAACCTCAAATCCGGAGCAACGTTGACAAAGCCGGAGTAATAGTGCATGATGACCTCGCTTTTGTCGGTCTGCCGCTGATAGACCATCCAGCCGCCGGTGGATTCGCCGGGGGCAAGCTCTATGTCCACCATATACCGCTCCGTCCTGTCAGCCACATCCGACATCACCTGTGAATTTTCCTCCGAGGTCATGTCGCTGTCGTCCCCGGTGGGCCCTTCCTCGTAGATGATGTAGAGATCCTTCTTGTTCGGGGAATCTATCGGTTCGCCGGAGACATTTGTGAAGGTAAACCAGACCTTCACATATTCGAATCCGTCCTTCGGCCTTGAAAGCATACCTGTATAATCAAAAGGCTCCGCCCCGTCAATAGTGATGGAAAGCCCGTTTGCCTCGGCTGCTTCGCCGATTCCATAATACCTGTTTTCATCCGCTTTCGCCTTATCGGAGGGAGCATTGACCGATTCGGTGGGCGCGGAGCTTTCTGACGGTGATTTACCGCCGTTCTTTTCACCGCAAGCGGCGAAGGTGAGCATAAGTAGCAATGATAAAAATATAATTAATGTCTTCTTCATAAGATTACCTCCTAAAATTCTTGTTATAGCAAGCCAACTTCCAGTCAGTCGATCTTGTATCCTTCATACCGGGGGCCATCTTTTGTTTCGTCTTTAAATAATATAGTCGTTTCACCGTTTACCTTTGTACTCCCATCCTCAAGGATAAAAGTATATTTTGAATCTATTGTAATTTCACTGTTTTCATGGGGAATCTTTTGAACATATGAAGCTGTTCCCGAAGCCGGATCATAGGATAATTCAAAAGGTTCTTCACCTTTAGCATCGCTGGATGCCACCAATTTATCTCCGCTCTTTGTGAACACGACAGTATGCTGCTGTTCTTTACCGTCATAATAGGTGTTCATCGAATAAGTCCCGGCGACATCGTCAAGGGAAAGCCCGGCCTTTCCTTTTTCCTCTTCGCCAGAAGGGGCATTGCTTGCTTCAGCCAGAGCAGAACCTTGAGCTTGCGATCCTCCTTCGCTTTTCTCACCGCAGGCGGCGAGAGTGAAAATCATTATAAACACCAGAAATAAAACCATAAGCTTTTTCATGATATTACCTCCATCATTTGTTCTCTCCGTTCAGGTTATCCCCAACGGTTCCTGTGACGTTTTTTTCAAAGCCGACTTCGCCAAGCTTCCCGGCGGTTTCTGCCACCTTCTTTATCGTGCTGTCTTTGCCAAGCATCTCACCGTAGGTACCGCCGACGGCATCGCCGTAGGCATCACCGACTGCGCCACTGGCTGCGTTAAAGGTCCCCTTCACTGTGCCCCTTACCAATGCGTCAGTCAAATCCCCGCCGTCATTGACAGCCTGGGCAACCTCGCCCGCAACCGTGCCGCCGAAGGATACGCCCGCCTTGCCGATACCGCCTTTCATCATGGTGGTTGCGGCTTCGGTGCCGCCCTTGATTGCACCCTCTGTAAAGGAGCCCCAGCTTGCGCCCTTTTCCGCCATGGTTGAAACGGTGTTTTTGATTCCCTTATAGGTAGCAGACACAGTCTTTCCGCCTGGAACTACCGCTTCGCCTGCCGCCATCGTGTAATCGGCAATCTCCACGGTAGCTTCGAGAATATCGACAGCAGTGTCACGCCGCTGGGCGTAATCGTTCATCTTCTGACGATAAGCCTCGTCTCTTTCCATGCGTCGTTTAAGCTCATCTATAACCTGCTTTTCGCTGGCGCCGCTCATGCCAAGGTCGGTGGCAACGCGCTCAACCTTCTCCTTGCGGCTTCGCTCTTGCCGCTCACGCTGCAAGTCCTTCTCAAGCTGACTGCTCTCCTCGCTGCGCTCTTGGTTGCGCTGAGAATCCTCGCTGACATTTTGCCTGAACTGCGCTTCGTCCTGCCCGATGGTGCCGGCATTGCCCGCGCGGTGCTCCATCTGTTCGGAAAGCTCCTCGGGGGTATAGGTCGCGCCGCTGACAGGGTCGGTATAGGTGCCGTCGCCGTTTTTGACAAAGGTGCGCCTCTGACCGTTTACCGGGTCGGTGGCTTCGATGTCGCCGTCGCCGTCAAAGCGCAGCCATCGGCTCAGACCGCTGCCCGCAGGCGCGGGTGCGCCGCCTGTCCCCACAGGCACAGTCGGGATGAAGCCGCCCGTATTCCCAAACAGGATGGACAGCAAAATCGCAAGAGTGCTGATGGTAATGGTGGCCACCGGGCCGGCATGGTCATTATTCCTTGAATTTCCCGTATCCCAGGAAATTCTAAGGTACTTTCCATCTCCATCATCACGAATTTCCCCTTTTAGTTCTACCTTTTTCTTATTTTCAGTTGTACTTCCTTCCGAAACTATATCCTCTAGTGGATATGGGTCGGAAAATTCAACTGTTTCCATATCAAAAGTCCATTGGTCGTCGTATGAATGTTCATTTGTTGTGCTCCCCCCCTCCACATCGTGAATTGTATCGGTTCGGGTACAATGAAATTGTAGCTTGAAAAAAATATGGTGCTCCAAGTTATCATCGTCATAGCTTATTGTCTCAAAAGAACCCCCGTAAGGAGTAATACTGAACCTGCTGACATCGGTATAGCTTTCCGAGACTGATGGTTTCAGGATGGTATATACAATCTCATCCGGTACCGAAAACTCTCCCACAATCCACCTGCTGTCAGTTGCGCCGAATTTGCGTTCCATTTCCTTATCCATTTTGTAATAAGCGGTTCCTTCAACTCGGAATGCCGTTATGGAATGATCATCACCCCAACCACGCATATTAGATACAGTCTTGGCAGGATATTCAAAATAAAACCGCCCGTCTTCGTGAGATTCTATGGTGATCTTTTCCGGTTCCAATTCACCGGAATCACCGAACAATTGTTTTGTTATTGTCATAGTTTCCGGCAATGCGATAGGCTCTTCGATTATTTCTTCTGCCATGGCTGTTATGGGGAAAAGCAGCACACAACAAAGCGCCACGAATAAAATTGCGGAGAGTTTTTTCCCTATCTTTTTCATGCCGCAGCCACCTCCTTTTTGTTCTTCGAGACAACGCCGGATATCAAAGCCACAAGCAGCAGCAGCACGCCGAGCCCGCTGCACCATCGCAGCCCTATCACCGAAAGTGCCACACCGAGTGCAAAGCCCAGCGTCATGCCGCTGATACACCGTGTAACGCTTATGTAGGACGGCGTTCTGCCCTTGGAAAGGCTGTTTGCAGCCGAAAAAGCAAGCCCCCATAAAAACCCACCCTGTCTGCCAAGGTTTTGCAGCAGCATTACAAAGGCGATAATGCCCACCATACTGTTTTGCAGCGATTGATTGCTGTTCATAAAGGCATACAGCAGCAAAGAAGCGCCTACTCCACCCAAAAGCGGGGCAACAGCGGTTATGCTCTTAACTGCAATCCCACTGAAAAAGCCCTTGATACCGCCGCCTATCCCCGAAAACGGCGCTTTTTTCTGGAACAGCGGCACAATGGCGGCGTTCAGAAAAGCAGCGACCGCCACCTTGCCTAAAATTCCGCCCACAGCGCCGAATACGCCGCCGAACATCCCGCCCTGTGCAAAGGTAAGGAAACTAAGAATGCGTACCGGAAGCGGATTGATTCCGAAAGAACCCAGCAGCGCAAGCACCAGCCAGACAAGCCCCAACAGGGCAGTAGGGAGCATCTGTTTGGGATTTTTCAGCACCGTCAACGACTGGCGGATATATGCTATGATGAATTTTCCCGCACCCATCGGACTGTGCTGTGGAGCATTATCCGAAGCCCGGTTTATCGGCGGCTTCTTCTTTGTACTGTTCATTGTTTTTGGAATTCCTTGCTCGGATTTTGTGGACTGCGGTGGTGTCGCCTTACTTATTTGTGCAGATTCATTGCTTTGAAAAGCATTGGCTCCGCACTTTGCACAGAATTTCGCTCCCTCATTCAGAGCCGTGCCGCAGCTTGTGCAGAATTTACCCATAATACTCACTCCTCTTCTTTCATTAATCACTCGCTTTTGCTGCGTTACCATCCGGTGATGTCTGCCGTTACGCCGGTTTCACGAAGCAGCTTTTGTGCGGCATCCAATACCGCCTGCTTTTGAGTCATTCCGTGCAGCAAATCTACCCGCATGGTCTGAGCCGCGTCGCCAAAGGTCAGGTACATCCGTTCCTGATCAATATGGGCGGTGTGCAGCCGCACGCCATGTACCCCGTCGAGGCCCCATCGATAGATTTCGCTGCCGATGAGGATACCAAAGGTCGATACCACGGTTTCCTCCGTGTCAGCTTGCCTAAGGCTGCCTTCCGTTGAAATAAGAGCCGATGGCACCGCAAGGATGCGATTATCCCAAATGAGTGTTGCGTCATAGAGCAGACGACTCTGCCTCACCAATAACACGAGAGAGATAAGGCTGATCGCTCCAAAGGTGAAAACCACTTCTAACATAGAAGTTACACCGAGCCACACCGCCAAACAAATACTGGCTGCGAACAATAAGGCATATCCATTGCGTCGTTTTCGAATTGATTTCATTTGCATCAACCCTCCTCCAGTATAAATTTTAGGGAAGGATGCCTCAAAAAGCATCGTTCGAAAGGATGAATTTGCAGAAAAAAGCCCCTCATACTTTAGTATGAGAGGCCAGTTAAACCCTATATTTATGTGATTTTATGTATCATCCAACCGTTTGGTTTTTCAGCAGGGTGCTGATGAGTTCTGCTCGACTACCTACATCATATTTTGAAAAAATATTCCTTGCATGTGTTTTTACAGTACTCTCACTGATAAACAAAGCCCCGGCAATTTCGCGATTGGATTTGCCTGAAAGGATTAGCTGCAATACCTCTTGCTCCCGGACGGTCAGCGGGTCAAGAGTTTTAATTTGACGAACAATGTCAGTTTGCTGTGACTGACTCATATTGTCATAAGCGGCAAGGTAGGCATGGCTTTTCAGCAGTAAAACAAGCTGATGGTTCAGCGGCGGCAGCATAACCAGTGTAACGCAAACCACAGTAAGGGCAATCACCGCAACCTCCGCACTGGGAAGCCCAATGGATGTTACGGTCATTCCCAAAACGCCTCCGCAAAGCACGCCGAATACATTGGCGGAAAGCCCAATACCAAAGGTATGTGCAGGGTTGTCGCTATAATCCAGCATTTCTCCAAGGATGCTCCACCAAAACAGATCGAAAATACCGCAAGCACCGAGCATCAGCGTATCCACAATCAGATAGTCGGAAGTGTTTCGCCCTAACAGCATAAAGCTGATGAACGCTCCTATAATCATTGCCATCCCGATATACAAAATTCTGGAACGCTTTGCTTTCATAGGCAGGTCGCGCATAATAGCAAGCGCCACGATATAAGGCACGGCCCAATACCAACTCACCAGCCCCGTCAGATGCTCAAAAGCGGGGTTGATGACCTGATACATCAGTCCGGAATTAATTGTAATGATAAAGACAAAAAGACACAGCAATACTAGCGGGTTTTTAATGCCGCCATGCGTCTTATTTTTAAATGTTTTGTTCTGCTCATTCTCCTGCACCAACGGCAGCATCCAAATGAAGACCATACCGATTACAAGACAAAGCACAGAGAGGCCAAGCCCGATAAAGGCTGACCTGTTCATGGCCACCACGTTGACTGCAATCATCAGCAAATTGGAATAAATCAGAGCATCGGCGCAGGATTTAATGCGCTCGTTTTTGGGTGTAAAGGCTCTGAGAAAAAACCCCCATGCCGCCACCGCACAGCCGCTAAAGTATCCGCTGACAATCAAGCCGCCCATCCATAGAGCGGGGAGAGGAAAAAAGAAGGGGACAGTGGCGGCTAAGCATAAGCCCATGCCGCCGAGCATCATGCTTTTGGCGGCCGCCTGCGACTTGACAAACAGGCCGCAGGTAAAAAGCCCCGCGAAATGCGCGATAATTGCAGCCAGTATGTAACGGTAGGCGTCTGTTCCAATCAGATCCAGCAGGCTGTACAGCACCTGCCCCTCAAACTGAAACGACAGAATATAGGCAAAGAGAAATGAGAATCCGGCAACAGAAAGCCTGCGGGCATTTAAAGTCTTAAATCTGTTCATTTGATAGCCTCCCGCTCATCGGAGGCTCCGCCTTTTTTAATCCATTCGTCTATATCAGCGGCTTTGAAACGCCAGAGTTTTCCCACCTTTGATGCGGGCATACCGCGCTGATCAATCCAACGCATGACCGTGTGGCGCTTCACGCCAAGATAATCGCAGGCCTCTTGCAGGGATATCCATCTGTATTGAGTGTTGTTTTCTGGCATGGCAAGCACCTCGCTTTCTTTCAAAGGCATATGACTAATCATGTGATAATGATACTCCAGACAAGGCATAAAAGCAATCTCTATTGTAGCTTTATGTAGTATTTGGTTGTTTAGGGAATATGGTTCCCAAATAATTGCCATGCAAATTTTAATAAATTATTATTCCATTTTAATTTTCTCCAGCATTTCTTCTCCCGTAATTTTCCCATCAAGGTAATCACTTCGAGCCTGACGTGCCATCTTTGCCCACTTGGAGAATTTCTCCAAGGACATGTCCTTGCCGCTAAACTCTTCTGGCAATTTACCGTCCGCACGGTAACGGCGAGAGTACACCTTGTTGTACTCGGTCAGGAAAGCGAGCAAATAATCGTTTCCCTGCATGCCCTGATCATAAAACAGCTTTGCTCCAACCTGTTTGCAGGTGCGATTGCCGTTATAAGGCCGGTCGCAAAAATCCCGCTTACGTTTATCGGTCAACACAAAATAGCGACTACACAGTTTGCAACGCTTAACGAACCGTGCATTTTTCAGCATTTCGGTAAACTCAAAATAAAGCAGCTCATCCAAATACTCAAATAAATAGTATGGCATCAGACTGACGCCCTCGCCATCTTGGTGCATGATTTCCAAAAGCTCGTCTGTTTCCCGTAGATTCCAATCATGGATATCCTTAAGCGTATCCATATCCACCTTGCCATTTTTCTTCGGCAGCAACTCGTATTTTATTTTCACAGCAACCTCGGCAAAGCCGGGGTACTCCGATACAAACTCACAAAGCCGCTGGGACATTTCCTTGTCCGAGTGGCTTTCTTTATCTAAACAGGTGGTAACCGCTTTCGTGCATACCTCCTGTAGCTCTAAAATGTGTTCCAATTCATCGATGCAGGTTGTAAGCGGTCTGAGCAAGGCGGCCTCAAATTCGTTTTTGGCATGAATGGGTTCTTTCAAAATGTTGTTCAGTAAGCCCACTAAAAAGAAATAAACATAGCGGTGCTTGTCTGCAATGGTTTCCGCAACATCAAATATTTTGTTTCTGATTGACTGGTAATTTTCCATAATGAGCGGAATGGCTTTCGTTTCGGTGAGCAATGTTGTGTATTTCTCGAAATCCATTTCCACAAATTCAATCAGTCCATTTCCAATAAACTTTTGCGCGTACTGAGTCACCTTGTCCGGATAGGCATAAGCCATGGAGTAAAACAGCTTATCGCTTCCCTCGAAAACTTTGATCAGTGGATATTGTTCCATAGGCGCTCCTCTCGCAAATAATCGATTTTCCTCAAACCAGCGTTTCTGCGATTCGCTGTGTATTTCTGTTTCTGGATATAGGACAATGGTATCACAAGGAATAGAGGTTTTCAATATTCGATTTATTGCACCTTTTAAAGCAAATTGAATTAAGAGGAGGAATCACAAATGTCAAGAAAGTTAAAAACCATGGATGCGGAAACCTTGATGACCACACCCATGGAGCCGCTGAAATTTATTGTCAGCGGTTTGCTGCCTGAAGGACTGCATGTGCTGGCAGGCTCACCGAAAATTGGCAAGAGCTGGCTGGCACTGTGGATCTGCTTACAGGTGGCAAAGGGTGAAAAGGTATGGGGATTTGAAACGCTACGAAGCAAAGTCCTGTATCTGTGTTTAGAGGACAGCTTCGTCCGTATCCAAAGCAGGCTGTTTGAAATTACCGATGAAGCACCGTCGACACTACACTTTGCGATTATGAGCGATGCTATCGGTCATGGTCTGGAAAACCAAATTGAAAGCTTTATCAAAGAGCACCCTGGCACAGGACTGATTGTGATTGACACCCTGCAAAAGGTTCGCAAAACCGTTTCCGCAAATGTCAATCCCTATGCCTCCGATTATGATGACATCAACGCACTGAAGCAAATTTCGGACCGTCACCATCTTGCTATCCTGCTCGTACATCATCTTAGAAAAACAGGCGATGCTGATCCGCTCAATATGATTTCGGGCACCAGTGGTATTGCTGGTGGTGCTGATACAAACTTTGTATTGCAAAAAGATAAGCGAACTGGAAATACCGCAAAGCTCATCTGCACCGGCAGGGATATCGAGGGGCGGGAATTGTTCTTGGAGTTCAACAGGAACAAATTTTTATGGGAGCTGCTGGAACCGATTGAAATGGGGCAGCTAATCATACCGGATGAAATTTTTCTTCTCTGTAATTTTATAAAATCGGCGGACAGCTTCACGGGGACGGCAACCGAGCTGATAGAAAAACTCAATCTCGATTGCAGCCCTGCAATTCTGAAAAAGAAAATCATCAAGCACATGGAGCATCTTCAAAAAAACGGTATTCATTATTCGGAGAACAGGACTTTTGAGCGGCGAGAATTTACTCTCCGTTATGACGGTAATGACGATATGACGGCACAATTAAGCCCCCAAAACTTGCCGTCTTTGCCGTCAGCACCGTCACAGGGCTGCAATCTCGCCGCCGTTGCCCCCTGTTCGCCCCTGTATGGCGAGATTGAGGGTGGAGTGGGATAACCCCCTCACCTAACCCGAATAAACCCGTAAATTGAGCCGCTGTTGCGGACAACTTCGGATTCGTCCTTGTTTCCGATGAAATGTGAGCGCTTCGGCTGCTATTTCTCACCCCTTGGGTGAGGCGAGCAGAGCGTCGGGCTATACGCCCGCCACAGCTCGCTCGGGGCAGAAGCCCCGGACCCCACTTTATGGAGCGCCGTTGTCGCAATGAAAATCGAAAGGAGAACCGCCAATGAAAAAGAAACCCTTTGCCTTTCGCATCAGCGAAAGCACCTATCAAACACTGAAACAAAAATCCAAGCGTGGCAAGGTTACCATGACGGAATTTTTAGAACGAGCCATAACCGATAAGGAAATCGTTGTGGTAGACGGGATGCAGGAGCTTATCAGTGAGCTAAAAGCCATCGGCAGAAACCTCAATCAGCTTACCACTCTGGCTAATATGGGGAAAGTGGATGCCGTTTACCTTGCAGAAACCAAGGCGCAGCTAAGCGGTATCTATGAAAAGCTGTCTGCTCTTTGTGAGGTGAATCGGTAATGGCAACAATCAACTTCATCCCCTGTAAAAAGCAAAACGCTTTCTCTATGCGCAATGAACTCGAATATATTTTGCAGGATTTCAAGGTGTGCATCGAGCCAGAAAAATTAAATTGTGACCACACCGTCAACTATCAAACCTATTCCGAGTATGCGGATAAGACCGGCTGTATCCGCTTAATCTCCGGTAAGGACTGCTGTCCAGAAACAGCTTTTCAAGAATTTATGGCGACCAAAAACAGCTTTAAAAAGGCTGATCAAACCATGTTTTATCATTACGACCAAGCCTTTAAGGATGGTGAAACCATCTCACCCAAAACCGCACATGAGATTGCTGTTAAATTTGCGGAGGATAATTATCCCGGTTATGAGGTAGTCATCGCCACCCATGTGGACAACGAGCATCTGCACTCCCACTTTATTATTAACTCGGTCAGCTTTAAAACAGGAAAGAAATTGCATCAAGGCCCCAAAACACTATTAAAGCTTCGGGCATATTCAGACCAAATTTGTCAGCAATATGGGCTGACTACTCTGGAACCGTACACAGGCGGCAAGTCTCAAAGTCTCGCCTCTCGGGAATACCGCGCCGCCGCCAAAGGACAGAGTTGGAAGTTTTCGTTGATGAACGCAATTGATACGGCGATGAAAACCAGCGGCACAAAACAAGATTTTATTAAAAATATGGAGCGACAGGGCTATGCCGTTCGATGGGAGAACAGAAGAAAATACATCACCTATACCTGCCCCAACACCATGTCCTGCCGAGATATTAAACTCCATGACCACCGCTATTTAAAGGAGATGATGGAGCGTGAATTTGAGCTTAGAAGAATTGAAACAGCGGAACGCAAGTTCAAACTCAACGATGATACAGCCTACACAGCCGCTGCAGACCCCCCAACCCTGTCCGCTGACACAGGAAAAGCTGGACAGTCTGTTTTACAACCAGAGCGTGATTTGGAATGGGATAGCCCAGCTGCAGGAACAGGTGAAATTCCTCCAACAGCAGAACTGCAGCCTCAAAACACAGCTGGACAATCTGCCTGCGAAGTCGGAGATGGAGACAATCAGCAAGATACTCTCCCAAATTCAGCAAACAGTATCACAGGCTGGGAAACAGAAAGAGAAATCTTTTTCTCTGCCGAAGCTACGGTTGCCGCACCTGACATGGACGCCGCTATGGATTATCATTCCCTTGACCTTGCTGGCATTGGCAGCAGTGTGGTTCAGCTGGGGCGCGCTTTGGAACGGCTGGACAACCCTGTTCCCCTAAAGGATGCCTCTATGAAACCACCGCAGCACACCGGCAGGAAGAAGAAATTAGCGGTCGGTCAAAAGGAAGATGACCACAGTGAACACGGTTTTGAAATGAAGATGTAAAGGAGATGCGATATGACAAACGAGAAATTAGCGGCACAGCATTATCTGAAAACCAATATCCTCGGCGCTTACGAAACCGCCGATATCATTTGGCAAAGCGACAGTGAAGGCAGCACTCACCGTACCTTTACAGACAGCTTTGTTTACACAGATGAATCCTCCCATACCATTGAGCGGGATATGGTGGTAGAAGACAGAGTGTTCCGGGTGCATTCTGTCTTCCCCGTAAGAAGTGCCTCAACCCCCACGAAAAAGATGCTTTCGGTGATTGAAAACGACCTCGAAAAAGCGCTTAAAAAAGCTCGATTTCAGTAGACTTGTGGAACCTGTTGCGGTATGCTTGGGTTACCGTATTCAGTTTGCCACAACAAGAAGGAGGATTTTAAACGATGGCAAACAACGAAAAATTTACGATACTCTACGGCAGACTGAGCCAGGAGGATGATCGGGAGGGTGAAAGCAACAGCATCCAGAATCAGCGGTTGATCCTCACCAGGTACGCAGAGGAAAAGGGCTTTGGCAATATTCGGTTTCTGTTCGACGACGGTTTCAGCGGCACAAACTTCAATCGTCCTTCGTGGAACGAGATTATGGAGCTGATTGAAAGTGGACAGGTGGAAACCCTGATTGTCAAAGACATGAGCCGTCTCGGCAGGGATTATCTGCAAACAGGCTTTCTCATGGAGCACACCTTTCCCAACCACAATGTTCGGTTTATTGCGATCAATGATGCCGTGGACACACTCTACGGTGACAACGATTTTGCTCCGTTTCGGAATTTATTTAACGATTTCTACGCGAAAGACTGTAGCAAAAAGATTCGGTCGGTGAAGAAAGCACAGGCTGAGCGCGGAGAACGGGTTGGAACAAGGCCGCCCTATGGGTACAAAAAAGACGAGAGCAATCCCAAAAAGATTGTTCCCGATCCAGAAGCCGCCGAGGTGGTCAAGCATATTTTCAAGCTGTGTGCCGAGGGTAGAGGTCCCAAGCAAATCGCAAGGCAGCTCACCGAAGAGCAGGTGGTAAATCCAAGCAACTACTATTTTAATCAAACCGGAGTGGCATTGACGAACTTAGATACCACCAGACCCTACAGGTGGAGAAGTAACTCAATCGTCAATATTTTAGATGATGAAACCCATCTCGGACACACCGTCAGCATGAAACACACCACCGCATCCTACAAAAACAAAAAGCAGATCATTCGCCCGGAATCTGAATGGCTCAGGTTTGAAAACACCCATGAGGGCATCATCGACCAAGAAATCTGGGATATTACCCATGCGGTTCGCGAGCACAAAAAGCGTCCGAGAAAAAACATGGAGGACCCTAACCCTTACTCGGGACTGGTCTTCTGCGCTGATTGCGGAAAGCCTTTAATTTTGCACCGTGCCCATACCATGGACGAAAGCAAGAACAATTTCGCCTGCTCCACATACAAGAAGTATGGCAAGGAAACCTGCTCCGCCCACTACATCCGGGAAAGTCAGCTTGCAGCGGTAATTTTGGATGACCTGAAGCGTGTCACCCACTTTGCAAGACAGGACGAAGCGCTGTTTGCGGAGTGCATCAACCGCAAAAACACTGCTGATACGAGGAAGGAAATTACTGCGCTGCAAAAAGAACTGGAGACTATGCGAAAAAGAGATTTGGAGCTTACCGCACTTTTCAAACGGCTCTACGAGGACAATGTGCTGGGGCGTATACCCGATGAGCATTACCGAACCCTGTCCGATGAGTACACCGTAGAGCAAAAAGCCTTACGGGAACGTATGCCAAAGGCCGAAGTGAGAGTGGATAAGCTCAAAAATTCCCTTACCAATGTAGACAGGTTTATTGAAAAGGCAAAGAAGTATACCGACCTTACCGAGCTGACACCGGAACTGCTCCGCATGTTTATTGCCAAAGTTGTGGTGGGTGAAAAGGCTGAGAAATACTCCCGTACTGCTCCGCAGGATATCTGGATTTACTACCGTGATATTGGGATGCTGAACGATGTCAAAGAGGAATATGACATTCCATCTATGGAAGAATTCTATGGAATGGATGATGAAATGCTGTTTGATGATGAACTGCCAGCTGCAATTTAAGGCATAGCAAAAGGCGGACAGCCGAAACTGTCCGCCTTATACCCCGCATTTTTAGGCGGTTCACAAAGTATCCTTATGAACACCCGCCAAAAAGCCGGGAGCCTTTTTATGAAATTGCGTTGAGATTTGCCTGTGCTCAGTCGGCGTACATCGCCTTCAGCTTAACCAGCTTCTCGTAACGCTCCTTGGCAGCCTCTTCGCTCTTGGCGAACAGGGAGGTGGCGCGCTCCGGGAACTCGCGGGTCAGACGGGAGTAGCGGGCCTCGTTCATCAGGAAGTCCTGATAACCGCCGGCGGGCTCCTTGGAATCCAGAGTGAACTTCGCGCCCTCGGCGGCGGGGTTGAACCGGAACAGATTCCAGTAACCGCAGTCCACAGCCTTCTTCATCTCCTTCTGGGCATTCATCATGCCGCCCTTGATGGAGTGCATCTCGCAGGGAGAGTAACCAATGATGAGGGACGGGCCGGGATAGGCCTCGGCCTCCTGAATGGCCTTCAGGGTCTGGGCGGGATTGGCGCCCATGGCAACCTGAGCCACATAGATATAGCCGTAGCTCATGGCGATTTCCGCCAGAGACTTCTGCTTGACTTCCTTACCGGCAGCCGCGAACTGAGCGACCTGACCGATGTTGGAGGCCTTGGACGCCTGTCCGCCGGTGTTGGAATAGACCTCGGTATCGAAGACGAAGATGTTCACATCGTTGCCGGAGGCAAGGACGTGATCCACGCCGCCGAAGCCGATATCATAGGCCCAGCCGTCACCGCCGAAGATCCACATGGACTTCTTCGCGAGGTATTCCTTGTCGGTCAGAATCGCCAGAGCCAGCGTGCAGGCCTCGCAGTCGCAGTAGCTCTTTCCGGCAGCCTTGAGGGACTTGATATGGGTCTCCATCTCACCGTGCTTGGCGCCAAAGACCTCCTTGGAGGCGGGGCTTGCGATAAAGGTCAGACATTCGTCCACCGTGCAGACGCCCTGCTTCAAGGCGGTGACATAAGCCTTGGTGGCGGCTTCGTTGGCGGTGCTGTCGTCCATGGTGTCCAGCCACTTCTGAGCGGCCTCTTTCAGCGCGGGAACCGTGTAGTCCACGGCGATCAGGGCCTGAGTCTTCTCCTTCAGGCTGGTGCGGATGGCGTTCTGGCCCAGGAACATGCCCAGTCCAAACTCAGCGTTATCCTCAAACAGGGAGTTGGACCATGCGGGACCGCGGCCTTCCTTGTTCACGCAGTAAGGAGAGGTGGCGGCAGGACCGCCCCAGATGGAGGAGCAGCCGGTGGCGTTGGCGATATACATATGGTCGCCGAACAGCTGGGTGACGAGACGGCCGTAGCTGGTCTCGGCGCAGCCGGCACAGGAGCCGGAGAACTCCAGCAGGGGCTGCCTGAACTGGCTGCCCTTGACGGTGTTGTCCTGCATATCCTTCTTCTCGGAGACCTTGGAGACGCAGTAATCGAAGACGTCCTGCTGTGCGGCCTCCTGCTCTAGGGAGACCATGGCCAGAGCGTCCGTCGGGCACTGGCCCACGCACACGCCGCAGCCCATGCAGTCCAGAGGAGAGATGGCCATGGTGAACTTGTAGACACCCTTGCCCTTGCCGGCCTTCACGTCCACAATCTTCGCGGCGGCGGGAGCGGCTTTGGCCTCTTCCTCGGTCAGCGCGTAAGGACGGATGGTAGCGTGGGGACAGACATAGGCGCACTGGTTGCACTGAATGCACTTGGCAGGGTCCCAGGTGGGAACATTGACGGCCACGCCGCGCTTCTCATAGGCGGCAGCGCCCAGCTCGAACTGGCCGTCCGCATGGGGCATGAACGAGGAGACAGGCAGGCTGTCGCCATCCATCTTGCCCACAGGCCACAGAATGTCCTCCACCTGCTTGACCAAGGCGGGAGCACCGACGGCCTTCTTGGATTCTGCGGCGTCCTTGGCGTCCTTCCAGTCAGCAGGCACATCAAACTTCTTATAGGCGGTGGCGCCCATGTCAATGGCCTTGTGGTTCATGTCGACCACATCCTGGCCCTTCTTCAGGTAGGAATGGGTGGCGGCATCCTTCATGTAGCCAATCGCCTCGCTCTCGGGCATGACCTTGGCCAGAGAGAAGAAGGCGGACTGCAGGATGGTATTGGTGCGCTTGCCCATGCCGATTTTGACGGCCAGGTCGATGGCGTCAATGGTGTAGACCTGAATGTCATTTTCAGCGATATAGCGCTTGGAGGCTGCGTCCAGCTTTTCGGAGAGTTCCTGATCGTTCCACTGGCAGCTGATCAGGAAAGTGCCGCCCGGCTTCACGTCGCGGACGATGGGGAAGCCCTTGGCGATATAAGCGGGAACATGGCAGGCCACGAAGTCGGCCTTGTTGATGTAGTACGGGCTCCGGATGGCCTTGTCGCCAAAGCGCAGGTGGCTGATGGTCACGCCGCCGGTCTTCTTGGAGTCGTACTGGAAGTAAGCCTGGATATACTTGTCGGTGTGGTCGCCGATAATCTTGATGGAGTTCTTATTGGCGCCGACGGTACCGTCTCCGCCCAGACCCCAGAACTTGCACTCGATGGTGCCGGCCGCAGCGGTGGAGGGAACCTTCTTCTCGGGCAGGCTGAGGTTCGTGACGTCGTCCACGATGCCGATGGTGAACTGACGGCGGGGCTCGGCTTTGCTGAGTTCGTCATAAACGGCAAAAATGCTGCGGGGCGGCGTATCCTTGCTGCCAAGGCCATAGCGGCCGCCGATGATGGTGGCCTGACGGCCGGCGTTGGCAAACGCGGTAACAACATCGAGGTACAGCGGCTCGCCCTGAGAACCGGGCTCCTTGGTGCGGTCCAGAACGGCGATCTTCTTTGCCGTGGCGGGGATGGCGGCCAGCATCTTCTCGGGGGCAAAGGGACGATACAGGCGGACCTTCAACAGACCGACCTTCTCGCCGTGAGCGTTCATGTAGTCGATGACCTCCTCGGTCACGTCGCACACGGAACCCATGGCAATGATGACGCGGTCGGCGTCTGCAGCGCCGTAATAGTTAAAGAGCTGGTAATCGGTGCCCAGCTTCTTGTTGATTTTATCCATATACTTCTCCACCACGCTGGGCAGAGCATCGTAGTACTGGTTGCAGGCCTCACGATGCTGGAAGAAGATATCGCCGTTTTCGTGAGAGCCGCGCATGTTGGGGCGCTCGGGGTTCAGCGCGTGCTTGCGGAACGCGTTCACGGCGTCCATGTTGCACATTTCCTTCAGGTCCTCGTAGTCCCACACGGCAACCTTCTGAATCTCGTGGGAGGTGCGGAATCCGTCAAAGAAGTTCACAAAGGGGACACGGCCCTCGATGGCGGCCAGATGAGCCACGGGGCTAAGGTCCATGACCTCCTGCACGTTGCCCTCGCACAGCATGGCAAAGCCGCTGGCGCGGCAGGCCATCACATCAGAATGGTCGCCAAAAATGTTCAGCGCGTGAGTAGACACCGTACGGGCGGAAACATGGAACACAGCGGGCAGCAGCTCGCCGGCCATCTTGTACATATTGGGAATCATCAGCAGCAGACCCTGAGAAGCAGTGTAAGTGGTGGTCAGGGCGCCGGCGGTCAAAGAACCGTGGACGGTGCCGGAGGCGCCTGCCTCGGACTGCATCTCGCACACCTTCACTTTGGTGCCGAAAATGTTCTTCTGGCCGGCAGCGGACCACTGGTCCACAAGATCCGCCATGGGGGAGGACGGGGTAATCGGATAGATTCCCGCCACTTCGGTATACGCGTAGCTGACGTATGCAGCGGCGTTGTTACCGTCCATGGACTTGAATTTTCTTGCCATAAACTTACCTCCTAATAGTTGCCGCACCTATCGGGCGGCATTTTAACAAAGCCACGAATCCGCTTTCCCGAACGATATCCGCGCAGAAATATTATAGCACCGAGGTTCTGCCCTGTAAACATTTGGTTTGTTATTTTTTGCGCAAATCTCCATTTTTCTGTGGAAAGTCCAAAAGAACTTTATATTTTTAAGCACTTTTTTTGTAAGAGGGTTTCAATCTCCGTCATTTTGTGGTAAAATAACCGCGTTTCTTACGATGCCTTTTACCTGTCTGTTTTTACCTCTTTTGTCATACCTCTCGTCTTTCGTATTCCTGTGCGGGAAATTTTTGGCATCTTTTTTAAAGTGATCTTACTGTCAATTGATTTAGGAGGTAGGCTCATGGTTGTATCCATCCGCTCACTAGGGCTGAACGGCATAGTGGGCTACGAGGTGAGCGCGGAGTGCTTTCTCTCGGGGGGGCTGCCCGCGTTCGATATCGTAGGGCTGCCCGACGCCGCCGTGCGGGAGGCCCGGGAGCGGGTCCGGGCGGCTGTGAAAAACTGCGGCGTAAAATTCCCCGTCAGCCGTATCACGGTGAATCTGGCTCCCGCCAACCAGAAAAAGGCGGGAACGGTTTACGATCTGCCCATTTTCATCGGCATACTGGCCGCTGCGGAAGATCTGAAAAAAATTCCGCCCGACGCGGCGTTTCTGGGTGAGCTATCCCTCTCGGGGGCGGTCCGGGGTGTCAGCGGCGTGCTGCCCATGGCGCTGGCCGCGAAGGAGGCGGGCATCCGCACCCTCTTTGTCCCAGCGGAGAACGCCGCGGAGGCGACGCTGGCCGGGGGACTGACGGTTTACGGTGTGCCGGATGTGAAAGCACTGGTCGCCCACCTCCGGGGCGAAGCGCCCCTTTGCCCCGCTAAGCCCTGGTCACCGACAGAGGAGTCGGAAGAACTGCTGGACCTGCGGGACGTGATGGGGCAGGAAAACGTGAAACGGGCGCTTGAGATTGCCGCCGCGGGCGGACACAATCTTCTGCTGATCGGCTCTCCCGGCTCCGGGAAATCCATGCTGGCCAAGCGCCTGCCCTCCATTCTGCCGGACATGACCAGAGACGAGGCTCTGGCGGTCTCTGGCATCTGGTCGGTGGCGGGACTGACGAACCCCAGGTACCCGCTTTTGCTGCGCCGTCCCTTCCGCTCCCCGCACCACACTTCCTCCGCCGTGGCACTCAGCGGAGGCGGGCCGTATCTGCGGCCGGGCGAGATGTCCCTGGCCCATAACGGCGTACTGTTTCTGGACGAGCTGCCGGAGTTTCACCGGGATGTGCTGGAGGCCATGCGCCAGCCCCTGGAGGACGGGGAGGTCACCGTGGCCCGAGCCGGAGGCACTCTGCGCCTGCCGGCGCAGTTCCAGCTGGTGTGTGCAATGAACCCCTGCCGCTGCGGCTGGCGGGGGCACCCATCCGGACGGTGCACCTGCTCCGACCGGGACGTGGAAAAGTATGTTGAGAAGATATCCGGTCCTTTGCTGGACCGCATTGATCTGCACGTAAACGTACCGTCTGTTGAATACGAAGTCCTCCGGCGCAAAACTGTTCCGGAGGATTCCGCCGCCGTGAAGCAGCGGGTGGGGGCGGCGAGAAGCCTGCAGCTTATACGCTTCGCCGGGACGAACGTGACCTGCAACGCTCAGATGCCGCCCGCATGATAGCTGATGCCTGCGCGCTGGATGCGGCGGGCGATGCGCTGATGAAATCCGCCTTTGAGCGAATGGGCCTCACCGCCCGGTCCCACGACCGGGTGCTGCGGGTGGCCCGCACCATCGCGGATCTGGAGGGTGCGGAGCACATTGAAGCCCCACATCTCGCGGAGGCAATCCAGTACCGCAATACGGAGATTCTGAAGGGCTGACCGGCAAGGCAGAGTCCGGCCTCTCAGTCTAAAGGAACGCTTGTTCCCGCGCCGCGGCGGCGCAAAAATCCCAATCGGAGGTTTTATATGACAAACGAAAACGCGCGGGAGATTTTCCTGCTGAAGCTGGGCGAGGTAGTCTTGAAGGGGCTGAACCGCCGTACCTTTGAGGACAAGCTGGTCAGCAACGTCTGCCGCAGGGTGCGCCACTGCGGCAGCTTCAACGTGTATCTGCGTCAGAGCACGATCTATGTGGAGCCGCAAAACGGAGAATGCGACATGGCCGCGGCGCTGACCGCCTGCCGGCAGGTGTTCGGAGTGGTATCGGTGGCCCGGGCCGTTCCCTGTGAAAAGGACGTGGACGCCATCACCGAAACGGCGGCATCATATCTGAGGGATGAATTCGCGGCGGCGAAAACCTTTAAAGTGGAGTCCAAACGGGCGGACAAGCTGTTTCCGCCTGAATTCCATTCAGATCTCGCAGGCCGTGGGCGGCCTTTTGGCACAGCGGTTTCCCGACGTGTCCGTGGACGTTCACAAACCCGACCTGACGGTCCATGTGGAGATCCGGGAAAAGGCGGCCTATGTCCACGCGCCCGCCGCCCCTGGTGCGGGCGGTCTGCCCGTGGGCATGGGCGGCACAGCGGTGAGCCTTCTCTCCGGCGGCATCGACTCCCCGGTTTCTTCGTGGATGATGGCCCGCCGGGGCGTGCAGCTGGAACTGGTCCACTTTGTCTCCCCGCCCTACACATCCCAGCAGGCACTGGACAAGGTGCTGGAGCTGGCGAAGCTGCTGACGGCGTGGTGCGGGCGGATGACGGTCCACGTCATTCCCTTTACCAAAATTCAAGAGGAGATCCGCAAAAACTGCCCGGAGGAGTATTTTACCCTCATCATGCGCAGGTTTATGATGCGCCTTGCGCAGGCCGTGGCCAAGGGCGTCCACGCGGGTGCTCTGATTACCGGCGAATCCTTGGGGCAGGTGGCCAGCCAGACCCTGCCGGCCCTGAACGTGACGGAGGATGTGACGGACCTTCCGGTTCTGCGGCCCCTGATTGGCATGGACAAGGTGGAGATCATCCGCATTTCCAGGGAAATCGGCTGCTTTGAGACCTCCATTCTCCCCTATGAGGACTGCTGTACCGTGTTTACCCCCCGCCATCCCTGCACCCGGCCGAAGCTTGAGGACGTCCGGGCGGCGGAGGCCGCGCTGGATATTGACAAGTTGATGGACGAGGCCATGGCGGGCCGTGAAAGGGTACGGGTGAAGCCGTGAATCTGAGAGAGGAGGTCCTGATTGATGGCACACACCGCTGAAATTATCGCCGTGGGAACGGAGCTGCTTCTGGGCAACATCGCCAACACCAACGCACAGAATGCTCTCCCAGAGCCTGTCCGGCTTGGGGATCAACGTCTTTTTGGCACACCGTGGTGGGGGATAATCCCCGGCGGCTGAGCGAGGCGCTGGACATCGCCCGGGGGCGGGCGG